>Ga0105246_10000092_pt1 | contig 38564 bp, 32 predicted proteins | sample KBSM64metaG_FD_99694 | JGI IMG/M metagenome (GOLD analysis project Ga0105246, IMG submission 99694) | Miscanthus rhizosphere microbial communities from Kellogg Biological Station, Michigan, USA - KBS M6-4 metaG | ecosystem: Host-associated > Plants > Roots > Rhizosphere > Soil | place... | reverse complement strand
GCGCAAGAAGCAGCGCTGGCTGCGCTCCCTGGCCGGCCTGCGCCCCGACTTCGTGATCAACACGGGCGACAACCTGTCCGACCCGGAGGGCGTTCCCGAGGTCCTGGACGCCCTCGGCCCCCTGATGGACTTCCCTGGGGCGTACGTGTTCGGCTCCAACGACTACTACGGTCCGAGGCCCCGCAACCCCGCCCGCTACCTGCTGGAGAAGATCCAGGGCCGCCACGGCCTGAACGGCAACCCTCCGGTGGTCGGCGCGATCCACAACCCGTGGGAGGACCTGCGGGACGGCTTCGACGCGGCGGGCTGGCTGAACCTCACGAACACCCGCGGCATGCTGAAGATCGAGGGCGTCACCCTGGAGCTGACGGGCCTGGACGACCCGCACATCAAGCGCGACCGCTACCCGCAGGTGTCCGGCGGCCCGTCGGCCACCGCGGACTTCTCGATGGGCGTCGTACACGCCCCCTACCTGCGGGTACTGGACTCCTTCACGGCGGACGACTACCCCCTGATCCTGGCCGGCCACACCCACGGCGGCCAGCTCTGCATCCCCTTCTACGGGGCCCTGGTCACCAACTGCGACCTGGACCCGGCGCGGGTGAAGGGCCTGTCCAGGCATACGGCGGAAGGCCGTACGTCATACCTGCACGTCTCGGCGGGCTGCGGCACCAACCGCTACACACCGGTACGGTTCGCGTGCCCGCCGGAGGCGACGCTGCTGACGCTGGTGGCCAGGGCGTAACCCGGTCGCCTCACCCACATCGCCCCACATGCCCCCTTTGCCTAGCTTGGGGGCATGACCGCTCCCATACCCAGGGACATACCGGACCTCCCGGCGCTGCCCGGTGGGACCGTACTGGCGCCCTCCTACGTCCCGGCCTCCGCGGTGCTGGCTCCCGTGCACCGCCCCCTCACCGCCGTGTACCGCCTGCTGGTGGCCCTGGCGGCAGCGGCAGGCGTGGCGATCGACCTGTTCCTAGGCAGCCCGGTCCACGTCCTGAGCTACTTCGCGATCCAGAGCAACATCCTGCTGGCCCTGGTCTTCGTGCTCGCAGCGCGCCGCGCCTGGACGGCCCGCCGCCCGCTCCCCTCCGCCCTCACCGGTGCGACGCTGCTGTACATCACCATCACCGGCCTGGTGTACCACCTGCTCCTGAGGGGCGCCTCGCCCCCGTTCTCCATGACGGGCGGCACCACACCACCGGCAAGCTGGCAGTGGATCAGCAACCAGATCCTGCATACGGCCGTCCCCGTCGCCGCACTGCTGGACTGGCTCCTCCTGACGGCCCGCGGCCACCTCCACCTCCGCCAGGCGCCGACGTGGCTGCTCTACCCCCTGGCATACCTGGCGTTCTCCCTCGTCCGGGGCGAACTGATCCTCCCCGGCACACCGGGCCGCTACCTCTACCCGTTCCTGGACGCCGGCCTGCACAGCTACAAGAGCGTCCTCGGCAACGCCCTCCTCCTCGGCCTCGCCTTCTACGGCCTCGCCGTCCTCATGGTCGCCGTCGACCACATCCGCCCGAACCCCGTCCGCCGCCGCGCGAAAACCGGATTTCGTCTCCAGCCACCAGTGGGCTAAAGTAAACGACGTCGCCGCGACAAGCAGGACATGCGACGACATCGGGGTGTAGCGCAGCTTGGCAGCGCGCTTCGTTCGGGACGAAGAGGTCGTGGGTTCAAATCCCGCCACCCCGACGCTGGTCAGAGGGCCAATCGCATGATCGCGATTGGCCCTCTGACGTGTCCGGGAGCCGAACGGGGGGCCAAACGATGTTGATTCTGCCCGGGATACACACTGAAGACAGGTGAATGACTTGCTGCCCTGTCGCCCTGACGAGCTAGATCATCCAGGGGCACCGGCATCGAGTGGATCGCAAGCGCTCCCTACAAGACGGTCGCTCTCCATACGGTGAGCGTCATGGCTCTATTGCTCGTGCTTGACGTCTTGGCTTACCTGGGTGCCGGATTGGCGCGGAAAGACGGCATTGCGCACGGCGAAGCTCGCCTACGGTTGATCAGACTTCAGGTCAGGTGGGGTGACGAAGACGATAACAGCCCAGAACAACACGCTGTTTGCAGAGAGTTCACCCGGTAATCAAGTCCCATAGCTGCATGGCCTGGGATCCCCGTGCCACAGGGGAGGTGCGCGTGTGCACCCGCACCTGGTACATCTGCCGGGGTCGTGGGGGGTAGGCGACCTCTCGCAATCCTTGCCCGACGAGGTCAGGACGATCCCGCGAGGCCCGCCTTCCGTACGCGGAGGGCGGGCCACTTCTTTTGCTTCTGAGAGTGCGCTATGAGATTCGACCCAGGGCCTCAGCGGGGGAACATCCCAAGGACCGCTCGCTCAACCCGCGCGACGAGCCTTGTCGACGGCCTTCTCCGGATGGGCGTCGACAAGACCAGGGCTGCCGGGGTGCCTGCTGCTTACGACTGCTGATCGGTGGCCCGGGGGGCGGATGCCGGACGTTCGGCGGGCCGTGGTGCGGTCATGTCGAGTAGGAGCAGAGCGTCGTGGTCGGGGGTGCCGGGTTCGGCGGTGTAGACGCCGATGCGCTGGCCGGGGGTGCCTTCCACGTGCAGGGACTGGGATGTGAGGGTGAGTGTGCCGACCTGCGGGTGCTGGAAGATCTTCTGTGCGGGCTTGCGTCCGGTGACCTCGTATCGTTCCCACAGGCCGGCGAAGTCGGGGCTCTTGAGGAGGAGTTCGCCGACGAGGTTGGTGAGGTCGAGGGCGTCCGGGGCGGTGCCGGCAACGGCGCGCAGGCGGGCGACGCAGGCGGTGATCTGGCGGTCCCAGTCGGGGAAGAGATCGCGGGCTGCGGGGTGCAGGAAGAGGTAGCGGGCGAGATTGCGGTGCTTGACGGGCCAGTCGTCCAGGCCCGCGTACAGAGCGAGGCCGCCGGGATTCCAGGCGAGCATGTCCATGCTGCGGCTGATGACGTAGGCCGGGTTCGGACGCAGCGACTCGAGCAGCAGCTTCAGATGCGGGCGCACGGTGCGACTGGGCGCGGGCGGGGGTTCGGACACGTAGCGGGCGGCGCGGGCCGCGAGCTCGCGCAGGTGCTGGTGCTCCTGGTCGTCCATGTTCAGCGCGCGGGCGAGGGAGTCGAGCACGGCCGGACTGGGACGGGTCTCCTTGCCGCGCTCCAGACGGACGTAGTAGTCGATGCTGATGCCGGCAAGGGTGGCCAGCTCCTCGCGGCGCAGGCCGGGAGTGCGGCGTACGCCGGCGCCGACGGTCAGGCCGACGTGCTCAGGGCTGGTCTGGGTCCGACGGGCACGCAGGTAGCGGCCCAGCTCGGCGCCCTCGCTGTGCGCGCTCTGGGATGCCATGGCTCCAGTCTTATCCGGTCAGTGCCCGCAGTGCAGGCGTGAGGGGGGCCCTGTCATTACCCCCGAAGAGCCCGCCCTGCCACATCTCCGCAATCCGGGCGAAGGTGAATGAGCAACACGCCGGTACCCCGGCCCCTACCCAGTCACCACAGGCGCGACCCACCGGGCCGGGCGGGAGTGGGGGTGCCGGGTACGCCATGGATCGAAAGAGGGCGAGATGCGGTACATCAAGCTGCGTGACCTGGAGGTTTCCCGGATCGGTCTGGGTGCGATGGGTATGTCCCACGGCTACACGGGCTCCGGCACCGACGACGCGGAGTCGATCAGGACCGTGCACCGGGCGCTGGAACTGGGCGTCACGCTCATCGACACGGCCGAGATCTACGGGCCGTACACGAACGAGGAACTGCTCGGACGGGCTCTGAAGGGGCGCCGGGACCAAGTGGTCCTGGCCACGAAGTTCGGCCTGGTCTCGCACGGCGGCGAGGGCGCCTGGAACCTGGACTCCAGCCCGGCGAACATCCGCACCGCGGTCGAGGGCTCCCTGAAGAGGCTCGGCACCGACCACATCGACCTCTACTACCAGCACCGCGTCGACGCGAACACGCCGATCGAGGAGACCGCCGGCGCCGTCAAGGAGCTGATCGCCGAGGGCAAGGTGCGTGCCTTCGGGCTCTCGGAGGCCGGCCCGGACACGATCCGCCGCGCCCACGCGGTGCAGCCGGTCACCGCGGTCCAGTCCGAGTACTCCCTGTTCACTCGCGGGATCGAGGAGAGGATCCTGCCCGTGCTGCGGGAGCTGAACATCGGGCTGGTGCCGTTCTCCCCGCTGGGCCGCGGCTTCCTGACCGGCACGGTGCGCTCCACCGACGAGTTCGACGAGAACGACTTCCGGCGCGACAACCCGCGCTTCACCGGCGAGAACTTCCAGCACAACCTGGCGCTCGCCGACGAGGTCAAGGCCCTGGCCGACGAGGCCGGTGCCACGCCCGGGCAAGTGGCGCTGGCCTGGCTGCTCGCCCGGGGAGACGACATCGCCCCGATCCCCGGCACCAAGCGCGTCAGCCGGGTCGAGGAGAACACCGCCGCCGACGCCGTCACCCTCACTGCCGAGCAGCTCGACCGGCTCTCCAGCCTGCCGCCCGCCGCCGGCGCCACCCACACCGAGGCCCAGGCCCGGATGCTCGAACGCTGACCCGCGCCCCGCTGCGGCCCCGGCCCACCCCCTGTTTGGAGCAACCTCCCTCATGCGTGCAGCAGTCATGTACGGTGCCCGCGACGTCCGCGTCGAGGACCGGCCCGACCCGAAGATCGTCCAGCCGACCGACGCGGTCGTCCGCGTGGTCACCTCCTGCGTGTGCGGCAGCGACCTGTGGCCCTATGCAGCCATGCCCGCCACCGACACCGGCCGCCCCATGGGCCACGAGTTCCTCGGCGTCGTGGAGGAGACCGGCGCGGACGTGACCGCCCTGAAGTCCGGCGACCTGGTCGTCGCCCCCTTCACCTACAGCGACAACACCTGCGACTACTGCGCCAAGGGCCTCCACATCTCGTGCCGCAACGGCGGCCGGTACGGCTTCGACGGCGTCGACGGTGGACAGGGCGAAGCCGTCCGCGTCCCGTACGCGGACGGCACCCTGGTGAAGCTGCCGGTGGCCGCCGACTCCGCGCTGCTGCCCTCCCTGCTGGCACTCTCCGACGTGATGACCACCGGCCACCACGGCGCCGTCACCGCCGGCATCGGCCGCGGTGACACGGTGCTCGTGGTCGGGGACGGCGCGGTCGGCCTGTGCGCGGTCATCGCCGCGCATCGGCTCGGGGCCGAGCGGATCGTGCTCGCAGGACGCCACTCGGCCCGCACCGACCTGGGCCGCAGGTTCGGCGCCACCGAAGTCGTCGCCGAGCGCGGTGAAGAGGGCGTCGCCCGCATCCGCGAACTGACCGGGGGCGTGGACAAGGTCATCGAGGCCGTCGGCACCCGCCCGGCCCTGGACACCGCGCTCGGCGCGGTCCTGGACGGCGGCACGATCAGCCGACTGGGCGTCCCGCAGTACGAGCAGGGACCGATCGGCCCGGCCGAGTTCATGCGCAACATCACCCTGACCGGCGGCGCCGGCCCCGCCCGCGCCTACATCGGGCAGCTGCTGCCCGACGTCCTGGACGGCACCATCGCCCCCGGCCACGTCTTCGACCAGGAATTCGCCCTCGACCGGACACCGGACGCCTACCGGGCCATGGCCGACCGCCAGGTCCTCAAGGCCCTCATCCGCCCCTGACCACCTGCTCCCACCCGCACAACGAAGGACACCCACTCATGCAGACCGTCACCCTCAACAACGGCGTCGAGATGCCGCTCCTCGGCTTCGGCGTCTACCAGATCCCCACCGAGGACACCGAGCGCGCCGTCTCCGACGCCCTCGCCGCCGGCTACCGGCTGCTGGACACCGCCGCCGCCTACGGCAACGAGGAAGCCGTGGGCCGCGCGATCAAGTCCAGCGGCATCCCCCGCGAGGACCTGTTCGTCACCACCAAGCTCTGGGTGCAGGACGCCCCCGCCCAGGACAACACCCGGCGCGCGTTCGAGACATCCCTGAACAAGCTGGGCCTGGACCACCTCGACCTGTATCTGATCCACCAGCCCTTCGGCGACGTCTACGGCCAGTGGCACGCCATGGAAGCCCTCAACCGCGAGGGCACGGCCAAGGCGATCGGTGTCGCCAACTTCTACCCCGACCGGCTGGTCGATCTCATCGTCAACAACGAGATCACCCCGGCCGTCAACCAGATCGAGACCCACCCTTTCTTCCAGCGCGCCGACTACCAGGCACTGATGCGCGAACACGGCGTGCAGATCCAGTCCTGGGGCGGCTTCGCCGAAGGCAAGAACGACCTGTTCACCAACCCGCTGCTCGCCGGCATCGGCAAGGAGTACGGCAAGTCGGTCGCCCAGGTCGTCCTGCGCTGGCTCACCCAGCGCGGTGTCATCGCCATCCCCAAGTCCGTACGCGCCGAGCGCATGGCCGAGAACATCGACGTCTTCGACTTCCAGCTCACCGACGAGCAGATGGCCCGGATCGCCGGCCTCGACACCGGCAGCTCCCTGTTCTTCGACCACCACGACCCCGAGATCGTCACCTGGCTCGCGGGGCGCCGCCTGGACGCCTGACGCACGCTCGCCCGGGGATCGATCGGCGGCCGGTCAGGACCCGTCTGCCGGCGAGCACACAGCAGCGTGTGCGGTCAGAGCCAGTCCCAGTGCCTGAAAGCGAAGTACAGCGTCAGAGAGACAACGACGATGACGGCGCTGGAAACGATGAAACCCGACTGTTGTCCGAATCCGGGGTAGGGAAGGTTCTGTCCGTAGAAGCCAGTGATCGCCGTGGGCACGGCGATGATCGCGGCCCAGCTCGTCACCTTCTTCATGATCAGGTTCATCCGGTTCGCCTGCACCGACAAGTTGGTCTCCATCACCGAGGCCACCAGGTCGCGCAGCGACTCCGTCCACTCGCCGGCACGCAGCACGTGGTCGTACACATCTCGGTAGTACGGCAGCAGGGGGCCGTCGACGACGCCGAGGTCGGGGCGCATGAGGGCGTTGACGACCTCCCGCATGGGCAGGACCACGCGACGGAGCCGGACCAGTGATTTCCGCAGGGCGTAGGACTGGCGCTGTACGGTCTGGATCTGCCGGCCGCCTTCGGCGAAGAGCAGATCGTCAAGTTCCTCGATACGTTCGTCGAGTTGCCGTACCGCGGCGAAGTGCCCGTCGACGACGTAGTCGAGCAGGCCGTGGAGCAGAAGGGCGACTCCGTGTGCTGCCAGAGCCGGCGTACGGTCCCAGCGGGCAACCAGCTCGTCGAGGTCGAACGCGGCGTCCTTACGGACGGTGATCAGCGCCTGCGGCGTGAGGATGACAGCGAGCTCGCTCATCGTCAGTCCTGCGCCGTCCGCGGCGACGGCGACCGCGTAGACACTGAGGAAGTGATGGGTGCGGTAGCTGTCGAGTTTCGCCCGTTGTCCCTCGTGCAGCGCGTCCTCGAGAGCCAGCTCATGGAGACCGAGTTCCTCGCCGACCGCTGTGAACTCGGCGCGGTTCGGGCGGTACAGGTCCAACCACACGATCGAAGACGGATCCGCCAGATGCCGGGAGATGTCGCGGACCGGGAAGTCCTCCTCGACCAGGGAGCCGTCGCGGTACAGCCGAGTACGGGCCATGTCGCGCACCCTAACGGCACCAGCTGAGCATCAGCGGACACCACTACCGGACATCCACCCCGACGGGTGGGGCAGTGACTGACACGAAGAGATGGTGTGATCCACCCGGCCGACCTCCGCGAGTGACACGACTGGAACACCGTTGCCTTGAAGGGCCGACAGACGCGCCGTCCACATGGACGGCGGACAGCGGCCGGCCCGCCGCTGATACCGGGAGGCTGACGCCCTGCTGTTTCGTCTGCCAAGCCGCTTGCCTGAGCGAGGTCGGGCACTCGCCGTTAGCGTGAAAGGAAGAGGCACGACAGGTCGCCTGTTGCGTCGGAAAGTGGTGACCGAAGATGACGGATACCGGACTGCCGAACCGGCCCGAGACCCCTCGCGCGGGATCATTGGGCGAGCGCGGCGGGAAGAGTGCGGGGGTGCCGCACGGAAGCGATCCGGGGTCGCGTGGCCGTACAACGATCGCCGACGGTGTGGTGGCGAAGATCGCCGGGATGGCGGCCCGGGATGTGCCGGGCGTCCATTCGATGGGCGGTGGGTTCGCCCGTGGCATGGGGGCCATGCGTGAACGGATGCCCGGTGCGGGCGGGAAGTCCGTCACCAGCGGAGTGAAGGTCGAGGTCGGCGATGTACAGACCGCAGTGGACCTGGAGATCGTCGTCGAGTACGGCGTCTCCATCATCGAGGTCGCGGGCGACGTCAGAGAGAACGTGATCGCTGCCATCGAGCGGATGACCGGTCTGGAAGTGGTCGAGGTCAATATCGCGGTCGGCGATGTGCATTTGTTCGACGAGGAGGACGAACAACCAGAGCGGCGGCTCGAGTAATCGCTTGCCGGAGCCACGGCGAGCAAGGAGCACGCGATGGGCATGGCCGCGGTTGGCCTGATCACCGGGATGGCGCCGGGTTCCGCCGGACACTTCGCCGGCTTCGGCGCGTCCTTGCTGGTGGAAGTACCGGGTGTCAGCGAGTTCGTCGCCGGACGGTTCGCCGATGGTGACGGGGAACTCGGTGACCTCTTCCACAACCGCGAGCACGGTAACCGGCGACGGTGAGACCAGCCGCTCCTCGGAGGACGATCGCCGACGGAAGTGAGCCGGCGTCCAGGAGCGGTCCGTTCGGCCTCTTCGGGGAGTAGCGTGAATTCATCGGGAGCACTTCGCACACCGGCTCCGATGCCGGTTTCGTTCCCGGTGAGCAATCGACACCGGGCAACTGCCCTCGCGCAGAGGTCCGGAGACGGGTTCGCGCGATGTCCGCGACCACCTCTCATCCCCCCCTGCGGGCCGTTCCCTTCAGGGCCCCGACCGCGCGACTCGCCCTGAAAGCCGTGAGTCCTTCACCAGGGCACGTCGAGTTGGACGGTGCCTGGTGGCCTCGGTCACGTGACCTGACACACGAACTCTCCGCTCTGGCGGACGTGCTGGATCCGCTGTGGGGCCGGATCACCCATGTCGCCGTCAACCCCCGCCACTGGCCGATCCTCCCGCGCAAGATCCTCGTCAACGGCCATGTGGTGAAGGCCGGTTGGTTCACGTCGGAGCAGGATCCGCACAAGATCCTGCTGCTGTCCTATACGGCAGGCCGCTGGGACCTCTTGGTGATACCCCCGGAGACCAGCGCTCCCTCGGCCGCCCGGCTGATGGCCGCCGCGAGCGCGAACACCGGCCCGCCGATGACCGCGACCGCCCTCGTGACGGCGGAACAGGCCGGCGAGACCTCCTCCTCGTACGAGGCCACCAGCGGCCGGCCCGGCCGACTGGTGGTGGGGGTGTGACGGTCGTCGTCGCCGCTCTGGCCGTCGGTGCCTGATGATTCGCCGGGCAGTCCGTGGTGGGCCGGATCACACGTGACCACCTGCCGCGGCCGCCATGAGCGGTTCCGCTGTCTCCTCGGTCGTATCCGGAGGCAGGACCAGCAGGTCCCAGCGCCCCCGGCCGGGGGCGAGCAGAACGATCGTGTGCGGGGCGGATGCCGCCACGCTCCTGCGCAGGCGTACGACCTGGTTGAAGACGAGCATCCGGCCGGGCACCGCGGACCACGTCGCCCCGTTGACGGTGACGCTGGTGATGTGACCCCACGCGCGCGGCAACCCGGCAAGCAGCTGGGGGAGTTCGGAGAGCAGGTCGTACGAACGGGGCCACCACGCTCCGTCGATGGGTCGGGGCATGTCGCTGCGGGATGCGAGACGCATCCGGAGGACGGGGTGGGAGGGAAGCGGGGACTGCAGTGCGGTGGTCATGAAGGCTCCTGCCAACTGCCGTAAGCGATGGAGTGGTTGACGTCAGGCACGACGGTCCGCGACCCGCTGCGCCGTCGGCCAGCGCACGTCGTACACCCAGCCGAGGCGTTCAAGGAGGCAGATGACGGCGGCCGACGGGTCGATCTGACCGCGCTCGACGCCGTGCCGGGCGCTGGTGGGGTCGGCGTGGTGGAGGTTGTGCCAGCTCTCGCCGAACGAGAGCAGGGCGAGCGGCCACAGATTGGTGGCCCGGTCGTGGCGCCGGGTGCGGAACGGGCGCTCACCGATCATGTGACAGAGGGAGTTCACGCTCCAGGTGACGTGGTGAAGCAGCGCGATACGTACAAGTCCCGCCCACAGCAGGGCGGTTACGCCGTACAGCCAGGTACCTCCGATGGCCCAGCCCACCCCGAACGGCAGGGCGAGCGTGAGGACGCACAGCGCCGGGAAGGCGCGGGCGACGGCACGGATGTCGCGGTCGGCCAGGAGATCGGGGGCGTAACGCTCCGGCGGCGTAGGGTCGTTGCGGAAGAGCCAGCCGACGTGCGCGTGCAGCAGACCGCGCAACTGGCCTCGCAGATGCGTGCCGTAGCGGTACGGGGAGTGCGGGTCACCCGGCCGGTCGGTGAAGGCGTGATGGCGGCGATGGGTGGCGACCCAGCCGATGACGTCGCCCTGGAAACTCATCGAACCGGCCACCGCGAGCGCGATCCGCACAGGACGGACGGCCCGGTAACCGCCGTGGGTGAGACCGCGGTGGAAGCCGACCGTGACGCCGAGACCCGTGATCGTGTAGAGGACGAGCGCGAGCACGATGTCGGCGGGATGGATGAGACTCCCCCACAGCAGCCAGCCGGCGAGACCGATCGCCACGAACGGCAGGACGACGATCACCGCTGTCACCGCAACGTACAGACGCTCACCGCCGTCGCGCGCGGGCGCCGGGCCGTCGGGCGGGAACGGGGACGTCCCGTCGTAGCCCTGGGGCGGCGGGGCGGGGTCCGACGGTGTGACCGTCGGGGACGTGGTCGGACTGAGTGGCATACGTGGCTCCTCGGCCGGGATGCGGATGGCGCGGCCGGGGTCACGGGCTGCCCATGAGATGGGAATCGCGAAGGCGGAGCCGGTTCGGACACCGGCATACGAAGAACCCTCGCTTCCTCCACCGTACTCCCGCACGCTCCGGGACGAGGCGGGCCGGATCGCGTGGCCACCGCGTTGACACGGACCGTTGCCGGACGTTGACTGGCAGCACGGTGCAGGGCCATGCCGCCCCGGAACACACGGCGAAGCATTCCGCCTTCCCGCCTCGCCCAGACCCCGCGGGAACCCACCTACCGGACAACAGCGAGGCCGGCCATGACCGTTTCACGGACCATCAGGAACAAGGCGCAGACGATGAAGGGCAGGATCACGGAAGAGCTCGGCCGGGTCACCCACGACAGGCGACTGCAACGCAGGGGCAGGATCGACCGGGTCTCCGGAAGCCTGAAACAGGCCGTCGAGAAGACCAAGGACGCCTTCAGGCGGAACGGGAGCGGCCCCGGATGATGTACGACCAGACGCGCGCCCAGCAGTCCGCGGGCCGCACCCCGGGCCCGGCCGGGCGCCGCAGCCCGGGCCCGGAGCCACTGCTCTCCTCGATCGAACGGGACAAGGTCGTCCGGCGCCTCCGGCACGCCCTCAACACCTTCGCCGACACCCCGCGCGAGGCGCTGGAAGAGGCCGAGAGCGCCTACGACGAAGCCACCGCCCAGCTCGTGAACGCCCTCGCGGAACGGCGGCGTCTCCTGCGGGCCGACTGGCAGGACCAGGACTCCGAGACGCAGTCCGACGAGCTCCGGCACGCGCTGAGGCAGTACCGGGAGATCACCCAACGGCTGCTCCAGCTCTAGGCGGCCACTACTCCGCGCTGCCTCGAAGCGCGGAGTAGTGTGGACAGTACCGAGAGCATTTCGCACACCGGCTTCCACGCCGGGTCGTTCTCGGCGAGAGATGAAACCCGGGCCGCCGCAGAAGCGGCCCGGAGACGGGTCCGCATCATGTCGGCGACCTTGCTTCCACCCCTGCCGCACCCCGAGCCCGTCGCAGCCCCGGCCGCGCGTCTCGCCCTGAAGACGGACGGCACCTCCCGCGGACTCCTGGACGGTGCCTGGTGGCCCCGCTCCCGGGATCTGCTGAGCGAACTGCCCGCACTGACCGACGTGTTGGACCCCCTGTGGGGCCGCATCACCCGCATCGCCGTCAACCCGAAGCACTGGCCTGTCATCCCGCCCAAGGTTCCCGTGCACGGCCACATCGTCAAGGTCGGCTGGTTCACCCCGGAGATCGACCCGCACAAGCTGCTGCTGCTCTCCTACGGCACCGGCCGCTGGGACCTGCTGATCATCCCGCCCGAAACCGGGGCGGAGTCGGCGGCCCGGCTGATGGCTGCCGCGTCCGACTACGACGGCCCGCCACTGACCGCGAGCGCGCTCATCGCCGCGGACGAGGCCCGGCACGGCGTCTTGGCGACCGACGAGCCACTGGACCCGGACGAGGCATGGGAGTACGAGGGCGGCGCCTCCGCGGTGTCGGTGTCAGCGGCCGTTCCGCAACAGGCCGGTCCCCCCGGCCGGGCCAGCCGCCTGATCATCGGTATGTGAGGTGGCCGCCATGAACGCCTTCCTGACAGCCGCCGCCTTCGCGGTCCTCATCGCAGCGGCGGCGTACATGATCCACCGGCTCAACATCCAGCACGCCGACAGAATCGCCGTGCACCAGTACAGCGCCCGCCTGCCCGGCCGCCGCGGCCGCGGCACGCCGCAGCCCCCGGTGGAACCGGACCGGTCCGAGTCGCCGACCACCGGCGAACGGCGGGACCACCGCGACGGGGGCCGCGGCCGCTTCCCGCCGCGCCGCCGCCGCAGCCCTACCACTCACCACAGGTGACCAGCCGGTCTCCCCCCACCGGCCGCGCGTACGGACCGTCGACTCGACCCGTGGCGACGCGTGTGCCCGAGCGCGTGCACCCGGGCCCTGGACCGCGCGAGGAGCAGCCGGGACCCATGAACCGAGGTATCCGAACCGAGGCGTCATGACTCTTCCGCGGCTGAAGGTCTACCGGCACGACCGGGGCAGTCGGGCGCTGATCACCCTGGCCGGTGAGATCGCCCCGGCCACCGCGCCCCAGGTGCGCGCCGCTCTGGAGCGGTGCCTGCATGACGGCATCACCACCATCGACGTGGATCTGACCACCGTCGGCCGCTGCGACAACAGCGGTCTGCGCGTCTTCCTCGACGCGTCGCGGCACGCCGCCGCGAGCCACGCGTCCCTGCGGCTGCACCACCCGTCCCCGCAGACCGCGCGACTCTTCACGGACACCGGCTCCGATCTTCTGCTCCTGTGACGGCTCCAGGAGAGACCTGGTGCACAGCTGTACGGAGAGCCACCTTTTCTGATCATGTGTGACATGCCGTTCTCTGGAGTAATGGGCTGTTCGGGGTGACCGGCCGCGTCACTCTGTGCGGGTTGATCACGGTCGTGTCAGGAGCCCGTGTGTCGGTGCGGGCGCTGGACTCGCGGCACGAGGTGGGTATGGACACGGTCGTCAATGCTTTGACGACGCCGGTGCGGGGGTGCGGTTGTGACGGAAGGCGAGCGCCGACCTGACAAGGTCATGCTGGACCGGTCGGAAGGGTTCGGTGAGCGGCTGCTGGGGGTGCTGCTGGACCGGGCACACGAGATGCCGCCGCAGCTGATCGCCCCGCTGATCGCGGAAGAGGTGGCCAGGGTCGGTGGCCGCGACGTCTCGATCCTGCTGCAGGACTACGGCCAGCTGGTGTTGGTGCCGCTGTCAGGTCGGCGGCTGATGGTCGGCGAGCCGGAGCCGATCGACGACTCTCCCGCCGGCACGGCCTTTCTGCAGGCGACCACTGTCGAGGTGCCGGGGGCCGACGGCGTCCGGATGTACCTGCCGTTGCTGGACGGCAGCGACCAGGTGGGCGTGATGGCCCTCACCCTGGACACCGTCGATGACAACGACCGGCGGCTGCTGCGCAGGCTCGCCGGCCTGGTCGCCGACATGCTGGTCACCAAGCACAGCTACACCGATCAGTTCTTCCGCGCCCGGCGCCGTGAACCGATGAGCGTGGCCGCGGAGATCCAGTGGTCCCTGCTGCCGCCGCTGGCGATGTCGGTCCCGCAGGTCGCGGTGGCCGGAATCCTGGAGCCCGCCTACGACGTAGCGGGCGACAGCTTCGACTACGCCCTCAACGAGGACATCCTGCACGTGGCCATGGTCGACGCGATGGGCCACGGCCTGGACGCCGCCACGATGGCGACCGTCGCCGTCGGGGCCTACCGGCACGCCAGACGTGCCGACATCGGCCTGTCCGAGATCTACGCGTTCATGGACCGGGCCATCGCCGAGCAGTTCGGGCCCGACCACTTCGTCACCGCCCAGATGATGCGTCTGAACATCGCGACGGGCCACCTGCAGTGGGTCAACGCGGGCCACCCCGCACCGCTGCTGATCCGCGACCACCGGGTCGTCCGGCAACTGGCAGGCCCTACCACCCTGCCCGTCGGCTTCGGCGGTGAAGAGCCCCGCATCAGCGGGCAGATGCTCCAACGCGGCGACCGGGTGCTGTGCTTCACCGACGGCCTGATCGAGGAGCACGAAGCCGGCGAAGAACAGTTCGGCGAAGAACAACTCATCCACTGGGTCAACCGCATCGAACACACAACGAAGGGGGTACGAGCGGTGGTGCGCTCGCTCTCCCACGCCCTGAAGCAGCAACGGGGCGGCCGCACCACCGACGACGCGACCCTCTTCCTGATCGAATGGCGCGGGGGCGCCGCCGACCACCTCGTGCTCCTGGAGTGAGCCGACAACCACCCGGCGAAGACAGGGCCGACGCCACAGGGACCCGCTGCCCGGCTGCGGCGATCCCGGGGAATTTCCCCGCCGCCCCGCCCGCGACGATCGTTTCGCCACGGGGGCTCCGACTCGGTCGGCAGCATCGTGCCCAGGCGAGTGCGGGACTCATCCGGACCGGGACGGCAAGGCACGGACCGCCCCACTCGGCCAGGTTGGGCGTTTCGCGTGCGAATACCGTGCGGTGCCTCGGACATGCGTGAGCCACCGCGGTTTTTGCAGCGTCGCATCGTGGTCCTTGTGGCTGCGCCGGGCCTCATCGCCGTCCACTGGTCCCACCGCACCGGCCGCCGCCCCCTCCGACAACGAACGACATCCTGTACGCCGCAAAAGCCCAGCCGCTGGGAGCCGTTTGGGAGCCGACCCGCTCCCCGAGCCCTCCCAACACCACCCGAGACCCGCCACATCCAACGCCCTGACCTGCGAAAATGCGAAACTGGCAGGTGTCGATCACGCCCGGTCCTCATTCGGGACGAAGAGGTCGTGGGTTCAAATCCCGCCACCCCGACAGCCGAAACACCAGGTCAGGGGCCTGATCCGCTGAGCGGGCGAACGTTGTTTGATGCGGCACTGGCTGGTGGCGCCGTGGGCAACAGCCCTCCTTGGCACCGTGTTCCGTGCGACGGCAAGTCGAGGCCGTACCTGCCGACGGGGCGCCGAGCGGGTCCGTGAAGCCGTCACAGCCTCGGCCGGAGCAGAGCGAGGTGAAGCCATCGGCGTTGAAGTTGTGGATCACGTCCCGGACCCGGTCCGGGCTGGTGAGAGTCTTTCCAGGCCTTTTCCACCGTCGCGGGTGCCGGATTTCGGGTGCCGACCGGGCTCGAGGTGACGCTCCGGGCTCGGGGTGACGCTGATGCCGCTGCGGCATCCCTTCGATGCCGCCCATCAGGTGAAGACCCTCGCCATGGCGACCGGCGAGAGCGTGGTCGCGAGCTTCGGCCCAAGTGCAAAAACGTTCCAGCCGAGCCTGCGCGGAGCCCCCTACCGCAGCCGGCTGACGGTGGTTCGCGAGTGTCTGACGATCGTCCGGGGCCTGCTCGGCGGCGAAGTGGTCGATGGGAAGGGCGAGTTCTTCTCCTGTCACGCGCAGATGGGCCCGGCCGTGGCCCCGCCTGTCCATCTGGGCCTCGGCGTGCTGCGCCCCCCTCCACGCGGACGTGTCCCGGCGGTGATGCGCTCAGCCTCAGGTGAACATTCCGGGCACGGACGCGGCAGTGAGTACGACGAGCGCACGAAGGGCGGAGCACACCGCTTCCCCCAACTTGTCTGCCGGACCCGGCCCTTCGGCGATGTCGGCCATCCGGGCCGCGACCGCTGTCGCATCGGCGGTCGGCAGGGCCACGGCGTGCAGCTCCGCATGATGCAGCAGGGCGATCAGCGCCGCTGTCCCGTCTGAGGGTTCCTGGCCCTCCAGTAACACCGCGGCCAGTTCGCGGCGCAGGGCCTCGGGCACGGCCGGGTCCGTCACCGGATAGCAGTGGGATCCGAACACCCCCAGCACCCGCTTCCCCTCCTCGCGCACCAGCCCTTTGCCCAGCAACCCCTCATACGCCGCCGACAGGGCCTGCTCCCGCACCGCGAGCAGCCAGGCCTGCGGCGATGCATCAGGGCGCTTTTGCATCTGCTCCGCCAGTGCGGCGGCGACAGGCTCCGCGGGCGGAGCCGTCGCAGTCGCAACCAGCTTGCCGTCCCGCACCACGACATCTCCGGAGCGCGTCAGTTCGAGCAACGGCGCTGCCGCGACCGCGAATCCGACCCGCAGCGGCTCCCGCAGTGTGCCGCTGTCTTCTTCGAGCCCGAGCAGCACGACCTGCTCACCCGATGTCAGCCCCGAATGCATTCGTTCTCCTTCTTCGACTGCTCCGTTTGTTGCTACGAGTCGCATACGAGTCGCAGGCGATCCCGGTTCCCTTGGGCTCGTCCTGGAGCCCAAGGGAACGCAGGGATTTGCGCGCTGTGCTCTGCAAGACGGGAATTCTCCCGGCAGTGAGTCTTTGGTCTTTCTGGATAAGCAGCCGTCGATCGCTGTGATCGCGATGCGAAGAGCGTGACCGGCCGGACACCTGACGGGATTCAGGGGACGACCTGGTGGGACGTCGACACCGACGGCGTCCCGGACACGGTCGAACCCGGTGCATGGGCAACGTCGGCAGGAGTCAGCCTTGCTGACCTGGCCAAGCAACTCAGCGGCGCCCGCAAAGACTGGACGAGTCTCCACAGTTGGGTTCTTCGACGGACAGGCGGCATCGCAACTCCCGTTGCCGGACCAGGGGATGGGCGCAGACAGCGCTTCAGCGGGAACCGCAACCCATGGCTGACCGTTATGCGATCAACCGTTTGTCCCTCCTTGACGTTCCGCCCGACGGGTGTTCGTCCTGCTGTGTCGGCGCCTGGCGACGGCGAACCCCGCGAGCGCCAGTGCGGCGGCGGCGCCGCCGGTGGCTGCCGCCGTGGTGGTGTTCATCGTGGATGATCCGGATGCCTGGGGGCAGTACGAGCCGCCTCCGGCGACGGTGATGGTCGTATGCGTCTGCTTGGCGGTGAGTCCGGGGCCTTTGTGGTGGGCGGCGAGGTCGACGGGGTAGCTGCCCGGCTCGATGCCGCAGCGGAGCGTCCCTTCGCCCTGGCCGAAGCTGTTCTTCTGCATGGTCACCTTGACCGGGTGTCCGAAGGCCGGGGAGGTCACCGTGAAGCTGCCGTTCTCGTCGGCGGCCAGGGAGGTCAGGTCGACTCCTGAGGTGACCTCGACGGGCGCGCCCGGCCTCAGCGGCCCGTCGGGGGTGCTGTCGCCGGCCGTGGGGGCGAGGCTGACGGCGAGGCCCGGGTCTTCGGCTGCGTGAGCGCCCGGGGCGACTGCGAGACCGAGGGCGGCTGCGGTGCAGAGGATGCCGGCTATGCGCAGGTACATCGGCGGTACCTCGCCTTCCTGAAAGGTGATCAGCCCGCCTTCGGCGGGACGAGCATGTGTTCGCGGCCGAGGGTCGTCGTGGTGTCGGTGTAGAGGGTGGTCTCGCCGTCGGACCAGCGCACGAGGAGGTCGTCGGGGCCGCCGGGTGTGTAGGCGCCGGCGGTCATGACGGTGGCGTGGGTCCACAGTGTGTTAGAGGACCTCAGCCTGTTCTCCGTTCCCACGCCGGAGGCGGAGGAGTCGCGGTAGAGGGTCAGTTCGCCGTCGGACCAGCGCACGACGAGGTCCCAGTCGGCGCCTCCGGTGAAGTTTCCGGCGGCGAGGAGGGTGGCGTGGCGCCAGGTGCCGTTGGGCGGCTGCAGCCTGTGCTGGTGGAGGAATCCGCGGCCGTCGACGTCGGTGAAGAGGGTGACCCTGCCGTCGGCCCAGCGGACCATGAGGTCGTCGATCGACTGGTTGGCGCTGTAGCGTCCGGCGGTGATCTGGACGGCGTCCTTCCAGGTGCTGCTGGGCTTGGCCATCCGGGTTTCCCCGGCGAAGCCGCCGTTGCCGTCTCCGGTGTACAGGGTGACTTCGCCGTCCGACCAGACCACCATGAGGTCGGAGGCGTTGTCGCTGTTGAAGTCTCCGCCCGCGATGGTCCTGGCGTGGGTCCAGGTCGAGGACTTCGCGATCCGGTGTTCGCCGGAGAAGCCGCCGTTGCCGTCCCCGGTGTAGAGGGTGACCTCGCCGTCCGACCAGACGACGATCAGGTCGGTCCTGCCGTCGCCCGTGTAGTCGCCGGAGGCGGTCTTCATGGCGCGCTGCCAAACGCCCCCGCCCGTGGGGTACATGCTGTAGCCGCGCGGGTACTGGGGCGGAGTGGTGTTGTTCTGCGCGGCGTCGTAGATCTCGAGGGCCCGCTGGTCGAAGGTGGTGGCGAACGAGATGCGGTCGCTGTTGTTCTCCAGGCCGCCGCCGTAGTAGCCGCCGAGGTTGCCGATGACGGTTCCGCTGCCGGTCCTCTTGTTCAGGCCGGTGATCCAGGGGCTTCCGGAGGTGCCCCCGTAGAAGCCGCCGCAGTCCATGCGCATCTGGTGGTAGCCGGGCAGCTGGCGGGTGTTGACGCCGGCACAGATGAAGGGCCGGTTCTTCGGGTTGTGGCTGCCGGGATAGCCGATGACGGTGACGTTCTGCTTGTACTGGCCGTTCACCTGGCCGAGCCGGAGCGCCGCGCCGACGGCGGTCTGCGCGCTCTGCCCCCGCCCGTTGGCGGCGACCCGGGCGAAGGCGTAGTCGAAGTCGGAGTAGGCGTCGCGGGTGGGGTGGCCTCCGGCCTGGTACCAGCGTGCGTCGCGGATCCACCGCTGCACCGCGAAACGGCCGTAGGGGGTGGGGTTGTTCGCGCTGCCGTCGTAGCGGGGCACGAACATGCCCTTCGAGCCGCCGGAGCAGTGCGCGGCGGTCAGGATGACGTTGCCCTGCGGGCTGTCGACGACGCTCGCGGAACAGAAACGTCCCGTCAGCTGGTCGGTGGCCGGGTCTCGCACGTAATGGAAGAACGTTCCGACCGTGGGGACACCGGCGAAGTAGACGCCGTTCTTCGGCGCGGCTGCACCCTTCACGAGGGAGTCGGCTCTTCCTTCGGCCGGGGCCTCGCCGCGGGGGCTGTCCGGGGTGGCCCGGGCCATCCGCTCGGGGGTCCAGAACTTCTCGGCCTCCGCACTCGTCCATGCTCTTGCCCGGCCCGCGTCGTGCGCGGCCGACACGGTCGGCACCGTCCTGGTGGCGGCGTCGGGGCGCGCGGAGACGGGAGACGCCGCCGCGAGGACGAGCGCGGAGGCCGCTATCGCGGCACAGGTTCCGAACGCGTCACGAAGGGTGGGTATTCGCACGGTTTCCTTGTCTGTGAGCACATGTGTGGCGAGAAGCGCCCGCTCTCAGCTCGTGAAGGTGAAGTACTTCCACGTCCCGTAGGTCGTCGAGTTCACGTTGTCGCCCGACGTCGTGTCGATGTAGGACGAGCGGATGCGGAAGCGGACGCCCGTCGGCGGGGTGCCGGTGAGTTCGAGCGTGTCCTGGCCGGCCGAGCCGAGCACGAGGTACTCGCTGTGCGTGCCGCGCCAGGCGCCGTCGTAGTAACCCTGGACCTCGACCCGGTACTTGCGGTTCGGGTACGGCGTCATCGTCGTGTCGAAGACGGGGTCCTTGGACTTGTGGAAGTAGCGGTACGTCTGGTTCCACGCCGTCCGGGTCGTGTAGTAGCCGCTCAGTGCGGTGGAGACCCTGACCCGTGCGCCGACCGTGCTGGTGACCGTCGCGGGCGCGTAGCGGGTGTCGCCCGTGAACTTGGCCGTGAGTTTGGTGTCGCGGGTCAGGTAGACGCTCGCGGACAGGTTTCCGGAGGCATCGACCGTGCCGGACTTGATCAGCTTGTTGGGCTTGTCGCCGCCGTACGGGTCGGCGTAGATCTCGACGGTCCGGTTCTTGTACGTCGTCCCCAGGTGCGCCGTGAACTTCACCTGGGTGTTGTACGCGTACACCTTGCCGTTGTTGTCCAGGGTGAGGGCGGCCGTCGTCTTCGTGACGTTCACCGTGCTGGTGGCGGTGGCGCTCGCGTGGTACTCGTCGCCCGCGTAGCCGACCGTGTACACGACCTGGCCGCCGGCCGGCGGGGTGTCGGCGAAGGAGTACGAGCCGTCGGCGCCGACCGTCGCCGTGCCGAGCAGCCTGCCGGACGGGGACTCGGCGTCCGTGCGGCGGACGGAGACCGTGGTGCCGGACGGGAAGGCCGCGTTCGAGGTCAGCTTGCCCGTGACGGACAGGGCCTTGGCGCGCGGCGCGGTGGCCGGGGCGCTCGCCGTGAGGGTGGTGTCCGCCTTGGCCGGGTTGTCGAGGACGCGCAGCGAGTAGACGTCCGAGGCGTTGTACGACACCGCGAACAGTTTGCTCGCGTCCGGCGCCCAGGCCAGGCCCGAGGCCGCGAGGGTGTCGCCGCCGCTGCCACCGCCGGTGTTCGGGAAGTCGTACTGCCGCACCGGCGCGGAGATGCCCGGCTGGAAGATGTGGACGTCCGGGTCGTACGAGGAGTAGGTGCCCGCGGCGACCGCGCCGTCCGGGGCGATGTCGACCGCGTTCGGGTAGGCGTTGCTGGTGTAGCTGCCGTCGTCGGAGAGGTCCGAGAGCTTGAAGACCTGCTGCTTGTAGGGGGCGCCGCTGGCCGTGACGACGTCCTTGCCGTCGGGGGTGACGGCGAGGTCGCTGAGGTCGCTGCTGCTGCCCGGGTCCCAGGCGTAGGCGGTGCGGGTCGCCGAGCCCGAGGACACGTCGAACACGGCGAGCTCGTTCGGGCTCTGCCCGGAGGTGCCCGCGACGACGGTGTCCGGGGCGCCCGACGAGGAGCCGAGGATCGGGGCGTCGTTCCAGGTCTTGTCGGTGTCCTGGTGGAGCGTGACCACCGGGTCGCTGCCGACCGGGTCGAGCGAGCCGATGTTTCCGCTGCCGCCGTTGCGGTAGCCGAACCAGAGCCTGCCGCCGGCGAGCGCCGGGTATTCGGGCTGGGTGCCGGCGCCCGTCGGGTAACGGTGGGCCTCGGTGGCGGTCGCGGTGTCGAGGGCGACGATCGCGTCGGCGTCCTCGACGGCCGCGTACAGGGTGCCGGAGTCGGCGGAGAGCTCCAGGCCGCGGACGCCGGGAAGCGATTCGACCGTGCCGACGACGGTGCCGCTGTAGTCGGTCGCGACGACCTTCCCGCTCTTCGGGTCGCTGATGAAGACCCGCTGGTGGACGCCGTCCACGACGACGTCGCCGGTCGAGGTGACCGGCAGGACGGTGCTGGAGTCGGCCAGTGCGGGCGCGGCCGACGTGACGGCGAGCGCCGTCGAGCCGAAGAGGACCGCGAGTGCGGTCGCGGCCGTGAGAGTGCGTGTGCGCACGGTGGTTTCGAACCCCCCGGAACGAAAAAGAGCCCCTGCTGAACCGGGGACCTGAGCGGAGCGTAGGTCACGCCGGTGACAGCAGAGACAAAGGAGGGTCAACGATGATCAAAAAAGTCCTGCGTGAGATCAACCCCGCAGCAACTCGGCCTCACAGTGATCAAAAGCACTCCGCGCCGTTCGGCTCCGGTCCCTCCCCTCGTGGGGACCGGTGTCGAACGGCGCGGATCTCGGAGGCCCGGGCGATGAGTCCGGCGCCGCCGTCCCATGGCTCCCGCGGAAGCTGGCTGAGAAGGTTCGGTGCCGTGCGCTGTCGTCCTGAGCGCTGAGCTGATGGCCTGCGCGGACGGTGCCCGACGGGCTCGCCCTTGCATCGTGATCCTGCCAGCTGTGGCTTCCCCTGAGGAGATTCCGGTGCCGGTCCGGAGGCTTTCGCCGCAGGTCAGCCGTATAAAGTGAGTTTTCCGGTCCGGATGTCCGAGCGCGGGGGGAGTAAGGGGTGGAGGCCTTGGGTTCCGACTCAGGGGCACGTACTGCCTTCGCGGAGCGGCTCGCTCTGCTGTACAAGGAGGCAGGCAACCCTCCTCTCGCCCGGGTGGCCGAGGCGGTCGTGCAGCTTCAGCGGGTGGACGAGCGCGGGCGACCCGTACGGGTCTCGGCCCAGCGCATCAGCGACTGGCGGCGGGCCAAGAACGTGCCGGCCCAGTTCGCCGCACTCGCCGCGGTGCTGCATGTCCTGGTACCTCAGGCCCGGCGCGCGCGGCCCACACCGGTCTCCGCCGGTCTGTACGACATGGGGCAGTGGCAGCGGCTGTGGGAGCGTGCGCTGGCCGACCCGGCCGGGGAGCGTCCCGCGGCGGCCGCCGAAGCGGACGAACGGCCTCCGGTCGAGGATCCGGCCGTCGCCAGTGTGTGTCCGTACCGGGGGCTGGCCTCCTACCGGCAGCAGGACGCCCGGTGGTTCTTCGGCCGGGAGCGCAGCACCAACGCCCTCGTCGACCAGCTGCACGCGGCGGAGAAGACCGGTGGTCTTGTCATGCTCGTCGGTGCCTCCGGGGCGGGGAAGTCGTCCCTGCTCAACGCCGGGCTGGTGCCCGCCGCGCAGAACGGCGCACTCGGCGACGACGACAGCCGGCCGAGGGTGGTCGTCCAGCTCGTGCCGGGTGCCGATCCCGTCGGCGAGCTGACCCGGTGCATCCCCGAGCTCGTACCCGTCATGTCCAAGGCGGACGGCTCCGCGGCAACGGAACCCGGCACTCCCGCGTTCGCGCACGCCGTCCGGGGTGCCGTCGCCGAGTGGGCCCGGCGCGAGGCGCCCTCCGGCGAGCGTCCGGTCCTCATCGTGGACCAGTTCGAGGAGGCCTTCACCCTCTGCGCCGACGAGGCGAGCAGGCACGCGTTCGTCCAGGTCCTGCACGCCGCGTGCTCGGCCGCCGGACCGGACGACCCGGCCGCCCTGCTCGTGGTCCTCGGTATCCGCGCCGACTTCTACGAGCAGTGCCTGCGTCATCCCGAACTGGCCGATGCGCTGCAGCACCGGCACATGGTCCTCGGGCCGCTGAGCACGGCCGAGCTGCGCGAGGCGGTGACCGGTCCGGCCAAGGCCGTGGGCCTCGAACTCGAACCGGGTCTCGCGGAGCTGATCGTCCGGGAGGTGAGCGCCGACGGGCCACGGGGGGAGCACGACGCCGGGGTGCTGCCGCTGCTCTCGCACGCGCTGCTCGCCACCTGGCAGCGGCGTAAGGCGGGGCGGCTGACGCTGGCCGGTTACCGGGCCGCGGGCGGGATCCAGGGCGCGGTGGCCGCGACCGCCGAGCGTGCCTGGTCGAGCCTCGACCCGCCGGCGCGTACGGCCGCGCGGCTGCTGCTGCTGCGGCTGGTGCGGCTCGGTGAGGACACCCAGGCCACCCGCCGCCGCGGGACCCGGCGTCAGCTGGCGCAGGAGTCGACGGACCCCGGCAAGACGGAGGAGTCGCTGGAGGCGCTGGTCCGCGCCCGGCTGGTGACGCTCGACGCGGAGACCGTGGAGATCACCCACGAGGCGCTGCTGACCGCATGGCCGCGGCTGCGCGACTGGATCGACGAGGGCCGCAACGACCATCTGCTGCGCCAGCAGCTGGAGGAGGACGGCCGCGCCTGGGAGGGCTCGGACCGCGACTCCTCGCTGCTGTACCGGGGTTCGCGGCTGGCGCAGGCCCGCACCTGGGCGAAGTCCGCCGGCGACACCTTCCTGACCCGCAGCGCGGTGGAGTTCCTGGCCGCTTCGGTACGGCTGCGCAAGCGCACCCTCGTGATGCGGCGCGGCGCGGTGTCCGCGCTGGTCGTGCTGTCGGTGCTGGCCGTCGGCGCGGCAGTCCTCGCCTGGCAGCAGCGCAACGACGCGGTGTTCGAGCAGGTGGTCGCCGAGGCCGACCGCGTCCAGTACACCGACCCCTCGCTCTCCGCCCAGCTGGACCTGGTCGCCCATGATCTGCGGCCGGACGACGCGGGCACCAACAACCGGCTGGTCTCGATCGTGAACGCGCCGCTGGCCACGCCGCTGCTCGGCCACACCGGTGCCGTCTACCTCACCTCCTTCAGCCCGGACGGCAAGCTCCTGGCCACCGCCAGCTACGACCGCACGGTCCGGCTGTGGGACGTCAGCGACCGCTCGCACCCGAAACCGCTGGGCAAGCCGCTGACCGGCCACACCAGCTGGGTGAGCACCGCGCTCTTCAGCCCGGACGGCCACACCCTCGCCAGCGCCGGCGACGACGGCACCGTACGGCTGTGGGACGTACGGGATCCCGCCCACCCCAGGCCGCTCGGCACGCCCCTGACCGGTCACACCGGCACGATCTATCTGCTGGCCTTCAGCCCGGACGGCCGCACGCTCGCCGCTGCCGGCGAGGACCACACCGTACGGCTGTGGGACATGACCGACCCGGGCGGGCCGACGGCGCTCGGTGCACTGACCGGCCACTCCGCCGCCGTGCGGTCCGTGGCCTTCAGCCCCGACGGCCGGCTGCTCGCAGCAGGCGGCGACGACGACACGATCATGTTGTGGGACATGTCCGATCCGCACCGTCCCAAGCCGGTCGACAGGGTGCTGAAGGGCCACACGGACACCGTGCACTCGGTGGCGTTCAGCCCGGACGGCCACACCCTGGCCAGCGGCAGCGCTGACGACACCATCCGGCTCTGGGACGTCACCGACCCGCGCAACGCCGCCGAGCTCGGCGGGCCGCTCACCGGCCACACCGGTCCCGTGTGGTCGGTGGCCTTCAGCCCGAAGGGCGGCATGCTCGCGGCCGGCAGCGCGGACAGCACGGCGAGCCTGTGGAACGTCAGCGACCCGGCTTCCCCCTCCCAGGTCGGCGAGCCGCTCGCGGGCAGCAGCGGCGAGATGTACGCCGTGGGCTTCAGCCCCGACGGCCGCACCCTCGCCACCGGCAGCGGCGACAGCAAGGTCCGCCTGTGGTCGGTGCCGACCTCGGACATGGTCGGCGCCTTCGGGGCCTTCCGCCCGGACGGGCAGGTGCTCGCCATGGCCGCGCGCGACGGGCGGATCCGGCTGTGGAACGTGAAGGTTCCCGGCCGGCCCGTGGCCATGGGCAAACCGTTCATGCCCGCGGACGGCGGCCAGCGCCAGCTGGCCTTCTCCCCCGACGGCCACACGCTCGCCGTAATGAGCGGCCGCCAGAAGCTGTACCTGTGGAACGTCACCGACCCGACCCGGCCGGTCTCCTACAGGACTCCCCTCACCATACGGACCCGCTTCACGGGCACCGACGCACTGGCCTTCAGCCCGGACGGACGCATCCTGGCGAGCCCCTACGACGACCGCACCATCCAGCTGTGGAACGTCGCCGACCCATCCCGTGCCGTCAGGTTCGGCGCGCCGCTCACCGGCCACAAGGGCTACATCAACAGCCTCGTCTTCAGTCCGGACGGCCATACCCTCACCAGCGGCAGCGCGGACGCCACCATCCGGTTCTGGAACGTCACCGACCCCCGCCGTGTCTCCCCCCTCGGCACACCGCTGACCGGGCACGGCGGACCCGTCAACGTCCTCGTCTACAGTCCCGACGGCCGCACCCTGGCCAGCGGGAGCGACGACGACACGGTCCGGCTGTGGAACGTCACCGACCCCCGCGAGGCGACCAAGGCCGGCAGCCCCCTGACCGGTCACACCGAAGCGGTCGTGTCGCTGACCCTCAGCCAGGACGGCCGCACCCTGGCCAGCGGCGGCAACGACAACACCGTCCGCCTCTGGAACGTGGCCGACCCCTCCGCGGCCGCCCCCATCGGGCAGTCCATGAGCCCCAACGCCAAGACCGGCAACTTCCTGGCGTTCAGCCCCAGGAGCCATCTGCTGGGGGTGTCGAGCGGCGCCGACACCGTACGGCTGTGGAATCTGGACACGGACGACGCGATCCGGCACATCTGCTCGACCACACAGGGCGTTCTGACACCGGAGAAATGGCACGAATATCTGCCACGGCTCTCGTACAAGCCTCCGTGCGGTCAATAGTCCGAGCTGGTGGAAGCCCTGGTGGCAGCCCCTGGTCAACGGGTCCTACCCAGTGATCCCGGCCACATCCCCGCGACGCGGCAGAACAGCCGACTCCCGTCGGGCCCGCGGCCTTGTTACGCTTGGCCACAGCCCGATCGCTGGTGCATCCCCCGTCGCCAGCGGTCGGGCATTCTCATGCCCTTCCGGCGGTCAGCCACTGGGCGACCTTGCGCACCGTGGTCTCGTCGAGTTGCTCGACGAGGGCCTGTACGGCTGCATGGTCGTCCGGTGCGAGGTCGTAGAGCCCTGCCTTGCTCAGCCCGGCCAGGAGCACCTGCTGCCGCCGGCCGCTCATCCGCTCCGTCAGCGTGCTCGGCTCCTCGGGGCCGGCGGACGGCGGCTCGGGCGTCGGGGCGTTGGCGGCCGACACGTCGAAGCGCTGCCACGCTCCGTCCTTCGGACCCCACAGGCTGACCGCGAAGTCGCCGCCGCGTGCCCGCACCGTGTGGGCCATCTCGCCGAGCGCGTACTCCACCGGAGCACGGTGCGGGGACTCCGCACACACCTCCCAGGAGGCCGAGGAGGGCCGGTGGAACTGCGCGACCCAGCGGGGCGCCCCGGTCGGCTGCGGACTGGCGGGACGTGTCGTCGTCTCCACTGCGCTCACCCCTTCGTTCACCCGTTTCCCTCACCTGCGTGCAGGCTGCACAGCAGGGGACGGTAACTGACGGACCGTCAGATATCCAGGGTCAGTTGTTCCAGGACTCGTCGTACGGGTCCTTCGGCGTCGGCACCGGTGTCGCCGCCGTGACGCGGAAGTACGGGATCGGGCCGTTGTTGACGGGGTCCTTGGTCTGCTTGGCGGTGTAGGTACCGCTCACCTGCAGCCACTTGTCCGGCTGCAGGACCGGCGGGATCGTGCCGGTCAGGGCGATCTTCACCGGCTGGGCGTCCGCGGCACAGCAGTTGAGGGCCATCCGGACCAGGTACGGGCTGCCACTGCGGTCCAGCGCGACGAACCCGGTGACCTTGATCTGGCGGCCGTCGATGGACCGGCCGTGGTCGTAGACCGCGCGGCTCGCGTAGTCGACCACGGTGAGGTCGAGCGGGCCGCTCGCGGGCAGCCGGTTGTAGCCGTACGGCTGCTGCAGGGCCGTACCGGTGCGCATGGCGCTGTAGGAGCCGAGGGCCGGCGGGGCGACCAGGATGAGGGCGAGGAGAGGGAGGACGAGGAGCCAGGAGACGCGGGGTTCGCGGTGGACATGACCGTCGCCGTGATCGTGGCCGTGGCCGTCGCCCCGGTTTTCCCTCCGCCCCCGCCACTCGTACCAGACCGTCGCCAGCGCCGCCGCGATCAGAACCCCGCCGGACAGCAGCAACAGCGGCTGCAGTCCCGCCTTGACGTACCGCAGGTACAGGTTGGTGAAGCCCGCGTGCAGCAGGGCCGCACCCGTGAGGAACAGGACCGCCGCCTGTGCCTGCCGGTTCACAGGAGCACCGCCCCGGTCAGGACCGCGCCCGCGATCGCGAGGGCGAAGGTGGCGGGGGCGAAGCGCAGGGCGAAGCCCCGGCCGAACGTGCCCGCCTGCATCGCGAAGAGCTTGAGATCGATCATGGGGCCCACGACCAGGAACGCCAGCTTGGCCGTGAGCGAGAACTGGGTCAGTGACGCCGCCACGAACGCATCCGCCTCCGAGCAGATGGACAGCAGGACGGCGAGGATCGCCAGGGCCAGGATCGCGACCAGCGGGTTCTCCGCCGCCGTGCGCAGCCAGCTCGCCGGGGCGACCGCCTTGAGCGTCGCGGCCGCCATCGCGCCGATGACCAGGAAGCCGCCCGCGTGCATCACGTCGTGGCGGACCGAGCCCCAGAAGGCGGCCCCCTTGCTCTGGCCCTCGTAGTGCGGACGCTCCGGCGGGCGCAGCCAGTCGGTGCGGCCGAGGCGTTGCCACAGCCAGCCCATCACGCACGCCACCAGCAGGCTGCCGACGAAACGGGCGAGGACCATTTCCGGGTTGCGGGGGAAGGCGACCGCGGTCGCCGTCAGCACGATCGGGTTGATCGCCGGGGCGGAGAGGAGGAAGGCGAGGGCCGCGGCCGGGGTGACGCCCCGGCGCACCAGCGCGCCTGCCACCGGCACCGACGCGCACTCGCAGCCCGGCAGCACCGCGCCCGCCAGCCCGGCGACCGGCACCGCCAGCACGGGCCGCTTCGGCAGCGCCCGGGCGAAGAACGACGCCGGTACGAACACCGCGATCGCCGCCGACAGCAGCACCCCCAGGACGAGGAAGGGCAGCGCCTGCACGAGCACGGCCACGAACACCGTCATCCAGCTCTGCATGACGGGTGCGGAGAGCGCCCCGCGGATGGGGCCCTGCAGCAGCACCAGCAGGAGCAGGAGCATGGTCAGGACGAGGGGGGACTTCGAGTCCTGCTTACCGTGGTCCTGGCTGCCGTTGTCCTGCCCGACCTTCGTCGGCTCTTCCGGCTGCGGTGCGCCGCGTACAGGCTCATGGCTGTCCGCCCCCGTAGGGGCTGCTTTGGTGATGGCCACGGGCGAGGTACCTCCGGTGGTGGGGAAGGGCGCTGGTTTCCCTCCCCTTCCATACGGTGGAGAAGGCGCGCCCGTTCAGTGACTTGTTGGCTCATGGCCAGTTGCTGCTGGAACCACCTCTCCCGGTGAGGCAGTCTTCTCACTCGTGGGGAGCGTTCCGAATCAAGGTGTGGCGAATGGTGAGGTGTCGGCGCACATGGTGGTGTGCGGCGACGACGGACTGGCGCATCGGCTGGCCGCCGAACTGCGGGGGGTGTACGGCGAACAGGTCACGCTCGTGGTGCCGCCCGCCGACCGCGGGGTGCGACCGCCGGTGGTCGGGCGCGCGCGGGCGACGACGGCGGCATTCTTCGACCGGGTGGTGAACGCGACCGTCAACCGGCAGAACGGCACCGTCGCCGAACCCGTCGGAAACGCCCAGGTCGTGGAGGCCGCCGAGGCCACCGAGGAGGCGCTCGGCGCCGCGGGCGTGGAACGGGCCGCCGCCCTGGCGCTCGTGTACGACGACGACGAGACCAACATCCGCGCCGCCCTCACCGCCCGCCGGCTCAATCCCCGGCTGCGGCTCGTCCTCAGGCTCTACAACCGTCGACTCGGCCAGCACATCGAGGAACTCCTCGACCAGGCCGCCGCGTTGGCGACCGGCGACGGCGCCTCCGCCGGCAGCGACACCTCCACCACCGTGCTCTCCGACGCCGACACGGCCGCGCCCGCGCTGGCCGCCACCGCCGTCGCCGGCACCAGCAAGGTCGTACAGACCGACGGGCTGCTGCTGCGGGCGGTGGAACGGACGCCGCTCGTCGGGCAGTTGGCCCGGCCGGGGCTGGCCACGCTGGCGCTGCTGTCCGCGGACGGTGCCGACAGCGGCGGCGAGCAGGGGCCGGAGCTGCTGCCCGACGCGGCGGCGGTACGCGCCGCGACCGGTCGCGGCACCGTCGTTCTGGAGCAGGTGTCCTACGCGGGACCCCAACTGCCCCCGGCCCGCGGGGCCGTGGCGTTCTCCTCGCTGTTCTCGCGGCGGCTTCGGTGGTCGCTGGCGGGCATGGTCGGGTGCGTGGTCGCGCTCGCGGTGGCGTTGTGGCTGGTGACGGGGATGCATCCGCTGAGCGCGTTCTATCTGACGCTGCTCGATCTCTTCGCCATCGACAATCCGGCCATCGGGGCGTCCATCGGGCGGCAGATCCTCCAACTCCTGTCCGGGCTGACGGGGTTGCTGCTGCTTCCGGTACTGCTGGCCGCGGTGCTGGAGGCGCTGGGCACCTTCCGGACCGCGTCCGCGCTGCGGAAGCCGCCGCGGGGGCTGGGCGGGCATGTGGTCCTCCTCGGTCTCGGCAAGATCGGTACGCGGGTGCTGACCAGGCTGCGGGAACTGCACATCCCCGTGGTGTGCGTCGAGTCCGATCCCGATGCCCGGGGGCTGGCCACGGCGCGGCGGTTGCGGGTTCCTGTGGTGCTCGGGGACGTCACCCAGGAAGGCGTTCTGGAGGCCGCCAAGATCCACCGTGCGCATGCGCTGCTGGCGGTGACCAGCGCGGACACGACGAATCTCGAGGCCGCGCTGTACGCGCGGTCCGTGCGGCCCGATCTGCGGGTCGTGCTGCGGCTGTACGACGACGACTTCGCGACCGCCGTGTACCGGACGCTGCGGGCTGCTCATCCGCGTGCGTCCACGCGGAGCCGCAGTGTGTCCCATCTGGCGGCGCCCGCCTTCGCCGGGGCGATGATGGGGCGGCAGATTCTGGGGGCGATTCCGGTGGAGCGGCGGGTGTTGCTGTTCGCCGCGATGAATGTGGCCGGGCATCCGCAGCTGGAGGGGAAGACCGTTGCGGAGGCGTTTCGGGCGGGGGCTTGGCGGGTGTTGGCGCTGGATACGGGGGCTGCGGGTGGCCGCCGGGAGGAGCCGGCGGCGGAGGAGGCGTACGAGGACGTACGGGGGTCGGGGCTGGTGTGGGATCTACCGGAGGACCGGGTGCTGAAGGGCTCTGACCGGGTTGTGCTGGCGGCTACTCGGCGGGGGTTGGCGGAGCTGCTGGGGCGGCGGCCGCGGGAGCGGGCCGGGGCTTGAGCAGCACCCGGCGCCGGGGCTGGGGCCGGGTGGGTTCGCTTACCGGCGCTTGCCGAGTGCCGCCTTTCTTTGGGTCGGGAGCCGCCCTGGGCGGCACGAATGCCCGCAGGCTGCGGCGACCGCTCGCAGTTACGCCAAGTACCGCTCCGCGAACTCCAGTTCCAGCCTGACCTGCTTGATGCGCTCGTCCACGACCAGCGAGCCGTGCCCCGCGTCGTAGCGGTACACCTCATGGGTCGCGCCCCTCGCCTCCAGGCGTTTGACGTAGTTCTCGATCTGGCGGATGGGGCAGCGGGGGTCGTTGACGCCCGCCGAGATGTAGACCGGGGATCTGACCTGGTCGACGTAGGTCAGGGGGGACGAGGCCTCGAAGCGTTCGGGGACCTCCTCGGGGGTGCCGCCGAGGAGGGTGCGGTCCATGGCCTTCAGGGCCTCCATCTCGTCGTGGTACGCCGTGACGTAGTCGGCGACCGGGACCGCCGCGATGCCGAGCGTCCAGGCGCCCGGCTGGGTGCCGAGGCCGAGGAGGGTGAGGTAGCCGCCCCAGGAGCCGCCGGTGAGGACGAGGCGGTCGGGGTCCGCGAGGCCGGAGTTCACCGCCCAGGCGCGGACCGCCTCGATGTCCTCCAGTTCGATGAGGCCGACGCGGTGTTTGAGGGCGTCGGTCCAGGCGCGTCCGTAGCCGGTGGAGCCGCGGTAGTTGACGCGGATCACCGCGTACCCGTGGTCGACCCAGGCCGCCGGGCCGGCCGCGAAGGCGTCGCTGTCGTGCCAGGTGGGGCCGCCGTGGATGTCGAACACGGTGGGCAAGGGGCCGGTGGCGCCCGCCGGCTTCTGGACCAGGGCGTGAATGCGGCCGCCGGGGCCGTCCACCCACACGTCCTCCACCGGCACCGAGCCCGGGGACTTCATGCCGGGCGGGTCGAGGACCACCCCGCCCGTGGTCGAGCGGACCGCCGACGGCTCGGCGGCCGAGGACCAGAGGTACTCCACGCTGCCGTCGGGGCGGGCCGTCGCGCCGGAGACCGTGCCGGGCGGGGTGGGGATCTCCGTCAGGGCGCGGCTCGCCAGGTCGTACCGGAACAGCTCGCTGCGGGCCTCGAAGCTGTGCACGATGAGCAGGCCGGTGCCGTCCGGGTACCACTCGGCGCTGACGTCGCCGGGCAGCTCAAGAGCCAGGTCGGTCTCCTCGCCCGTCGCCACGTCCCAGACCAGGGGCTCCCAGCGGCCGCGGCGCTGGTGGCCGATGAGCAGCCGGGTGTCGCCCTCGACGGGGGCGAAGCCCAGAACCTCCAGGCCCAGCTCGTCCGTGCCTCCCTTGGTGTCGTCCAGTTCGGCGACCGCCGTGCCGTCGGGGCGCAGGACGCGCAGCGCGGAGTGCATGGCGTCGCCGTGCTCCGTGTGCTCGATGGCGATCAGCGAGCCGTCGTGGGAGAGGTCGCCGACGCCCGCCGACTCGCGGTGCCGGTAGATCTCCACCGGGTCCTCGCCCACGCGCGCGAGATGGATCGTCGTACCGTCCTCGTCCGTGGAGCGGCCGACGATCGCCGTGCGGCCGTCCCGGGCGAGGGCCAGGCCCGCCGGGTAGGAGGCCTCAAGGCCGGGTGCCGCGAGCTCGTCCTCGCCGCCGTCGAAGGGCTGTCTGCGCCAGACGCCGAACTCGTCGCCGTCCTTGTCGTCGAACCACCAGACCCATGCGCCGTCGGGGGTGAGCAGGCCCTCCGTAGTGCCGTTCGGCCGGTCAGTGACCTGGCGTTGTCCGCCCGTCGCCCGGTCCCAGGCGTACAGCTCGTACGTCCCCGTCGCGTTCGACACGAACAGGGAGCGGTCTGGTGCGTCCTCCGCCCAGTCGGGCAGCGACACCCGCGGCGCCCTGAAGCGCTTCTCCCAGTCCGGCATGTCCTCGTCCCGCTGCGGCGCGGCCGACCCGTTGCTCTCAGTCATGGCCCCATAGTGCCTGCCCCCACGGACAATTCGCTGGCGGGGCCCCCAGCCTGTGGATAACTTCTACCGGGCATTTACCGAACGCACGTCCAAGCAGGTCAGGAAGCTCGACTCATGTCCTCCCCCAGCCCCTCCCCCTCCCCCGTCGACTGGCGCGAGAGCAATCGCGCCAACTGGGACGAGCGGGTCCCGCTGCACACCGCCGGCGACTACTACGACCTCGACGGCTTCCGGGCCGGCAAGGACCCCCTGCGCCCCTTCGAGCTGGCCGAGGTCGGCGACGTGACCGGCAAGTCGCTGCTGCACCTGCAGTGCCACATCGGCACCGACACCCTGTCCTGGGCCCGGCACGGCGCCACCCGCGTCGTCGGCCTGGACTTCTCCGAACCGGCCGTCGCGGTCGCCCGCGAGCTCGCCTCCGGCCTCGGCCTCGGACCCGAGCGGGCGGAGTTCGTCACGTCCGACGTGTACGACGCGGCCTCCGCGCTGCCGGAGCCCTCGTACGACATCGTCTACACCGGCACCGGCGCGCTGTGCTGGCTGCCCGACATCCGGCGCTGGGCCGAGACGGCCGCCGGACTCGTGGCGCCCGGCGGGTTCCTCTATCTCGCCGAGTTCCATCCGCTGACCGACGTCCTCGACGACGAGACCGGCTCGCGGATTGTGCGGGACTACTTCGACCGCGACGCGCAGGTCTACGACTTCCCCGGCACGTACGCGGCGGAGAGCACCGCCACCGTCCACAACCGGACCGTGGAGTGGACGCACCCGCTCGGCGAGGTCGTCTCCGCGCTCGCCGCGGCGGGGCTGCGCATCGAGTTCCTGCACGAACACGACGTCTCGGTGTTCCGGCGGTTCGAGGCCTTCGAGCAGCGGGACGGCTACTTCCGTCTTCCGGCGGACCGGCCGCGCATTCCGCTGATGTACTCGCTGAGGGCCGCCAAGGCCTGATGGTCCGAACCCCGCGGCCGAGCCCCGCGCGGCCGCCCCGTACCGTTGAAGGCGTGTACCGGTTTCTGCTGACGCCCCGTTGGTGGGGGATCAACGTCTTCGTGCTGCTCGCCATCCCCTTCTGCATCTTCATGGGATCGTGGCAGCTGAGCCGGTTCGAGGACCGGGTGCAGGCCCACCGGGACGCGACCGAGCAGGTCACGACGGACCGGCACGAGGCGGCCCGGCCGCTGCGGGAGCTGCTGCCCGTGGACAAGGCGACGTCGGGCAGGCAGGCGACCGCGACGGGGCGGTACGGCAAGCAGTTGCTCGTCCCGGACCGGCAGCTCGACGGCAAGCGCGGTTTCTACGTCCTGACGCTGCTGCGCACCGACGGCGGCAAGGCGCTGCCCGTGGTGCGGGGCTGGCTGCCGGGTGCCGCCGACGCGGCCAAGGCGCCCGCCGCGCCCACCGGCGTGGTCACCGTCACCGGTGCGCTGCAGGCGTCCGAGACGCCGGGGGACAACGGGGTGAGCGCCCAGGGCGGCCTGCCGGCCGGGCAGACCGCGGCGATCAGCTCGGCGTCGCTGGTGAATCTGGTGCCGTACGACGTGTACGACGCGTGGGTCACGCTGGACAAGGCCGACGCCGGGATGACTGCCGTGCCGGCGACGGCGCCCGCGGACTCCGGGCTGGACCTGAAGGCGTTCCAGAACCTCGGCTACACCGGCGAGTGGTTCGTCTTCGCCGGGTTCGTGGTCTTCATGTGGTTCCGGCTGCTGCGGCGCGAGGCGGAGTTCGCGCGGGATGCGGCGATGGGACTGGTGGCCGAGGAAGAGGGCGTTGCCGTCTGACCTCGGTTCCGGGGGAACCGGCGCTGCGCCCTGAAGGGGCGCGGGGCTGCATCATTATGCGGCTCCGCCGCGCGGACGCGACCAGCCACGATGGCGTCGCAGTCGATCGACGGCACAGCGCGGCACTACCAGCGGAGCGCCTACGCCCCGGCCAGCACGCCGGTGTAGATGACCTGCCCCGCGCACGCGTTGGACACCGTCGCCGAGACCGTCGGGGAGCCTGCCGCCGTCGTGTGGGACACGATCACGCTGCCGTCCGCCGTGCCGTCCGACGTCATCATCTGGGTGGTGACACCGCTGTCCGTGCCGGTGGAGGTGGTGCCGGACGAGCTGCCGGCGTCGGGGGTCGGGGTCGGGCTGGGGGTGGAGCCGCCGTCGGTCGTACCGCCGGTTGGGCCGCCCGTGGTGGGGCAGGTCTCCGAGGGGATCCAGGCGAACTTCACCTCGTAGGCCGCGCCCGGCTGCAGCTGCAGCCCGGTGATCTCGGTCGACGGGGCGGGCAGGCCGGCCGCGGCGTCCCCGGACACATGGCGTGCCGTGGAGATCTTGGTGGCGTCCGCGGCGCCCTGCGCGAGCGTGCTCACGGTGCCCACGCCGCCCACGGTGCAGGCGGAGGTGGAGATGTTGACGACGCGGAAGGTGCCGTAGACCGCGCCCCCGGCGTCGGGGGCGGCGACGGAGTCGGTGGGCGAGCCGAGCTGGTCGGCCGTGCACACGGGGGCTGAGGCGGCGCTGGTGGCCGAGGGGTCGGTGCCGGCGCTGCTGCCCGTGCCCGTACCGGTGCCCTTGCCCTTGCCGTCGCCCTTCGAGTCGCCCTTGCCCTTGCCCTGGGACTTGCCCGAGTTGCCGCCGGCAGTGCTCTCACTGCCGTCCGCGTTTTTTCCCTGGCTCGCCCCGCCCTGGGCCTGCGAGGCCTGGCCGGCCACGGACGGGTTGACGTCGGAGCCGGTGGAGTTGGAGACGTGCACGAGGGCCGGGACGGCGGTGCCGAGAAACAGCGCGGCGGCCGCCATGCCGACGACGGCCTGCCGCTTGCGGGCCCGCCGTGCGGGTACGGCCCGGCGCAGGTGGTCCAGCGTGCCGTCGCGCGGTTCGACCGTCTGCACCGCCTGGTGCAGCATCCTGCGCAGAGCCAGCTCGTCCGAGTCGAGCCCGCCTTCGGGGCTCTGGTCGTCGGGGCCGTGGTTCACAGTTCCGTTCCCAGCGTGCGATTGCTTGTGCTCTTGCTCTTGCGTTGCCGTCGGCTCGTGCCATGCGAAGGGCTCATGGCGCTCATGGGAATCACGTCCCTCGCCGTCCTTGTTCATGCCGGTGCCTCCATCGCGAGACGGAGGGCCGCGATGCCGCGGGAACCGTACGCCTTCACCGAGCCCAGGGATATCCCGAGCGTCTCGGCGACCTGCGCCTCGGTCATGTCCGCGAAGTAACGCAGCACCAGGACCTCGCGCTGGCGACGCTGCAGTCCCTTCATCGCCTTGATCAGGGAGTCGCGCTCCAGCTGGTCGTACGCACCCTCCTCGGCGCTCGCCATGTCGGGCATCGGCTTGGACAGGAGCTTGAGGCCCAGGATGCGGCGGCGCAGGGCGGACCGGGAGAGATTGACGACCGTCTGACGCAGATACGCCAGCGTCTTCTCGGGGTCGCGGACCCGTTTGCGTGCCGAGTGCACACGGATGAAGGCCTCCTGGACGACGTCCTCGCAGGAGGCGGTGTCGTCGAGCAGGAGGGCCGCGAGACCCAGCAGCGAGCGGTAGTGCGCGCGGTAGGTCTCGGTGAGGTGGTCGACGGTCGTACCGGCCGCCGCGATGTCGTCGGCGCCGTCACGCTGATTCGGAATGCGGGCGGGCCGCGCTGCGGGCATGGGCGCGATCACCGGCATGCCGCCGGGCGCGCCGGGCATGCGGGGTCGGAGCGACGGGCGGGGCGGCCGTAGAGCCGTACCGCGGGTCGCCGCTTGGAAGTCGAGAACCTCTGCCACGCCAGTTGGACACGTTCCCCCCCGTCAGGGTTGTACGTGCCGGGCGTCACTTTTGCGTCATGTGCCGCAGCCGGCCGTCTGGTGTCAGGCAGCGCAACTGACCGTGCGTCAAACGCCCTCATGCCTACCCGCTCTTCCCCTATGTCACGAATGTCCGAGGCGTCCCCACGCCTCACCACGCATCCCCGCACCCCGAAGGGCGTTCGCAAAGACGCTCCCCGCCCTTCGCGCGGTTGCGGAGAGCGGGGAGGGAAATCTTCGGATGCCCAAGGGGTCCGGGGCAAGTGGTACGGACCTTCGCCCGGCCACGTGCCGCCCACAGATCCTACAAACCAAACAGGCCACGGCCAGGGCTTTTCCGGCAGCAACCCCTTGCTTCGGGATGTGTTGCACGCAACACGGCACGTGATGGGAGCGCGACCATCGTCACACCCCGTCACGCGGACTACCGGAACTCGGTCGCCACCAGCTCCGCGATCTGTGCGGTGTTGAGGGCCGCGCCCTTGCGGAGGTTGTCACCGCAAACGAAGAGTTCGAGCGCCGTGGGGTCGTCGAGCGCGCGCCGTACCCGGCCCACCCAGGTCGGGTCGGTGCCCACGACATCGGCGGGCGTGGGGAACTCGCCGGCGGCCGGGTCGTCGAAGAGGACGACCCCTGGGGCGGTGGCGAGGATCTCCCGGGCCCCGTCGACGGTGACCTCGCCCTGGAAGCGGGCGTGAACGGTGAGGGAGTGCGTGGTGACCACCGGTACCCGTACGCAGGTCACGGCGACCGGCAGCCGGGGCAGGCCGAGGATCTTGCGGGACTCGTCCCGCACCTTCATCTCCTCCGAGGACCAGCCGTCCTCGCGCAGGGATCCGGCCCACGGTACGACGTTCAGCGCGACCGGCTCCGGGAACGGCCCGGTGTTGTCGCCGACGGCCCGCCGCACATCACCGGGGCTGGTCCCCAGCTCCGTACCGGCGACGAGGGACAGCTGCTGCCGCAGGGTCTCCACCCCGGCACGCCCCGCCCCGCTGACCGCCTGGTACGAGGAGACCACCAGCTCGCGCAGCCCGAACTCGGCGTGCAGCGCGCCGAGGGCCACGATCATGGAGAGGGTCGTGCAGTTGGGGTTGGCGATGATCCCGCGGGGCCGGCGGCGGGCGCAGTGCGGATTGACCTCCGGGACCACCAGCGGCACCTCCGGGTCCATCCGGAAGGCGCCCGAGTTGTCCACCACCACCGCGCCCTTGGCGGCGGCGATCGGCGCCCAGTGCGCGGACACCTCGTCGGGTACGTCGAACATGGCGACGTCGACCCCGTCGAAGGCCTCCTCGGTCAGGGCCACCACCTCGACCTCCTGACCGCGCACGGCCAGCTTGCGGCCGGCCGAGCGCGGTGAGGCGATCAGACGGATCTCGCCCCAGATGTCAGCGTGCTGGGACAGGATCTGGAGCATGACCGTGCCGACGGCTCCGGTCGCACCCACGACCGCGAGCGTCGGTCGTACGGTCATCGCCCGGTGCCCCCGTAAACGACCGCCTCGGCGGTGTCGGAGTCGAGGCCGAAGGCGGTGTGCACGGCGCGCACGGCCTCCGGCACGTCATCGGCGCGGGTGACGACCGAGATGCGGATCTCGGAGGTCGAGATCAGCTCGATGTTCACGCCGGCGTCGGACAGCGCCTCGAAGAAGGACGCCGTGACACCCGGGTTGGTCTTCATGCCGGCGCCGACGAGGGAGATCTTGCCGATCTGGTCGTCGTAGCGCAGCGAGTCGAACCCGATGACCGCCTTCGCCCGCTCGAGGGCGTCGATGGCCTTGCGGCCCTCGGTCTTGGGGAGGGTGAAGGAGATGTCCGTCAGCCCGGTGGAGGCGGCGGACACGTTCTGCACGACCATGTCGATGTTGATCTCGGCGTCGGCGATGGCGCGGAAGATCGAGGCGGCCTCGCCGGGCTTGTCCGGGACTCCGACGACCGTGACCTTGGCCTCCGAGGTGTCGTGCGCGACACCGGAGATGATGGCCTGCTCCACCTTCTTGTCCCCTTGCTCGATCGGCTCACTGCTGACCCACGTGCCCTGCAGCCCGCTGAAGCTGGACCGGACGTGGATCGGGATGTTGTAGCGGCGGGCGTACTCCACACAGCGGTGGAGCAGCACCTTGGAGCCGGAGGCGGCGAGCTCCAGCATGTCCTCGAAGGCGATCCAGTCGATCTTCTTCGC
>Ga0105246_10000090_pt1 | contig 39047 bp, 38 predicted proteins | sample KBSM64metaG_FD_99694 | JGI IMG/M metagenome (GOLD analysis project Ga0105246, IMG submission 99694) | Miscanthus rhizosphere microbial communities from Kellogg Biological Station, Michigan, USA - KBS M6-4 metaG | ecosystem: Host-associated > Plants > Roots > Rhizosphere > Soil | place... | reverse complement strand
TGACACGATAACCAGAAATCATAGCTGTCGTTCGATGTGGCAATTACTGAACAAAGTACGCCACTTTATGAAAATGGTAAGCCCATTCCCTGGCAGGAAGCACGGTCAGGCAAAAGTGTAGCGGTATTAGGATCAGCTATTTAGAATATCCTGCTTAAATACTTCTTTAGAACGGGATTTCAGCGTCAGCACTTCGTTTACCTGACTCTTTGTAAAATTAAAACTGAAGCGTTCTAAAAGCGTATCGATTCGGTGCGGGTAAGATGTAGACATTCGAGTCCTTGCTTAAAGCTGTCGAGCATATCACTGGTTTTTACAAATCTTATCATTCTGTTGTATAGCTGTCCTGCTTTGCATGCACACGGAGACAGCAACAGTTCATTCAAAACATCCGAAAAAACAATAACTTTAAAAATCAGCCTGTGATTATCATTTCATCCTCAGAGCGTCCAAGACCAAAGAAAATACCGGCGATGGCTGTTTTCTGCCAGGATAAAAGTCAGATGTTAAATAGAGGATTACGTTGGTGGGCTAAGCAAGAAAAGGATTGCGGCAAGAGCAGGGACAATGGTGCGGCAACAAGTACCGCTAAAACTTCAGTTGTATTGTTACTCCACCATCAACTCTATTGCCTGACAGCAGAAATTTGTCATTTGTCATTAAGATCCGTCGGCATAGTCCCCGACCTCTTTAACTGTGCATCTTTTATACCTGTCGCTTCAATTACTTCTTTCACGGGTTGCACTTGCAAGGTTTCATCGCGAATAGTCTGTTCTTTTTTGCTGCTGAGCACAAAAATGCTTATGCGCCGATTGCGTGGATCATCAGGTGCAGCATCCACTAACGGCATGTAACTGGCGTGACCAATCACGCGCAGGAAACGTTCGTCGTTCAATCCAGCATTAACCAGCACCCGTCTTACTGCATTCGCACGTCCGGTAGAGAGCTCCCAGTTGCTATAGCCCCCAATCCCCCCTGAATAGGGAAGAGAATCGGTGTGACCAGTCAGGCTAATCTTGTTGGGAAGCTCATTTAATAGCGGAACCAATGCTTGCAGGATGCCGTTCATGTAAGGCTCGGGAATTTCGCTGCCAATCCTGAACATTGGTCGATTCTGCGAATCGGTAATTTGAATCAAAAGTCCGTCATTGGTCAGGGGCAGTAGGATGTTAGACTGGAAATTATTCATCCGAGGGTCAGTCTTGATCATCTGCTGAAGTCTCTTCTTCGCCTTACCCAAGCTCTCCATCATCTGCTGACGACGCATCGCATCCACCTGCGTTTTGTAGACTTCGCCTTCTCTTTTCATGAGATCGTCCCCGCCCCCCGGAATGACGCTGTCGCTTAAGCTGGCTTTGTTGCCTTGCGCCAATGCGGGTTTTAATGGCACGCGGAAGTAATCCGCAATTTGCTCACGCTGGTTCGGATCGGATTGAGACAACAGCCACATCACCAAAAAAAAAGCCATCATGGCCGTCATAAAATCTGCGTAGGCGATCTTCCAGGTGCCGCCATGATGAGCGTGTTTGGCCTTCCTGCGCTTGCGAACTATAATGGGGGTCTTATTTTTCATACTGCAGCAGTATCCGACTGTTGGGATTTCAGGCTGGCGTTGGATTTGACCTCACGGATATGTGCTTCCAGCTCTTCAAAGGAGGGGCGTTCGCTGGTGTAAATAGTCTTACGCCCAAACTCCACAGCAATTGTTGGCGCGTAACCATTCAGGCTGGATAGCAGCGTGACTTTTATACATTGCAAAATTTTCACCTGATCGCTGCTCTTCTGACGTAACAGCGCGGCCAGTGGCAGAATAAAGCCGTAGGCAATCAGGATGCCAAGGAATGTACCGACCAGCGCATGGGCAATCAACACCCCCAGTTCAGCTGCAGGACGGTCGGCCGCAGCAAGCGTGTTCACGACGCCCATTACCGCCGCGACAATACCAAATGCCGGGAAAGCATCGCCGACGCTATTAATGCTCTGGGCGGGAACTTCCAACTCTTCTTCACAGGTTTCAATCTCTTCGTCCATCAACGCTTCGATCTCATGAGAGTTCATGCTGCCGCCAATCATTAACCTAAAATAATCCAGTACAAAATTACTGAGCATAGGATCATTCATAAGGCGTGGATAAGCGCTTAAAATCCCGCTGTTTTGCGGATCCTCAATGTCTCTTTCCAGCGTCATCAATCCATGCACCCTACTTTTGGTCAGCAACAAAAACAGCATCGCCATGAGATCCATATAAACCGCTTTGTTATAGCGTCTGCCGATAAACAGTCTGCCGATAGCTCTTCCTGTAGATTTAAGAGACTTGACGTTGTTGCCGACGATAAAAGCACCGACGCCAGCACCACCGATAATCAGCAGTTCAAGCGGCTGGAAAAGAGCAGAGAGTTGCCCTCCAGACAGAACAAAACCTCCAAATACAGTCGATATAACAACAAGATAGCCAATGATAACTAACACAACCTCTCCTTTTCATTTGATCCACCGGCGCAATAAAAACCACGCCGGCCATATGCCATCTTGTAAAGCAGACCAGTCGCTAATCAGGCCGTAACCATCATAAAGTTGCTTGCAGCAAGCGGACTCGGACCGTAAACAACATTTACACGAGACTTCTTCAATGCACGCGATGGCGGATTACACAAACTGCATGTGAAAGGATCCTTGATAAATTCTGTGACCACGATAAACCCACCCTGACATGTGCTACAGGCTTTTCGTGAAATAATGCCACAATCAATGAAACGCAATAATGTCCAGGCCCGGGTCAGACTCAACACGGTTTTTTCCCCCTCACGGGAAGGACACTGTTCCATATATAAGCGATAAGCTTTAATCAGTGTTTTTATAGAGGGTGCCTTTTCAATACTTTTTAAATAAAGATAGATGTTATAGAACATAGATGAATGTATATTCTGTTCCCATGAAATAAACCAGTCCTGAGAAAATGGAAGCATTCCTTTTGGTGGTGGGCAGCCACGTAACTCTTTATATAGGCGCAAAAGCCTACGTCGACTTAATGAGGTTTCTGATTCCAGAACCTGCATGCGAGCGCCCAAAAGAATAAGTTCCATCGCTATATTCACTTCATGAATTTCCTTCAATAAGCTTTTTTCACACATTCCAGACACCTCGCTCATCTTCTATTGACGTTTCACTCAGTGAATTAAGCAAGTTGGTTGAGAGAATAATGCCCGTATGAATCTGCTGAAGTGCTTCTATTCGTGAATCCTTAGTAAGGTTTTCAATAACGACCTCATCATCCACGCGTAACTGGCATATAAATTGATTAGTTGCCGCTAATTTTATTAAACGTGGTAGTGAAAGGTCTTTTAAAGTTTCAATCGTTTCCGGAGATAGCCCAAGACGGAAACCAGCAGCAAACTTGTCGTGGCGAATGATCTGCTGAGCGAGTAGTAAATAAGACAAATTGATGTCATGGATAGATTGCAGATATTCATCAAAGTTAGACACAGAGCGACACCTCTTGTTTATTAATCAAAAATGAGCAACCTAAAAAGAAACTTCTTAAACTGAAAAATGTGCGTATATGCACTGTGACATTTCACTCATGTAAGAATGAATCGCCCTTTCTTCAGTCAGTGAAGACCTATTGTGACTTTTCAGATTGCTCCTGGCGACTTCTGAGGAAAGCATAAGGTAGCCTTATCTCTTGGCCAAATGATTAAACGATGAGTATTGCCCTGTTAACATTGTTAACGCCCTTGTATCAACAATCCAGAGTGACATCACCTACCCGACTGCGTAACCGTTTGATTGCCAGGCTATGAAGCTGACTCACCCTCGTTTCAGTCACACCAAGAATTAACGCTATCTCTTTCATATTCAGATCCTGTTGATAATAGAATTGAAGAATGCGCTGCTCTCGCTCAGGAAAATAACGAATGTGTTGGGCGATACTATCAACTAGTTTTAGTCTCATAGTTTCATAAATGGGATTGAGAGATTCATGCTCGTCGCCTGCCGTTTCCCATGCACCCGATGTCATTTCCTGTAACTCTTCAATCGAATACATCTGACTGGTATTCGTGTCGGCCAATATTTGATTAAGTTCATCAATAGAAATCCCCATATGTCTGGAAATATCCATTTCCGTCGCTTCCCTGCCTTGTTTTTGTTCTATTTCCCTAATCACCGCAACTATTTCTCTCGCCTGTGTCCTGACGCGGCGAGGTACCCAGTCACGTTCACGTAATTCATCAATCAATGACCAACGAACGCGCTGTGTTATCCAGGCGCTAAGAGTGACACCTTTTCTTGGGTCGAAGGTTTCTACGGCACCGAGAAATCCTATTGCCCCAGCCTGAATAAGGTCGTCCAATTCAACACTGGCTGGTAGCCGCTTATGTATGCGTAATGCCTCCTGTCTTACCAGATAATGATATTTAGCCCATAATGCTGTTCTATCCTCCAGCCCTTCAGCTGTATAAATACCTTCCACTTTTCATTTCCACCCCATAATCTCATTGAGAATTATCAGGTGATATTGCTGTTTCGAATAGGGCAATAAGCCGTTATAATTATGCGCTTACGTATACTTAGCATAAGTTATATGCAAAGTGATCGTTCTTACAGTAATCAGGCGTGACGTTTAAGATCAATAGCACTCATCTTATGACTTTAAGGTCAATAGCCATATGACGCTTACATAATGTAATGGCAACAAATGTATGGGCTATTAAACCTCTCTACGAAATTTTTAACGTGAAAAGACTATTTATTGAATAAATTCATTTTTTGCATCGATTGAAAGACCATCATAGAAGCCGTCAGTGAATATTCCGTCATTTTCGAATCCATAATCAATTCAGTCATGGTGCCATAGTCAGATCCAATAGCATTCTGCACTTTCACGATTAGATCATTGATCGTGGTGTCGCCGCTCATGTCTAACGCATCAAGCTGTTGCAGATTTGTGCCGACCTCTGCCTGTGCATTACCGAGACGATCAATACCTTCAGTCACAGCCTTGCTGGCAGCACTGAGTGCAACCACCATATCATCATAATCAATAGGATCGCGGGTTAGTTCGTTAATGGCTGCATCCAGATCAACAAAAAGATCTCCGAATACATCGCTGCCAAGATGGCTAACCGTCATATTCGTACTGTCAGCTACTGTTTGCTGACGGGCCTCAAAGCCGCCGGTATAAGCGCCAGCGCTATCAAAAGCCGGACTGTCGGTGTTAAATCCGGAAAAAATATAACGTCCATTTCCGTCACGATTGTTGGCCAGATCTAACAGGTTGGCGCGGATACCCTGCAGTTCTTTACCTAATGCGGCACGATCAGCATCAGAGTAAGTATCACTTTTAGCCGCCACGATTTTTTCCGTCAGGCTGGTCGTCATCAGATTACCCACCCCATTCAGGATGTTGTCTTCATGTTGTAATGCATTGCGCGCCGATGCGCGAACATTGCTGTACAACTCCTGTTTAGCCAGTGCATCCTGATACTTCACTGCGCTGGTTGCTGCACCAGGATCGTCTGATGCCCGCAGTAATGATTGCCCAGCGCTAAGCCGCATTAACACATTATTATTGTCATTCACGCGCTTCGACATACCTTCTGCGCTTTGTTTAAACATGTAAAGCGTACTTAATCGCATTATGTTTTCCTTATCGAATAGATAGCAGCGTATCGAATAATGAGGTGGCCGTTTGAAGCAATTGCGCGTTCGCCTGATAATATTGCAGGAACATTTGCATGTTGACGGTTTCTTCATTCATATCCACACCAGAAAGCGCCTGCTTGGTTTCATATTTAGTGTTGAGGTCGATCTCGGCAGAGGTAATACTGGAATGAACGCCCTTTGCATTGGCACCAATTGTGCCCACCAGCCTCGAATAGGCCTCAGTTAAGCTATTGTTACCGACAAGTTTTTCATCCTGAATTTCAAGCATTGATTCAAGATTACCGTTATTACTATTACCCCCCGCAGCAGTGTCAGAAGCAGCAATATCCTGCGCACTGGTAATTTCGCGTCCAATCCCCGCAGCGGCACCAGCAATAGGATTCAACCTGAATGTATCGCCCGCATTCACAGCTGTGGCAGGCACATCAATTTCTATACCTTCAAATGCCAGTGTATTACCCGTCATCGTCACGGGAACAGTACGTCCGTCAACCCCGGTGACGCTCCAGCCGGTACCGTCAAAACTTACGGTGTAATCCTCCGCCTTAACCTTGGTGTAATCCTGAATTTTGCCATTGCTAAGATTGCCCGCGCCGTTATTTTTACTGTTGGCGATAGCTTGCATGTCAGGCAGCTTAAACAAGTTGCCCCCGGGGGTGCCGTTCGGTTGGAAACCTTGGTGATGCTGCTCGTTAAAACGACTCGCCATCTGAAACGCAATCTGATCCAGCTCGTGGCGTGCCAGTACCAGGTCCTCATTCCGAAACGTGAACAGACCGGCTAAACGCCCTTTGGTGAGGCTGGACTCATTAATCGTCTCAGCATTACCATCCTTGTTCAGGTAGGAAACGCTGTTTTTATTTGGATCGGACGATGACGGTGATGACACAAGTTTGTAGCTATCTTCTCCAAATACCAGCGGACGGCCATCTGCCAGCGAGACATCTATGCGACCGGAAATCTTATTCTCATTAACCTGAATGCCAATTTGCTCACTCAACTTTTCAAGAAGGTCATCGCGCTGATCCAGTAAGTCAGCTGGTGGCGTACCATTCTGCGCCTGCACGCGCTCCAGTTGTTTGTTAATCTCCGCCAATTGTTCGGTGAAGTTGTTGATGTCTTTTACGCTCTGCTCAATTTGAATATTCGCGCTTTTTTCCAAACCATCAAGCCGCTTACCGCTCTCGTTAAAGCGCTGGGTGAGCACGCCCAGTGAGCTGAAAACCGCAGCGCGCGACGGACCGTCAGAAGCATTCTCACTCAGATTTGCCATTGCTTTAAACAGGTCGTTAAGTGACACCGAAACGTTATCCGACACATTTCCAAGCATGTCGTCGATTTCGGCCAACTGTTCGTCTCGTCCTTTTAACGCAGCCCAACTGGAAACCGAGTTGCGCAACTGGGAATTGGCAAACGCATCATAGGCACGGTTAACACTGCTGACTTTTGCCCCGTAGCCGTAGAAACCCTGAGCAGTGGCGAGGCCGCCAGACTCCCCAATCACCATGTCACGACGACTATAAGTGGGTGACATACCATTGGTTAGATTACTGCCCACGACATTTAAAGCGGATTGCCCCACATTCAGGCCGCTTTTCGCTAAATTAAAAAGGTTATTCATAAGCTCTCTGTTGATATGGGAATGACCCGATTTTTGCTGTCAGGTCAAAAAAGCCAGTAGATGTGTTATTCATCGGTGATTTTGAAAATCTCTAAAGCACCTTCTTCAAAATAGTTGCGAAAGATCAGTTTTATAGACAGAAAGGCCCTGCTGAATATCACCCTTCACCTTCTGGATGATGTTAATGAGTTTGCTGGCATAAGCCGGATCGGTTGCATAGCCCCCTGCCTGTAAAGCTTTCGCGCCCTGCTCCGGTGTCGCAGAATTGATGACATGGCTGTAACGCGGATTATGGGTGAGTAATTTCGTGTAATCCGCCAGTGCATGTTCGTAGGAGTCGTACACCCTGAAGGCCGCTTTGACCTTCTGTTTCACGCCGTCAATATATTCAGTGGTGGTGATCTCTGCCGTTTTACCCTTCCAGTCAGCCGTTGCTTTAATACCGAACAGGTTATGACTCGGATTACCATTTGCAGTCGGAATTTCTCGCTGCCCCCACCCCGACTCAAGCGCGGCCTGAGCCAGAATAAGATGCGGATGCAAACCACTCTGCTGTGCGGCTGCCTGTGCCGGCCGTATTAATTTCGCAATAAAGTTATTACCGCTAACGTTTTGATTACCAAAGGTGATCGGTGCAGGTAGTCGTACTGGTCCTGATGCGGCGCGTGAAAAGGCGCTTTGCCTGCTATTCAACAAGACGGGATCGCGTCCCGGAGACGTAAGGGTATGTATTTTGTCCTCTCCACCGAGTTGACGAACGATAAGATCGGCGAAACCTAGCTGTCCCCCCTCAGCAATGTTTTGAGCCAATTGCTGATCGTGAAGTGCTGTGAACATTTCTGACGACTGGCTGTGGAGCAGATCGTCTTTGATGGTGGCATCGCGCATGCTCTTTATCATCATCTGAACGAAAATGCCTTCCAGCTGCCGCGCCGCCGCTCTCAAGGCTCCGGGCGACTGTCGCCCGGCATCACGTTTCAGCTTGTCCAGCGAGCGAACATCAAAAGCCGGGCCTGTAAACTTATCAACACTATCCATCAGTTAATCTCCAGTTTCGCCCGCAGACAACCGGCATTCTTCATCGCCTGAAGAATGGACATTAACTCATTAGGCGTTGCACCTAACGTATTGAGCGCACGTACAACAGTATTAAGATCGGTGCCACTGCGCACAGTGTGCAACGCACCGCCCCCGTCACGTACTGAGATGTCCGTCTGAGGTACAACCACAGTTGAACCACCAGCAAATGGGGTATCCGGCTGACTCACAACGTTGTTTTGCATTACTTCAACTGAAAGCGCGCCATGTGCCACAGCGCATGCATCGAGTGACACATGGCGGTTCATGACCACCGAACCAGTGCGTGAATTGACAATCACCCTGGCGTCCTGCACGTTAACACGTAGTGGAATATCCTGAATGGCGGCAAGAAAACGCACCCGTTCCGGGCCAGAGGCGGGGGCAAACAGCCTAATAGTACGCGCGTCTTCAGGTATCGCCGCTCCTCCCTGATACCGTTTGTTAATTTCGTCACTAACTAACTGTGCCAGCGAGAAATCCGACTCATTAAGCTGCAAGCGCAACGTACTTTGGCTGCCAAAATCACTGGGAACTTCACGTTCTACCGTAGCACCGGCACTGATGCGACCACCATTGAGCTGGTTCACCTGTACGCGACTGCCTCCGGCTGACGCTCCTGCACCAGTGATGAGCACATTGCCCTGCGCGATAGCGTAGATTTGATTGTCAGCGCCTTTTAGAGGCGTCATTAAAAGCGTTCCGCCTCGCAGACTTTTCGCATTCCCCACTGAAGAGACCACGATATCCAGCTTATCGCCAGAACGGGCAAAAGGTGGCAGCTCGGCCGTCACCATCACCGCTGCAATGTTTTTTAGCTGCATATTGGTGCCAGGCGGTACGGTGATACCAAGCTGCGATAACATGTTATTCAGGCTCTGGCCGGTAAACGGTGCCTGCATGGTTTGGTCACCCGTACCATCCAACCCAACGATCAGGCCATAACCCATCAGGGCGTTAGAACGTACGCCCTGCACCGTCGCCAAATCGCGTATACGCTCTGCCTTTGCAGCACCTGAGACCATCACCGTTAAAGCGCTGAATAGAAGGCTCATCAATATTAAGAGGGATTTTTTGTTCATCGCCGTGTCAGAAAGGAGAAAGGTTCAGGAAGAAACGCTGCAGCCAACCCATATTTTGCGCTTCGTTGATATAGCCATTGCCTACATACTCGATACGCGCATCAGCCACCTGGGTCGATGGCACGGTGTTGCTTCCGCTGATGGTGCGCGGGTTGATCACACCTGAGAAACGAATGAATTCGGTGCCTTGATTAATAGCTATTTGTTTTTCACCCACCACCTGCAGATTGCCGTTAGGCAACAGTTGATTGACGGTAACGGTAATCGTGCCGGTAAAGGTGTTGCGTGCTGCCGCTCCTCCTTTACCAGAAAAGTCATTGCTGCCACTGGCTTCAAAATCTGTTTTTCCATTCCCCAGCCAATCCTTAAGTTTGCCCGGCAAAGCGGTCAGACCCATGCCGGCCGAGCCGTCACGATTGGCGCTGGCGGAGGAGCTTTTGCTGGCACTGACGTTTTCCTGTAACAAAACGGTCAACGTATCGCCCACATTACGTGGTCGCCGGTCTTCAAACATGGGTTGATAGCCGTAATTCATTGACTGCCCCGTCTGGAACAGCGACCCGCTGGTTACGGTGGTAGCCATCAGCGAGGGCGCAGCCGATGTTGGACCGGTGACGAGGGGTTTTTGTAATATGTGCGCACAACCGCTCAACAATAATGTGCAGGCGATGATCGAAAGCGGCATCAAGGTATGTAAAGGTGTTTTCATTTCGGTGTCGTAATTGTCCGGGTGCGGCGGGTAGTGGCAAGCCGCGTCCCGAGAAGAAAATTACAGCTGGGAAAGGCGCTGCAGCATCTGATCCGATGCTGAAACCGCTTTACTGTTAATCTCATAAGCTCGCTGAACCTGGATCATGTTCACCAGCTCTTCAGCCACATTAACGTTGGAGGTTTCGATATAGCTCTGCTTGAGCGTACCGGCATCTTCCAGACCAGGGTTCAGTTCATTGGGCGCACCTGACGACTGGGTTTCTCGGTAAAGGTTGCCACCAATACTCTCCAGACCAGCCTCATTTACGAAGGTTGCTAGCGTCAGCTGACCGATCTGCTGTGGTTGTGCCTGTCCCGGAACGGTCGCGCTAACGATACCATCAGCACTGATCTCCAGTTTCTTTGCATCCGCAGGCACTGTAATACCGGGTTGAATAGGATGACCTTCGGCGTTAACCAACTGACCATTTTCGTTTTTATCGAAATGACCATCGCGGGTATAAGCGGTACTACCATCCGGCAACTGAACCTGGAAGAAACCTTTCCCCTCAATCGCAACATCGGTTTCATTGCCCGTCTGGTTCAGTCCGCCTTGGGTATGCACTCGCTGGGTTGAGACTGGACGCACCCCGGTGCCAAGTTGCAGGCCGCTCGGCAGCGAGCTCTGTTCAGAAGCCTGTGCACCGGGCTGGCGCATGGTTTGGTAAAGTAAATCCTGGAATACCGCGCGCTGACGCTTAAAACCGTTAGTGTTCACGTTCGCCAGGTTATTGGAAATAACGTCCATATTGGTCTGCTGTGCTTCCAGACCTGTTTTTGCTATCCATAAAGAACGGATCATGTTGAAACTCCTTGGTGTGGCACTAGCCCAGGCTTAGCAGCTGGTTAGCCTTCTGAGCATTCTCGTCGGCCGTGCGAATCACTTTCATGTTCATATCGAAACTGCGTGAATTAGCGATCATTTCCGCCATCGCCTTGACCGGACTAACATTACTGCCTTCAAGTGATTCGGGGGTGAGGCGCAGCTGCTCGTCCTGCGCGAGCACGCCGGTTGCGGCGCGGAACAGGCCGTCGTCGCCATGCAGCAGCGAGCCCATTTCGGCACTGACCATCTTCATACGTCCTACCGGTGCAACTGCGGTGGGATCGTCACCGGCTCCCAGTGCAGATAACGTACCGTCTGAGGCAATGGTAAGATCCGACTGTGGCGGTACCGTCAAAGCGGCACCATCACCCATAAGTGGATGACCGCTAATGCTCAGGGCTCCCTGGTTGTCCACCTCGATGGTGCCATTGCGGGTATAAGCCTCGCTGCCATCCGGCATGGCCACTGCCAGCCATCCGTTCTGTGGCAGTGCCACATCTAAGTTGCGTCCGGTATGGGTGATTGGGCCCATGTTTTCGTCATGGAATGGTGTGGATTCCGCTACCAGGGCACGCGTATTCAATGTTTCGCCTTCAACTGGCACGGCGCGAAAAGCCGCCAACTGTGCGCGAAAACCCGAGGTTGAGCTGTTCGCAAGATTATTCGATGTCACCGCCTGGCGGTTAAGCGAGGCGTTAGCAGCAGTCATAGCGGTATAAATCACGCGATCCATTCAGGCCGTCCTTAACGCAGGTTAACCAGCGTCTGTAGGAGCTCAGACTGGGTTTTAATAGTTTGCGAATTCGACTGGTAGTTGCGCTGGTATACAATCATGTTCACCATTTCTTGCCCCATATCGACGTTTGATTGCTCCAGCATGCCGCCGTTGACACTACCAAAACTGCCTGAACCCGAGGCACCATAGAAGGGTTGACCTGAGGTAGGTGACTCTGACCATACATTGTTACCTTCTGCTGTCAGACCACTGGTATTGGGAAAATCAGCCAGCACGATCTGCGCCACAGTCTGACGCTTGCCGTTACTGTAGGTCGCGACGACTTCTCCGCTATCACCAATAACAAAATTCTGATATTTTCCCGGTGCCTGACCATCGATCTCACCAAGCTTAACCTGACTGTCACTGGCGTTTTTCGTCAGCTCTGCCAAATCAAGCGCCAGGGCTAGAGGCGTTGAACCATTGAGACTGTCGCCCACAATGTTCATTTTCGTGTTGCCGCCCATCGCTGCAAGATCGATGTTGCCACTGGCATCGAACTTAAGGTCCAGCTCAGCATATTTTTCTGTGCCGCCAGCACCAGACATGTCCGGTGCAGTCTCATCACGGGCATACGCTTTCCAGTCACCTGGCGCAGTTTGAACGAAGTAGATTTTAATGCTGTGCTTACTGCCAAGGCTGTCGGTTGCTTCAATCTGACTTGGGAAGTTATAACTATTGGGATCTGAAGGATTAAATGGCACTGTCGGGGAAATCACCTTGCTTTCATCGGCTTTGAGGTTGCCGGCAAGTGACCCAGCGGTCGAGGCTGCCGGTTGCATATCACCGGTTGGAATACGAATAGGGCCAATTGGTGCCCCCGGCTCGATTTTAGGTGGGTTACCCGTTGCCTGGTAACCACTCAGAAACAGACCGTTAGTGCCGTTGTAGATACTGCCATTTTCATCCAGATTGAACTGACCGTTACGACCATAAAAGACGTTGCCACCTTCGTTGACCATGCGGAAAAAACCTTTGCCGCTGATACCAATATCCAGGTTGCGCCCGGTAGTGGCCAAGCCACCGTCATTGAAATTCTGGTTAATACCCGCCACCTGCACACCAAGGCCGGTGGTACCGGCAAACACGTCGGCAAAGGCAATAGAACCGGCTTTAAAACCGGACGTCTGGGAGTTGGCGATGTTATTCCCGACGACGTCCAGCGCTTTAGATGCTGCATTGAGGCCACTCAGGCCCTGAGAAAAGCTCATGATAAAATTCCCAAAAGAGAGAGATGTTTATTTCTGAATAACAACCACATCACCCATACCAATCGGGTCGTGATTGAGAAGATGAAGGACAGCGCCGTTGCCTGTCATAGTTACGCCCTGTACCACTTCCTGCATCAGCCCTGAAATCTCAGGTTTACTGTCATCGCTATTTTTTGCTGCAAAGGTCAGGGTGTAGTCTTTTTCATTAGCGGGTGGTGAAGGCTTGAAATTCTGCAGGTCATCAAGATTGAACGTTTTGACACCAGACTTAACGTTTTTCAGATCAGCGGTATAGGCATTACCTTCGTCATCGGTCAATGTCACGGTCACTGTTTCAGCATCTTCGTTAAGCAGGAAGCTGAATTGCTCCGACGGCACTTCCACATCACTACTTAAGGAGACCTTAGGGTCGCCTTCAATGAGTACGCTACGCCCCACCCAGGATGCCGCACTCATGCTGCCCATCTGCACCATCATGGCCTGCACATTAGTGAGTGAGGAATTCAGCTTTTCGACACCAGCCGCGGTGTTAAACTGGGCTAATTGGGAAGTGAGCTGGTTGTTATCCATCGGATTAGTTGGATCCTGATTCTTCATCTGCGCCACCAATAACTGCATGAAACTGTCAGTTAAATCAGCAGCTGCACTTCCAGAACTATCCGTTCCCGTTTTGACGTTATTACTTACTGGAGAAACCATGCTGATCTGTCCTTACTGGCCAAGGGTTAGGGTTTTCAGCATCAGGCTCTTGGCAGAGTTCATCACCTCTATGTTGGCTTGATAGCTCCGAGAGGCAGAAATGGTGTTGACCATCTCATACACCACATTGACATTAGGCATGCGCACGTAGCCCTGCTGGTCCGCCAATGGATTGCCTGGCTCAAACACCAGGCGATCCGGCGCGGTGCTTTCCACGACATCGCTCACTCTGACGCCCCCCACATCCTCGGCGTTCATTGCGTCCACGGAGAACACCACCTGACGGGCGCGATAAGGCTGTCCATCCGGACCGGCAACACTGTCAGCATTAGCCATATTGCTTGCACTGACATTTAATCGCTGTGACTGCGCGGCCATCGCTGAGCCCGAAATATCAAAAATGCTGAAAAGTGACATTGCTTTTTACCCCTGGTTTAATACTGTCATCATTTTTTTAATATCTGCGCCTAGGAAAGTCAGACTGGATTGATATTTCGTTGAGTTATCTGCAAAATTTACACGCTCTCGATCCATATCAACGGTATTCCCATCTGCACTTGGCTGATCCGGAATGCGATACATTAATTGAGCGTCATCAATTAATTTCGCTTTGGCTGCAATATGCCGATCCGATGTTAATGACAGTGATACCGAAGACTTCACCTGGTGTTGATTCGCTACGGCATTTTTTAACTGATTTGTAAAATCAATGTCACGCGCCTGATAACCCGGCGTATCGGCATTGGCAATATTAGAAGCCAGGATATCCTGTCGGCGCGCGAGTAAACCCAGCGCTTGCTGCTGGAAACGAAACGCGTCATCCAGTTTGTTTACCATTATTGATGACTCCTGCTCAATATTATTAAACAGCGATAGTGTAGTCAGCAGGCGTGAAATATCACACCGCAAAGAGCTAACAGAAATTAACGTATTTATCCTGATCGCCTCAGGTTATGCGTTTAACAGGAAACCATCCACTTAAATGGCAGCAGGATTGCTCGCACTTAGAGCATTAAAAGAAACCACACAAATAATATAATTTATAACATTGCATGCACCATCAAGAATTGCTAGAGCTATCCAGTTTCAAACATTTCCTTTTTATCTTTTTTTCTGAGGCATCCCTGATGAAAATACCTTTTATTAGTTGTGTTGCCGTCGTGTTTACATGCTTTTCATTGCCGTTGTTGGCCTATGTGCCTGATACACATTCTGCAATTGAACGCTTACAGCCACGTCTGGATGCGTTACTTTCCCCAATGACTGAAAGCGAAAGTGACATTGTGCGAAGCGTAACGTTACTGGCTACTCCGCAACAGCTTGCAACATTATGCGAAAATCCCGAGCTGCGGCTGGCGGGACATAATAACCGCTTGACTGGCAAGCGTACGGTTATTGCTAACTGCGGTAAACGTAACCACTATTTGCCAGTCCGTATGGGCGCTAATGGAAGCTGGTGGGTTGCACGCAAGGAGCTGCCTGGGGGGCACACCATCCAGATCGGTGATATCGAGCGAGTTACCGGCGATCTTGATGGCCAGCCCAGGGACTTGATGTTTGATGCTAATGAGATCGTAGGGCAGCGTTTAACAAGAGCGTTATTGCCGGGAAAGCCATTAGTGCAAAATCAATTGCGCCAGCAGTGGCGCTTACGCGCCGGACAGACAGTTGATGTAGTTGCATCCACCTCTGGCCTGAGCATTCGAAGCCAGGGCAAGGCGTTAAATAATGCGGTTATAAGCGACACGTTAAAAATTCGCCTCAACAATGGCCATATAATTCAGGGAAAAGTGAATGCGAACGGAGAAGTCGCTGTTCTACTGCAACAATAATTTTAGTTTTTTCGCCACTCTCCGATGAATGCTTTATAAGCATTGGCACAATTAAACTGGCGAGAATGAAAATGAGTATTGAAAGCACCAAAGCAACTCCAACGATTAACGCGCTCACAGCCACACAGGATAAACGAGCCAGTTCGCACACTGAAAGAAATGAACCGGTATGCGCAGTAGACGCGCAAGGGGAGATGACTGACGTGACCCTGAGCACGCTGACAAAGCACATTCAGACTAACAATATCGGCGATGTCAATTATGCACGCGTAGCAGAGGTACGTGCTGCGTTAGCCGCAGACGGTATGCCGATTGAGCCTGACAATATTGCTCAGTCATTGGTTCAGCAACAATTTCAGTTTTAATTAGCGCAGGTCCCTTACATTATGGAAAAGTTGGTCCCGATTCTGATACAAATGAAAAGATCACTGGTCGAGCTGGAGGCTATTATGTCTGAAGAAGTTAATCAACTTAGCTGCTCGAGAATAAACCCGGTTTTATTACAAACCCTCACAGACAATAAAAGCCAGCTGCTGTCAACGATTCAATACTATGATGAATTGCGCTATCAATTTGAACAGCAGTCGGGACTGGCACCCCCCTACCACGATCGGAGTAAATTATTTACCCTCTGGCAGGCTGTGAGTGCCCAGGTGCTTACAACCCGGGCACTTAATCTACAAATCGAACAGTTGCTGCAAGGCCATTTAAATATAAATCAACATATGCAAAAAATGGTTGATAAAGTCGGCCATAATACCTGCACGCTATATAGTTCCACAGGAGAGTCTGATAATCTGCCAAGCGGACGCAAATATAATATAAGCATCTGATTCGCTAAAACCTGTTTGCATTTCAGTTGATCTTAAAAATGCATTTACTACGTATGCAGTTGCAATAATAAGCAGTGCCACGCAATTATTTCACACGTAATGCTGCTTAAAGATGCACTATTCAGAAGGTGTTATAAGCCCAAACTGAGCGGCGTGATTTACGCATTGTAGACATATCCTGGCTGAGAACGGCCAAACGAGATTTTATAAAAAATACCAGTCTGGCGTCCTCTCCCAGCAACGTTTTAAGACATTCAACTGCCATAGCGGAAATTTCGTCCTCCACGAATGAATTGCATGCGAACAACGATTGCCTCTCCATAAGGTAGCCTTCTACCTGCTCGCCAAACGTCACCCACTCCTCCTGCTCAGCAAAGGCTTGCAGCTGCCGGTTGCGCGCCAGCAGTCCTTCTATCGCTTTCATTACCTCATTTGGCATGGCTCACCTCACGCGCTTGCGGTTCAATGGCCTTCCAGGTTTCGGCCAGATCGACCATCAGGGTGATTAATTCCGGCAACTTTTGCGCCGTTCTGTCGATGCTGGCCTCCAGTAAACTACGGGATACGTATTCGTATAATCGTTCCAAATCTGCGGAGATTACACCGCCAATATCGTGGTTTAGACCAGCCCTCAGGCCATTATCGATGATGTTGATGGCGCGCGAAATCATCTCGCCACGACGCGCAATATTGCCGACTTGAAAATAAATTTCGGCGCGGCGCATCGCGTTTATCGCACCATCAAAGAGCATGCAAATCAGCTGATGTGGCGTGGCACCCGCGATCTGACTATCAAGTGAAATTGTTGCATAAGAATTTTTACCGCTTGAACTGTACATAATTTTTTTCCTTCCGGGTAGACGCGCTACCCGGTCCCTACGGGATTAATTCATCATACCCAATAGCGCAGATTGCAACTGCTGACTCATGTTGTTCATTTCTGTCATCGCCTTATCAAGACGGATAAACTCTTTCTGACTGCGCGCGAGACTTTGCTTGATAAGATCTTCGATGCGGGTAATCTGCTTTTCGTTGCGCTGGTCCTGCGCTTTGATGCCGTTCATTGCGGTGGTAATGGATCCTTCAGTTTTTGGGTATCCTTCGCTATTACCAAGATAAGTATTAAACACCCCCTCCATCTTACTTTTTAGACCTTCAGCGCCATCTTTACCAAGAAAAAGCGCTTCGACTTCTTTTGGATTGTTTTTGAGCGCGTCTTCCAGCTTTTTATTATCAATGGTGAGTGTGCCAAGGGTGCCCGTGCGCTCTTCGCTGGCAGTTAACTCATTAAATTTTACTGTAATTCCCAGTGCGCCAAGCGACTGAAATACGTTGCTCGAATTGTAGCTTCCCCCTGAAATAGCTTTGACCTGGCTGTTAAGACGCCGCAATGTACCATCACCAAACAGTGCGCCGTTATTGGGGTTTTGTTGTGCCAGTTGGTCACCATTTTTTTCAGGTTCTTTATAGGCACTGGCGCTGGCGGAAGTGCTGAGAAAGCTGTTATACAATTTGACGAAATCCTCAATCATACTTTTAACTTTTGAGGTGTCAGCGGTGACCGACAAGGTTTCAGGTTTGTATTCGTTATTCTCGGGATTAGCTGCATCTTCACGCGTAATTTCGGATACTTCTCGCAGTTCGAACGTAAGTCCCTCTATGGCATCACTGATGGTGTTGGCGCTGCGTTCTAAGCGTTCTCCATCAATGTAAATGACCGCATTAATAGCCTCGGTCATTTGATTCATACCACCTGATGCCCCCTGCTCATAGCTCAAAACATCGGCCAGCGTGTCATCACCACTAACCTCTATTTTGATTTCACCGTCTTTACCGGTCTTTTTGGACGTGACAACCAGTTTAAACTCTCCGTTTTCGGCCGGCATCACCTGAGCACTTACATCACCATTTTGTGCATTAATTTTTTTGGCGATCTGAACCAGGGAAGTTTCATCCTCTTTCAGGGCGAACTCTAGCGGCTTTCCCGTGCCCGCAGTGATCTTCACGCTGCGGGATGCGCTGCTATTGCCCAGTGGATCGCTGTTGCTGGCTTGAGGCTCGGAAGCCACTTTATGCGCCTTTGCCAGCTTCGTAACACAGACAGAATAACTGTTAGGAATAGCACCCTTACCTGCCGTAACGTTAAATGCCTTGTTATTACCGACGCTGACACCGTTAAAACCCTCATCCTGTAATTTATCCAGATTGGTTTTCAACGCGCTAAGTGAGCTGGAGATTTTGCCCCAGGAAGAGAGCTGGCCTGTGTGGTTTTTTTGCTTAAGCAAATAGGGATTGAGCTTAACGCTTTCGGCTTCTTGTAACTTAGCCATCATCGATTGAATATCGAGCCCGGAACCTCCGAGGCCTGAAACGGGGAATGACGCCATAATCGAGTTCCTTTAATAAAATTGAGAATGTTCTTTTACAGACCATCGGCATTGCAAGAAATAAGATTAATTTTTTACACATCCATTAATGACGTCAATTGCCGTCATTAATGCGGTCATTTCTCACAACAATAAAAAACCCACAAAAATATTTATGCGAACTTCTCACCTTACCGATGAAAGTAATATGCGCAACAATACACGCATATTACTCAGCAATTTTCACTTATAAAGGAATTAGATCATGGCCCAAGTCATTAATACTAACTCACTGAGTTTGATGGCTCAAAACAACCTGAACAAATCTCAGACTTCTCTGGGTACAGCTATTGAGCGCCTCTCTTCCGGCATGCGTATTAATAGTGCTAAAGATGATGCTGCCGGCCTGTCAATCTCAAGCCGCTTTACCGCTTCAATTCGCGGCCTGACTCAGGCTGGTCGTAACGCTAACGATGGCATCTCTCTGGCGCAGACCACCGAAGGCGCTCTGAATGAGATGTCCGAAAACGTACAACGTATTCGTGAGCTAACCGTACAGGCGAAAAATGGCACAAACTCTTCCGATGACCGTGCATCAATTAAAAAAGAGATCTCTGCACGTCTTGATGAAATCAAACGCGTCTCTGAAACCACTAACTTCAATGGCGTTCATGTTCTGGATGGTTCAAGAGACAGTCTGACTATTCAGATCGGTTCCACTGACGGACAGACCATCTCTATCGACCTGCGCAAAATGGACGTGGATTCACTGGGTCTGGGTGATTTCGATGCGGAGTTCGCTAAACTGGAATCTGCTGTTGCAGCTAAAGATTCTCAGTTCAGCGCTGCGGGTACTAACCGGGTACTCGGCGATAAAATTGATGTAGGTCTGGCCGAAGATTATGAAGTGGTCGCGGCCGACATGAACACCATTGCAGCTGCAATTGGTGGTGGCGCAGCAGCAGGGACCACCGAGCTCCGTACGGTTACCGATGGCGGTGAAACACGTTACTTTGCAACCGATACTGCTAATAACAAATCATATGAGCTTAATATTACCTTCAAAGACGGTGCAACTGCGGGTAGCGCATCTGTAATTGATGCCGTAACTAAAGGTGATGAGCTCAGTAAGCTGGATGCGGACGTGTTAGTCAACGGTGCCAGCACCCTGAAAAAAGATAGCCTGAGCCGAGTCAAAATCGGTGGTGAGTTAAGTGATGCGTCCGGTTTGAAATTCGACGTGGATCAAGCGAAGCTGGACGAGATTTCCAATGCTGCGTTTGGTTCAAGCGCCAAAGACAGTGGCATGAAAATTGTCGCAGATAAGGATAACGCTGGTTCTTATTATGCCGTTAATAAAGATGGCGAGGTGAAATCATTTACCGTGGACAACACTGGCGCAGCAACCACCATTGCTGACGCTTCCGCCCGTGATGCTCACGTAGTAATGAAAATCGCTGGTGGTGACAATTTGCTTGAAACTCTGGACGACGCGTTAACGCAGGTCAACAATTTCCAGGCAGACCTTGGTGCAATCCAGAACCGTTTCAGCTCTATCATTGCGAATCTGAACACTACCGTTATCAACACGACTGAAGCCCGTTCGCGCATTCAGGATGCAGATTTCTCAGTTGAAGTTTCTGCGATGAGCCGCGCAAATATCCTGCAGCAGTCCGGTGTATCTGTACTCGCACAGGCTAACCAGGTTCCGCAGAACGTATTGAGTCTTTTACGTTAATAATAATTAGCGCGGTACCGTCCAATATTTAGCCGCGCATATTTTCCTCCGTAGCCCTCCGTTGCCCTCCAGTCCCGGAGGGCTTTTTTATATTCCGTATACATATCTGAGCCGCCCCTGTGAAGAGCCGTTACAGAATCGACCGCATCTGCCCTGCGCTAAATTCCAGAAACTCAGTTTCGACGAGAAACTCCTCATTGTAATGCGACAGGGAAAATGAAAATCTCACATTATATATCACGGCGATAAATCTCATTGCCTGGCATGAAGTAAGAACACGGAGAAGAGCTGTAAAATGAAACTGAACACCCTGAAAGTAATGCTGGCTGCAGGTCTGGTTATGTCAGGCATGGCTACTGCGGCAGAAAATGCGGGCCCTTTCTTTACTCCTGCTCAGGAAAAAAGAATCGGTGAAGTTGCAAAAGAGTACCTGATGTCACACCCGGAAATTCTGGTACAGGTCAGCCAGAAACTGCAAATGCAACAGCAGGAGGACACTTTAAAGGCTATGACCTCGGCCGTCATAAAAAATCAGTCAGCACTGTTAAATGATAAAGGAACGCCTTCGTATGGCCCTGTAAATGCGCAAGTAACCGTGGTTGAGTTTTTTGATTACCAGTGCATTTATTGTGCCCGTCAGGCTCCTGAGCTAGAGAAGGTGATTAAATCAAATCCGCAGGTACGCTTTATTTTTAAAGAATGGCCAATATTTGGCAAGCGCTGGGATAACTCCCTGCTTGCAGCAAAAACAGGCCTACAGGTGTGGCAGCAAAAGGGGGCGGAAGCTTACCTGAAATATCATAATGCGCTTTATGCCACGGCACATAACGAGGGCACGCTGACAGCTGAAGATATCAGTGCAGCGGCGAAAACCGTGCAATTCGATGTCAGGACCGCCCCCCCAGTGCAGGACACACTGAGTGGCATCAACCAGCTGGCGCAGCAGTTGGGCTTTAGTGGAACGCCAGCGATGGTTGTCATGCCGGCCGCAGGTGCCGCGACAGACAACGTGACAGTCTTGCCTGGATTCTCGAGTGCAGTAACCCTGCAGGCCGCCATTGAGAAAGCCTCCGGAGGTGTTAAAAAGTAAAGCGTCATGGCCCTTACATGATGATTGCTATGGCATCTGGCAAACGCGAAACGCCCAGTTTTTTTGCATGGGAGACTGTACTCATGATTATCCAAACCGCTCCGCGAACGCTTACATATTGCCGGGGCCTTTGTAACGTGTCCCTGCTTTGTGACTCGGCGTTCTTAAATAGTGATAAATAGCCAGACACCGACCAATGTTCTCATCGTGCATTTCCTCTGACTTGCGGGTCAGTCATGCGTATTGAATCTGATGCCGAGAACGCGAGCGGTGCTGTGGCATCCTTAACCGTTCATCGTAACATTTGCCACAAATGCACGAAAAGACGACAAAAATGCACGCATTGCGCATTTGAGCCCTTGTTCACAGTTGTTTCTGCCGCGGAGCGTTATCGTGCTGCCAACAAAAATCGACAGGAAAAGACCTGTCGGCAGCGGTAACGCCTTTATTACCTTTTGAGGTGAAAAGTCGTTGGTGAATTACTCTGCGCTATGCCTGTGGTAATGAACACAATTAACGACCAGGGGGACGCCAAAACATCCCCGCAAGCGTTGCCTCAATAAGACGTTTGACGGTTTACCTTAAGCTTGCCTTTTAATTTTAAACTCGTGTTCACTTCGGAGATATTTATGGACACTACACAGACCGGCACAATTGCCTCTGCGGCCTCGGGCTCCAGCAGTACCTGGCGTAAAACGGATACCATGTGGATGTTGGGCCTGTACGGCACCGCCATAGGCGCAGGCGTCCTGTTTCTGCCAATCAACGCCGGCATCGGCGGTTTGATTCCTTTGATCATCATGGCCATTATCGCTTTCCCGATGACCTTCTTTGCCCACCGCGGGCTGTGCCGTTTCGTTCTGTCCGGCAAAAATCCCGGTGAAGACATCACCGCCGTCGTAGAAGAGCACTTCGGCATCACCGCCGGCAAACTGATTACCCTACTGTATTTCTTCGCCATTTACCCGATTCTGTTGGTTTATAGCGTGGCGATCACCAACACCGTCGACAGCTTCATTACCCACCAGTTGGGTATGACGTCGCCGCCGCGCGCCATTCTGTCGCTGATCCTGATCGTCGGCCTGATGAGCATCGTGCGCTTCGGTGAGCAAGCCATCGTGAAAACTATGAGCATCCTGGTATTCCCTTTCGTCGCGGTGCTGATGCTGTTGGCCGTATACCTCATCCCTCACTGGACCGGCACCATCTTTGAAAACGTTTCGCTGTCTGGCAGCGGAACCAACATGGGGCACGGCCTGATCATGACACTGTGGCTGGCGATCCCAGTGATGGTGTTCTCCTTTAATCACTCTCCGATCATCTCCGCCTTCGCCGTCGCCAAACGCGAAGAGTACGGCGCAGACGCTGAGAAGAAATGCTCCCGCATCCTGGCTTATGCACACATCATGATGGTGGTGACCGTGATGTTCTTCGTATTCAGCTGCGTGCTGAGCCTGACACCAGAAAATCTGGCAGAAGCCAAGTCGCAGAACATCTCTATTCTGTCTTATCTGGCTAATCACTTTAACAATCCAATGATCGCATACATCGCGCCGGTTATCGCCTTCGTCGCCATCGCCAAATCTTTTCTGGGTCACTACCTGGGCGCACGTGAAGGCTTCAATGGCCTGGTTGCCAAATCGATGAAGAGCCGTGGAATAACCGTCAGCAAAACCAAGCTGAACCGCATGACCGCTATCTTCATGCTGGTGACCACCTGGATCGTCGCCACCCTGAACCCAAGCATTCTGGGCATGATTGAAACCCTCGGTGGCCCAATCATCGCCATGTTGCTGTTCCTGATGCCGATGTATGCCATTCGTAAAGTGCCTGCCATGCGCAAGTACAGCGGTCACATCAGCAACGTGTTCGTGGCTGTAATGGGTCTAATCGCTATCTCTGCTATCGTGTTCAGCCTCATCGGCTAATCACGTCTGGTCGGCACCGCTGCGCGCCGGCCATTACGAGCTTCCCCCATTTCCCGTATTCACCGCCTGAAACCTAAAAAGGAGGCGAGACCATGGTCAGCGTTTTCGATATTTTCAAAATTGGCATCGGCCCATCCAGCTCGCACACCGTTGGCCCGATGAAAGCCGGCAAACAGTTTGTCGACGATCTGATTGCCCACCAGCAGTTACAGGACACTACCCGCGTGGTGGTAGACGTTTACGGTTCGCTGTCGTTGACCGGTAAAGGTCACCACACCGATATCGCCATCATCATGGGCCTGGCCGGCAGCCAGCCACACGACGTGGACATTGACAGCATCCCGGGCTTTATCAGCGACGTCGAACAACGCGGCCGCTTGCCGCTGGCCAACGGCCACCACGAAGTGGAATTCCCCCTCCATGGGAGTATGAACTTCCACAGCGACAACCTGCCGTTGCATGAAAACGGCATGCGCATCTCCGCCTTCGCCGGTCTACGTCTGCTGTACAGCAAAACCTATTACTCAACCGGTGGCGGTTTTATCGTCGATGAAGAACACTTCGGTTTGTCCGCCGATGGCACCGCGCCGGTACCCTACCCGTTCAAATCAGCGCAGGACCTGCAGCAGCATTGTAAAGACACCGGGCTGTCATTGTCCGGCCTAGTGATGCAGAACGAGCTGGCGCTGCGCAGGAAAGTGGATATCGACGCACATTTCGCCAACGTCTGGCAGGTAATGAGCGCCGGCATCGAGCGCGGCATCAACACCGAAGGTCTGCTGCCCGGCCCGATGAGAGTACCGCGCCGCGCCGCCGCCCTGCGCCGTATTCTGGTGACCGGAGACAAGAACAATGTTGACCCAATGAATGTGGTCGATTGGATCAACATGTTCGCGTTGGCGGTCAACGAGGAGAACGCCGCCGGTGGTCGCGTGGTCACCGCCCCAACCAACGGTGCGTGTGGCATCATCCCGGCGGTGCTGGCCTACTACGACAAGTTCATTCGTCCGGTGAACCCCAACTCCTACACCCGTTACTTCCTGACATCCGGTGTGATTGGCGCACTTTACAAGATGAACGCCTCTATCTCTGGCGCTGAAGTGGGCTGTCAGGGGGAAGTGGGTGTAGCCTGTTCGATGGCGGCGGCGGGATTGACCGAATTGCTTGGTGGCAGCCCGGCGCAGGTTTGCATCGCGGCGGAGATCGCCATGGAGCACCATCTGGGGCTGACCTGCGATCCACTTGTCGGCCAGGTTCAGATCCCATGCATTGAGCGCAACGCCATTTCCGCCGTAAAGGCGGTCAATGCCTCGCGGATGGCAATGCGCCGTACCAGCAAACCTCGAGTATGTCTGGATAAAGTGATCGAAACCATGTACGAGACCGGCAAAGACATGAACGCCAAATACCGCGAAACCTCACAGGGCGGTCTGGCTATCAAGGTCGTTATCTGCGACTGATGGCCATCGCCAGGCACTTAAAGCGCCAGCCGCTCTTATTTGGCCGGCGCCATTTCAAAGACAGTATACATGCATAAATCGGCGGCTTTCATCTACGCTGCGCGTCTTCAAATACCTTGTGGCAAATGAAACAGTTTCTGAATCAGCAAAAACCGGATAAATTTTGTACCGATGTATAGGGATGATTGTGGTTGCCCGACGCGATGTCTCCTGCCACGGGAGAAACCTTTATTCTGAATAATCCGATTTGAAACTCAACTGCAGTATTTAACTCAGTTGACCTGCCCCCAGTTTAAGATTCAACTGTCAGTTAGTAATGTCGTTTTGTTGACCCTGACCCCGAATATGATCCAGGCATAATCAGGAATAACCGGCTTCAGGTTGGTTGCTTATTCTGGCAACCGGCAGATTTTTCGGCAAATTCGGATGGGGTCATCCAGCCCAGCGCAGAATGGGGACGACTCTGGTTATAGTGTATTCGCCAGGCTTCGATTTTGCACCGGGCATCCTCCATCGACATAAACCAGTTCTCGTTCAGGCATTCCTGCCGCAGCCTGCCGTTGAATGATTCCACCGTGGCGTTATCCGTGGGCGTACCCGGTCGCGAAAAGTCAATCCGGATATCACGTTCGTATAACCATTTATCCAGCATTTTTCCCGCAAATTCAGAACCATTATCAGTTTTCAGTAGCTGTGGCAGCGGTCGCCTCAGCGCTATGTTATTCAGCATCTCAGCCACTTCTGAGGACCGCAGGTTCTGTTCCACGCAGATCCCCAGACATTCTCGCGTGTAGAGATCGATTACCGTCAGCAGGCGCAGCTGCCGACCGTCAAACAACGCATCGGAGATAAAATCCATACCCCATACGTGGTTGGGATACAGCCCCTGCGGCTGGGGCTGACGTTTCAGGGCAGATTTATTGCGGCGGGGGCGTTTTAGTCGCAGCGACAGCCCCTGCTCACGGTAGAGCCGGTAGATGCGCTTGTGATTATCGCGCCAGCCTTCCCGTTTCAGCATGACGTGTACCCTGCGATAGCCGTAGTGGACCCGGGTTTCGTTTATCTCCCTGATGCGCAGTCGCAGCGCACTGTCGTCTGCCGCAACTGAGCGGTAGCGGAACTAACTGCGGCTGACCTGCAGCGCAAAGCAGACCTGTCTCTCACTGGCACCGTAGCGGGTCTGTAAATCCCTGACCCACTCGCGCAGGCGTGCCAGCGTCAGCTCTTTTTTGCCAGCACATCCTGAAGCATGGCCTTGTCGAGGCTCAGATCGGCAACCAGCTTCTTCAGGCGAAGGTTTTCCTCCTCGAGCTGCCGCATATGTTTCAGTTCTGAAGGAGAAATCCCGCCGTACTTTTTGCGCCAGGTGTAGAACGTGGCATCGGAGATGCCCAGCTTGCCGCAGACTTCCGGTACGGGCGTACCCAGCTCAGCCTGCTTCAGGGCAAAAACTATCTGCTCTTCGGTGAATCGTGACTTTTTCATCGGCACAACCTCCGCTCGTGGGGGAGTGAATATCATGCCGGAATTCTGTTTCTGAATGGAGCAGGATTTCGGGTCAGGGTCAGTGCGTAGGGCCGATCATCATTGCGCGATGATATCAACGGGATAATGCAGGCGTCTGAAGGCGTTCCGGATCAAAGTCATGGTCAGGTAATATCACAAAAAAAAACAGAAAATTACCCGACCTCGCCTTAATGCGACAGAACCGAATTCAGGCTATACCTCTGCAGCATAACCCCAGGTAGCTGTTTTTTTACTGCAGAGAATAATCAAGAGGAAGTGACGCAAGTGACATGCTGTAATCAGAAATGACATGCGTCAAACTGATATTTTTATTGTGTTCACCCGCAGACAACGCCAGACAGGCGAGATAAGCAGCACCGTCATATATAATGTTTCGATTTTCACCATTAAAATATTTTTAAAGGGTAAATAAGACTCATTTATTACAGGCTGATGACCAGCATGGCCATCAGCTTTATTACTGAATGTTAACCTCCGGCCTTATCCCGCAAACTATGCCTTTTTCCCAGTAACTTCTACATATGGAGTATTTCCAACCGGCTTAACTTCTGAAGAGCTGTTGGCACCCTCAGATAATCCTATCCGGTAAATACCACCGTCCGGATGCCATTGTTTAGTTATTTTAATTGTAACATATTTATTTTCACCCGCCTGTATTTTCTGGTGCTTTGTAACGGTGCCCCATCCGCCCGTATAAGGGTCTTTAACCTGAGTGAAAAGCCAGGTATCGCGATCGATCAGCCCGCTAACAATAATATTAAATCCTGACTCCGACGCATCCTCTTGGGTCATAACACTAGAGGTCTTTTCCTCAAGCAAAACATCCCCCCTTTTAGGAAGATAGCTTGTATGCATAAAAGATGCTGGTCCTTCAATCTGATTCTTGTTTTCTGCATGGCTGATTCCAAGAGACCATCGTTGATATACTTTTTGCATTGGATAATACGGCGATGACAACATGTCAGGGGAAATATACACGCTCCCTTTATCTGGCATACTTGCTGTTACCGGGACTTTTGCTGCAATATGGCTGGAATCTGATTTTTTTTCTCCTGTCATTAAAATAACCCATCGTTCAGGTTTTTCCGGACCGCGGTCCGATACATCATAGTTAATGTGCATCCCTTCTTTTACTAATTTACCGCCCTCCTGGAAATATGTAGCTGTTGCCATATTCGGCAAGCGACATAATGGAGTTGGAGTAGAATTTTGCGTCACGGTAATATCACAGTCAGCTTTAGGTACAATCCGGGAGAAGTCAGTCGTAACAGCAGAAACATTATCAGGCTTCTCCAACCATGTTGGTTCTTGATAGCCATCATTTTTGACCGTATGGTCGTACTTGCCATTTATATAATAATGAGCCTGTTTAATATATTTCCCTTCAACCCCTCCAGGAAAAGAAATTTCTGCCTCGTGCCCCCCACTAGGAGCACCTACTGATAATTGCTGATTTATTCCTCCTGGGGCATATATTTCATATACATATCCCTTTTCTTTCACAAAACTGATTGCTTGCGTTAGCTTTTCCGTTGTGCTGACAAATACAGAACGGGAAGAGGACCATCTATGGCAGCGCCAGTCATGATCCTGTTCTTTTTCAGGATACCCCGCCAAAAAACCCTTAGGAAGAACCCCCTCGCTGAAGGCCTTCAACCCTTGATTACTTGTATCACCACGCCACAAAACATTTTGCTCAGTTCGCCATATTAATTCAGGTTCTTTTTCTGATGCACGGGTGAAGTTGATATTATCTTGACAGTCAGGATACTCGCCAGCAGTATCCCATGCATATGCTGTCGGAATAATTGACAATAACACTGGAATAAGAAGTAATTTTTTTTGAAGCATTAATTTAACATCCTTTTAAAAAACGATTACAAACACTACAGAGATTTTTATTATCATCTCAGTTTGAATATATTGTATATACACAATACTAAAATTGCTCCAGCGCATCTTTATTTGTATTTTAAAGAAAAGAAAACCCCGGATTTGTAAACAAAAGCATTTCCCGCAATCAATAATTGTGCATTTATTTTTTAACCCCCCACTTCATAAGCATGAAAGTTGAGTTCACCTTCAGGCAAAAAGCAGAGCTTACTCCAGATTGCAAGTAACTACAGGCTGTACTTCCGTCAACACTGTATATTCTTTAGTTACCTATATTACTGAATATAAAGGTGTTGATAGTCGTCACTATGGCGTCGTGCGACGCAATAGTGGTTTGCCGCTAAAACGGATTACCGTTGCCCAGCAGGGCTTGCCCAAACCTCACCTTTCCCTGCTATTCAATACAGCCATACAGCAATGGTTTAATCCGGTTAGCAGGCTGGACGTTGCTACGCAACGTCCAGGCATTATTTCGAGACCTTAGTGTCGGCAGTTTACTGCCGATGCTTAGAGGGTGTTAGCAATGATTATTATAAATAACAAAAAAATAATATTTCCAATACTGTATTGACTAAATTGTTTTTAATTTATTAAATATGGAATGCCACTCGTTTACCAGTCGGTAGGGTTAATGCCTGCGCTCCAGTACCAGCTCGATAATGCGCCCTGATAAATGCGCATCAGCCGCCGGACGCTGAGCCTCGTAGCGGCAGGTCGACAGGGACAAACCTGTCAGCCTGCAGGCACAACGTTGCGACAGACCGGTCGCATTATACATAAACTCAACGGCTTCCCGCTTCTGGTCTGTCGTCAGTATTTTCGCCCCAGAGCCACCTGAAGTACCTCCTTATCCAGCATGGCTTCGGCAAGCAGCTGCTTGAGTCTGGGGTTCTCTTCCTCATGCGACTTCAGGCGCTTAACCTCGGGCGCTTCCATACCGCCATACTTCTTGCGTAAAGTGTAAAAGGTGGAGTCGGAAATGGCGTGCTTACGGCAGAGCTCACGGGCAGAAACCCCGGCTTCAGCCTCGTGGAGAATATGATGAGCTGTTCCTCAGATAAACGCTTCTTCACGGGGATGTCCTCATGTGGCTTACGAAGACATTACTAACATCGCGGAGTGTTACAACGGGGAGCAGGTCAGTGCTGTGAGTATTTTTGGCAGTCACGACGTGCCCGCTGTACCTGTTTCAGGGACAAATCATGTATCTATCGAGGTTAGGACGTACCGGCCAACCCTCCGGCCAGTAAATTACCTATGATGAACTCCACACAGGCCGAAAACTGACCATGAGAAATGCTGGTATACGTAAAATCTTTTCACAAGAATTGATGTCGGCCCGGCAGAGATTCTAACCGGTTTAAAAGAAATCTTGAGGCATTACAGAAAGTTCTGGGTTGAGGGTGCATCAGGATGAGAGGTTCTGCGGCAGAACGACGGTCAAAACACTACAAAGAGTTAAAATCATCGGGCTGGAGAAACGTGGCTTAAATATAATCTGACAGTAACCAGTATATATTCGGCAACTGCCAGATAAGTTATTAGCTAATACCTCTTATATTAAATCAGCTTATTTTGGTTTGGTAATGACTTCAGCTGGATTAGACAGTTGTTGACCATCTAAGATAGCGTGAACATCGTAAGTATATTCTCTTGCTGGTTTACCATTGATTTTTGCAACTGAGTTAACAACACCATTTTCATCAGTTTTTGTGGAATCGACACTTAGCCAATCACTTTGGTCGACGCCCGACGCCCTATCGATAGACCGGAAACTTACCTCCTTATCAGTAACTGGATTCCCGTATTTATCTTTAAGTGTCATTGTTATCGCAATGCTATTCTGGTCCGGATCATTGACTGATTCAAAGTTAATAGTACCACCTTTCGATTCTGTTACTGTTGCACTCGTTACATCAGCAGTAACAGAAGCACTGGCCTTCTGGGAACTTTGTCCCGCATATTGTGTAATGAAGTTATAGTTTCCTGCTTCGGTTATAGTTACTCTGGCTTTAGCAATACCCTCAGCATTAGTTATGCCGTTGTTTTCAGAAATAGGTTTCGCTGAGTCATTGTCCGACAAGAAATTAACTTCAGCGCCTTCTTTAGGCTTACCGTTCTGGTCAGTAACGGTTGTGGTCAAAGTGAGTACCTGACCCGCGACAAGCAGTTTTTGATCCGCATTTAAATCGAGCTTAAAGCTTTCTATGTCACCGGGTTTGCTGCTTTCTATAACACTGATTTCTACCTGTGCGCGATTAGATGCGTTACCTTTATTATCGTAAGCCACTCCACTCACCACATATCGGTTACTTGCACCGGGCTTGAAATCAGGCAATTTCACGTGTGCATTACTGCCTGCATCAATAATCTTGCCACCGACTGCCTTAAGTGCCGTGTCATCCCAGTCGATTCGCGACAGACCATATTTTGCCCAGCTTTTGACTCCAAGTGAATGCGTACTTCCAGCTTCTCCGCGAATAACAGGAACTGTTGAGAGTGTGATGACGGTTTGCTGCTTGTAATCCAGTACGATTTGGTTATTACGTGTTACCAGATCATAACGTCCCCCCGTCAAGCTTCGCATATCGCTTACAGACTGAGGTGACACATGCCAGGCCCATGAACGACCAATATTCCAGTTAAGGTTCAGTACTCCCGACGTATCATCACCTCCCTGTGGGCTCTTGCGATAACCCGTTTCCAGAGAAATCAGTGGTACTGGCGTCCAGTTGACACTGCCACTGATGGCCGCAGGGTTATGCTTGCGATTATTGCGACTAATGAGTGCAACTTCATCACCGTAATATTGCTCATATTTTAGCGTGCCGCCTAATTGGGGATAGGTTGGCAACCAACTTTGCAATTCAACATCCCAACCGTTAGCCGGACGTTCATTATAACCTGTCAAGACTTTCGACTGGTGCCACCCACTCAGACCAAAATAACCATTGGCAGAAAGACGCAATGCATTCGTCCAGTATTCCATGCCTACGCCAAGACGGCGGTTTACGCCCGTCAGGTCATAGTCATAAAACATATTATTGCCCAACATCCAGCTGTCAGTAAAATAGCGCCCCCCGAAACCAACGTTGACAGTGGTACGATCGTCAATCCTGCGACCCCCAAGCTGACTAAATAGTAAAAAATCCTGTCGACTATCCCACACCGGTACCAATACATCAGCAGCATAGTTCAGCTGGTTAAAATCCTTACTCCCACCTAATGAAACGCGTGAGGAACCACCGAATTTACTGAGTAGAGATTCAGCCTGCTTACCTGCCATTGAGGAGAGTTGACTTCTACCTAACTGAAGCGCATCCGTGCTACGCTCGATACCTTTGTTAGCAGAATGAAGCGCAGCGGTTGGTAAGGTAGGGGCCATTTCATGTTCTTCTCGCCCATTTTTATTAGCTGGTACCCATATTTTATCTCCCTCATGAGCGGCCATGAAACGATCTTTATTGCTGAATGCAAAGGAGTTAACTTCCCATAAATGATCAACAGATAAGTGATTCTTTTTAGCGATATCACTCACTGTCTGACCAGATTGAAGTTTTACTGACTGGACAGCCATTTCTTCATAAACTGGTGTTTGCGCTAATGCATTTCCCGGTAAAATGAATGGAAACGTTAACTGCAAAAGAATCGATGAATAAATGACGGAACATTTAAAACTGTTCTTTTTAACTTTCATTTTAATAACACCATTGTAAAAGTAAATAAATATGCAACTCAAGCTAGCTTAAAGTAAAAAACACCCTTTTAAGCTAACAGCAAGCAGAATTATTCACCTGAGGAAAATGGTAAATGAAATGAGCATGAGTAATCCCTGATTTTGTTTTTATCCATCTGAAATTACCCGAAATACCTTAATATACCTTAATTACTGCCTTTATTTCTATTGATTGCATCTAATTGGCAACTTTAAATCCTTCATCACTTGTGAGGTAAGCTAATTAGCACCTCGGCAGGGCATGAGGAGGCAAATGGTCGATGCCTGATATGTTTAAGGCAGTTTGCAATCTATTAACAGCACAGGAATTTATATGAGGTTGTATCAATCCACGTAAAATATTAATTTGAGGGCTAAATAGGTATCAACATGCTAATTCCTTACACTCCCGATTTAGTTATCCTAAATAAAACAACATAAATTATTTTTCAGGTCAGGTTTAACAGGCCATTTTTGAGCCATTTGTTTATGAGGCCCAGGAACACCGTATTCTTGAGCTTAAACTGGACCGTTGTTCTTTTTGTGAGCAATAGCCACGCACTTTTAGAAAGTCTGACCAACTTCTTACCATCGGGTTTTCCTGATCACATTCACGCCTCAGTGCGTTCAATTTTAACCACCAGCAACTATTCGACAATCGGTACCGACCGTGCAGAAAGATTTGTGAAATGTCCAACAGCAGCCACGGCTTTTGAACCTCTTACAACCATTGTGGGCCGGTTGAAAATTTTGGGGTCACTCCACATGTAAATATTTTTTTTTACTCCCCTGAGGGATTTATCATGGCTGATAGTTGCTAACGGGTGGGCTTAGGCCACCTTCACTGCCTAAAAGTTCGCTCAGATATTGCCCGTAATCTATCATAATGGTGCAGGGTTTGCCGCGCCAGTGCAGCATGCCACTGGGTCAATAAAACTTTAAAAATGAGATGAATCAAATGAAAAAACTGATGGCAGTAAGCGTTCTAGTTCTGGGTCTGTCGGGTTGTGCGCAGCAAACGTTTACGATCAAGGACAACGCTGGTATTCAACCCTCCCAGGAAACAAGGCAGACCTTTTTCCTGAGTGGTATAGGCCAAAGTAAATTAATTAATGCCGCTCAGGTCTGTGGCGGTGCAGACAAAGTCGCTCGTACAGAAGTTCAGGAATCCGGCTTAGATGTGCTGTTCAGAGTGATTACGTTTGGAATCTATACCCCGCGTGAGGCGAGAGTTTACTGCTCTATTTAAGTCGGAGGTTAAGAACTAAACGAATCTTCTGACATGCAGGAAGTAATAGCCGGTGCTGACACACCGGCATCTCATGGCCCGAAATAATCCTTATCCCCTCAGAATCTGGTATTTATTATGTGCGTAAGCGTATTACAGGCATGCTCCTAACCCCCCCCCCCATAATCAGCAAGCAGAATTTTTGCAGCATAATGTCAAGTTCTCCGGCTAAAGCCACGGTTGTGCTCCTGGCTTGACCTTGTGCGATAGCGCAGAGAAGTTTTCAGTCTGGCGGAGAACAGCAGCTGGCGTGAACTTTTTTGAGAAATTACGTGCGTATGGGCAATCTGTGAGATCTCATCAGGCCATTAGAGGGGAGATAAGAGTAAATCCAGAAATACGTTTAAAACATGCGATAAGGAGCAGTGGGAATGATGTTTCGTTGACGATAGTTGCTGTGGCAACAGAAAACGGTAAAGAAACGTCTTCAACTCAGTTACGCTGGTAGTAGATTGGCACGATGGCTCTCCGCTACCATCACGATCATTATAAAGTCAATGACTTGTTAAGCTCGTCAGTAAACAACAGGCCGGTGAGCAATAAACGTTATCCCGAACCGTTTAAGCTTGAATGCTGCCACTCAGAAATAAGAAGGATGATTAACAGTTCTTCCGGTGGAATGTATTTATAGACAAACTGAAATTACGCTCAGAGCTTAGCAACATGGCTTTGGGCGTACAGCCTGTCATTAATGCAAACGCGCCCCATCCTCCTGTCATTCTCATCATCGTTTCAGTGATGGCCCTGCTGGAAGCACGGGCCACTACTTGTTAGCCACTTCTATTTGTGTTGTTTGGCAAATTCTTCTTTGGCTTTTTGCAATTGTTGCTGGAAAGCAGGATTAGTGTGGAGCGTAGCAACAACGGCCGAGCCAACAATACGTGCCGCATCAACATCGCTCTGCCAGTGATATCCACAAATAACGCGACTCTGCCCCAAATCATAGCCGCGCTGAAGGATCTGATTCTGCCGTTCCGGGTTAATTTCGCTCAGGACTAGCGCTGTCGCCCAACCGATGGATGTGTGACCTGAAGGATAAGAGCCATTTTTAGAGAGCTTATCCTGTTCTGTCGTATTACAGGTTGGGACGCCATAGAAAGCGAAGGGACGAATTCGCATGTACTTCTCTTTTGCACCCCGAGTTGCCAGATCGCCAGCATCCTCGATCATATTGGTCAACAGCTTATGTAATTCAGGAGAATCCTTGGTAGTTATTGCCGATCCAAAGGCGCCTGAGAAAGCATTTGCCACGCCCCCGCCACTCAGATTGGCATCCTCAGCTGCTTGTTTACCGCGTTCAGTCGAACGCAACATGCGCCCCTGTTCGTACATGGCTTGATCGTTAAGAAACGCAATACTGCCCACCGCCGGAGGGGGTGGGAGCAAACTCAGGCTGTTGATAGCCTGGTCATTTTTTAAAAAATAGAGGTCTGGTTTAGTGGTCGCATCATCGCCAGCAAGGGCAAAAGCATTCAGAGAAAAGAGGCTGGCAAGACAAAATGTAGCAACAAGTTTCATCGACGTTTCCTTACTTATCATCATTTCTGATCACGAAATTAGGTTCGTAACATTTACTAACATTCGCTAGTAAAACAAAATACACAACAAAAACATTGCGCCAGATCCCAGAATGGATGATGCGGAATACAGATGAATGAATATTAAACATATTTTGAAAGTTATCTCTTCTGACCATCAGATCCAAGACATTGCAGTAACGTCTCATCCACAACAGCAAATTCTTTTTTCTATTTTAAAATACCAACATAAAAAATAGATATTTCCTGGTGGCTCATTCGATATGAGAGAAGGTTTATACCTCACCGTTAGTTGCTGTGGCGCTGCTCAATGAAATTACCAGAAGATAGTATTTATTTGTCCTGTCAGAACAGGTCTGATTGATTCGCCCTGCTCCCAAAAACCGGAATGAGAAAGAGTCCATCTCTATTTACAGACACTGGAAGGTAATGATGAAGTCATTACGGAAGGCGGCGCGATATACGGCCTTCATTGAAACCCGAAAGCATTAACCAATTTATCCGGCACCCGATGGATTAAAGATCCCGGCAGTCTGTGCGACAGAGCTGACACGGTTCCTGATGCGACTTCAGCATGGCGGTCAGTCTGCGGGTATGATTTTTATCGCGCGTTTTATTAAAGGTTTTCTGCATCAGGAGTCGTTCGATTCGGGATATGGGTGCTATGATCGGCATCGCTCAGTTCGGTTGGTGGTTGGTGATGTTTGCCGATTAATCAGATCGCACAATCCGGGCTGAGTTCGCTCGAAGTGAGCTACATATTCTGCGCAGCGATATAGGTGCTGAAGTCTAAGCTTTACATATGGGATAGGTGTGGAAATTTGTTTTCCATACCTGATATTATCCATTAGGCATTAAGAAAAACCTACGCTTATTATTAAGATAAATGACTTGAATTTTGTTCGCGAAAATAAATAGGAGATAAATTATGGACGATATCGATTTAGCACAAGAACGACAGGAAACGCTTTTAGCAATGGCACTCTCCGCGCGTGCGCCACGCCTTGTTAGCCGCAACGGTAACTGCATCTGGTGCACGGATGAGCCCGTGGTGGCTGATACCGCATTCTGTTGTGCAGAGTGTGACGAGGACTATCACAAGCATCAGCGTGAGATAAAACAGCGTTTAAAGAGTGATTAGTGCTCTTTCAGATAGAGGTTTGGTATAGTCACAGAGAATGAGTGTAACGGTTATAAACACATGTGCGGTGAATTTGTATATCTCGTTCAGGTAATAAGTATGGCGGTTGTTGAATTTTAGTTATCTATGGAAATGACTGACAACAATGCAAGAGAAAGTGGAGTTGCTACTCAAGGCTCTTGCAACACAACTCCTGCCTAATAGCAAGTTACGCTCTTTTTCTTTTTCCATATCTCGTTGATTAAATTAGAAAATATTTTCTTCTTGACGTTTATATCCCATCTGCCCGGCACGTAAAATGTTACACCAAATTCAGCCCGAATATGATTCGGTTTATCGAGCACCGCACGGACATTATCGCAGCCATCAAAAATCAGGCACCTCACTGTCCGCACTCTCCCGAAAGCACGGGCTTTCATCCAACTCGCTGGCCAACGCCTTTTATCGGCGATGGCCACGCGCAGAAGCGATTATTACTGACCACCTTAAGGTCCCCCCTTGGTTAATCTGACCGGCACGTTACCCTTTAGAAAAATCACGTTCGCGGGTAATCCACGTAAAGATGACCTCCGATAGCAGCCCGGATGGTAATCAGGACACCGCATAAAAAGAACGCCATCAATTAATTAGCGAATAACAACATAAATCCAAGAATATTGCGGGTCACCTTGTATACGGCATTCCCTTAATGCCCCCTCGGCTAACTGAGGGGCTGACGCGTCATTTTAGTCATTTAAACTTCTTATGTTAACCAAGAGACCATACCAGGCCTGATCGGGTCATTTCTTATTGAGGCTTCTCCGCTACTGAGGAAAATACGTCGCTCTGTTCATAAACATTCATATTTGAATGTTTATGAATAAGTACTCTCAGCCACTTGGAAATAAGACGTCCATATGAAGCGTATTGCTCGTGAAAAAACTAACTATTTACAAAATGATTATGATGTATCAGCGACACTGTCTGAAAGACAAAGGCGAAAGTGTATATTATAAGGAGCTCAATGAATATGCAAATAAGCGTCTCGATAGGTGCGTGTTCGGAGAGGACAAACCTGCCTGCAAGAGCTGTCCTGTTCATTGCTATCAACCTGCCAAACGTGAAGAAGTTAAACAAATCATGCGCTGGGCAGGACCACGCATGTTGAGACGACACCCTATTCTGGCCATCCGCCACATGCTGGAAACACGCCGCTCGACGCCATTTCCGGAAAGACTCCGTCCCAAAAAATAGTGTAGTGCGAAAAATACGCATTAAAATTCACGGTTTGAACACGGAATTTTATCACCACCAGTTTTTATAATGAAATGACGTTTGGTGTTTTGGAAATACGTCTGTATGTTGCCCGGAAATTAATTACTACGCTCTTTTTATTAATACATGAAATACTCTAAGGGTATTCGGATGAGGTGGCTAGCCTAGGATATGATCGGCTACCATTTGGATTAGCAATCAAATCTGGTTAAAAAACTGGCTTAATGAGCAAGGATTTTCGATATCTAAACGGCCCCCGCTGAGCTGAGGAATCCCCAGTAATGGGCGGTTAAAAAAAGACAGGCATAGAGTTATGTGATCTACTGATTGTTCCAGCAATTCAATAAGATCACCTCTATGCCTGCTCGCATATTATGCCAGAAGTTTTTTCAGACCGCTTTAGCTCCGTTTCACCAGTACAGACAAAATGCGCTTCTCGATGCCACCGTTGCGTTAACCCGTGGTGCATCACTTAACCTCACCAGCATCGGACGGCATCTTCCGGGCTCTGCCCAGGTTAAAAACAAAATTAAACGCATTGACCGCCTGTTGGGAAACGGCGATCTGCACGATGATATCCCCATGATTTTTCATAATATTACGTATCTTCTTACTCGTCAGCTCTCCTGGTGTGTCGTTGCTGTTGACTGGAGTGGCTATCCTTCACAGCAATATCACGTACTGCGGGCCAGCCTCCTCTGTGATGGCCGTTCGCTCCCACTACTGAGCCGCATTGTTCCTTCAAAGCAGCAAAACAACACTCTAATTCAGAATGAATTTTTAAATGCGCTTGCTGCAGCCATCAATCCCAACGCAAAAGTCATCATCGTGGCCGATGCCGGTTTTCAGAATGCCTGGTTTCAACATATCAAATCTCTGGGCTGGGATTTTATTGGCAGGGTAAGAGGACAAACCCTGGTGCAGCTTGATATAAAAGGCGACATCTGGTTAAAACCACTGGAATTAAAAGCCAGTAGTCATCCGGAATATCTGGGGCCGGGAACACTTTCGCGGGCGAAGTATCCCCGATGCGAAGGTCACTTTTATCTTCATAAGAAGGCGGCGAAGAAGCGTAAAAACAGGCGCGCGCGCGGAAGGCCGTTCAGCCCGAAGACCGAAAAAGAGCAGCAGGCATCAGGCCGGGAACCGTGGCTGATATTCACCAGTACAGATCAGTTCAAGCCTCGGGAAATCATGAAGTTATACAGCTGAAGAATGCAGATTGAACAGAACTTCCGCGATGAAAAAAGCGAGCGCTTCGGGTTTGGGCTTCGTTCAAGTTACAGCCGTTCAGCGGGCCGTATGCTGGTACTAAGCCTGCTGGCCACACTCGCCACGGCGGTAATGTGGTTACTGGGATATCACGCTGAAAATAAAGGATTACATCTTAGGCACCAGGCTAACAGCCTGAAATCAAGGCGGGTTATCTCATATCTGACGTTAGCGGAGAATGTCCTGCGACATTCTCCGCTAATTATCAGGTTAACTAAACTGGACACTGTTCTCAATCACCTAGCCAAAACCTATCGAAATATGGTGTTGGTTTATTAACGATGATTTAGTGGGGATCCCTCAGCCCATAGGGGCGTACTAAGTTCGGACTCTTAGAGCCCTATCTTCACACCTCATGAAGCGACAGTTGTTTATCTTCAACTTCGTGCTTTTCTTGATACTTAACGTATTTACGGATCATTTCTGAATTCACACCTACGGTATCAACACAGTAGCTTTTAGCCCAG
>Ga0105246_10000089_pt1 | contig 39104 bp, 32 predicted proteins | sample KBSM64metaG_FD_99694 | JGI IMG/M metagenome (GOLD analysis project Ga0105246, IMG submission 99694) | Miscanthus rhizosphere microbial communities from Kellogg Biological Station, Michigan, USA - KBS M6-4 metaG | ecosystem: Host-associated > Plants > Roots > Rhizosphere > Soil | place... | reverse complement strand
AGGGCTTTCTGGCGTGGCTGTTGCCAGTGCTGATCGCCCTGCCTTATATGATCTGGCAGCGCCGCGTCGGCGAGTTGCTGCGCTACGGCCCGTTGGCGATCCTCGTCGCGGTGCTGGTCTGCCTGCCGTGGGCGCTGGCGATCCATGGGCGCGAACCGGATTACTGGCGTTTCTTCTTCTGGCATGAACACATCCGCCGCTTCGCCTCGGACACTGCACAGCATGTGCGGCCAGGGTGGTTTTTCCTGCCGATCATGGTGGTGGCGTGCCTGCCCTGGTCCGGTCTGCTGCCCGCCACCCTGCTCAACGCCTGGAAACACAGGCGCGAGCCGGCCATAGCCTTTCTGGCCCTGTGGCTGTTGCTGCCCCTGGGCTTCTTCAGCCTGAGCAGCGGCAAGCTGCCCACCTACATCATGCCGTGCCTGTTACCCCTGGCGTTGCTGATGGGCCATGCCTTGATCGACCTGCTCAACCAGCGCAAAACCCGTGCGATCTTCATCAACGGCACGCTCAATTTCATCCTCGGCATGACGGCCATGGTGGCGCTGATTTACCTGCAGATCGCCAACCCGATCTACAGCAACAGCCACGCCGAAATGTTCAACCTGTCCCTGGCCTTTATCGTGCTGCTCGGCTGGATCCTGGCCAACCTGCTGCAAGCGATGCGCCCGTTGACGTTATGGGCGATGCCGGCCCTGGGTATCGGCCTGCTGGTGGCGCTGCTGCCGGCGAGCATGCCGCAGATCATTGCGGATAATGAAATGCCCGACCCGTTCGTGCTTGAGCATCTGGATGAACTGCAACACACCCGTGCTCTGCTGAGCAACGAACTGGGTTCGGCGGCGGCCCTGGCCTGGCGCCTGCGCCGGCCGCAGGTGGCGTTCTACAACACTGCGGGGGAACTGCGCTACGGCCTGGATTACCCGGATACGCAACAGCGCAAGGTCACCCTGGACAGCGTTCAGTCCTGGTTGAAGGATGCTCGAACGCAGGGTTCGGTCGGCGTGCTGATGCGCGTCAGGAACACCAGCGAACACCTTGAAGAAGGCCAACTGCCGAGCGGTGGCAAGCGCTACCGCAAGGGCAACCTGGTACTGACGATTTACCCTCAACAACCTTGATCACCCTCACAGGAAAAGCCCATGCGCTTGTGCAAAACCGAACGCGGCGCCCTCATTTTATTGCTCGGCGTCTCGGCCTTGCTCCTGCTGCTGGGCCTGGGCAGTCGCGATCTGTGGGGGCCGGAAACGCGCTGGGCGAACATCGCCCTGCAGATGCTGCAAAGCGGTGACTACTTCGATCCGTACCTGAAGGGCGCGCCCTATTACGACAAACCCCTGCCCTCCTACTGGCTGATCACCGGTCTGGCCAACATCATGGGCGGTCTGGGTCCCTGGTCACTGCGCCTGTCATCGGTGATCGCGGCCTGGCTGAGCATCTGGCTGGTGTACCTGATCGGCGAACAGCTGTTTCGCAAAGGCACCGGACTGATCGCCGGCTGGATGCTTGCCACCACCTTCTACTTCCTGTTCTGGGCCCGCGTGGCCACCGCCGATGTGCTGACCGTGTGCGGCGTGCTGGCGGCAGTCTGGTGGTATTGGCGCGGGCCGGACGACACCCGGCTGGGGCGCTATACCGTGTTCTTCCTGTTGCTGGCGGCAACATCGCTGTTCAAAGGCTTGATCGGGTTCGTGCTGCCGGGGCTGGTGCTGCTGCCGCATCTGCTCAGCCAGCAGCGCTACAAACGCCATCTCAACCCGAGGCTGGTACTGGCGCTGCTGATCGCCGGCGCGTTCTATGCGATTCCTTTCGTACTGTCCCATCTCTACGGCGCCCCCACCTACGGCGAGAGCGGCCTGCAACTGGTGTTTCGCGAAAACGTGGTGCGTTTCTTCGACCCCTTCGACCATATGGGCCCGATCTACACCTACCTGATCTACCTGCCGGCCTACACCCTGCCGTGGGCACCGTGCTGGGTGCTCGGCGCATGGCTCGCCATCCGTCACTGGCGCCATACACCGCCTAACGTGCGCTGGCTGGTGTGGGGACTGGGCCTGTTGTTCGTCTTCTTCACCGCCAGCGGCAGCCGACGCAGCTACTACGTACTGCCCCTGGTGCCATTTGCCCAACTGCTCGGCGCCTGGTGGCTGAGCGAACGCCTGCACCAGCAACCGGCCCGGTGGCCGCGCTGGCAAAAAGGCGTCGGTATCGCCGCAGGCCTGCTGCTGTTGGTGCTGGGTGTGATCTACCCCTGGAGCACCGGCAACGGCGGCGTCACCCGCTTTGCCGAGGATGTAAAAGCCCAGGCCGTGAAAAGCGCACCCTGGAACCAATGGCAACTGGTGCTGGTGGAAGTGGACAACAAACTGCCGATGTACCTGCAAAACGGCGGCAAGCCGTTCTACTACGTCAGCGAAAACCAAGACTTCCCGCGCCAGGGCGACAGCGCCGCGTTCATGGCCTGGCTGGAAAAAACCAGCGGCCAGGGGTTCGATCCGCAGCACACGATTATCGTTGCGCAGTACTCCAGGCAAGACCCCCAGCCGTTGGCATTTTTGGCGGCTGATCATCAAGTGGTCACGACGCAGCCGGACAATGGCGAGCGGTTATTCAAAAGGCGGTCGGGGGGGAGCGTGGCGTTTATTCCCGACGGGCATTGAGTGGGAGGGGACTTGCCCCCGATGGCGGTGGGTCAGCTGATACATCCGCTGCTGACACTCCGTCATCGGGGGCAAGCCCCCTCCCACAGTGTCCGCATTCCAATGCCTGGATTCGGCGGCGGTGGTTGAGATGCAAGGCAGACGGCGTTCGATGGTGGGGCAGGCAACACCGTTAAATGTGGGAGGGGGCAAGCCCCCTCCCACAATGTCCGCGTTTCAGTGCCTGGATTCGGCGGCGGTGGTTGAGATGCAAGGCTGACGGCGTTCGATGGTGGGGCAGGCAACACCGTTAAATGTGGGAGGGGGCTTGCCCCCGATGGCGGTGGGTCAGCTGATACATCCACTGCTGACACTCCGTCATCGGGGGCAAGCCCCCTCCCTCAGTGTTCCTAGATTCGGCGGCGGCGGTTGAGTTGGGGGATGGCGGTTTGCGCCACTTCCACCGGCGGTGCTTGCGGCACCGTGCGCGCCGCCAGTTGCGCCAATGTCGGCTGGCTGAACAGCGTCCGTGCATCCACCTCCAGCCCGGCCTTGCGCAGGCGGGCCACCAGGTTGACTGCCAGCAACGAATGCCCGCCCAGTTCAAAGAAGTGGTCGTGCCGCCCTACCCGTTCCAGTTTCAGCACTTGTGCCCAGATCGTGGCCATCAGGTTTTCCACCTCGCCCAGAGGCGCTTCATAGGCGCGGCTGATCACCGCTTCCAGCCCCGGCTCCGGCAAGGCCTTGCGGTCGAGTTTGCCGGCGGGGTTGAGCGGCAGTTTATCGAGTTGCACGAAGGCGGCCGGCACCATGTATTCAGGCAGCTGTTCCAGCACATGGGCGCGCAACGCATCCAGGCCGGGGGCCTGCTCGCGCAGGGTGAAGTAGGCCACCAGGCGCTCGTCGCGAATTAGCACCGCCACTTCGCGCAAGGCCGGATGAGCGGCCAGGCGCGCTTCGATCTCGCCCAGCTCCAGGCGCACGCCGCGCAGTTTGACCTGGAAGTCATTGCGCCCGAGGAATTCCAGGTTGCCGTCCGGCAGGTAGCGCACCAGGTCGCCGGTGCGATACAGCCGGTCGCCGGCGACGAAGGGGCTGTCGATGAAGCGTTCGGCAGTCATCTCGGCCAGGCCCAGGTACCCACGGGCAACCCCGACGCCGCCGATGTGCAGTTGGCCGCTGATGCCCATCGGCACCGGTCTGTCGTGGTCATCCAGTACATACAGGCGGGTGTTGTCGATCGCCCGGCCAATCGGCAGTTGCAGCGCGGGCACCGGCGCGCCCGGTTCCAGGGTCCACGCACTGCTGTCCACCGTGGCTTCGGTGGGCCCATACACGTTATGCAAGCGCACGCCAGGCAAGCGCGCCTGCACCCCGCGCGCCAGGGCCTCGGTCAGCTCGCCACCGCCGCACAGTACGTCGGTCAGGCTGGTGCACAGGGCTGACGCTTCCAATTCGAGAAACTGCTGCAGCATCGCCGGCACGAACTTGATCACGCTGATGCGCTGCTCGCGGATTACCTGCGCCAGGTACGCCGGCTCGCGATGCCCGTCGGGTCGCGCCAGCACCAGGCGCATGCCCTGGGTCAGCGGCCAGAACAGCTCCCACACCGAGCCGTCAAAGCTGAACGGCGCGCGTTGCAGCAACGCACCGCCCGCGGTCGGCGGGCACAGCCGGGAGCCCCAGTGCATGAGGTTGCCCAGGCCGCGGTGCTCGATCATCACGCCCTTGGGGGTGCCGGTGGAGCCGGAGGTGTACATCACGTAGGCCAGGTGGTCGACCGTCAAACCCGGCACCACCGGGTTGTCGGCCGGTGCCTGGTGCCAGCTGCAGTGGTCGAAATCGATCACCGGCACCGTCACATCCTGCACACAATCACGGGTGGCGGCCTGGAGCAGAAGCGCCACCGGTTGGCTGTCTTGCAGCATGTAGGCCAGGCGTTCGCGGGGATAGCCTGGGTCCAATGGCACATACGCACCACCGGCCTTGAGGATCCCCAGCAAACCCACCACCAGGTCCAGCCCGCGTTCGACGCACAGCGCCACCCGCGAATCGGGCTTTACACCGTGCTCGCGCAGGTGAAAGGCCAGCTGATTGGCGCGTTGGTTGAGTTCGCGATAGGTCAGTTGCTGCGTGCCTGCCTGCACCGCAACGGCATCCGGCAGTTGCCGCGCCTGGGCCTCGAACAGCGCTTGCACGGTGAGGGTTTCGGGATAGGCGGTGACGGTGGCGTTGAAGTCCACCAGCAGCTGTTGCAACTCGCTCGGGGGCAGTACCTGCACATCGCGCACCGGGGTGGCCGGCGCCTGTTCCAACGCCTCGACCAGAGCGCCAAGCGCGGTGGCGAAATAACCCAGCACACGCTCGGCCCCCACTGTACGCGGCGCCTTGGCCTTGAGCCGAAAGCCGCTGGCGATGTCGTCCACCGTGAGCATCAGCGGATAACTGAGGATGTCCTCGCTGCTGAGCAAGGCGATACCCGGCACCAGGTTCAACGCCGGCTCGGCGCTGGTGTGACGGTAATTGAGCAGGCTGTTGAACAGCGGCGCGGCGCTGCTGCAACGCTGGGCCAGGGCCAACGAGGCTTGCTCATGCACGAGCAAGGCGCTCAGTTGCTGATGGGTGTCGGTCAATGCGTCTGCCACGCTTTGCCCGGCCAGGCGCACGCGCAGCGGCAAGGTGTTGATAAACATGCCCAGGGCACGATCCGCGCCCTCGCCCGCCTGCAGGCGACCGAGCAACACCGTGCCGAACACCACATCTTCGCGGCCGGCCACGCGGCTGAGCACCTGCGCCCACGCGAGGTGAAACAGGCTGGCGGCACTGACCCCAACCGCGCGAGCCTGGGCACGCAGGCGTTGGTTGAGTGATGCATCGAGCGTCTGCTCGCACTCTTCGATTTCAGCGCGATCCGCCTGGCGCTCCTGCAAGCCGAAGGCCAGCGTCGGTTCATCCACGTCCGCCAGGCGCTCACGAAAGAACGCCTCGTGGGCCGCTTGCCGCTGTGCTGAACGGGTCTGCGCGACCACGTTGCGGTACGGCACCGGCATCGGCAACTGCGCCTGTTGACCGAGCAGATGGGCGCGAATTTCGTCCACCAGCACGGTGGTCGAGGTGGCGTCGTTGACCAAGTGGTGGAAGCGCAGCCTGGCCACCCAGCGCTGCTGGTGCGGTTCTTCGGCGTAGTCCAGGGCCATCAGCGGCGCGTGGCGCAGGTCCAGCGGCCGGGCGGGGTCACGCAGCGGTTCGAACGGCAACCGCGCCTGCCGCCACACCACCTGCATCGGCTGTTCAAGGGCATCCCACATCAGGCTGGTGCGCAGGATGTCGTGACGGTCGATCACCTGTTGCAGCGCCTGGGCAAACGCGTCCAACTGCTCGCGGCGCGCAAAACTGAACATCGCCTGCTGTTGGTAGGGATCGCGCTCATCGGTGATGTGGTGATAGAGCAAGCCTTCCTGCAACGGCGCCAGCGGGTAGATCTCCTGCACATTGCCGGCGCCACCGGGGATGCCGGCGACGATACGGTCCAGGCTGGGCTGGTCGAGGTCGGCCAGGGCAAGCATGTCCGCCGTAATCTGCGTGCAACCGGCCGGGATGCGATTGGCCGGCACCGCCACTTCGCCGCCGTCACTGGCCGCCGCCAGCGCGGCCAGGGTGGGCTGGCCGAACAACACCTGCACATCGGCCTGCAGGCCCGCCTCGCGCATGCGCTGCACCAGCTGCACCGCCAGCAGCGAGTGCCCGCCCAGTTCGAAGAAATGGTCATGCCTGCCGACCTGTTGCACCTGCAGCAACTCGGCCCAGATCTGCGCCAGGGTGGTTTCGACGCCGTCGCGAGGCGCCTCATAGCGGCGGGTGACAAAGGCCGCCTGGGTCGGCGCCGGCAACGCCTTGCGGTCGAGCTTGCCATTGGCGGTCAGGGGCAACGCGTCAAGATGAACGTAGGCCGCCGGCAGCATGTAATCGGGCAGCGAGACGTGCAGATGGGCGCGAAGGGTTTCGATGTCCACCGGGTGGTGCGCGATGAACCAGGCCAGCAATTGCCCTTCGCGATATTCCACCACGGCGGTCTTGATCGACGGATGCGTCGCCAGGGCCGCTTCGATTTCCCCCAGCTCGATACGCACACCCCGGATCTTCACCTGGTCGTCATTGCGCCCCAGGTATTCCAGGCTGCCGTCCGGCAGCCAGCGCGCCAGGTCACCGCTGCGGTACATACGGCCGCCGTTGAAGGGGTCGTCGAGAAAGCGTTCGGCCGTCAATTCAGGACGGTTCAGGTAGCCGCGCGCCACGCCCTGGCCACCGACATACAGCTCCCCCACGACGCCAACCGGCACCGGCCGTTGTTGCGCGTCCAGCAGGTAGATAAGGGCATTGGTAATGGGCGCGCCGATGTGCAGCGGCTGGCCGGCGTCAACGCGCCCGGAGGTGGCGACCACGGTGGCTTCGGTCGGGCCGTAGTTGTTGATGACGTCGAAGCGTTGCGCGCGGTTGAACCCGCGCAGGCGGTCGCCGCCGATCAGCAAGGTGCGCAAGGTGGGGTGCGCCAGGTTCTGGCTGAACGCGTATTCGGCCACCGGCGTGGGCAGGAAACACACGTCCAATGGCTGGGCGCGCCACCACTGGAGCAGCGCATCGATATCTTCCGCGCCGTCATGGGCGGGCGGCAGGTGCAGGGTCGCGCCGACGCACAGCGCCGGCCAGACTTCCCAGGCCATCGCATCGAAACCAAACCCGGCGACACTGGCGGTATGGCTGCCCGCGTGCAGGTCGAAGGCCTGGCAATGCCAGTCCACCAGGTTGGACACGCTGTGGTGCTCGACCATTACGCCCTTGGGCAAGCCCGTGGAGCCGGAGGTGTAAATCACATAGGCAAGGTGGGACGGCGTCACTGCGACCTGGGGGTTGCCGTCGGCGCCGGGGTCGCTGGAGGCCTCCAGCGCAAGCACCGGCACACCCAGGGCCGGCAGGCGATGCAGCAGGTCGCGCTGGGTCAGCACCGCCACGGGCGCGCTGTCGTGCAGCAGATAATTCAAGCGTTCGGCGGGATGGGCCGGGTCTATCGGCACATAGCAGGCGCCGGCCTTGAGCACCGCCAGCAACCCGGCCAGGGTCTCCAGGCCGCGTCGCGCCAGCACCGCGACGCGGTCATCCGGCTGCACGCCGTGGGCCAACAGTTGGTGGGCCAGCGCATTGGCCTGCCGGTTGAGTTGCGCGTACGTCAGTTGCCGTGCCTGGTACACCGCCGCAACCGCGTGCGGCGTGCGCTCGGCTTGAGCCTCGACACGCCCATGCAGGGTCTGCGGCGCGGTGTTGGGTTGCGCGGTGGCATTCCATTGCTGCAACCGGGCTTGGTCCTGTGGCGTGAGCAACGCAAATTCGCCCACCGTCAGCGTCGTGTCTGCCAGGCCCTGCTCCAGCAAGCCGGTGAGGCGCTGCGCCAAGGCCTGCATGTCGCCCTGCTCGAAGTACGCCTCGTTATAGACGCAATGCAGGCACGCCGTGTCCTGGTAGCGGTTGCTGCGCAAGTGAATCGCCAGCGGCAGCGGCTCATGGTGGTTGGACACCTTGACCGCACGGGCCTGCACCTGACCGTAGAGCAGGTCATGGTCGTCCTGCTCGAACGACACCGACAGGTCGAATAACTGCCCGCGATCCGTACGCCGCAGGCCCAGTTCGCGGTTCATCTCACTGAGGGGGAAGCGCTGGTGGCGCATGTCCTGCTTGAGCTGATCGCGCACCCCGCGCACCAGATCAGCGAAACTCAAGGCTTCGCTGAACTGCAACCGCACCGCGCTGACCTGGGCGAACAAGCCGACCGTGGCGCGAAAGCGCGCGTTGGAGCGGTTGAGCATCGGCAGGCCCACCACCCATTCATCGCGCTGGCCGGTACGGGTGAAATACACGTACAGCGCCGCCAGCAACACATGGAACGCCGAAGCCTGGTAGCGGCTGGCCACGTGTTCCATGCGCTTGAGCAGCGCCACCGGGAAGGGTTGCACGCACGTGTTGCTCGCGGCCTTGGCGGTGTGCCTTGGCGTGAGCAGCGGCTCGGGCAGCACCTGGTATTTGTCCAGCCAATAGTCGCGATCGCGCGCGTAGCGGGCCGATTGCCGGTAGCGCTGGTCAGTGTCGATGTAGTCGATATAGGACGGCGCCAACCCCTCCGGTTGCCGGCCGTGCTGCACGGCGGTGTACAGCTGGGCAAGGGACTGCAGCATCTGGCCGAACCCCCAGCCGTCAAGAATCAGGTGGTGGGCCTGGGTGCCAAGGCGGTAATGATCGTCATCGAGCTTGATCAGGAAAAAACCAAACAACGGTTCGCCGCTCATGGCGTAAGGCCGGGCCATCTGCGCCTGGATCAAGGACTGGGCGGCGGCCTCGGGGTCGGGCAAGCCGCAGAAGTCGTACTGCGGTACTTCCACCGTCCATTCGGCGGCGAAGGTTTGCCGGGGCAAGCCATCGGCGCCGCTGTGCAGTTGGGTGCGCAATGCGTCGTGCCGGGCCACCAGCAACTCGATCGCACGCTGGATCAATGCGGGTGCGACGGCGCCGGCCAGATCGACGTAGCCGCCGATGTTGTACAACGGCGAATGACCCACGCGCAGCTGGTCGAGCCAGATGTCGTGTTGCGCGGCGGTAAGGGGGAAGCTGGCCGGCGGGCTGGAAAGTTGCGTCATAAGATCCTTCTCATGGGGGGTCAGGCACTGGCCGCGCAGGGTCGCCCATTACCACGAATTGAGCGGATTTGAGCATGGTCAAGCACAGGCGCCTGACACCCGAAACCCGGACATCCAAACGGATTGACAAGGGCTTGTCTGAGGGTTCATTGCTGAAACGATGAAAGCCATGTAGGAGATTGGCTATATCTGTCCGACGCTTAATTTGAAAAGTATTTTTAAATTTGTGTATTTTCTTTATTTATCAGCATGTTAAGTATCTTTAAAGATTCACCCCTCCTTTTCGTCTGCTGAATTATCTGCAAGAAACGTCGAATTAATGACGCGGATTTTATGGCAGCTTGTGTCCCTCGTTTCTGCTACATACGTAGGACAAATCGCTATGGCTAAATGAAATCTCGAACGCCGAGTTACGTTCAAGCAGTACGGAGCGCCCCGAACAGACCCAGGGCCTCCGTTGACGGTTTTCGACATCAAGGATGAGATGGCTATGAGTCTGACCCCTAGTATTACCGACACCCAGAACCCACAGTTCTACGCCGAAATGGGCAAGCTCATTTCCAGCAGTGGCCAGGCCAATTTCGCCGCGAACATGCTGCATCTGGTGGACAAATGGATACCGGTTCATCTGGTGGACCTCAGCGAATGGAGCCTCGATGAACTGCGCGACAGGGTGCTGGATATCAAGCTGCTGGGCAGTGCCGGGCTGAACGAAGACCTGCCCGCCCCCCAGACGCTGCACTCGCTTGACGACCACCCGCTGCTGCGCCAGATGCTGCGCATGCAGGACCCGCTGCTGATCCAGATGAAAGCCAAGGCCGACAGCGCGCACCCGCGCGGCAGTTCGCACCAGTGCAACCTGGTCTCGCGCCAGGGCCATCGGCGCTGTGTGATTTCGTTCTACCGCCCGCCTGCCGAGCGCGGGTTTTCCCTGGCGCAGCTGTCGTTTCTCAAGTGCTTGTCCGAAACCTTGCTGCCGTTGATGGAGCGCCACGTGCAGATCCTGCGCCAGGCGCCGCACACCGAGGCAGAGCCTGGGCCCATCGGGCTGGAGCAGTCGCAATTGCAGCGTGAGTTCTACAAGCGCCTGGCGCTGAGCGACATCACCCTCTCCGCCCGCGAGCAGGAAGTTTGCCTGGGCCTGTTGACCGGCGGCACCGTGCCGCAGATCGCGGAAAAACTCAGTGTGAAAAACAGCTCGATTGAAACCTACCTCAAGCGCGCCGCCGCCAAGCTCGGCGTGAGTGGCCGACACGGCCTGGCCAAATGGATGGTGGGCGCCTGATGCAAAAATTCACCCTTGCCGCCGTTGGCGCAGCCTGGATGCTCGGCGGGTGTTCGCTGATCCCCGAGTATCAGCGCCCCGACGCGCCCGTGCCGACCCACTACCCCCAGGACGGGGTGTACCGCCAGGCGCAGGCCGGCACACTGCCCGGCACCGTGGACTGGCGCCAGCTGTTCCACGACCCGGCGCTGGCGCCGTTGATCGACGCTGCATTGGCCAACAACCGCGACCTGCGGGTAGCCGCCCTGAATGTGCAGGCCTTCCAGGCGCAGTACCGCATCCAGCGCGCCGACCTGTTCCCGGCGGTGTCCGCCACGGCCGCCGGCAAGCGTCAGAAATTGCCGGCGGGCGTGACCGGCACCGGCCAGTCGGCGATCACCGCCAACTACTCCGCCACCCTGGGCCTGAGTGCCTATGAACTCGACCTGTTCGGCCGCGTTCGCAGCCTCAGCGAACAGGCCATGCTGACTTACCTGGGCACCGAACAAGCGCGGCGCAGCGCACAGTTGAGCCTGGTGGCCAACGTCGCCAACGCCTACCTGACCTGGCGTGCCGATCAGGAGCTGCTGGCCCTGGCCGAGCAGACCCTGGCGGCCAACGATCGCAGCTGGCAACTGACCCGCCGCAGCAAAACCGCCGGCAAGGCCTCGGCGCTCGACGTGGTGCAGGCGCGCACGGCGGTGGAAAGTACCCGCGCCAGCGTGGCCCGCTACGAACGCCAGGTGGCCCAGGACCTCAACAACCTCACGCTGCTGGTCGGCGGCCCGGTGGACGCCAACCTGCCCGCACGCGCCCTGGCCGACGACCTGGTGGCCCAGGTGCCTGCGGGGCTGCCTTCAGACTTGCTGCAACGGCGCCCGGACATCCTCCAGGCCGAATACCAGTTGCAGGCGGCCAACGCCAATATCGGCGCGGCCAGGGCGGCGTTCTTTCCGTCGATCACCCTGACGGCCAACGCCGGCAGCACCAGCACGCAGCTCTCCGGTTTGTTCAAGGGCGGCGCGGGCACCTGGACGTTCCAGCCGCAAATCAATCTGCCGATCTTCAACGCCGGCAGCCTGCGCGCCAGCCTTGATTACGCCAAGCTGCAGAAGGACATCACGGTGGCACAGTACGAAAAGTCCATCCAGACCGCCTTCCAGGAAGTCGCCGACGGCCTCGCCGCGCGCCAGACCTTCGACGACCAACTGAACGCGCAACGGGATTTCGTCGCCGCCAACCAGCACTACTATGACCTGGCCCAGCACCGCTACCGCAGCGGCGTCGACAGCAACCTGACCTTTCTCGATGCGCAGCGCGCGTTGTTCAATTCCCAGCAGGCGCTGATTGTCGATCGCCTGGCGCAACTGGTGGCGCAGGTGAACCTGTACACCGCGCTCGGCGGCGCATGGGATCAGCCCCCAAGCCTTGCAACTGCACGCTAGGGCAGTTTCAGACCGGCAGTTTGGGTATCACGGCCACGGGCGGCGTGTGCGGTGCGTTGTCGCTGTTCATCCAGGTTTTAAGCGTTGTCACCAGCGTGCCCAGCAATTTCAACAGCTCGGCCATTTCCAGGTCACTGCGGCTGGATTTTAAAACCTGGCCAATCACATGATGGGCCGGCACCTGGCCAAAACGCTCGCATTGATCAAGGGTTTTACCCGCCCGTGGAGAAGTTGCACCGTCAGCTGTGTTGAGCGTGACCATTGTGTATAGCCTCATTTAACGAAAGGATCGAAATCGCAGTGCGATCAAGGATGCATGACTTGCCCACCGTCACCGTCGGGCATTGAGTTCAACAAGCACTCATGCGTGGCCAGCCGGTGGGAAAGGTTCCTGATGCCAACGTGGGCGTGCGGTAACAACATCCTTCTACTTCAGCCGATTTCTATCGGAGAACTCCGCAAGCCCGGCGTTTTCATCCGAACAGCGTGCTCCGCCGCCAAGGGTATTCAGCAAGCGGGAGACGCATCACGCTTGTCGGACCGCTCTTACGCAACTTTCGGGTTGCGTCCGATGAACCCCGCCGCTAACCTTCGCGAGTCGCTGCAAAATCAGCGAACGGGTGTGGTAGCCCAGTTCTTTCATAGACCCCAAAACGCTCGCGGGCGTTTTTTTGTGCGGGCTGCTTTGTGGCGGCTGTGCATGGGAGGCTTCGGCCTGCCGGGTTTCTATGACCGGTCTACCACCCCGTGTACAGTCGCCTCCTTACTTCGTGTGGTAGCGAAATGGAGGTGCTCATTCATAGGAGCCTCACCATGAAAAAAGTCACGCCCAACCCCCCGCCATCCCCCTCGGATGACAACCTGCAATTACCCCCCGATGTCATCTTCTCCATCCGCCCCGGCCTCAGCACTGAAGCCGCCTTGAGCAATGCCAGCGAAATGCTGGAGTCAGCGACTGTCTGCGCATATGACTGCGCCGAACACGTGGACGGCGCCAGTCGCAAGCATGTATTGGCCGTGGTGCAGATGATCGAAATAGCGAAACTGCTGGTGGACGATGCGCTGAACCGGGAATGCCCGGTCGCCTGATCCGGAACGTGGGAGCTGCCGAGCTTCAGCGAGGCTGTGACAGCTCCCACATCGGATCTGCGACCGCGCCTGGCTACCCGATTCCCATCGCCAGGCTATAGGGTGAAAACCCCGCGAATTGCCAACGCAATGCCAGGGCCGCCGGACGCCGGATCACCTGTTCTACGGTCACCGTCCACAACCGCTGCGCCCCCTCGAACTCGGCCACCTGCGGCCCGCTGAGGATCAGCGAGGTACGCCCCGCCACGTGCAGCACATCCCCCGACTCGAAATCGATGAACAACAACCCCGCCACCGGATTGGCTTGCAGGTTGCCCAGTGTGTTGAAGAACAGGTTGCCGGCAAAATCGGGGATGGTCAGCACGTTGCCCTGCACCCGCACGAATCCAGTGTTCCCGCCCCGATGAGAGACGTCCACCGAACGCTCGCCGTGCAGGTCGACATAGCTGGCGACGAAGAAGGTGTCGGCGTTGCGGATCATGTGCTGCGCGGCGCCATCCAGGCTGTCGCTGCGCTCGGCCACGTTGGCGGGTTTGCGCGCAATCGTGTCGACCGGGCGCAGCTGGATATATTTGGGGCAGTTGCCGAAGCTGTGCACCACGTCGACCGCGAAGCCTTCGTGATCCACTGCGCCAATACGGCCGTTCATGCGATTGCGCCGGCGGGTGTTCAGGTCGATGCCAAGCACGCCAACGGCTGCGCCGGCCGTGAACCCCGCGCGTGCCGGATCGCTGTTGCAGGGCAGGCTGTCGATCTGCAACCGGTAAGGGTCAGGTGAATGCACGAACCCGGGCGCGCCTTCGAGCATCGTCGCCCACGGCGTGCCCTGTTCATCCACCGCGCCCAGCACCAGGTACGGCAGCAAGGGATAGAAATCACGATGCTGCTCGGGCAGATGATCGCGTATGACCTTCGGGCCGATCACGGCCATGCGCTCGGCCGCGCCGGCACTGGCTTGCAGTTGCCGTTCGCCGGCATGCCAGGGGGATTGCTCGATTGAGTTCATGACGGCCACCTCTCGTTGGATAGCTGGATGCTGCGCCTAGGCTTACGCCGAGAGAATGACCACCCCAGGCAATCCACTATTACGCCAGCTGAAATGCCGGGTGGCCGCGCAATGCCGTTACACACTCATCGACAAAACTGCGCACGCGCATCGATGCATGGCGACCTTCGCGATAGACCACCTGCACCGGCACCGCAGGCGGCTCAAAGCCTGGCAATACGCGACGCAGCCGGCCACTTGCCAGGTGCTCGTGCACCGGATAGTTCAAGCACCGCACCAGCCCCGCGCCCTGCACGGCCGCATTGATCGCACCTTGCACCGTGGCGCAGCGCAGGCGTGCGCGGGCCTTGAGCTGAGAGTGCGCGAAGTCCCACTGCACCGGGTCGGCATCGGCGATCAGATGGTGCTGCCTGAGTGCGTCGGGGTGCAGCGGTTCGCCGTGGGCGGCCAGGTAGCCGGGACTGGCGCAGAGGACATGCCGCACATGCCCCACCGGTCGCGCGATCAAGGATGAATTGGGCAACTCGCCCACCAGCACCGCCACGTCCAGCCCTTCCTCATGCAGGTTCGGGTAGTAGTCGTGGTAGTGGGCGACCAGGCGCACCAGCGGGTAACGCTCCATGTACGCGGCCAGTACCGGCGCCATCACATAGCGGCTGAACAGCAACGGCATGAATACGCGCAGATTGCCCTGGGCCTGGCTATGCAACCCCTTGGCCGACGCTTCGGCCACCTCCACCGCCGCGAGCAAGCGCACGCAGTCAGCCATGTAGGCAGTGCCGGCGTCGGTGAGGCTGACCCCACGGGTGCTGCGCTGCAACAACGTCACCCGCAAGCGCGCTTCCAGACGCGCAAGCGCGCGCACCAGGGTCGGGCCCGAGACCTGCGCCAAGCGCGCCGCCGCCGCCAGGCTCGGTTGCCCGGCCAGCGCCGCGAACAACTGCATATCGCGATAGCGCTCCATCAGCCGCGCGGCTTTTTCATCGGTTTCAGGGCCATGTCATGCCCCAGGCGCTCGGCCAGAAAATCAACGAATGTGCTGACCTTGGCCGGCACCCGCCCGTTGTTCTGGAACACCACCCGGATCGGCAGCGCGGCCGGCTCGAAATCCTGCAGGACAATCTCCAGCTCACCCGCCGCCACCGCCGCCGCGACCTGATAGGACAGCACCCGGGTCATGCCCCACCCCAGCCGCGCCAGGGCGACTGCGGCATTGTTTGCAGTGACCGCCAGGCGCGGTTCTATCGGCACCGTCAGCGGCAGGCCGTCGTCGACGAAGGCCCATTCATGCACGCGCTGACTGGCGGATGAGGCGACGATCTTCGCTTCGTGCAACTGTTCGGGCCGCAGGGGTCGCCCATGCCGCGCCAGGTAAGCGGGCGACGCGCACACGACCCGGCGCACTTCGCCCACTTCGATCGCCTGCTGCCCCGGCTCGGGCAGATGACCGATGCGCACGGCCACGTCGACACCTTCGTCATTCATATTGACGACGCGGTCGACCAGCAGCGCATTGATGTTCACCTGGGGAAAACGGTCGAGATACTCCCCCAGCGCGGGCGCCACGAACAACTCACCGAACAGCACCGGGGCGGTCACGCTCAGTTGCCCGCAGGGGATCGAATAACTGCCCGCCGCCGCTTCCTCCGCCTCGCTCAGCTCGGCCAGGATACGCCGGCAGTCTTCCAGGTAACGCTGGCCGGCTTCGGTCAGGTGCAGGCTGCGGGTGGTGCGCGCCAGCAACTGGGTGCCGATGCGTTGTTCCATGGCGGCAATCGCCCGGGTCACGCTGGGCGGCGAGGTGTTCAGACGCCGCGCGGCGGCGGCAAAGCCTGCCTCTTCGGCCACTGCGAGGAACACCTGCATTTCATGAAAACGGTCCATCGACACCCCTTGAGCATTACGCTGATTGCAGCCCCACCACCGTGCGCGGCATAGCGACGAAACCCGGCAATGCTTCGATGCTGGCGAGCCAGGCGCGCACCTGAGGATAGTCGGCCAGCGACACGTTGCCTTCCGGCGCATGGGCCACGTAGGTGTAGAAGGCGATATCGGCAACGCTCGGCAGGTCGCCGGCCAGAAAGCGGCTCTCGCCCAATTGCTGCTCCACCACGTTCAACAGGGCGTGAGCGTGGTTGATCGCAACGGTCGTGTCCACCTGGGCGCCAAACACCGTAGCCAGGCGCGCCGTGGCAGGCCCGGCATACAATTGACCGGCCGCCGCCGAGAGCCAACGCTGCACACGTGCCTGCCCGACCGGATCAGCGGGCAGCCACTGGCCGTTGCCATAGGTGTTGGCGAGGTACATCAGGATCGCGCTAGAGTCGGCCAGCACCGTGCCGCCGTCGTCAATCACCGGCACCTGGCCGAAGCGGTTGAGGGTGGCGAGGAATTCGGGTGTTTTGTGGGCGCCCTGCTTGAGGTCCACCAGGATAAATTCCATGGGCAGACCCAGCAGGGACAGCATCAGTTCGACCCGGTGGGAGTGGCCGGACAGGGGGAAACCGTACAGTTTGATCGCAGGCATGACGAACTCCAGGGCGTGGTCGACCGAGTATTCGTGTCGATGGCTGCAATGTTCTTATGTGCCAACCGTCAATGGAATGGCCAGATTTCACAATCCAGCATTTCATAAAATGAAACAGTAAAGCATTCAACACGCTACGCCGCTATCTGGCAGCCAGATAAGCGCCCTGCAACTCAAGTGTGCGAATTCTGCGGTAATCCGCCTCGATCACTGCCGGGTTGGGGTGTACCAGATACACCGTGCCGGGTTGGCTGAACACATCCTGAGTCACGCCTATGCGCTGGCCGTTCTCAACGTAAAACACGGCCTCGAAGAACGACTCAAGTTTGAGCAGTTCCCTCAAAAATACGTCCTTTTCGAAATAGCCTTCCGAGCGGTTGATCAAGCAGACATTGTAGGTATGTTGCAGACGCTGGTAACCCGCCTCACCCGCTGAACGCTGCTCAAATGCCGCAGGTTGCATGAGGGATAGAACCACAGCATCAATCTGACCCAGGCCAGTGGTCAGCTTCGAAACCCCGGGCCGAAGAATGCCGTCAGTGCGAGCCGCGATTTCCACGAGTTTCGGCCCGTCTTCGGTGAGCATGACCTCTGCATGGCTGGGACCATTTCGGATACCCAGGCACCTCACCACGGCTCGCGTGTAGTCGACAAGAATTGAATAAACCGGCGTGTCAGGCCCAATCAGTTCGTCAATATCGTAGAGAATGCCGCCGCTCGCCGTTCGCTGTTTTCGGTAACGTACGACCTCAGTGACAAGCTGTCGGCCGTTGAGTGAGACCATATTGACCACATACTCCATCCCCGCCAGGTACTCCTGAATCAGCACCTGCGTGTTGGGAATATTCAACTTGTTGGTCGTCCCCAGCAAACGCTCGACAGCAGCCTTGCAGGCGTACATATCTTCACAGATGAACACACCATCGGCGCCTGCGCTTTCAAGCGGCTTGATGACCACAGGGAAGCGTCCATGCTCATCGATCCAGTGTTTAACAGGCTCCCAGCCGTCAGCAACGAACTGCCGCGCCGCAGGCAGTTGCGCCTGGGTTATGCACTGAATCATTTCGTACTTGTTTCGACGTGCATTGGTTTTATCGAAACGATTGCGATAAGGCAGTTGCAATTGTTCGTTCAACCGGTCAGCCAGCAGCACACCCGTTTCTGCACCTGCAAGAATGAACTGCGGTTTGAAACGCTGGAGTTGCGCCAAGGTCATTTCAACGTCGCGATTGACGATCATCCGCTCATAGAGCGCGCAGTCAAAACCCTTGTAGTAGTAGCTGTCCAACGTATCGGATGAGGCCACATGCACCAGTACACAACCTTCATCTTTTAATTGCTTGGCCAGGAATTTCCCGGATGAAAACCCATCGACCATCACCACTCTCATAACGCCTCCCTTTTCAAGGCATGCAGTGATCTACCCAGCAGCAGCAAAACAATCACAATCACCGCGGCGACGCTGGCGACGGAGAATTCAACCCTCGCATCCAAGTACTGGAGCAACAGGACGAATACAGGAAGCGTCAGCAATACCAGGGAAACGTGAATAGGCGTGAGGTAATAGATAGTTTTCTGGATCAGGTAAATGGGCAGCAAATGCCCTAACACCACCAGCACCACCAAAGGCGGAACCCACTCCCGATCGAGTATGAAACTGCCTCCCGTGGCAGGAATTGCAACGGCACAAACGCCAACCATCGCGATGTTTCTGATGCCCAGAATTTCGTATACGGTCCATTGACGAGCGAACATCTCCTTGGAAAAAACCGTGTACATGACCGTGCCCAATGCGCACGCCAACACGCTGGCGATACCCAGCGCCCGCTGGCCATCGGTGGTAGTCACGACGCCGCTGTCCCCCACAAAGGAATTGAACAACATGACCGCCACCGAGACGAGCACGAGCCATGAAACCAGCGCGTCCGCAAGAGCGACCTTGACGCCACGTTTGTTGAACAACGAAATAATCAACGTCAGCGCGGGCCCACAGGCTACCGACGCTACGCCGACTACCGCAGGTTCCAGATAGCGCAGTGCGTAGAACAACCCGCCCCAATTGAGCAGTACCGCCAGATTGACGATAACGATTAATCGCCATTGAGCGCTTAGTTTCGAAAACAGTGAGCGCCTATTTCGATAGAGCGCCCAGGCACCAAAAAAACAGGCCGACGTCATGAAACAATAGAAGACAACATTCAGCGTACTGATCGACTGTGTGATCAACGCAACGTAAACGTCGAACGCTGCGCTAATCAAGCAAAATACCAAGCCGATGATTATTCCTGTCCGCTGCATTAACATTTAGCCACCCACGCGTTGTCGATTGTCCTCATTCAATCGTTACCCGGTCTTCGCCAACCGCCACTTTAATAACGGTTTTAACGAGGAATCCAGTCGCATTCCTCACATTATCAGCTCCCGCATTTCCAACTTTTTCCACGGCACAAACAATGTCTACTACTTCAGCTCCAGCCCCCTTAACAGCATCTACCAGCGCAATCACCGCACCACCAGAACTTAGTGTATCGTCAACAATAATGACCCGATCACCCGCTTCAATACCATTGAGATACAATTGACCTTTAAAATACTCAGAGTCAATAGACACCACTTGTTCGTTGGCATCACCTAGACTATAGGAATACCACCTAGCCATGGCCAGTGGAATGCCTGTCAGCAAAGAGACTGTGGTTGCCAGCGCAGCGCCCTTATCTTCTTCCGTGACAATCTTCGAGACGTCAAGATTGGCCAACTTGATAATCTTATGAGCGACTTCCATTAGAACCGCTGGGCGCAAAGCGGGTATTTGATCAGTAAATTCATTCACCGTCGTCAAAGACTTTCCAGACCTCACAACCCTCGCCTTTTTATAAATCTCTTCCAGCAACATGGCGCACCTCACCGTACTCAGGGTAGAAGCCGTCCCAACGGCTCGCATATTTCCAAGAACTATCAAAAAACAAAGTCACTATGTTCTTATTTTGGAAACGTTTAACAATTTCATCACACATCAGAAGATTGGCTCCACACGTAGGTCCAATGGGGAGCTTTTCAGATTCGATAAACTGCTTCATCCGAGGCCACGCGTCGGCGCCATCAATCACGCTGATCTCATCAATCAGACCGGGGTCCGTGTTAGCCGATATAACGCCAGCCCCCAAGCCCATTAAATTGTGGGGTTGGTGATTAAATGCCAAGTTGTTTCGCTGTGCAAATAAAGGCGCCGAACTGCTAACCTCCAGTGCTATGGTTTTGATTCCGACGTATGCTTGCTTGAGCACCTCAGCAATACCCGAGAACGTGCCCCCCGTACCGATTGAACATACGAAAAAGTCAGGCACGACATTTTGCATGCGCAACTGCTTCACCAACTCGTTCCCACATACTATCCAGCCCTCTTTATTTAATAAGCTATTGGACTGATCCAGGCAGTAGCAATCTTTGGATGAGTTTTTCAAGACATAATCTTTCGCTCGAAGCACTGCCCCCTGCAAGAAAAACTCCTTTGGAGTTTCTACTATTTCCGCACCATAAGAGCGTATTTGTATTTTCCGCTCCTCGGTCATACCCTCTGGCATAAATACCTTTACTTTATATCCTTTCAACCTACCGATCCATGCCAGTGCAGCCCCTCCATTTCCGGTAGAACTGTCAACCAGCGTCATGCCCGGACTAATGGTCCCAGCTTCCTCCAAGCGATTGATGATATTTAAATACGTACGATCTTTATGACTTCCCGACGGATTCAAATACTCACACTTAGAGAACACCCTATTTCCATTTGCGCAAAGCGTAGCCAATTCGACCAAGGGCGTATTACCAATATCCTTCAGCTCCATATCCAAGCCTCTGCACCGTTCGCCGTAGTCTTAGACGCTAGCAAATCATGTGAAAAAATAATAGCTAGCAAAACGGATAGGTAGCAACAGCCAAAACGCCAACTTATCAATCCAGGAAATATACGTAGGAACTTTCCTTCAACGCTCACTGGAACTACGTAGCAGTTAAATAACTAACACATAAAAACAAGAACCTTCCTACAAATCTTTAACTTACAGAAGCAATTTCAGCCAATTCAGATGAGTTCGTCCAAGCACATAAACGCGTGAATTTCTGCCCGTGCGCTGGCGGATGAGGTGCCTCTGTGACGGCAATGGCGCGGCAGGCACACGAGGCTGGATAAAAAAAATTCAAACTATCGCCCCTCCCATCGTTCACACCTTCACGTGCAACGCAATGTAGGAGGCAACATGCAATACCGACAACTGGGCCATTCCGGCCTGCTGGTCTCGGAAATCATTTTGGGCACCGTGCCGTTTGGCGGTCGTGCCGAGTTCGAGAAATGCGGCGCGGTGGACGTGCCCCAGGCCAGGCGCATGTTCGATATCGCGTTCGACGCCGGGGTGAATATGATCGACACCGCCGACCTGTACTCCCATGGCCTGGCCGAGGAAGTGGTCGGCAAAGCCCTGGGCGACAAGCGCAACGATATCTTGCTGGCGACCAAGGGCCGCAGCCCGGTGGACCAGAACCCGAACAATTCCGGCTCGTCGCGCTACCACCTGATTCGCGCCTGTGAAGCCAGTTTGAAGCGCCTGGGCACCGACCATATCGACTTGTACCAACTGCACAACTGGGACGGTCTGACGCCCATCGAAGAAACCCTTGAAGCGCTGCGCCTGTTGGTGGGCTCGGGCAAGATCCGCTACTTCGGCACCAGCAATTTCACCGCCTGGCAAATGATGAAGGCCTTGGGCAAGGCCGAGTTGCACGGCATGCTCAAGCCGATCACCCAGCAGATCTACTACACCCCCGAATCCCGCGAGGCCGAGTACGAGCTGCTGCCTATGGCGCTGGACCAGAATATCGGCACACTGGTGTGGGGACCGATGGGTGAAGGCCTGCTGACCGGCTCGACCCGACGCGGGCATAAACCACCGGCCAATACCCGCCAGGGCAGCGGCTGGCCGGAACCCTACGTGCATGACCAGGAGCGGGCGCTGGATATCATCGAAACCCTGGCCGCTGTGGGCGACGAGCACGGTGTGTCGGTGGCGCGCACCTGCCTGGCGTGGCTCAAGGATCGCCCGGGGATCACCTCGCTGATTGTCGGCGCCCGCACCGAAGCGCATCTGCGCGACAACCTTGCGGCGACCGAGTTGAAACTGACCGAGGAACAATCCTCACGCATCGAGGCCGTGACGCGTCGTCAGCCGCTGTACCCGTACTGGCATCGCTTTACTGCGGGGATCGATCGCTTCGATCCGGCGGAACAGCCGTTCCTTGCCGAGCATCAAAAAACCATGGATGCGCGCAAGGACAAATAGCCCTGCACGCAACAGCTCAACCGGTGGGAGAGGCTTGCGCCCTCTCACCTTTGGTAAGGGAAATCGCTTTGATCGCGCAACTCATGATCGCCGCCCTCGGCGTCGTCGCTATCTGGTTCAGCCAAAGCAAACGCCTCAAGGTGCGCCGTTATGCCTGCCTGTTCGGCATGGCCGGGCAGCCGTTCTGGTTCTGGTCGTCGATCAATGCCGAGCAATGGGGCATTGTGCTGCTGAGCTGTTTCTACACGGTGGCCTGGGCCAAGGGCATCAAGACTCACTGGATTGATCGCAGGCCCGAAGAACCGGTCTGAGTTTGCAATCGGCCGCCACACTGCCTATATTTCCCGCCTGGCGCTCTCTACGCCACCTTCCGCGGAAAGGGCTGCGCCCAAGACATCACAGCTCGACCTCATTTCTACGACTCCCAACCTTAAAGCGGAAAAGGTTTGTACAAGGAGCTCGTATGTCACAACGCCCTGTTGCTTCCACTACCAACGGCCGCCTCAACCTTGAGCAGCAGCGTAAGCGCGCCAAGCAACTGTTGCCGCACCTCAAGCGCGAGGACCCCAACGCTACCTTGTCCCAGGCCCAATGGCAGATAGCCAGAGGATTGGGCTTCAGCAGTTGGCCCAAGCTCAAGGCCCATGTCGACGCCCTGGACTTTGCCGCACGCCACCCCGACTTCATAGCCCGCGACGAAGCCCGCACCACCCATTGGCGCTGTGGCAACGACATCGCCCACAGCCTGCAGGTGGCGGGGTTCACAGGGCAATTCCAGATGCTCACCGACCCGTTATGCATGGGCCCGGTGCGCGACTTGCCTGACGATGACTACCAACGCCTGCGTGGCGCGTTCATCAGCCACGCGTTCGGTTTGAATGAAGCTGAGGTGGCGCGGCGACTGGCCGACGAATATGCCCGGCTTGAACACCTGGCAACGGCGCAGCACAGCGTGTTGTGGTGCGAAGCGGATGCCTATGACCAGCTGTTTCTAATACGTGCGCTGGCCGGGCTGGAGCGGCTACCGCCCAAACTTGAACTGATCGAAGTCGACCGCATTCCCGGTGTGGAGCGGTTTATCGGCATCGGCCAATTGGCGCCCGATGTACTCGCCTGGCTGTGGCCCCAGCGGCGCCTGGTGGATGAGGCAGCGATCCAACTGGCAAAACAGGCGTGGGGGGCGTATTGCGACCCCTCACCCGTGCGATGGGCCGAAATGGCTCACGGCAAGCACTGTGCCCTGCCCTTGCTCGGGCCGGCGCTGCTGCGCCAACTGCAGGAATTACCCGGCACCCGGGATGGCTTGTCCCTGACCGAACGCCTGGCCCTGGGCTATATCGCCGAAGCCGGGCCGGTGCCATTTGGCCGGGTATTTGCCGAACTGATGGCCAGGCGCGAACCGCTGCCGTTCCTGGGCGACATGATGTTTCATGCGCTGTTGCGACCGTTGATCGATGGCGACCAGCCGCTGCTGGTGGAAACCGAGACGCATCTGGAGTGGCCGCGACGGGAATTGGCGTTGACGCCGCTCGGTCTTGAAGTGCTCGACGCAAACGCCTATTGGCCTGACCACAGTTCACATGCGCGCTGGGTAGGCGGGGTCTGTATTGAACCGGGTCGGGCTCATTGGACGGTAGACGGGGATGCTCAGCCTGTTTGGCGAAGCGCCAGGCAATAGGCTTGCGCCCGTTCCTTTGCTGATCAGGCGATGATCCTGTACACATGCAGGCGTTGAAGCCCTTCGATTGCAAGGGCCGCCTGCGACCGCTTCCACTTGCGAGAACCCATCATGCGTAACCTGATTGTTGCCGGCGCCTGCCTGTTATCCATCACCTTGACCGGCTGCCAGCACACCCCACCGGCCAACGACCAACTGGACGCCGTGCTCTGGACCCAGACATCCATCGAGCACGAGCTGATCTACCGTCAGCTCTTCGCCAACGCCACCCGTCAACTGGATGTCGCCCTGGCCGATCCCGGCTGGGACGCGCTGCCCTTTCCTGCGCGGGATCTGACCGGCCTGCCGCCGGCCGTGGTAGTGGATATCGACGAAACCCTGTTGGACAACGTGCCGCTCAATGCCCGCGACATTCTGAACAACCAGGTCTATTCCTATGACCGCTGGAACACCTGGGTCGACCAGGCCAAGGCCCAGGCGCTGCCCGGTTCGGTGGCGTTCCTGCAGGCGGCCCGGCAAAAAGGCATCAAGGTCTATTACCTCACCAACCGCGAACACAGCCAGGTTGCGGCCACGGCCAGAAACCTGCGCCTGCGCGGTTTCCCGATTGAGCGCGATGACCAGATCCTGGCGGCCGGCACACCTACCGGCCACTGCGAAAGCGCCGGCTATGGCAAGAACTGTCGTCGCCAATGGGTGGCCAGCCATGCGCGGGTGCTGTTGATGGCCGGTGATTCTCTGGGCGACTTCGTGCAGGCCGAGCACAACACGCTGGCGGCCCAGCGCAAGGCGGTCCAACCCTATGTGAACTGGCTGGGACAGCGCTGGTTCCTGCTGCCCAACCCTTCCTATGGCAACTGGTACAGCGCGCCCTATGGGGATAATGAGAAGCTGCCGTTCGAGCAAAAGCGCAGGCTCAAGCAGCAGGCGTTGCAGCTGCAGGAGTAACGGCAACCGGGGACTGCTTGCCGTAGCCCACCACGGTGATGCGTTTGCTCACACGGGTGATCCTCATGTTTTGACTCCTAAGCCTATTCAAGCCCCTCCCACATATGGATCGGGCTCGACACAACACATCGATCAGCTCCAAGGCTGCTGCCGAACGCAGGCTTGAGGCCGTGGCCAACCGCTTTTCTGTGGGAGGGGGCTTGCGGTCAGTGGGTGCATCAGTGACTGACATACCGCCATCGCGGGCAAGCCCCCTCCCACATTTGGATCGGGCTCGACACAAGAGATCGGTCGGCTCCAAGGCCGCGGCCGAACGCGGGCTTGAATCCGTGGCCAACCGCTTTTCTGTGGGAGGGGGCTTGCCCCCGATGAGGGCCGGTCAGTGGGTGCATCAGTGACTGACATACCGCTATCGGGGGCAAGCCCCCTCCCACATTTGGACCGGGTACGACACAAGACATCGATCAGCTCAAAGGCTGCTGCCGAACGCAGGCTTGAGGCCGTGGCTAACCGTTTTTATGTGGGAGGGGGCTTGCCCCCGATGAGGGCCGGTCAGTGGGTGCATCAGTGACTGATACACCCTCCCACATTTTGTCGGGATAGACACAAGATCCCGGTCGGCGCCGGGTGCGGGTAAATTTACTGCGCAGGCCGCAACAGCTGCATCTGCTGGCGATAATCATCCGTCACCTGCCGTGCCTGGCTGCTGCTGGTAATCACCCTGGGCGTGATCAGCACAATCAATTCGGTGCGGTCTTTGGATTTGCTGGTGTTGCCGAACAACCAGCGCAAGCCGGGGATCTTGCCCAGGTACGGCACGGCACTGACGGAGTCCGCATTGTCCTGTTTGATCAATCCGCCCAACAACACCGTCTGCCCGCTCTGCACGGCGACCTGAGTCGACACCGACCGTGTGGAAATACGCGGATTATTCGGCGTGTCATTATTCGACGACGCCTGATCCTGCGCATCACTGACCTGCTGCTGAATATCCATATACACCAGGCCACCCGGATTAATCCGTGGCACCACATCCAGAATCACACCTGTCTGCACATACTCCACACTGCTCAAGGTAGTGTCAGACGTCCCCGTGTTCACCGTGGTCTGGCTGATAGGAATGTTATCGCCCACCTGAATCTGCGCCGGCTGGTTGTTCATCACCACCAGCGACGGCGCCGACAGCACCTGGGTGCGGCCGTTGGTTTCCAGGGCATGCAGGGCCACTTGCAGGTTGGAACTGACGAAGGAATAGAACAACGAGTCCGCCGCCCCCAGCCCGGCCCCGCCACCGCCCAACGCGCCCTGGCTGCCGGAGGCGTTCTCCACCGTGGTGCTGGTGGAATTGCCGGCCAGGCGGCCGAGGTACCACTGCACGCCCAGGTCCAGCTCACCGGTGAGTTTGACCTCAAGGATGCGCGTCTCGATCTGCACTTGCAGCGGCGGATTGTCGAGGCGTTTGATCGCCGATTCGATCTCTTTCCACTGCACCGGGCGCGTGCGCACCAGCAGCTGGTTACTGCTTTTTTGCGCGGTGATGCGCGTACCGGCGTCGAGGCTTTTGGCCGGCGCGCCTTCGGTGGTGTCTTGCTCGGCAGTGTCCTCGGCTTGTGGCTCCTGTTCCTCATCCTCGGCGGCAGGCTGGTTGTTATTCAGGTTATTGCTCAGCCCGCCAGGCGTGCTGCCGGACGTGCTGTTGGTGCCGGGCGATGACAGGGTCGCAGTGCGCAAACCCGGCGCGACCTTGGCCGGGGCGTCGTCCTTGATCGCGCCGCTGCCGTAGATCTGCCGCAGGTACTTGGCCAGGTCGGTGGCCTTCATGTTGCGCACGTCGTACACATACATCTGCGGCTCGTTGCCGCCGCCTTCGTCGATGGTGTGAATCCAGTCACCGACTTCGCTGAGGTACTGCGGCTGCGACGAGATCGCGACCACCGAGTTGGTGCGCTCGATCGGCAAGAACCGCACCATGCCCGCCAACGGCATGCCGCTGTCGGGCCCGAACATTTTTTGCAGCTCGGGCATCAGTTCGGCGACGGAGGCGCGTTGCAGGCCGAACACACCCACCGACATGCCCTTGAGCCAGTCCACGTCAAAGGTGTCGATGGTGTCCTGATAGTTGGCCAGCTCTTCCGGGGTACCGGCCAGGCTCAGCACATTGCGCGCCGGGTCCACCAGCAGAAAAGCATTCTCGCGGGCAAACGGCTTGAGCAATTTCTGCATCTCGGTGGCCGAGATATAACGCAGTGGAAACAGTCGCGCCGACAGGCCGTTGGACGGTTGCGCCACGCGCATCTGCGGCACCAGCTTGCCCGCCACCGCCTGGTTGGCCGGCAAAATCACATAGCGGTTGCCCTGCTTGATCATGGCGTTGTCGGTCCACGACAACAGGGTTTCGAGAATCGACAGCGCCTGCTCCTTGTTCACCGGTTTGGAGGTGGAAAAGCTGACGTTCCCCTTCACCCCCTGGGCAATGCTGTAGTTCTCATGCAGCAGGTCACCCATCACGCTGTTGATCACCGCCTCGATTGGCTGGTCGGCGAAGTTGAACACGATGTCGCCGCCCGCCTGCGCCTTGCCGGCCGGCGCCGCTGTGGGTTGGCGCACGAACTGCTGGTTGCCGCGAATCAATTGGCGCTGGGGCGGCGTATTGGCCTGGGGCTGGCGGCTGTCGACCGGGGCCTGTTCGCTGGCCGGGTCCACGGGCGGGCGTTGCGCGCCGGTGCCCTGCATCGCCTCATGCAACAAGGCCTCGTCCGGGTCCAGATGCTCAGGGAATGTGCCGCAGCCACCGAGGGAAACGGCGGTGGCCAGGCAAAACACGGTGGTGCGCAAAGCGCCGGGGAATGTATCGATCAAGGGGCGGACTCGTGAGGAAGGGTAATCGGGGGGGTGGTCGACGGCGGCGGCAGGCGCAGGCCTCGCAGGCTCAGGGTCTGCGTGCGGCCGTCGAGGACAAAGCGGGCTTCGCGGGGTGTCAGGTGTTCCAGGCGCCAGCCGTTGGGCAGGGTCTGGTCCTGGTGGATTTTCAGTGGCGGGCCGTCCGCGCGTTTGAGCAGTGCGACGCGCAGGTCGCCGTCCAGTACGATGCCGGTCAGCGTCAGGCTCGACAGGCTGGAAACGGCGGCTTGGCCAACCGCGCGGTCAGGGCTGCGGTCAGGGCTGAACAGCGGCGCCTGCCAGGTGCCGGCGAGGCTTTCCAGGGTTGCGCTCGGGGCCACCAGTACCTTGGCCGTGGCGTTGGCGCGCGCATCGGGTTCGGGCGCCGGCAACCACTCAGGCGCATCGCCGATGCTGCTGAGGATGCCGACCATCAACAGGCCCAACAGCCCGGCCACGCCGAGCAACAGCCACTCCAGGGGACGCAGTGCGTTGATCATCGGCGCACCTGCGCGGCGGAAGCCGGTTGCAGGTAGCCACGCACGAGCAGGTGCACCACCAGTTGACCGGCACCACCGCTGGCGGGTGCGTTCGGCCCACGGCGGATGCTCATCTCATCGACAAACAGAAACGGGCGCTGGTACTCCAGCTCATGCAGGATCGCGGTCAAGGGTTCGATGGCGCAGTTCAGGGCCAGGCTGACTTTGACTTGGCGGTAGGGTTCGCTGTCGTCCTGCTCGGGGGTGATCGGCATGCGCTGCGTGAGGCTGCAGCCGCCACCGAGGCCGGCGCGGCTGTTGATCAGGTCGGCGATGCGTTGCATCAGGTCCGCCGCCACGGCGCTGGGGTCATCGCCGGGCAGCAGGCTGGTGCTGCTGGCCGGGTCCTGGCGGGCCTCCTCGAGTTGCTGACGCAGGGAATCACCCTGGCGCAGTATGCCGGCGTAGCGTTGCTGCTGTTCGCGCAGCTGCTCGGCCTGCTCGCCCATCTCGCGCAAGGGGCCGGCGAACCAGCTGTCGACCAACAGCCAATACGCGGCACCGAGCACCAGGGCCAGGCCAATCAGGGCTGCGCCACGGCGCTCACGGGGTGTCAGTGGTCGGCGCATCGGCGGCCTCCTGGTGCAGGTGGGCGCGCAAGGAAAATTGATCCTTGCCGGTTTGCGCGTCGGGTTGGATCACCCCTTCGAACTGGGCATTTTCAAGGCTGTGGCAGCCCTTGATGCGGGTGATCAGGGCACTGGCCTTGGCGCTTTGCCCGGAGAATGAAACGTCGGCGCCGTCGTTGACTTCCAACTGGTCGATCCAGGTGTCGGACGGCAGGCAGGCGGGCAGCTCGTTGAGCAGCCCGGCCAGCGGCGGTTGGGCGGTCTTGCGGCGAATCAGGTACTGCGCGGCGCCACGGGTATTGAGCAGTTGCTGGCGCAGGGCCTGGATTTCGGCGACCTGAGCTTTTTGCGCGCGCACACTTTGCTGCATGCTGTCGAGCACGCGCTGGCGGTCGTTGAGCCAGAGCAGCATGGCGGCAATCAGCAAGGCGCCGCACAGCCACGGCAGGCTGCGTTGCAGGCCTTTGCCCGCCGGGCGCTGGCGTGGACGCAGCGGTACCGGCAGCAGGTCGATGCCCATCGGGACGCCCGCCGCGTCCGCCACATCCACTGCGTGTGGCTGCAAGCCGAGGGCGGCGCACTCGGTGAGGATCTGGTCGAGGCGCTCGCGCAGGATCGCCACCAGCGTCACGTGCACGTGGGTCGGAGTGCGCCGCTCCTGGCGCGCGACGAAGTACAACTGCGCCGCATCGAACGGGGTAAAACGGTCCAGTTCATACCCCACCACCGTCGCCAGGTTGCGCGCCGCCGCCGGGGGCAACTGCAAGGCTTGCACCAGCACCGCCGAGGGCGCCAGCAACAGCACTTGGCGCGCCTCGCCGGCCACGGGCGACACGGGCGCGGTCAGCGGCCATGGGTACACATGCTCGGGGATGTCCTGCAGCGACAGCCAGGCCGGCAGGCAGCCACGCAGCTCCTTGAGCCACAGCCGCCAGCCCATTTGCAACAGGCTGCCGCGCCAGCGCTGGGTGATGGGCTCCGTCAGCAGGTGCAGCCGTGCGGATAAGTGTTCGTTTATTCTTGCCAACGTAAGACTCGATAAGGTTGTGCGCTGCCTTGCGCGGGGCTCAATAACACGGTGGCTTGCAACTGGGCGTGGTAGCCGCCGGGGCGTTGCGCGCGGCTGTCGATCACCAGCACCTCACCGGGGTCGGCGCCCACCGCACTCAGGTGCGGCAGGTTCAAGGCGCGGCGCATCAGCGTGCTGGCGAAGGCCGGATCGGGCCGGTCCAGGCCACTCCACAGGCTGATCTCGGGAACCAGCGCGCTGTACAGCGCCTGGGTCATGCCCGGCAATTGCCGCACTTCTTCTATGACCCTGAACGGCGCCAGGCCCTGGTTGCGTCGTACCTCGAGGTCCTTGGCGAGTTGGCCGGCCTGGGCCTGGGTTGCACCGCAGGCCAGGGCCAGCCGCGCGAAATCGCCGACCGCGGCGCTGTTCAAGTACAACTTGCCGCGCTCGCTGCGCAGGCTGACGTGCAACTGCGCATCGTCGAACAGCAACGGGATTTCACGCCCATCGGCGATCCACTGTTTGCGCTGCAACGGGTCGGCCAGGCCCTGCAGCGCCAGCGCCACGCCCGCCTCGGCGGCCAACACCGCCTGGGTGTGCTGGCGGTGCCACGCCGCCTGGCGGATTTCCAGTTGCACCCAGCCGGCCAGGCCGCCGAGCAGCAGGCTGAGCAACGCCAGCACCCACAGCACCAGCAGCAGCGCGACACCGCGCTGATGCCGGATCATTCGGGGCCCCCACTCGACAGGTTCAAGCGCAGCGCGATCACCTGGGTGACCCAGGGCACCGGTCCGTTGACGCGCGCCGCAATCCGCACCGCCGAGGGCAAACGCCGGGTCCACGGCCACTCGCTGATCCAGCCGGTGGCGTTGCCCTTGGGCGACACGCCGCGATAGCTGAACTGCAGATCTTCGACCCCTTTCAATAACACCTGCGGCTCACTGCGCGACGCCGGTACGCTGACCTGCACTTGAGACTCAAACCGCGCGAACGCCACCTGCAAATCGCGCTGCACCTCGGCGCCGGTCAACTGCAGGGTGAAGCGCTGAATCCCGCCACCGAGCACGCCCGGCAGGGTCGCGACAAACTGCATGCGCTGTGGGCTGCCGGCGAAAAACCCGTCGGTCTGGCTGTCGTCCTCGGTCACGTCCAGGGGCAGCGCCTCGCTGATCGCCGTGCGCAAAAACTGCTGCGCCGCCCGCATTTCATCCAGGCTGACCGTGTAGCGCTGCGCCTTGAGCACCGCGCGATTGGCCCCCAGCAGCGCGCCACCGACCAGGGTCAGTAATACACCGAGCAGGCTCAGCACGATCATGATTTCGAGCAGGGTGAAGCCCTGCTGACGGCGCGTCACAAACCGGCCCCTGCCGCACGCAGTTTCAAGGTGCTGAAACTGGCGTGGCGCGGCCCCTCGCTGACCGTGAGGTCGAGACGAAACAACTGCGGCTGGCCGATCCGGGTTGGCTGTTGGGCGATGCGCAGTTGCCAGGCGATGCCGTTCAGATCGCCCTGGCGCACGCCATTGGCCAGGGGACCTGCTGCTTCCTGGTCCATCACGCTGACGGCAGCATGGCTCAGGCGATCGCTGTGGGCGACGTGCAACAACGAGCGCGCGCTCTGGCCGAAGGCGACCAGCAGCACCGTGCTGCAGATCGCCATGAGCGTCAGCGCAGCGAGCATTTCCAGCAGGGTGAACCCGGCTTGCCGCTTCATGGCAGCGCCCTGGACTGCACGCTGCCGGTCAGCCAGCCAATATCGATGCGCCAGCGCCGGCTGCCATTGGCCAACAACAGGTTGCCGCCGGTGGAACTGCCATCGGGGTAGAACTCCACCGCCGAGCCTGCATGTTCGGCGGTGTGCAAGGTGACTTGCAGGTCGGCCGGCCAGTGTTTTTTCGGGCGGCCCGGGGCCTGGAAGCTGAGGCTGCGCAAGTCGAACGACGTGCTTTGCGGGGTGCCGCTGACAATCGCCCGCGCCCGCGTGCTGCGCAACGCCTCGACCATCTGCCCGACCGCCTGGCGCTCCTTGGCGGCGCGCAGGCCTTGTTGCAGGCCAAAACCCACCAAGCCGGCCGCGACGCTGATCAAGACGATCACCACCAGCATCTCCAGCAAGGTAAAACCACGTTGGGCGTTGGCCATGTTCAGCGGTTATTCCCAGTTGCCCAGGTCGGCGCTGTAGCCTTCGCCACCGGGCTGGCCGTCCTGACCGTAGAAAATCAGGTCGAACGCGCCGTGCTCACCGGGGAAGCGATAGCCGAAGGCATGGCCGAACGGGTCCTTGAGGTCCGACGGCTTGGCATACGGGCCGGCCCAGCCGGCGCTGTTACCCGGCTTGTCGACCAGTTGCTGCAGGGACTTGGGCGGCGAGCCGACGTCCAGGCCGTAGCTTTCGATTTTCATGCTCAGGCTGGCCAGTTGCGCCTTGCCCGCACCGTACTTGCCCTTGTCCACGTTACCGCCAACCTGGCGCACCACGATGGTCGCGACGATGCCCAGCAGCACGATCACGGCGAGCATTTCCAGCAGGGTAAAACCGCCCTGGCGGCGGGCGGGCTTGAATCGGGTATGGCGCATAGGTGTGGATCCTTGAGGGTTCATATATTGCTGGTCAGGCTCATCAGCGGCAGCATGATCGCGAGCATGATCACCGCCACCAGCACCGCCATGACCACGGTCAGCGACGGCACCAGCGCGGCAAGCAGGCGGTCGATGCCGCGCTTGGCTTCAACGTCGAACACATCGGCGACCTTGAGCAGCATGCTGTCGAGTTCGCCGGCCTGTTCGCCGACTTCAATCATTTGCAGCGCCAGGTCGGGCAGCAGCGGCTGCGCGCCGAAGGCACTGGCCAGGGTGCCGCCGCCCTTGACGGATTCGGCGGCCTGGGCGACTTGCGCTTGCAGCGCGCGATTGGTGCAAACCTGCCGGGCGATCACCAGCGCCTGCAGCAGCGCCACGCCGTTGCTCAGCAAGGTACCGAGGGTGCGCGTCAACCGCGCCGCTTCGACCCGTTGCAGCAGCGGGCCGATCACGCGGATGCCGAGCACGCGCCGGTCATAGCGTTCACGACGCTGCGGGTCGCGCAGGCGTGCGGCGAGCGTCCAGATGATCACGATCAACCCGGCGAAAACCGCCAGGCCATAGGCCCCGAGAAACTGGCCGAGCCCGAGGATCACTTCGGTGATCAAAGGAATGGGCACGCCCAGATCCTTGAAGATCGGCACGAACTGCGGCACCACATAAGCCAGCAGCAGCGCCAGCGAGCCGAGTACGCCGACCACCAGAAAGGCCGGGTAGATCAGCGCGTTGATCACCTCGCCGCGCAGTAATTGGCTGCGCTCCAGGTAGTCACTGAGCTGGCGCAGGGTGTTTTCCAGGGCGCCGCCCGCCTCGCCCGCGCGCACCATGCTCAGGTACAGCGGCGAGAACTGGCGGCCCTCTTCCTCCAGCGCTTTGGATAACGGCTGGCCGGCCTTGACCTGTTCGCGGATACGCTCGATGAGTGCGCGGGTCTGCGGCTGGCCAGGTTGCTTGAGCAGGATGCCCAGCGAGCGCTCCAGCGGCTGGCCGGCGCCCAGCAGGGTGGCCAGTTGCTGGGTGAAACTGACCAGCGCCGCGCCGCTCAACTGACCACGGCCAAGGGCATTGCGCAGTCCTTGCGCACCGGCGACGTCAACCTGCAACACCAGCAGCCCGCGCTTGTGCAACAGCGCAACGGCGGCGTCGTGGTCCTTGGCGTCGAGCGTGCCGTGTTGCGCGGCGCCCTGGCTGTCGAGCGCGCGGTATTTGAACAGGCTCACGTGCCCTCCCCTCGGGTCACACGCAATACTTCTTCCAACGACGTCACGCCGGCGACGGCCTGGCGCAGGCCCTCTTCATGCAAGGTGCGCAGGCCGCCACGGCGGGCGGCGGCTTCCAGGGTGGCGGCATCGGCCTGGCGCATGAGCAGGCTGCGCAGTTCTTCATTCATCACCAGCAGCTCGGTGATTGCACTGCGGCCGTGGTAACCACCGCCCGGCGTGTCGGCGCGGGGCCGATAAAGCATGATCGGGCGCTCATCGGTAAAGCGGTCCAGGCCATGCTCGGCGATCAGCTCGGGCGGTGCTTCGAAGGCTTCCCGGGTGGCCGGGTCGAGGCGGCGCACCAGGCGCTGGGCGAGGATGCCGTTGACGGTCGAGGCGATCAGGTAGCTTTCGACGCCCATGTCGAGCAGCCGCGTGATACTCGCCGCCGCACTGTTGGTGTGCAACGTGGACAGCACCAAATGCCCGGTCAGCGACGATTGAATAGCGATGCGGCAGGTTTCCAGGTCGCGGATTTCGCCGATCATGATCACGTCCGGGTCCTGACGCACGATGGAGCGCAGCGCGCCGGCAAAGTCCAGGCCAATGGCCGGCTTGACCTGAATCTGGTTGATGCCTTCCAGTTGATATTCGACCGGGTCTTCAACCGTGATGATCTTGCGCTCGGCGGTGTTGAGCCGTGACAGCGCGGTGTACAGGGTGGTGGTCTTGCCCGAGCCGGTCGGGCCGGTGACCAGCAGAATCCCGTGGGGCCGTTCCAGCACTTCGAGGAAGGTTTCCAGGCGCTGGCCATCAAAACCCAGGCTCTGGAAATCGAACTGCACAGTCTGCCGATCAAGCAGACGCATCACCACCGACTCGCCAAAGCTGGTAGGCACCGTGGACACCCGCAAGTCGAGTTCCTTGCCCTGAATGCGCAGCATGATGCGACCATCCTGGGGCAGGCGCCGCTCGGCGATGTCCAGCCGCGCCATGATTTTCACTCGCGAAATCACCGCTGCCGACGAGCTGGACGGCGGCGCCTCGGCCTCGTGCAGCACGCCGTCGATGCGGTAACGCACCTTGAGCTGGTTTTCGAAGGGTTCGATATGGATGTCCGAGGCGCGATGTTCCACCGCGCGCTGCAGGATCAGGTTGACCAGGCGAATCACCGGCGCCTCGGAGGCCATGTCCTTGAGGTGTTCGATGTCTTCCAGCGCGCCGCTGTGCTCGTCGAGATTTTCGATCAGCGTGCCCATGGCCGAGCGGCCCTGGCCGTAGTAGCGTTCGATCAGGGTTTCGACCTCGTTGCGCGGGCCGACCGCCAGCCACACCGGCACGCCGCAGGCATAGGCCAGGGCCTGAAACGGGTAGACCAGCGACGGGTTGGCCGCCAGCACGCGCAGGCCACCCTGGCTCCAGCCCACGGGCACCACCTGGTAGTGGCGCATAAAGCGCTCGGTCAGGCTCGGTAGCGGGTCAAGCAAAGGTGGCGCGGCGTCGGCCAGCAGCAGCGGCGCGCCGAGCAAGTCGGCCCAGGCGCGGGCCAGTTCGACTTCGGAGACCAGCCCCAGGCGGGTCAGCAGGCCAAGTAATTCAGGGTCGGCGCTCTCCTGGGACAGGCGCCGGGCGCGCTCCAGGTCCACGGTTTTCAACCCGGCCTGTTGCATCAGCCACGCGCAGACCTGTTCGGTATCCGGGACGTGCATCTGGCAGGCATCGATGGGCGTTGAGGGACTTGGCATAAGCAGCTATCTGAGGGGCAATGTTCTACACAACTGCAGGAACCCCTTGTGGGAGGGGGCTTGCCCCCGATAGCTGTGGACCAGTTGGCGTATATGCTGACTGATACACCGCTATCGGGGGCAAGCTCCCTCCCACAGGGGACCGCGGTTAGTTCGAGGTCTTCGGCGCGGCCTGGCTGCTTTTCAACGGTCGGCCACCCTTGGTGGTTTCGGCTTTCTGCTTTTTCGCCGCCTTGGCGTCGTGGGTCTGGGTCAGCACGGTGGAATCGGTAGCACCCGACGTCGCATCGGCGTCGGTTGATTCAGCGGCCATGGCCGCGCCACTCAGTGCAACGCCCAGCACGAGGCCGGCACCCAACAGGGACATTTTCATAAACATTCTCCAGTTCAAAAACAGCGGACAGCTCAAGTGGCGCCTTGAATTCGATCAAGACCCTACACCAAAGCGTTGTGTATGACAGCTTGTATAAAACATGGCCTTTTAGAACTACCGGGCAACGCCACTAGTTTGCCATGCCGCCATATATTTTCTTAAACCAATCGACTGGTAGGTTTAGCCTTAGTTCCGAAAGGTAAGGAAATATTTCTTATTTCACGCAAAAATTAGCTTTTGTTTGACTTATAACCGCAAGAATTGCCTTAATTATGCCGTTTTAGCGGTTCAAAACGCCATCGCGTGATGCCACTTAGACACTATCCATAATAACAACTCATACAATTATTAAACTTTTAATACTGCGGAACCTGCCAAGTAGTCGCAATTAGCCATCGGTTAAACATTGCGCTCAAGGCGGACTATTGCCCGTAAAAAAGTGACGAGCGCGCTGTGTAAAACGCGCGTTTTGGCGCCCTATTTCAATAAACAGTTGTCGGAGAACTCCATGAACAAACGCAAGATGATCGGTGCGCAGTCGGCCTTTGCCCTGCTGGCACTGGCCGTGTCCCAGGTGCATGCGGCCACCAGCCCGGCCCTGGATGAGGGCCGGGTGAGCCGCGCAGAAAAGGCCGCGGATAAAACCCTGGCGAAGATGACCATGGAAGAGAAACTCGCCTACATCGGCGGCACTGGCGGCTGGGACGTCAAGCCGTTGACCCAATACGGCATCCCGCAGATCCACGGTGCCGACGGCGGTGTCGGCGTGCGCTACACCAGTGAAGGCAACGCCCAGGGCGTGGTGTACCCGTCCGGGCCGAACCTGGCAGCCAGCTGGAACCCGCGTCGCGCCATCGACCTGGGCCGTGCCCTGGGCTACGACACCGCCAGCGGCGGTTATCAGTTCGTCACCGGCCCCGGCGTCAACCTGTACCGCATGCCGTACAGCGGCCGTGCGTTCGAGTATCTGTCGGGTGAAGACCCCTTCCTCGGCGCCAGCCTGGGGCCAGCCGTGATCAACGGGATCCAGTCGCGCGGCGTGTGGGCCAACGCCAAGCATTTCGCCGCCAATGACCAGGAAAGCAACCGCTTCCATCTCAACGAAACCATCAGCGAGCGCGTGCTGCGCGAGATGACCCTGCCGCCTTTCGAGTCCGCCTCGAAGAACAGCAAAGTCGCGATGATGATGTGTGCATTCCAAAAAGTGAACGGCGAGTTCGCGTGCCAGAACAAGCACCTGATGCGCGACATCCTGAAAACCGAATGGGGCTATCCGGGTTTCGTCCAGAGTGACTACAACGCCGTGGTCGACGGCTTGCCGGCGGCACAGGCCGGTACTGACCTGGACATGATGGGCTACCAGATGAACAGCACCGTCCTCAAGCCGTACTTGGACAGTGGCGAGCTGAGCAGCGCGACCATCGATGACAAGGTGCGCCGCATCCTCAAGCAGATCTACCTGTACAAGTTCGACAGCAAAGCCCCGCTGACCAGCCACAACATGAACAGCGCCACCAGCAACCGCACGGCGCTCAATGCCGCGCGCGAAGGCATCGTGCTGCTGAAAAACCAGAACAGCCTGCTGCCGCTGGACGCGAAGAAGGTCAAGCGCATCGCCGTGGTCGGCACCCTGGCCAAGTACGCGCCGCCTACCGGTTTCGGCAGCGCCAACGTGATGGCCGCCAACTACATCAGTGAGCTGAGCGGCTTACAGCAACTGGCCCCAGGCGCCAAGGTCGAGTTCATCGACGGGCTGTCGCTGGACCCGGCCGCCTCCAGCTGGGCCCATGCCGACAGCAACGGCAATAGCGTCAAAGGCCTGAAGACCGAGTTCTTCAGCAACACCAACTGGTCCGGTGACCCGGCCGCCACCCGCACGGACGCGCACGTCAACCTCGACTGGTCCACCGACAGCCTGCCAGTCAATGGCGACACTGCCGCCACGTCGATTCGCTACAGCGGCCAGATCACCCCGACCGTCAGCGGCGAACAGGTGTTCAAGGTCCGCGCCGACGGTGCGGTACGCCTCTACGTCAACGGCAAGAAAGTCCTCGACAACGGCGACGGCAAGCCGCTGCCGAACAACAGCATTCCGCCGACCATCCCGGTGTTCGCCAAGGTCAATCTTGAAGCCGGCAAACCGGTCGACATCAAGCTCGAATACTCGCGTCGCAACGGCTACCTCTCCACCATGGGCGGCCTGGTTGGCGTGCAGATGAGCTGGGCATCGCTGGTTGCGCCACAGGACCTGGCCCAGTACGACGCCGTACTGGTGGCAGCCGGCAACAGCAATGAATACGAGGGCGAAGGCTTCGACCACAGCTTCGACCTGCCGGAATACCAGAACCTGCTGATCCAGAGCATCGCCAAGGTCAACCCGAACACCGTGGTCACCCTGCATGGCGGCACCGGCTTGAAGATGAGCGACTGGATCGACCAGGTGCCGGCCGCACTGCACGCCTTCTACCCTGGGCAAAACGGCGGCCAGGCCCTGGCAGAGATCCTGCTGGGCAAGGTCAACCCGTCGGCCAAGCTGCCGATCAGTATCGAACGCAACATCGAAGACAACCCGATCTACGCGACTTTCCCCACGTTCGACAATCAGGAAACCCTGAGCGAGATGAGCTACAAGGACGACCTGTTCCTGGGCTATCGCGGCTACGAGAAGAAGGGCACCAAGCCGCTGTATCCGTTCGGTTATGGCTTGTCGTACACCACCTTCGGCTACAGCAACATCAGCGTCAGCCCTGGCGTCGCCGTGGCCGGTGCGCCGATCAAAGTGTCGTTCGATCTGGCCAACACCGGCAAGGTCGCCGGCGCCGAAGTGGCCGAGCTGTACGTGGGCCAGAACAACCCGAAAGTCGAACGCGCGATCAAGGAGCTCAAGGGCTACAAGAAAGTGTTCCTCAAGCCTGGCCAGAGCAAGCGCGTGACCATCGAGCTCAACGACCGCTCGCTGGCCTACTACGATGTGGCCAGCAAGCAGTGGGTGGTGGATGCCGACAGCTTCAACCTGTCGGTGGGCGCTTCGTCCCAGGACATCCGCCTGAACGCCAAGCTGGTCAACCCGTTCCGCCAGGAACTGTCGACCACCACCAGCAACCCGCTGCCGCGTTCGGCGCTGAACTCGACGTTGCGTGAATCGACGGTGAAGACCGGCGGCGTATTGCATCAAAATGAAGGGGACAGCGGCACCAGCGACGGTGATGGCTATGACATGAGCGATGACAGCAGCCAGGGCAGTGCTGCGGGCAACTGATTCTCTCCCCCACATGATCGTTCCCACGCTCTGCGTGGGAATGCCGCCTGGGACGCTCCGCGTTCCGCCGGCAACTCAATGCGTACAGGTGACGCAGAGCGTCACGGGATGCATTACCACGCGGAGCGTGGGAACGATCAATGACACTGCAGCGCTCAACCGTAACCACGATGCGAAGCGAGCCGCTCTTGATCTGGCTTTTGATCTTGATCTGAGGCGCCCCGTTAAACCACGCTGGCCGAACGCAGGCTTGAATCCGTGGGTAACCCGGCAGGACGCCGGGTTAGCCGCCCCGCGCCATGGATGGCGCGTGGCGGCGGCCCACGGATTCAAGCCT
>Ga0105246_10000087_pt1 | contig 39160 bp, 39 predicted proteins | sample KBSM64metaG_FD_99694 | JGI IMG/M metagenome (GOLD analysis project Ga0105246, IMG submission 99694) | Miscanthus rhizosphere microbial communities from Kellogg Biological Station, Michigan, USA - KBS M6-4 metaG | ecosystem: Host-associated > Plants > Roots > Rhizosphere > Soil | place... | reverse complement strand
GATCCCGCGGACACGCGTGTGGCTGATGGCCGAGGGCACCGACAGCGCGACGCTGAACGCCCGCGAGGCCTGGCTTGCACAGCTTTGCCTCGACAACCATTTGACTCTGTCCAAGAGACTGCACATCGAGCTTTACGGGGATAGCAGGGGGACTTGATGGCTTCTCGCGGACCAGCCCAGAAATCACAAATGCGCGGCGACCTCACCGAAGGTCCGATCATGCGCACGCTGCTGGTGTTCAGCGTGCCGACTCTGATGAGCAATATCCTCCAGTCACTCTCCGGCACGGTCAATTCGATCTGGGTTGGGCGACTAATCGGGGAGGACGCGCTCGCCGCCACGGCCAACGCCAACATCATCATGTTCCTGGTGGCAAGCGCGGCGTTCGGCTTCGGCATGGCGGGCACGGTCAAGATCGGCCAGCGCTACGGTGCGCGCGACATCGATGGGGCACGGCGGACGTTCGGCTCCGCGGTCGGCTTTGCCGGGATGATCATGATCGCCATCGCGCTGCTCGGCTGGCTCGCCGCGCCGGCGCTGCTCACCCTGCTCAAGACGCCGGGCAACGCCTATGGCCTGGCGCTGACCTACATTCGCCTGATGTTCGTCTCGCTGCCGTTCATGATGGTCTCTGTGATCCTCACCATGGGCCTGCGCGGCACCGGCGACGCGCGCACGCCGCTGATCTTCATGGGCGTGACCGTCGGCATCGACATGATCTTCAACCCGATGCTGATCAGCGGCTTCGGCCCCTTCCCGCGGCTGGGCATCGCCGGCTCGGCGATCTCGACGATCATCGCCAGCATGATCTCGTTCGTCGGCATGATCGTCTACGTCTACGCCAAGGACCTGCCGCTGCGGCTGCGCGCCGCCGAGCTCAAGTATCTGAAGCCGGTACGCGAGGAGCTGGGCTTCATCGTCCTCAAGGGCATTCCAATGGGCGCGCAGATGCTGGTGATGAGCGCGGCCGGGATCATCATCGTCGGGCTGGTCAACCGCGAGGGGCTGATGATGACCGCCGCCTATGGCGCGGCGATGCAGCTGTTCACGTATATCCAGATGCCGGCGATGGCGATCGGCGGCGCGGTCAGCGCAATGGCCGCGCAGTTCATCGGCGCGGGCAAGTGGGACCGGCTCGACAAGGTCACCAGTGCCGGCGTGCTGGTCAATTTCCTGATGACCGGCGTGCTCACCGTGATCCTGCTGGTGTTCGACCGGGCGGCGCTCGGCCTGTTCCTCGGCCCGGGCAGCGAGGCGGTGGAGATCGGGCGGCACATCCAGCTGGTGGCGAGCTGGAGCTTCGTGTTCTTCGGGGTGACGATGGTCTATTCGGCGACGATGCGCGCCGGCGGCGCGGTGATGGTGCCGCTGATCATCATCGCCATCGCGCTCTACCCGGTGCGCCTCGGCTTCTACTTCCTCACGTACGGCCGCCTCGGGGCCGATGCGATCTGGTGGTCGTTCTCGGTGTCCGCCTTCGCCGGGCTGGTGCTCGGCTGGTGGTTCTACAAGTTCTCCAACTGGCGCAAGCACGCCATCCCGGAGACCAGCGAGGAAGCGCAGGAGCAGGTCCAGGCCGACGGGCAGCCGGCCGGACGCTACGCGCCCAACCTTTGAGGGCCAGGAGACGGGATGTCAGTGGAAGAAATCGTCACCGTCGTCGCGGCCTTTGGCTTCATGCTGATGATCGTCGACCAGGTTCGCCGCCTCATTGGCCAGTTCGTGCTCAACCGCACCATTCGCATCGCGATGGAGAGAGATCCTGCTAGCGCGCCTTTGCTGATCGCGAAGCTCGAAACCCGCAATCCCATGCCGATCGCGCTGCCCGGCTGGTTCACCCTGGGGCTCGGCCTGTTGATGGCTCTCGCGACGGCAATCTCCGATCATTCGGACAGCGACGCCTGGTATATCTCCGCTGCACTGGTCGCGACGGGAGCGGGAATCCTGGGCTGGGACTGGTTGAACCGGAAGCGCTCGACGTCGGTCGACCCGCTGCCTTGATGCCGATGGGCCGGCTTCTACGCGCCCAACCTCTAGGCCAGCGTCTGCACCGAGCTGCGCACTTCGGCGCCGTTGCCGGCCCTCAGGCCCTCGTCGGGCGGCGCGCGCTTGACGAGGCGGGCATGCAGGCCGCCGAGTTCGTGCACGGGATAGGCTTGCACCGGCTGGCGCGGTTCGGGCAGGCGGAAGCCGAGATGCTCGAGCGCGGTGGGTTGCAGCGCGACGAGGAAATGGAGCCCTGCATGGCCCCGGTGCTGCCAGACGATTTCGGCATCGATCACCGGCAGGCCCTGGACGAACAGGCGCATCATCCAGCCGTCGGGCAGCCCTTCTTCAGGACACACCAGCATGCAGCCGGTGGTCGACACGTTGCACAGCCGCGAGGGCCAGGTGCGGCCGGACATGCGGCAATCCGCCTCGAGATTGGTCGCAAAGCGAAACGCCGATCTCTGCTCCACTAACCCCATGATTCCCCCTTCCTTTCGAGACAATGGATAAGGGGTTTTCCCGAAGCAGTGGTTAACCCGGCGGTGGTGCGGAATTAACCACTGGCGGGATCGGGCCGGCCTACTTGCCCTGGCTGCGCCAGCGCTGAACGGTGCGCAGGACGGCTTCGTCCTCACCGCCGGACGAGCGCCACAGCTCGGTGAAGCTCGGGTCTTCCGACGCCGGGCGCTTCACTTCCTCGAGGTTGTCGAAGGACACGCGCATCGGGATCGCCACGCCCTCGCCGCACATGATGCATTCGCGGTTGCGCAGGGCGGGGATCGAATCGAGGAAGCCGCGCGCGCCTTCGGGCATTGCCGCCTTGACGAACGCCTGGTCGCGATCGTTGTTGAGGCGCATCGAGATGATCGTGCCGCACTGCGACAGCACGCCTTCAGCGAGGTCCGACGGGCGCTGGGTGATGAGGCCAAGGCTGATCCCGTACTTGCGGCCTTCCTTGGCGATGCGGCTGAGGATGCGCCCGACCGAACTGCCGTCGGCGTTCTTCTCGTTCGGTACGTAGCGGTGGGCCTCTTCGCACACCAGCAGGATCGGCCGGGTCTTCTCCTCGCGGCCCCAGATCGCGAAGTCGAAGACCATGCGGCTGAGCACCGCGACCACCGTGCTGGTGATGTCCGACGGCACGCCGGAAACGTCGACGATGGCGATCGGCTTGCCGGCGCTGGGCATGCGGAAGATCTTGGAGAGGAAGTCGGCCATCGTGTCGCCCACGAGCATGCCGGAGAACATGAACTGATAGCGCGGATCCGCCTTCAGCTCGTCGACCTTGGTCTTGATGCGCATGAACGGCGCGGTGCTGGTCGCCTTGTCGAGCTTGCCCATCTCGTCCTGGACGATGTTGGTCAGGTCCGAGAGGAGGTAAGGGATCGGCGAATCCACGGTGATCTTGCCGATCTGTTCGGCCAGCCGGTTCTTGCCGCGCGCCTTGAGCAGGCACTTGGCGAGGATGTCGGAATCCTCCTGCCGGTCGTTGCCGGTGGAGGTCAGGAACACCTCGCAGTGCTCCTCGAAGTTCATCAGCCAGTACGGCATCTGCAGATTGCTGACGTCGAAGATCATCCCCGTGCTCTTGAACGCCGCGGCATATTCGCCGTGGGGGTCGATCATCACGATGTGGCCCTGCGGCGCGCTCTCGCAGATGCGGTGCAGGATCAGCGCGGCGCTGGTCGATTTGCCGGTACCGGTCGAGCCGAGTAGCGCGAAGTGCTTGCCGAGCATCGCGTCGACATAAAGACCGGCGCGAATGTCGCTGGTCGGGTAGACGGTGCCCACCTGGATCGCGCTGCGCCCATCGGAGGCATAGATCTGTTTCAGGTCTGCGGTGGTCGCCGGAAAGACCATCGCGCCGGGGATCGGATAACGGGTGACGCCGCGGCGGAAGCCGTGGATGCGGCCGGTGAGCTTCTCTTCGCTCCCCTCTCCCAGGAAGTCGATGTTGGCGAGAATCCCGTCAGCGCGGCGGTCCTGCTTCTGGTTGCGCACGCTGGCAAGCAACCAGCCGTCGGCCGTCTTGATCTTGACCTGACTGCCGACCTGGCCGGCGATCGCGATCGACGGATCGCCGTCCTTCGAGCACTCGGTCAGCCGCTGCAGATCGAGCGCGATCATCGAGCCAGAACCGGCGATCTCGAGCACCACGCCGATCGGTTGCTGCGCATTGTCGGCCGCCGCGGCGCGCGGCGCGGCGCGCGCCGCGTCCACCTTGGCGGCGCCGGGCTCTGTGGCCGGGTCGAAAGTTTGAAACGACTGCGTCGGCATATCGGTCATGAAGTCACTGTTCCCGGCCCAAAAACTCTCGCTCGCACCTAGCGCGACGAGGTTAAGATCGGGTCAATCGTGTTGATGGATCGCTAAATGAACGCGAACAGCCGGTGCGCCAGCCAGCCCATCATCAGCGACAAGGCAACGGCGAACAGCCCGTAGAGAAACGAATCCTGCTGCGCGTAGTCCGCCACAAGCCGCTCGAAGCCGCGCTTGTGAACCTCGACTTCGGCACTGGCGGAAGCAATCACGCGCCCGCGAGCGATGGCGAAGGTCTCGGCGGTATAGCGCCCGGTCTGGACGTTCGAGGGCAGCGCGATCCGCGCCTGGTAGAGCACCTGTTCGCTAATCGTGACGCCCTTCGGATCCTCACGATAAAGACCCTCGCGCTCCCTCATCCCCACGAGCCCTCGCGTGAACCGCGCCTGTTCGGCCGGATCGATCGAACCGATCGGCGAGAGTTGCAGGTAGCCGAGCCCGAGCTCGTAGATCGCCGCCGTTCGGTCGTCGACGATTTGGCCGATCGGCCTTGAGCTGGCGACGGCGAAATACGAAGGGGCGGAACGGAACGCCGTGCTGTCGCGATTGAGCCACACGCCGAGGATCTTCTGCTTTTCGCGCAGGCGGATCGGCACCGTCGGGCCCTTGAGCACGACGACGATGTCGTAGTCGGGTCCGGCCCGGCGGCCGTCCGGTTCGAGGATCGCGCCGAAGAGCAGCAATTCGGTGCCGGTGAATCCTTGTCGCACCTGTACTTCGTGCTGCGAGACTTCGGGCACGAGGATGGGGTCGCGCGCGCCCACCAGTGCGAAGAATGCGAGCAAGAGGAGCGCGAGGCGCATCACAGCGGCACCACCGAATAGATCTCACGCGGCCGGACGCCGAGCTGGAAAGCCATCGCGATCGCCACCACGAGCACAATGGACGCGAGAATCAGGCGAAGGATTTCGGGCTTGGCGGTGACGGCGATCTTGGCCCCGACCTGCGCACCGGTGACCGAACCGAGCAGCAGAAGGCCGGCAAGCACGATGTCAACTGCTCGGGTCGTCAGCGCATGCATCATCGTCGCTGCCATGGTCGTGAACAGGATCTGGAACAGCGAAGTCCCGACCACCACGCCGGCGCTCATGCCGAGCACGTAGAGCATTGCCGGTACCAGAATGAAGCCGCCGCCCACGCCCATCAGTGTCGTCAACACGCCGATCACGACACCCAGGATCAGGGGCGCGAACGGCGAGATGTAAAGGCCCGAGCGGTAGAACCGCCAACGCATCGGCAGACTGCTGACCAATGGGTGGTGGCGCCGCTTGGCAGCCCGACGGGGCGCGCCTTCCTTGTGCTGCAACGCCTGCAGGCTCTCGCGCCCCATCAGCGAGCCGATCGTGCCGAGCAGCACGACGTAGAGCAGGTTGATGACGGTATCGATCTGGCCGATCGACTGGAGCAGGTTGAACACGCCGCTGCCGATGAGCGTGCCGAGAATGCCTCCGGCGACCATCACCGCGCCCATCTGATAATCGACGCCGTTGCGGCGGCTGTAAGCGAACAGCCCCGAGACGCTGGCGCCGGTGACCGTCGTCGCGGTCGACGCCGCCGCGACGGTCGGCGGGATGCCGTAAAAGATCAACAGCGGCGTCGTCAGGAATCCGCCGCCAACACCGAAAATGCCGGACAGGATGCCCGTGATCGCGCCGAGGAGGATGATCACCAGCCCGTTGACCGCGAGGTTCGCGATAGGGAGGTACACGTGCATGCCGCGACCTACCCCATGCCGGCGCAGTTATGAAGCCGAGACGCCTAGAATCCCGCCGAAATCGTCAGCGCCGGGCCGCTTTTCGGCGCGGCGTCGCCAGCGACGCGCAGCCGGTAGCCAAGAGCAACCCGCGCCCGCGCCTCGCCCAGCGAAATGCTGGCCGTTGCGTTCGGACCCACGTCGAGCCGCGCCGCGCCCTCCTGGGCCCCGCCCCAGACGGCCCCACCGGCGCGCACTTCGGCGTGGCCGAACCGCCCAAGGCGCGCATCGATCTCCGTCTGGCCGTCGGCGAATGCCGTCGCAAAACGGCCGCCGACATAACCGGCCTGCGCGTAAACCTCCGCCCTCAACCCAAGCGGCAAGTCGAGCTGCGGCAACTCCGTGACCGCGAAGGCGGCGGGACGCGCTTCGCGGCCGGCTGGTCGCTCGCTCACCCGCACCTCGACGGCCACGCTGATGGGCAGGACGCCAACCGGGCGAAGCGCAATGCCGGCGGCGACGTCGCTTTCCCGCGCGCCGGCCAGAGCGCGCGTCAGGCGGGCATAGGCAATCGGACGATGTAGGCTCGACGACGCGAGACGGTAGCGCAATACCGCGCCGGCCTGACTGCGACCGTACGTTGGCTGACCGGCAGCGAGGGGGCCCTTCCCGCCGCCGCGCCACAACAACCAGGCGTCGCCCGACCACCTCGCGCTGTTGTCCGGCTGCGGCGCCGGCTGGCCCAACAAGGGCTCGTCGGTAGCGAGAGCATCCGTGACGGGCGGGTCGTCGGCCGTAGCTTGTGCGACAATTCCCGGAGCCAAATTCATGTGGGCAAAGGCCTCGGACAGCAGCATATCCTGGACGATGATCCTCGGCGAGGATGGAGCCTGAAAAGGGGCAGGAACGTCGCCCGCGCTCCTCATCAGCAGGCCGGGCGGCCTGACCAGTGGCGCGTGGTTGGGTTCAGGATCACTCGCGAGCGCTGGTTCATTTGCAGACAAGCGCGGTGCAATCCCGGCCAGAGGTGGGTTTGGCCGTGCGGCGGCCGCACCGGCCAAGACCGCGTCCGGCCTCGGAATGCCGAAAGGGGGCTGCCACAGCATCACGCGCATGGTCAGCCAACCGCCGACGACCAGGCCGAACACCAGCAACGGCTCGCCGCGCGGCCGATGATGGGCGACCGGGGGGCCGTTCACGCGCGCACCTCGGCGGCGGCGAGCTCCGCCGCATGGGCGTGATGGGGGGTCTTCTCCCACTGCGGCCGGGCGCCTAACAGCGAGGCGAGATAGGCCGCGAACGCGCGCCGCCCGGCGATGATCGCGATCACGTTGGCTGACGGAATTCGCAGCACCGCCCGCGCCCCTTCCGCCCAGCCATATTCGCGCGCGGTGAAAGCGAACCTCAACAAGGCACGCCACGCGAAGCTGGCGAGGTTGGCCCAGAGCACGGCAGCGAGCAGCCCGCTCGGTTGCCAGGGGCGACCCAAGCCGGAAAGCTCGCATAGCCAGAGCACGGCGGAGAGCCCCAGCAAAAGGTAAGCGGCGAAGAGCACCAGCGCGGCGAACGGGCCGCGGCGGTCGCGCAGCCGCATCCAGCGCTCCGCCACTCCACCGCTCCAGCCGAGGCGGTCCCATCCCTGCAGGGAAATGCCGTGGACCCATCGCGCCTTCTGCCGCACGGCCTGCGACAGCGTGGGCGGGAAGCAGGCGCGGGTCGCGACCAGCCGCCCGTCCTCGCCCCGCGCACGCAGGAACCATGCGGTTCCTCCCGCGGTCCTGATCTTGAGCCCAAGCTCGTAATCCTCGGTCAACGAGTCGGTGGAGAACGGCCCTTCCCGGCGCATCTCGGCCGCGATGGCGCCGAGCAACGGGCGCGAGAAGGCGCAGCCGACGCCTGCCGCCGGCATGCCGACGCCAAACTCCCCGCGCACAACCATCGCCTTGGCATGGGCCTCGGCGAATTCCTCGCAGTAATGGCTGCCTATCCAGCGCGACGCCGGTTGCGGCTGGGGGAGGACCGGCAGCTGCACGAAATCGGCCCGCTCGAGCGCGGCATCGAGCAAGGCCAGCGCGGCGGGATCGACCATGTCCTCGGCATCATGCTGCAAGACCATGCGAAAGCGCATGCCGTAGCGCCGCTCGTCGGCCTCCATCGCCGCGTATAGCCGGTTGAGACAATCGGCTTTGGTCGTCGGGCCGTCGCGATCGTGCACCACCAGCCGGACCCGGGCGTCGGCGCGCGTGCCAGCGAGAATCGCTTCGGCGGTCGCCACATCGTTTCGGTAGCAGCCGACATAGAGCCGGAGGGTGTCCTGCGGCCAAGCGGCCAGCGCGTGGGCAATGGTGGTCGCGAGGACCCGCTCCTCCTGCCATGCCGGGATGAGCAGCGCGGCCGGGCCGGCGAGGGTGGCGCGGCGGTGATTGTCGCGATGGATGCGCAAGGTTCGCGCGCGACCGGTCACTCGCAGCCAGGCCCAGGCGAAATCGACCAGCAGTTCGTCCGCGAGCCCGATCAGGAAGAACACCCCGGCGAACAGCAGCAGTTCGTGCTCGACGAGCGCCAGCCATTCGAGCGGCTTCCATGCCCCCAACGTCATCCGATTGCGCCCCTAACTTTCGATAGGGGAAGCTACCTAGTTTGCATGAAAAGGCAATGCGTTAGGAAATGACATATCCCTGGACGACATAGACCAGAGCACCCGCGAGGTACCCGAGAAACGCCAGGCCGCCGAAGCGCCGCAGGTACCACAGGAAGTCGATCCTCTCCGCGCCCATGGCCGCCACCCCGGCGGCCGAGCCGATGATCAGGATCGAACCGCCAGTGCCGGCGCAATAGGCCATGAACTCCCACAGGAAGCTGTCGGGCGGATAGCTCGCGAGGTCGTACATGCCCATCGCCGCGGCAACCATCGGCACGTTGTCGACGACTGCGCTGAGCAGCCCGAACATTAGTACGATCAGATCCGTCCGGCCGATCTCGGCATCGAGCAAGCCCGCGAGGGCGGACAAGATACCTGCGTGCTCGAGCGTTGCTACCGCGAGCAGAATGCCGACAAAGAACACGATCGCGCTTAGGTCTATGCGTCCGAGCGCATCGGCAATGGTGACCCGCGGCTGCTCGTCGGCTGCCTTGCGACGATGGACCAGGTCGCCGACCGCCCACAGGATGCCGAGGCCGAACAGGATTCCGAGGAACGGCGGCAAATGCGTGGTGGTCTTGAACAACGGCACCGCCATAAGGGTGACGATGCCGAGGACGAACATCAGGTTGCGTTCGAACGCCGTGGTCTCTCCCACCGATTCGGATCGATCGGCGATGGCCGCCGGGGCCACGATCGCCTTTCCGCGCAACGTCCAGGCAAGGATGGCCATGGGCACCATCATGTTGACCAGCGACGGGACGATCAGCCGCGTCACAATGGCGGTGGTGGTTACCTGCCCGCCGATCCACAGCATGGTCGTGGTCACGTCGCCGATCGGCGACCAGGCCCCGCCCGCGTTGGCGGCGATCACGATCATGCCGGCCAGCAGCAACCGGTCCTGCCGCTCGCGCAGCAGGCCTTTGAGGAGCGAGACCATGACGATGGTTGTCGTCAGGTTGTCGAGCACCGCGCTGAGGATGAAGGTGAGCAGGCCGATCAATATCGTCAGCGTGGCCAGCGTGCGCGCTTTCAGGCGTGAGGTGATCACCGTGAAGCCGTCGTGCGCGTCGACCACCTCGACCACGGTCATCGCGCCCATGAGGAAGAACGCGATCTGCGCGGTTCCGATAAGCGATTCGTTCAGTTGGTCTTCGACTTCCAGCCGATTGCCGCTCGCCAGGGCATAGATGGTCCACAGCAAGCCCGCAGCGGCCAGCGCCACAGCGGACTTGTTGACCCTGAGCGGCTGTTCGAGCGCGATCGCCACGTAGGCGATCACGAACACGGCGATCAACGCGGCGGTCATGGGCCGAACCGTTGCAGGTTTGGCATGGCGAAGCGAGCCAAACCGCGCGCTACCAGCTGCCCGTGTTCTCCATGCTCACCCAGGGTTCCTGCGGCTCGAGATGGCCGTCCTGCAGCAGTTCGATCGAGATCCCGTCGGGCGTTTTGACGAAGGCCATGTGGCCGTCGCGCGGCGGGCGGTTAATGGTCACGCCGGCGTCCATCAGGCGCTGGCAGGTTTCGTAGATGTTCTCGACCCGATAGGCGAGGTGGCCGAAGTTGCGCCCGCCGCGATATTCCTCGGGCGCGCTGCCGTCTTCGGGCGGCCAGTTGTAGGTCAGCTCGACCTCGGCCACGCCCCCCTGGCCCGGCGCGGCCATGAAGATCAAGGTGTAACGACCCTTTTCGCTTTCCATCCGGCGGACTTCTTCGAGGCCTAGCAGCTTGAAGAACGCGACCGTAGCCTCGGGGTCGCCGATGCGGATCATGCTGTGCAGGTACTTCGCCATCGCGCCTTCGCTCCGTCAATTGCCAGTCTAGACGACACCTAACGACTGTGAATGGGTACGAAAAGGCCCGCGCCACGTCAGCGGCGCGGGCCCATCGTTACCCCGAACGGAGTTAGAAAGCGGCCGTCAGCGTACCGACGACGGTATCGTCGGTGTAGCCATTGACGCTGACACCGCTCACGCCGACGTACGAGACGCCGACGGAAATCGGGCCGAGCACGGTGGCCGTGCCGCCGATCGACCAGTCCCAACCGGTCCTGTCATTGAACGACGTGGTGGCGACGCAGTAATAGCACGGCGACAGAACGCCGTCGGTGTAGCCCAGATGCCCCGAAATCGTGACCGGGGTGCTGGGTACGCCAACATCGAGGTTGGTGTAGACGTACAGGTTGTCGTCCTTGTTGCCGGCATTGTCGAGCAGACCCTTCTGCTTCCAGTCATACGCCACGCCGACCTTCAGCTTGGCCGGCCCGAGCGAACCGGAAATAGAAGCGTAGGGCTCCCAGTAGTTGCCGTCGCCGACATGTCCGCTGGGATAGACGTAGTAGAGCAGGCCGGCATCGAGGGTCAGGCCGGAGGCCACTTCACCCGTCCAGCCGCCGAACACGTCGAGCTCCTGGCTGCCGTAGACCGGAGTCTGGGCGAGCGACGACGACCAGGTGCCGACATAGAAACCGCTCGAGTGCGAGACGGTGATGCCGCCCTGGATCGCCGGATCGCCGCCCGACAGCGACACGCCGCGGAAGCGGTAGTCGGTGACCAGGGACACGTTACCGGTAACGGTGAAGTCCGACTTCGCGGCGGGAGCTTCATCCTGCGCGAAGGCGGGAGTCGCGGCCAGGACGGAGCCGGCCAGCATGGATGCAGCCAGAAGGCTGCGGACGGACGTAAGCATGGGGCAATTTCCTCAATTGCTGTTGAAACTGTGCTTCGTCCCACCTGCGGTCACGCGGGCCGGCCTCGTATGATGGGCCGGAGTTCTCGCGAACACGAAACTTTGCTGCCCAATTTTGCTGCATTGCACAAGGGAAATTGCGATATGTGTATCGAGCGTGCGAACGGGTGTGGTGTTTCGGCACCACTCCCATTAAGCGCGCGGTCAGAAAGACCGGTCCACTGGCGCGGGCCTGCGAAACCAAAGCGCCAGCAGGGAATTGAGCAGACCGACGTTTCCGCAAGCCATGTTGAGAGCCATCCGCCAATTGTTCGCGCGCGACGTCAGCGCGCCTCCCGCCGCCGCCGTGCCGGCCGGGCAACGTGTCTATGCCGTGGGCGACATTCACGGACGGCTCGACCTGTTCGAGGCGCTGATCGCCGCGATCGAGGCCGATGACGCGAGGGGTGGCCCTGCCGAGACCACCGTCATTCTGCTCGGCGACCTGGTCGATCGCGGACCGGACAGCGCCGGCGTAATCGCCCGTGCGCGCCAATGGCAGCGCCGGCGCAAGGTCCGCATCCTCGCTGGCAATCACGAGGAAATGTTCCTCTCAAGCTTCGACAAGGTCGAAACGCTGAAGCACTTCCTGCGCTTCGGCGGCAAGGAAACGGTGCTCAGTTTCGGGGTCGACGCTCAAGCCTACCTGCTCGCCTCGGTCGAGGAAGTGCAGGAAATGATGCGCGCCGCAGTGCCCGTGGAAGACCGCGCATTCATCGAAAGCTTCGAGGACATGATCGCGATCGGCGATTATTTGTTCGTGCACGCGGGGATCTTGCCGCAAGTACCTTTCGACGAGCAGCGCACCGGCGACCTCAGATGGATACGCGAGCCCTTCCTTTCCCATCCGGAGAGGTTCGGCGCCGTCGTCGTGCATGGTCATACCATCAGCGATGAGCCGCAGGATCGCGGCAACCGCATCGGGATCGACACCGGCGCTTATCTTTCCGGACGGCTGACCGCGCTTGTGCTCGAGGGTTCGTCTCGGCGTTACATCGTGGCGACCGACGACGGCGGGGCCATCAGCGCCGCCGCCCGCGAGCTCGCAGCGTAAGGAAAGACTCAAGTGCCAGGGGGCCTGTAAGCCGGGTTCTGTCTTGCGGGTGGTATCCCTGAGGACCCGCGCCGCAAGGGCAGCCATTCATCTCGGCCTTGCGTTGCCGCAAGGCTCCAGCGACCAACCCGGGCCTCTCGGGGCGAAACACCCCTGCCCGCAAGCGGGCGCGAGACCCCTATTCGGTCTTGCTCCAGGTGGGGTTTGCCGTGCGAGCCCTGTTACCAAGGCCCCGGTGCGCTCTTACCGCACCCTTTCACCCATGCCTGTGCCCTTTAGGGGCCATCGGCGGTATACTCTCTGTGGCACTTTCCCTGAATCCGGTTGCCCGGATCCGGCGGGCGTTACCCGCCACCTTCGTTTCGCGGAGCCCGGACTTTCCTCGGCGGAAGTTATTTCCGACGCGGCTGCCCGGCCCCCTGGCGCCTGCTATCTAGTCCGTCCCTGATCGCGATCCAAGAGCAACTGGAACAGGATCGCACGAATCTGTCCGTCGATCTCGCCGTCGATCTTCTCCGGCCGCCAGCGCCGCTGGAACGCCTCAACCGCTTTCTTGCCGTCGGACACGTCGTAACCGAACCGTTCGAGCGCGAGGTAGAACGCGCCGTCGTTGTCGAACGGATCGCCCAGTTCGAGCTTGGTTGGCCGCGGAAGCGCGAGGCGGTATTCGGCCAGCCGCTCCCACGGGAACAGCTCCCCAGGATCGAGCTTGCGCTGTGGGGCGATGTCCGAATGGCCGACGACGTTCGCGCGCGGGATGTCGTAGTCATGGACGATGCGGTGAAGCAGCGGCACGAGCGCGTCGATCTGGGCGTCGGGAAACTCGCGATAGCCGCAAGTATGGCCGGGATTTTGCAGTTCGATGCCGATCGAGCAACCGTTGACGTTGGCTTTCCCACGCCAGTAACTCATCCCTGCGTGCCAGGCGCGCATGCTCTCGTCGACCAGGCGGATCACTTCGCCTTCCTCGGTGATCACGTAATGCGCGCTGACCTTGGCCGCGGGATCGCACAACCGCGTGAGCGCCGCGTCGGGCGACGGCATGTCGGTGTAATGCAGCACGACCATCGAGATTCGCTCGTCGCGCGCGTCGCAATTGGGGGACGGCTGATCGCGGTGGACGAGTTCATCCAAGGTCAGGCCTCCGGCAACACCGCGCCCATCACCAGCGCGCCGTCGGTGAGCGCATATTGGAGCCCCCCTCCGTGCTCCTGGGCGATCAGGTTGATTAGATGTGCCGGGGCCGTGCGACCCGAAAGCTCCACGGCGGGCAGCGACCCGTCGAGGGCGTGACCGATCGACGGATCGAAGGCGATCTTGGCCCCCGCGGCGCGCACGGCGATCTCGGTCGCCCCGTCGCGCCACTCTGCGCCAACCTGCAATTCGCCGCCGCGCGGAAGCGCGTCTATGCCGATCGCCGCGAGGTTTAGCAGAACCTTCACCGCCGCCTTGGGCAGCATGTCCACTGCCACCGCCCAGGCGAGCGCGATGCGTCCGTTACCGCCGACCAGGGCCTCGACCAGCTGGCGCGGCTCCTCCGTCGGCACGGATTCACCGAAGCCGCCGGCGGCGCCGTAAGCAAGGCGGAAAAACTTGAGCTTGTCGGCGCTGATACGGGCGCTTTGCTCGAGCAGTTCCATGCAGCGTTGACGCATTTCGGCATCGCCTTCGTCGCGCAGCAACTCCAGCCCGTTGCTGAGCGCACCCACGGGGCTCAGCATGTCATGGCACAGGCGGGAACAGAGCAGCGCGGCAAGGTCGGTCGAAGAGCTCATTCAGGATTCCGGGTTATTCGATGAATATGAAGGCGCAAGGTGACAACGTGTCACCTTGAGTTTCGTCAATTATTCTTCAATATCAGTAGCTTGCGATGCATCAGTTGGGTGACACTCTGCATTCGTGCGGCGAAATCTTCTCCCAATCGTGCCAATGCCTTAGCCGTCATCGACGATGTAGGAAAGCGGTACGAAATCGCCCTCATCGTCGCGCCAGAACGTCACGCCGCCCTCGCCCGCGATCGCCCACACGCGGCCATCGCCTGCCGCCATGGCGCGGTCGGTAGTGGAAGGCTCGGCCCGGCCAGACGGGTGCGAGTGATAATAGCCGAGCACCTCGGGCCCACCCTCGCGTGCGGCGCGATGGACATCGATCAGGGCTTGCGGGTCGATCTCGAAATGGGTTTGCGGCGTGGCATGGACATTGCCGGCGGGCACGACCTGCTCAATCCGTCCCTCCCACCCAAGCAGCAGGCCGCAGGCCTCGTTGGGAAGAGCGCGCTCAGCCTCCCGGCAAATCCGCCCGGCCACCGCACTTGTCAGTTCGATCTCCATACCCATCTGCCTAGCATGGGGGGCGGTCGAATCATCACCGGAAAGCTGTCCGGCGGGCAGCGGCTCGACAAGGCATTGGCGGAGGCCTCGGGGCTTTCGCGCGAGCGAGTCAAGGCGCTGATCGGCGAAGGCGCGGTGTCGATGGCCGGCCAAAGGGTGAGGCAGGCTTCGGACAAGGCGGCCGATGGAGCCGAATTCGCCATCGAAGTTCCGCCTGCGGCAGAAGCGGCGGCCCGGGCGCAGGACATTCCGCTCAATGTCGTGTTCGAGGACGAACACCTGATCGTGGTGGACAAGCCCGCGGGGCTCGTCGTCCACCCGGGGGCGGGCAATCCCGACGGAACCCTGGTCAACGCGCTGCTGCATCATTGCGCGGGGCAATTGTCGGGCATCGGCGGCGTGGCCCGGCCGGGGATCGTCCACCGGATCGACAAGGACACCTCGGGCTTGCTCGTGGTCGCCAAGAGCACTGCGGCGCACGAGGGGCTGGCGAAGCAGTTTGCCGATCATTCGCTCGAACGCGCCTACCTGGCTGTCGTGAGCGGCCATCCGAGCCCGCGCGAGGGCACAATAGCCACCAAGATCGGCCGTTCCGACGCCAACCGCAAGAAAATGGCCGTGCTGCCCAAGGATTCCTCACGTGGCAAGCACGCGGTGACGGGGTATAAGGTCGTTCGGACGATGGCCGATTGTGCGCTAGTCGAATGCCGGCTCGAAACCGGACGGACACACCAGGTCCGCGTTCACCTCGCATCAATTGGCCATTCGCTAGTAGGAGACCCTGTCTATGGACGCGTCAATCCCCGGTTGCGGACCATCTTGAGAATCCTCGATTTTCACCGCCAGGCCCTGCACGCGGCTGTGCTCGGCTTCGTCCATCCCGTGACAGGCGACAGGCTGCGCTTCGAAAGCGATCTACCGCAAGACATGAAGGAACTGATCGACGAAACCGTTCATTCAAATCGATGAACTGCGCCGCGCGTTAGCGCAATTTGGTATATATAGGGGCAACAGTGACCGCACCGCAGAGGTGCCCAGCAGGGGCTTCTGCACCGCCGGCCGACGTCAGAAAGGTTTGGGAACCAAGTGAACACTTCAAAAGCACTCAGAGTGCCGGCGCTGGGCGGAGAGCAGAGCCTCAACCGCTACCTCGCCGAGATCAAGAAATTTCCGGTGCTGACGGCCGAGCAGGAATACATGCTCGCCAAGCGCTATTCGGAGCATGAGGATCCCGAAGCGGCCGCGCAGCTCGTGACCAGCCACCTGCGGCTCGTGGCCAAGATCGCCATGGGCTATCGCGGCTACGGCTTGCCGGTCAGCGACCTCATTTCCGAAGGCAACGTGGGGCTGATGCAGGGCGTGAAGAAGTTCGAGCCCGATCGCGGCTTCCGCCTGGCGACTTACGCGATGTGGTGGATCAAGGCGTCGATCCAGGAATTCATCCTCCGCTCGTGGAGCCTCGTTAAGATGGGCACCACCGCGGCGCAGAAGAAGCTGTTCTTCAACCTGCGGCGGATGAAGAAGGAGCTCGAGGCCTACGAAGACAGCGACCTGCACCCGGAAGACGTCGCCAAGATCGCCAAGGATCTGGGCGTGCCGGAACAGGAAGTGGTCAACATGAACCGGCGAATGATGATGGGGGGCGACGGGTCGCTCAACGTCAGCATGCGCAACGGCGAGGAAGGCTCGGGCGAATGGCAGGACTGGCTGGCCGACGAAGGCCCGCTGCAGGATGCCGTCGTCGCCGATGCCGAGGAAGCGCATGTCCGCCACGAGATGCTGACCGAAGCAATGGGCAGCCTGAACGAGCGCGAGAAGCACATCCTCACCGAACGCCGGCTGACCGACAACCCGCAGACGCTCGAGGAGCTGAGCCAGCAGTACGACGTCAGCCGCGAGCGTATCCGCCAGATCGAGGTGCGTGCGTTCGAGAAGCTGCAGAAGGCGATGCAACGCATCGCCGGCGATCGGCTGCTGCCGGCGCCGGTCGCGGCCTGACCTAGGCATTTCCAGTCCCCCCGCGCCGGGCAAGCGAATAACCGCTTGCCCGGCCGCCGGGCCTCGTTAATCCTCTCGCCGCGGGCCACCGCGCGGGAGAATAGCGATGACCGCACACATCGAGGCTGCCGCGGGGACGGACGACGCGCACGTGAGCGCGGGCACGGTTCGCAATCCGATCGTGTTCCTGCCGCTATTTGCGCCGTTCGGAATCTCGGCCGGGTATGTCAGCGTGACGATGGGCTTCCTGCTCGCCCGCGCCGGTGTGCCCACGGCGATCATCGGCGCGCTCATTGCCATGTCGATCTGGCCACAGACATGGAAGATGCTGTGGGCGCCGCTGGTCGACACGGCAGGCAATCCCAAGCTGTGGTACGGCCTTGGCACCACGCTGGTCGGCGGCACGATCCTGCTGATGAGCGTGCTGCCGATGACCCGGGCCGAGGTTCCGATCTTCAGCACACTTATCGCTGTCTCCTCGGTCGCTTCGACGCTGGTCAGTATGTCCAGCGAGATATTCATGGCCAACCAGACGCCACCCGAGCTGCGCGGCCGTGCCAGCGGCTGGTCGCAGGCGGGAAATCTCGGTGGCACCGGAATTGGCGGCGGGATCGGGCTCCTCCTCGCCGAGCACGTGTCGCATGCGTGGGTTTCCGGCGCGGTGCTCGCGGCGATCTGCTTTGCCTGCTGGGCCGGCGTGCTGTTCCTGCCCCCGCTCGTGCGTTCCGCGAAGGCACCCAGCTATCTCGGCGAGCTGAAGACCGTGGCGCTGGACGTGTGGACGGTCGCGCGCTCGCGGCTCGGTTACCTCGCGCTGATTATCATGGTGCTGCCGCTCGCCTCCGGGGCGATGCCGTGGGCGGCCGTGGCCAGCGAATGGCGCGCCAGCGGGGACCTCGTGGCGCTCGTCAACGGCATCGGTGGCGGTCTGGCCGCGATGGTCGGCGCGACGCTTGCCGGCTGGGTTTGCGACCGCATGGACCCGAAGCGCGCCTATTGCCTGTTCGGCCTGCTCGTCGGCTTCACCGCCGCGGCGATGACATTCTTGCCGCGCACTCCCATGATCTTCACGGTCTTCGTGCTGCTCTACAACGCCACCGTCGGCATGGGATACACGGGCTATGCCGCGATCGTGCTCCAGGCGATCGGCAAGAAGTCGGCCGCGACCAATTTCAACCTGATGGCCGCGCTGGCGAACGCACCGATCGCCGTGATGTCCACTTTCGATGGCTGGGTGCATGACCGCTTCGGTACGAATGCGATGCTGCTGGGCGAGCTGGTCATTCCTGCCGCCGCTATCGCCGCCTTCGCCTTGCTGGTGTTCGCGACCCGGCCGCGGTCGACGACCTCCTGATTGCGCGACGGAATTGGGCGCGATAGGTCGCTTCGCATGATCCGCCTGATGCGCTATCTGATCCTGGCCATCGTGGCGTTCATGGGGATCAGCATCGCCCTGGTGATCGTCTATCGCTTCGTGCCGGTGCCGGTGACCGCCACGATGCTGATGGACGAGCACGGCATGACCAAGGACTGGACCCGGCTCAGCCGCATCGACCGCAACATGGTTGCCGCGGCCATCGCCGCGGAGGACGGCAAATTCTGCCAGCACAGTGGCTTCGACAGGGAAGCGATCGAGAAGGCCGTGCAGCGCAATGCCCGTGGCGGGCGCATCCGCGGCGGTTCGACGATCAGTCAACAGACCGCCAAGAACGTGTTCCTGTGGCAAGGCGGGGGCTATTTCCGCAAGGGGCTGGAGGCCTGGTTCACGCTGCTGATCGAGAACATCTGGGGCAAGCGGCGGATCATGGAGGTTTACCTCAACGTGGCCGAGACCGGCCTCGGCACATACGGCGCACAGGCCGGGGCCGAGCGTTATTACCATCACTCCGCCGCGCGCCTCTCGCGCACCGAAGCGGCGCGGATTGCCGCGGTGCTGCCGCTACCCAAGCAGCGCGCCGCGGTCGATCCCTCGGGCTTCACGCGCCGCTATGGCAACACCATCGCCGCGCGGATCGGCGAAGTGCGGCGTGACGGGCTTGACTCCTGCGTTTATGATTAGCTCGTGACGGGGCATAACCACACTCACGGGCACAGCCACGCCCCGGCCGACTTCGGCAACGCATTTGCCATCGGTGTCTTGCTGAATTCGGCGTTCGTGCTCGTTGAAGCGGCGTTCGGCCTTCTGTCGGGGTCGATGGCGCTGCTGGCTGACGCCGGGCACAATCTGTCGGACGTGCTCGGCCTGCTGATCGCCTGGGGCGCGGCGGTCATGGCCGCGCGCCCGGCCAATGCCCGCTATACATACGGCTACAAGGCCAGCTCGATGCTCGCCGCGCTGGCCAACGCGGGGCTGCTGCTGGTCGCCACCGGGGCGATCCTGATCGAGACGATCGACCGGCTGTTCGACCCCGAGCCGGTGCCGGGCCTGATCATGATCGTCGTCGCCGGGGTCGGCATCGTCATCAACACCGCCACCGCGCTGCTGTTCGCCCGCGGGCGCAAGAGCGACATCAACGTGCGCGGGGCGTTCCTGCACATGGCGGCGGACGCGCTGGTCAGCCTGGGCGTGGTGATCGCCGGCGCGGTCATTCTGTGGACCGGCGCGTGGTGGGTCGATCCTGTCGCCAGCCTGGTCATCGTGGTGGTGATCGGCGTCGGAACTTGGGGTTTGTTGCGCGACAGTGTGAAGATGGCCCTACTCGCCGTGCCGGATTCGATCCACGAAGGCGAAGTGCGGGCCTATCTCGCCGGTCTCGCGGGGGTGACCGCGGTCCATGACCTGCACATCTGGCCGATGAGCACCACCGAGACCGCGCTCACCGCGCATCTCGTGATCCCCAGCGGCCACCGCGGCGACGGCTTCCTGCACGAGGTGGCCCACGATCTGGAGCACCGCTTCGGCATCGGCCACGCAACCGTACAGATCGAGACCGGCGCGCACGCGGAGCACTGCGTGGATTGTGCTTAGGCCGCCGCTTCCTTCTTGGTCTTTGTAGAAACCACGCGCACGGGTTCCTTGCGGCCTTCGACCACGTCCTTGTCGACCACCACCTCGCTGACGCCGTCCATGCTCGGCAGGTCGAACATCGTGTCGAGCAGGATCGCCTCGACGATCGAGCGCAGGCCGCGTGCGCCGGTCTTGCGCTTGATCGCCCGCTCGGCGATCGCGACGAGCGCATCCTCCGTGAATGCCAGGTCGACGTCCTCGAGCTCGAACAGCTTCTGGTACTGCTTGACCAGCGCGTTCTTCGGCTCCTTGAGGATTTCGACCAGCGCGACGACGTCGAGGTCGTGCAGCGTGGCGATCACCGGCAGGCGGCCCACGAATTCGGGGATCAGGCCGAACTTGAGGAGGTCTTCCGGCTCGCACTTCTCGAGCAGCTCGCCCACGCGGCGCGCATCTGGATCAGCGACGTTGGCGCCGAAGCCGATCGAGCGCTTCTGCAGGCGGTCGGCGATGACCTTCTCAAGGCCGGGGAACGCGCCGCCGCAGATGAAGAGGATGTTGGTCGTGTCGACCTGGAGGAATTCCTGCTGCGGATGCTTGCGGCCGCCCTGCGGCGGGACGGAGGCGGTGGTGCCTTCCATCAGCTTGAGCAGCGCCTGCTGCACGCCCTCGCCCGACACGTCGCGGGTGATCGAGGGATTCTCAGCCTTGCGGGTGATCTTGTCGATCTCGTCGATGTAGACGATGCCGTGCTGCGCCTTGTCGACGTTGTAGTCGCTCGACTGCAGCAGCTTGAGGATGATGTTCTCGACGTCCTCACCCACATAGCCCGCTTCGGTCAGCGTCGTCGCGTCGGCCATCGTGAATGGCACGTCGAAGGTGCGCGCCAGCGTCTGCGCCAGCAGCGTCTTGCCGCTGCCGGTCGGCCCAACGAGCAGAATGTTCGACTTCGCCAGCTCAACGTCACCCGACTTGCCGCTGTGCTTCAGCCGCTTGTAATGGTTGTGCACCGCGACCGAGAGCACGCGCTTGGCGCGGTCCTGCCCGATCACGTAGTCGTTCAGCGTGCCGCAGATGTCCTGCGGGGTAGGCACGCCGCCGTCCTTCTTGCCGACGCCGCCTCCCTTGGTCTCTTCGCGGATGATGTCGTTGCACAGCTCGACGCATTCATCGCAGATGAACACGGTCGGACCTGCGATGAGCTTCCTCACCTCGTGCTGCGACTTGCCGCAGAAGCTGCAGTAGAGCGTGCTCTTGCTGTCGGATCCGCTCAGTTTGGTCATTCTTTCGTCCTGTTCTCTCGCGTTCGGCGCGGGAGATTCGCCCTCGTCAATGTAGACTGAGGGTATCCAATATCAATCAGTCTAACCTTAATGCCCACGGCTTGCTCCAGCCTGAAGAGCCAAGGTTGCCAAAATGCTACAGTTTCGCGGCAACGGTTTAACGCCGGTTTGGGTGCCCGATTATTCGGGCGCGCCGCCTGCAGAACCGCTCTTGTCGCCGACCTCGTCGGTCGGCGGGCGGCTCTCGAACACCTTGTCGACGATGCCAAATTTCATCGCCTCGTCGGCTTCGAGGAAGGTGTCGCGGTCGAGCGCCTTCTCGATGTCGGTCAGCGATTTGCCGGTGTACTTGACGTAGAGATCGTTCATCCGCTGGCGGATGCGAAGGATTTCCTTCGCTTGAATTTCGATGTCCGAGGCCATGCCGCGCGCGCCGCCCGAAGGCTGGTGGACCATGATCCGCGAGTTCGGCAGCGCGATACGCATGCCCGGCTCGCCTGCGGCCAGCAGGAAGCTGCCCATCGAAGCCGCCTGGCCGACGCAAACGGTCGAAACCCGCGGTTTGATGTATTGCATGGTATCGTGGATCGCCATGCCGGCGGTGATCACGCCGCCCGGGGAGTTGATGTACATCGAGATGTCGCGGCTGTTCTCGCTCTCGAGGTAGAGCAGCTGAGCGACGATCAGGCTGGCCATACCGTCCTCCACCGGTCCGGTGACGAACACGATCCGTTCGCGCAGCAGACGGCTGAAGATGTCGAAGCTGCGTTCGCCGCGGCTCGTGCTTTCGACGACCACCGGCACCAATTGCCCGGTGACCGGGTCCATGCTGAACTTGCCTTGCGCGTTGTCGGTGCCGAACAGGTCGATCATAAATCCTCGTTGTCTGGAAGTGCCGCGCCTATGTCGCGCCTTGGCCCGCGATGTTCAAGGGGGTTGCGACAGCCGGCACGAATGCCGTTCATCGGATTCGGTTCGCTGCCGGTCGAACTTGCGGTGCTACAAATGTAGCGCGGCCATACGCACCCGGTCATGAGGTCAACCGTCACCACCGCCCTGCTTTGCGGCTCAGCCCTGCTGCTCTTACCCGTTGCCGCCTCCGCGCAGGACAACGCTCCAGCGCCTGCGCCGGCGGTCGCCGCCAGCGCATCGACCGACATCCCCGGGGCGAGCAGCGCCAACCATGTCGTCTACACCCCAGCCGACTTCGCGCGCTTCTCGCCGAAGAACGCGCTCGACATGCTCAACCAGGTCCCCGGCTTCTCGGTGACCAATGCCGACCAGGGGCGCGGGTTGGGCGAAGCCAGCGTCAACGTGCTGATCAACGGCGAGCGGCTGGCGCTCAAATCGGAAACGATCTTCGACCGCCTGCAGAAGATTTCAGCCGACAAGGTCGAGCGGATCGAGATCGTCGACGGCGCCTCGCTGAAGATTCCCGGGCTCTCGGGCCAGGTTGCAAACGTCGTCACCAAGGCCGGCGGCCTGTCCGGGCAGTTCGAGTGGGACAGCCGCTTCCGGCCCGGATACGTCAGCCCCGCCTGGTTCGGAGGGAACATTTCGCTCAGCGGTTCGACCAGGACGCTCGACTACACGCTGGCGCTCAACAACGACATCGGCACCGGTTCGATCAAGGGGCCGACGATCATCACCGACGCCAACGGCCAGGTGATCGAGAGCCGCCATCTTCATGTAGCCAACCATTTTCATGCGCCGAAGATCTCGGGCTCGCTCAAGTGGGACGGGCCCGGAAGCTCGGTGGCGCACTTCAACGCCCAGTACCAGCAGCAATACCAGGACAACCTCGACGAGGAAGAACGCACCGTCCCCGGCGGCGTCGACCAGCAATATCGCTACACGCCGCGCGATCGCGACCGCAATTACGAGATCGGCGGCGATTTCGAGTTCAAGCTCGGACCCGGCCGGCTCAAGCTGATCGGCCTCGACCGCTACGACCACGAGCGTTACCGCGAAGACGTGGTGCTCACCTACGCCGACGGGTCGCCGAATACCGGCGGCCGTTACGCCAGCGTCAGCACCAGCAAGGAGAAAGTCGCCCGCGCCGAGTACAACTGGCGCATGCTCGGGGGTGATTGGCAATTGTCGGGCGAAGCGGCGTTCAACAGCTATGACGGGGTCGCACACCTGTTCGACCTGGCACCGTCGGGCGAACTGACCGAGATTCCCTTCCCGGCGGGCACGGGCGGGGTGAAGGAAGATCGTTACGAAAGCATCCTGACGCACAGCCGCCAGCTCGCGCCCAACCTTTCGCTACAGCTCGGCGGCGGCTACGAGTATTCGAAGCTCTCGCAGACCGGTTCGATGGGCCTCACCCGCACCTTCTGGCGGCCCAAGGGTTCGGCGAGCCTGGCGTGGAACGTCCACAAGGGGTTCGACATCTCGCTCAAGCTGGCGCGCGTGGTCGGCCAGTTGGCGTTCTCCGACTTCCTCGCCCGCGTCGATCTCGACCAGGGCAATGGCAGCGCCGGCAACGTCAACCTGGTGCCGCCGCAAAGCTGGGAGCTGAACTTCGAAGCGAAGAAGGACATGGGCGCCTGGGGCACCAGCACGTTAAAGCTCTACGGCAGGCGCTACCAGGATTACATCGAATGGATCCCGCTACCCGGCGGCGTCGAATCCCGCGGCAACATCGACAGGGCCAACGTCTACGGCGTGAACTGGGTCAGCACGTTCAACCTCGATCCGCTCGGCTGGAAGGGCGCGAAGATCGATGCCGACCTGACTTGGGAGCATTCGAGCCTGCGCGACCCGCTGACCGGCGAGACGCACCAGTTCAGCAACGAGCAGAACCGCATCGCCAACGTCAGCATCCGCGACGACATTCCGGGCAGCAGTTGGGCTTGGGGCGGCGGCGTGCAGTACAACCACACCCTGCCGTACTACCGGATCTTCGAAACCGGCATCAATTACGAAGGACCGGCCTACACTTACGCCTTCATCCAGAACAAGGACGTGTTCGGGCTCGACGTGAGGTTCCAGATCTTCAACCTGACCAACGGGCGGCACATCAACCGGCGAACCGTGTACGACGGTTTCCGCGACACCGGATCGGTGCTGTTCCACGAAGACGGCAATCAGTCTGTTGGCTTCATTTATCAGCTGTTCGTGAAGGGCAAATTCTAACGATTTGCGTCGCCAGCCCGGCGTGGCACAACGTCGGGATGAGAACCCGCCTCGCCCGCGCCGCCGCGCCGCTCGCCCTCCTGGTCCTCCCGTGCGCCGCCTTGGCGCAAAACGTGCCGGACGCGAACGCGCAGCAGTACTGGGGCCTGATGGCGCGCGACCAACTCGCGACGATCGCCGCGCGCGACGACGCCGGGCCGCGGCTCAACGCGGTGATCGTCGCCAAGGACGCGGCGACGGTGGCCGCCGAAGTCGCCGTAGCGAAGGACCTGCCGCTGCAGGGCCGAGCGGTGCTGGTGAAGGACAATATCGAGACCCGCGAATGGCCGACCACCGCCGGCAGCCTCGCGCTGAAGGACAACACGACCGGCCGCGATGCGCCGCTGATCGCGCGCCTGCGCAAGGCGGGCGGGGTGGTGCTCGGCAAGACCAACCTCAGCGAATGGGCCAACATCCGCTCGACCAGCTCGACCAGCGGCTGGAGCGCGGTTGGCGGGCTGACGAAGAACCCCCACGCAATCGACCGCAACGCCTGCGGCTCGTCCTCGGGCAGCGGCGCGGCGGTGGCGGCGGGAATGGCCTGGGCGGCGATCGGCACCGAGACGGATGGGTCGGTGACCTGCCCGGCCAGCGTCAACGGGATCGTCGGCCTAAAACCGACGGTCGGTCTGGTCAGCCGGACCTACGTGGTGCCGATCAGCGTGAGCCAGGATACCGCCGGCCCGATGGCGCGCAGCGTGGCCGACGCCGCGCTGCTGCTCAACGCCATCGCCGGGCCCGATCCGGCGGATGCGGCGACGGCGCGCGCGGCCACGCACATGAGCGACTTCACGGCCGGGCTCGACAGCGCCTCGCTCAAGGGAAAGCGGGTCGGCGTGCTGCGCAAGATGGTCGGCAACGATACGCGCGTGGAGAAGCTGTTCGAGGCCGCGGTCGCGGACCTCAAGCGCGCCGGGGCTGTGGTCGTGCCGATCGATTACGAGATGCCCAAGGAAATGGGCGACGCCGAACTGACGGTGCTGCTTTATGAACTGCGCGAGGGGCTCGGCAAGTACCTAAAGGATTCGCCCGCGAGCATTCCGGTCCGCAGCCTCGATGACGTGATCGCCTTCGACAAAGCGCACGCCGACGAGGAAATGCGCTGGTTTCGCCAGGAACTATTCGAGCAGGCCGCCAAGACCACCGACGCCGCCGCTTACAAGAAGGCGCACGACAACAACCTGCGACTCGCGGGCCGGGAAGGGATCGACAAGCTGCTCGCGGCCAACAAGGTTTCGCTGCTGCTCGCGCCCACCGTCGGCCCGGCGTGGACCACCGACCTCGTCAACGGCGACCACTACAACGGCTCGATCGGCGCGACGAGCCTGGCGGCGATCGCCGGCTACCCGCACCTGACCGTGCCGATGGGCGCGGTCGAGGGGCTGCCGGTGGGGCTGAGCTTCATCGGCGCGAAATGGTCGGACCACGCGTTGCTGCTGGCGGGCGCGGCTTACGAACGCGCACGGACGGCGAAACTGCCGGCGCCGTCGCTGAAACCGTGGGCGCCGGCGGGCGAATGATCGCCCGCCCGGCAGAACGGCTTACTTCTTCGCGGCCGCCTTTTTGGCCGGAGCCTTCTTCGCGGTGGGCTTGGCTTCCTCGGTCTTCTTGGCCGGCTCAGCCTTCTTGACAGCCGGCTTGGCCTCGGCCTTGGCCTTGGCCGCTTCCTTCTTCGGAGCGGCTTCCTTGGCCTTTTCAGGAGCAGCCTTCGCGGCCTTCTTGGCGGGAGCCTTCTTCGCCGCCGGCTTGGTCTCGACGACTTCTTCCGCCTCGATCGCGGCTTCGAGTTCCTCGCGGGTCACCTGGCGTTCGGTCACTTCGGCCTTATCGAACAGGAAATCGACGACCTTGTCCTCGTAGAGCGGGGCGCGCAGTTGGGCTTGCGCCATCGCATCCTGACGGACGTACTCGACGAACCGCTCGCGGTCCTCGGGGCGGTACTGCTGCGCGGCCTGCTGCAGCAGCATCTGCATTTCCTGGTTCGAGACTTCGACGCCGTTGGCCTGGCCGATTTCCGACAGCAGCAGGCCCAGGCGCACGCGGCGCTCGGCGATGCGGCGGTAGTCGGCCTTGTCGGCCTCGATCTCCTGGCGCGCCGCGTCGGGGTCGTCTTCCTTGGCGACTTCGGCTTCGAGCTGCTGCCAGATCTGCTCGAATTCGGCGTCGACCATGCTCGGCGGGACGGCGAAATCATGGGCGGCGGCCAGCGTATCGAGCAGCTGGCGCTTCATCTGCGTACGAGTGAGGCCGGCCGTTTCCTGCTCGAGCTGGCCCTTTAACAGACCTTTGAGCTGCTCGAGGCTCTCTAGCCCCAGCGACTTGGCGAAATCCTCGTCGATCTTGGTCTCGCCGGGCACCTTTACCGCTTGCACGGTGACGTCGAACTCGGCTTCCTTGCCCTTGAGGTTTTCGGCCGGATAGTCGTCGGGGAAGTTGACTTTGATTGTCTTGGTGTCGCCCGTCTTGAGCCCGCTGAGCTGCTCTTCGAACCCGGGGATGAACTGGCCCGAGCCCAGTACCAGCGGTGCGCCTTGGGCCTTGCCGCCTTCGAACTCCACACCGCCGACGCGGCCGACGAAATCGATCGTCAGCTGGTCGCCGTCCGCCGACTTCTTCGTCTTGGGCGCGTCCCTGTAGCTCTTCTGGTTGCCGGCCAGCTTCTCGAGCGCCTCGTCGACTTGCGCGTCGGCGACTGCAACGGTCAGTTTTTCGAGCTTGAGACCCTCAACCGACGGCGCCTCGATCTCCGGCAGAACCTCGAGTTCGACCGAGAGCTCGGCATCCTTGCCCTGCTTGTAACCGTCGCCGAGATCGACCTTCGGCTGCAGCGCCGGGCGCAGCTTCTTCTCGCGCATCAGCGAATCGATCGATTCCTGCACTGCGGTGTTGAACGCGTCCGAATGCAGCGCCTCGCCGTGCATCTTCTTGATGAGGTTCGCCGGCACCTTGCCCGGGCGGAAGCCGGGCATGCGCACCTGCGGGGCGACCTTCTTCACCTCGGCATCGATCCGCGCCTCGATGTCCTTGGCGGGAATCTTCACCGTGTAGGCGCGCTTGAGGCCTTCGTTGGTGGTCTCGACGATCTGCATTCCAAACCTTCCGAATTACTTGGCTATCCAAGCGCCAGGAACTGGTGCGGGCGAAGGGACTCGAACCCCCACATCTTGCGATACTTGGACCTAAACCAAGCGCGTCTACCAGTTCCGCCACGCCCGCGGCCCGACGAACTCCGCGCAGGCTGGAGCCCGCGAACAGGGAGCCGCCGTTACTAGCGCGCGGCCAAAAGGGCAAGCGGCACGACAGGCCGCGTCGGCAGGGGAACGCGCGATCCCGGCCAACCGTTTCCACAAGCGAGAGCAAGAGGACAATTTCCATGGAAAATCACCTACAGGAAGCGGTGCAGTTCGGCGGCCGCACGGTGCCACCAGCGACGCCGCCGACGATCAACGGCGGCGCCAGCGCGGCCGACGCCATGCGCGCCGATGCCGGCGGCGACAGCGACTTCCCGGGCCAGGGCCCCGACGAGGTGCAGCCCGGCCAGGGCGATTTCGACCGGCCCGACCGCTCGCCCGAGCAGGAAGTGCCCAGCCCCGGTCATGACAACGACCAGCCGGGTCGCGGGCCCGCGGAGACACCGTCGCAACCCGATATGCCGAGGGAAGCGCCGCCGTCGGATTGATTTTCGGCGCTGCGGCGCTAGGGAGCGCCGATGAGCGAAGACACCGACGTTCCGCCCGATCGCCTGTCGATCAATCCGCGCAGCGATTATTTCGACGCCGACAAGCTGGGGCGCGGCATCGGCATCCGTTTCAAGGGTGTGCAGCGCCACAACGTGGACGAATACTGCATCTCCGAAGGCTGGGTGCGGGTCCAGGCGGGCCGCTCGATGGACCGCCACGGCCAGCCATTGACGATCAAGCTGACTGGTCCGGTCGAGGCGTGGTACGAGGATCTGGGCGAGGACGCGCCGGTCGCGAAGAAGGACTAGTTGCGCGCGATCTGGGCGGTCAGGTCGATCGGCTTGCCCTTGCCGCGCTGTTCCTTCGCCACGAGTTGCGTCGAGGCCGGCGCTGCGAATGACGCAAACGCATTGAGGAACGCCCGCGATGGGGCGATCGGCGAGGCCGGTTCGGCCCTGGCGATCTGGAACGACGGCCGCGTGTCCCTGTCGGGATAGATAAAGCCCGCGACCGGCCAGGCCGTCGTGCCGAGGTCCTGGATCGGCGCGTACCACACGCGGACCTCGCTCCAGTCGTTGCCCGGCGACACATCGACCGCCCGCACGTCATCCTCGATCTGGCCGCGACGGCCGTCGATCGGCGACCAGTTGGCGTGGCGCAGCAGCACGGTGCGCGAATCGATTACCCGGCTAATCGCGGCAACATGGCCGCGCCTCATGCTGCCGGACGGCTGGAAGGCCATCACGGCGCCGACACGGGGCGTGTGTCCGCGATCGTATCGGCCGTCGGCCTGGTCCCACCACGTCCGGGCATCGCCGTAGATCTCGATTCCGGTGACCTGGCGCGCATAGGTGACGCACTGGAGATAGGGCTGCGATTCCCCGCTCGGGCCGTCGAACCTCTCAACGGCGTCGGCGAACGCAGGCCCGGCCGAACAGCCGAGCGCGAATGCGGCGAGCGCGAGTGCTAACCTGACCCTCATGTTCCCTGGAATCGCCCTGTAGGGTTAATTTTTTCTTGTCAGCGAAGGTTGTCACACGCTTTACGAAAGGAGAATCCCTCAAGCGCCGAAGCTTGCCAAGCGTGCGACGAACCGCCACTTGGCGCGCCATGGCCAAGCGCCCCCTCCCCCAGGTTGTCATCATCGGCCGGCCGAACGTCGGCAAGTCGACGCTGTTCAACCGCCTGGTCGGCAAGAAGCTGGCCCTGGTCGATGACCAGCCCGGGGTGACGCGCGACCGCCGCTTTGGCGACGTTTCGCTGTCAGGCCTGGAGTTTACCCTGGTCGACACCGCCGGCTGGGAAGACGACGAGCCCGAGAGCTTGCCCGGGCGGATGCGGGCGCAGACCGAGGTTTCGCTCAAAGGCGCCGACGTCGCGCTGTTCGTGATCGATTCGCGCGCCGACCTGACGCCGCTCGACACCGAAATCGCCCGCTGGCTGCGTGGGCAGAACGTGCCGGTGGTGCTCGTCGCCAACAAGGCCGAAGGCCGCTCGGGCGATGCGGGGATCATGGAAAGCTACGCCCTCGGCTTCGGCGAACCGGTGGCGATCTCCGCCGAGCACGGCGAAGGCATGGCCAGCCTGTTCGAGGCGCTGCTGCCGCTGCTCGACGACAAACAGCCGCCCGAAGAAGACTTCGCCGAGCCGGCCGACGAGGAGGAGCACAACCCGTCCGCCCCGCTGAGCCTGGCGATCGTCGGCCGCCCCAACGCCGGCAAGTCGACGCTGATCAATCGCCTGCTGGGGGAGAACCGCCTGCTGACCGGACCCGAAGCCGGGATCACCCGCGATGCCATCGCGGTCGACTGGCAATGGACCGACCCGGCGAGCGGCGAGACGAGGGCAATGAAGCTCGTCGACACTGCGGGCATGCGCAAGAAGGCCAAAGTGCAGGACAAGCTCGAGCGGCTGTCGGTCGCGGATGCGCGCCACGCGATCGATTTCGCCGAAGTCGTCGTCCTGCTGCTCGACGCCACTCGAGGGCTCGAAGTGCAGGATCTCAAGATCGCCAACCTGGCGATCGAGGAAGGCCGCGCGCTGATCATCGCGATCAACAAGTGGGACGTGGCCGAGAACGCCAGCGCGCTGTTCAACGGCGTCCGCGCCGCGCTCGACGAAGGGCTGGCACAATTGAAGGGCGTGCCGCTGCTGGCCGTCTCGGCCATGACCGGCAAAGGCCTCGACCAGATGCTCTCCGCCGCCTTCGAAGTGCGCGAGGCGTGGAGCAAGCGCGTGCCGACCGCGGCGCTCAACCGCTGGTTCGAGCATGCCCTCGAAGCCAATCCCCCGCCCTCGCCCGGCGGCAAGCGGATCAAGCTGCGTTACATCACCCAGTCGAACACCCGGCCGCCGCGCTTCGTGATCTTCGGCAACCGCCTCGACGACTTGCCGACCAGCTACGAGCGCTACCTGCTCAACGGCATCCGCCGCGAGCTCGGCTTCGGCGCGGTGCCAGTCCGGTTGACGCTCAAGAGCCCGAAGAACCCCTTCTCTAATTGAGGTGCCGGAGCTTGTCCGGGTTGCGCATCAGGTAGATCGCGGCGACCTTGCCGTCTTCGATCTCCAGCGCGGTCGTCTGCAGCTCGCCGTCGGCTTCGCGCGTCACGAAGCCCGGCAAGCCGTTGACGAAGGCAAACCGGACGAGGGTTGAGCCGTGCTGGCGGAAGATCGCCGCAAGGCCCTGGTGCAGCTTGAAGACCTCGTCGAAGCCCAGCACCGGCCGCCCCGCCGCCGAGCGCTTGCCGCCGCCGTCGGCGTGCATGCTGACCTCCGCCGCGAGCATCCCGGCGAGCGCCGTCATGTCGCCGCTGCGCGAGGCGGCGAAGAAGGCCTCGGCGAGTTCCAGGCCGCGCTGCTTCTCGACCTCGAACCGAGGCCGGGCCTCGCGCACGTGAGCCCGGGCGCGGGCCGCGAGTTGACGGCAGGCAGCCGGATCGCGCTCGACCGTCTTGGCGATCTCGTCGAAACCGACCCCGAACACATCGTGGAGCAGGAAAGCCGCGCGCTCCAGCGGCGACAGCCGCTCGAGCGCCAGCATCAGCGGCAGCGTCACGTCATTGTCCGGCTCGTCCTCGACGACCGGCTCCGGCAGCCACGGGCCGACATAAGTCTCGCGCTTGTGTCGGGCAGACTTGAGCTGATCGAGGCACAGGCGGGTCACCGTGCGGCGCAAGTAGGCTTCCGGTTCACTGACAGCGTCGCGGTCGGCCGCCATCCAGCGGACGAACGCTTCCTGCACCGCGTCCTCGGCGTCGGCCACGGAGCCGAGCATGCGGTAAGCGACACGGATGAGGCGGGGACGCAGCGGATCGAAGGTCTCCACCGCGTCCGCATGCGTCCCCTGCCCGGTCATGCCGCAGCCTTCGCCGCCGCGGTCTCGTTCCACAGGCCGAAGCCCACGGCCAGGCGGTTCCAGCCGTTGATCACGTTCACAAGCAGGGTGAGCTTCACTTGTTCTTCCTCGCTAAAATGCGCCGCCAGCGCTTCGCGGGCGCTCGCCCGGTAGCGATCGTCGTAGAGCCGCGTCAACGCCTCGGTCCACGCCAGCGCGGCGCGTTCGCGCTCGCTGTAACACGGCGCCTCGCGCCAGGCGGAAAGCAGGTAGATACGTTGCTCGGTCTCGCCCTTCGCACGGGCATCGGCGGTGTGCATGTTGATGCAATTGGCGCAGCCATTGATCTGCGAAGAGCGGATCTTCACCAGCTCGGCGAGCGTCGGATCGACGCTTCCGTCGATCGCGAACGAGGCGTTCATCCAGCTCTTCATTGCGGCGGGCGCGGCGGCGAACGGGTCGATTCTGGCGGTCATGGTCGGGTCCTTTCGTTGGTTCCGACCATAAGACGAGACAGGATCGCCCGATGTGACATCTGCCGCGAAAAAGGCGCCCGGGCGGGTCGCTATGCCGTCTTCAGCTCCATGTCGCAGCGGACCCCGTCGGCCGCGAAATCGATGCTGAATTTGGCCGCGGCGGAGTGCATTGAAAGGATCCGGCTGCCCATCCCTCGCCGTTCTGGCGCCTTGACCGGCGGTCCGTCATGTTCGCACCAGTGCAGCCTCACCGTGCTGTCTTCGGGGTCGCTCCAGCGCAGTTCGACCCAACCATCGGCAGCGCCCAGGGCGCCGTATTTGATCGCGTTGGTCGCAAGCTCGTGCAGCGCCAGCACCGCGGGCACGCACCCGTCACGCGCGATTGGCTGGGGCGTGCCCGCCAGGCGGATGTCGTAATCGGCCAGGAAGGGCCGCAGGGCTTCTTCGGCCAAATCGGGCAGCGCGCACGACACCGCGCTGTCGCCGCTGAGCAGGCTCGTGGCGCGGTCGAGCGCGGCCAGGCGTTCGGCGAAGGCATTTTGCGCCTCTTCGGGATCGGAGTGGCGGTGACTCAGCGCCGACAGCGAGTTGACCACCGCCAGCAGGTTCCTGAGCCGATGGCGCAGCTCCTGATTTAGCAGAGCCTCGCGCGCCGAAATCGCGTCCACCTCCGCAAGCACACGCCGAAGCCATTCGCCGATCGCAATCAAGCAGACGCACGAGAACACGAACAGACCGAAGATCGCCACTCCCTCGGGCGTCGCGCCGAGCGGCTCCATGCCCCGCATGAACAGCAACCGGGCGACTGCCGCGCACAGGACAGTCGTGAGCAGCGAATAGCGCCAGCCGAGAAACAGCGCCGAAAGCACCACCGCCGGATAAAAAGTGACGAAAGGCGTACCATGCCGCCCGGCATCGAGTGCAAGGCGAAGCAGCGTGGGGATGACGACGGCGGCCAACGTCCAGCCGAGGCTGACGACAGGGCTACGGCGCGCAAGCACGGCTTGCCCGGTCCGCCTCGCCCATTGCGACGCCGCACCTGCCACGAACCCTCCAGTCCTCACGGTCATTACGCGCGTGGGCGGGAGGATGGGAAGCAGATTTACCTTAGCTCGCCGAAGCTAGCCACCAGCCTCGCCGGCGGGCTCGCTCTGCAGCTGTACATAATTCTGCAGCCCCATCCGTTCGATCATGTCGAACTGAGTCTCGAGGAAATCGACGTGCTGCTCTTCATTTTCGAGGATACGCTCGAGCACTTCACGGCTGACGTAGTCGCGCACGGTTTCGCAGTGCTGGATAGCATCGCGCAGCAGCGGAATTGCCTCCATCTCGAGCGCGAGGTCGGCCTTGAGGATTTCCTCGACCGTCTCGCCGACCTTGAGCTTGCCGATCGCCTGAAAGTTGGGGAGCCCGTCGAGGAACAGGATACGGTCCGCCAGCATGTCGGCGTGCTTCATTTCGTCGATCGACTCGTGGCGCTCGAACTCGGCCAGCTTGCGCACACCCCAGTGGTGCAGCACGCGATAATGCAGCCAATACTGATTAATCGCGGTCAGCTCGTTGGTGAGCGCCTTGTTGAGATAGTCGAGGACCTTGCCGTCACTCTGCATCGTGGTTCCCCTTGGTGCGCCGGCCCGACCATGCGCCAGCGGGGAGTCGCTTTGCAAGGGGTCAGAGAACTGGCGAGCCGATCAGGCGACCAGCGCGGTTTCGGGCACGGCAGCCCGCTCCTCGCTGGCGATCTCGTCAGCCAGTTCGAGGCACTGGCCGCATTGCGGCCGCTTGCCGAGCGCCGCGTAGATCGCCTCGGCATCGCCCGGCACGAGGCGGGCGGCGCGGCGGAATTCGCACTCGCGGATGGCATTGCAGATGCAGACGTACATGGGCCTGGACGATCCTGATCGATTCGCCTCCTTATTTAATGCGAATAGGTTGCAATAGCAACTGTGATCCTAGCCCGACGGATCAGCGGGTCACGAGGCATTCCTGTCCGCCGCGCTGCAGTGAGCGGCAGGCGGCTTCGGCCGCGTCACGCGTGGCGAAGCCGCCCGCCTGAAGTTTGGTGACCGCACCGGCGGGCACGGCCAACTTGATCTTGCCGGCCAGTTCGCTGCGGCCGCTCAGACGCGCCCACAGCTTATCGACGTTGCCACGAACAGAGAATGCGCCGAGCTGGACGCGCCACGGCCCGTTCGCCGCTGCGGCCGGGATCGCCGCCGCGGGCTTCGCCTTCGCCGGTGCGGCAGCCACGCGCGATGGCGCGGCGGCGCCCTGGGGCGGCTCGACGGGACCGTGCGCATAACTCGCGCCTGCCTGGGCCGGGCTTTCGGCCCCGGTCGCCCGGCTCGCCTCGGCCACCGCGGCGAGCGCGGCGGCGACCGACGGCGACACGGCGACTTTCTCCGGCGGTCGCGGGGCGAGAACCACAGCGGTCGGGACCCCGCCGTGCGAGCCGACGGTGACAGCGGTACCAAGATCGGCGGAAGCTAGCGCGCGGCCGCGCGCGGCATCGGCTTGGGTCTGCATTTGGACGGCCAATCCCGCCGCCTGCTGGCGTTGCGCAAGGGGAATTGTCTGGTCCATCTGAGCCAGCGCCGCTGCTGCCTGCGGCAGGCGCTGCGCGTTAGCCATCGAGACCAGCGCATAGGCCTGAACCCAGTCCTTGGGCACAATGTCGCCGTTGAAGCTGGCGATCCCGAGAAGGTATTCGGAGCGTGGGTCGCCGCGCCGGGCGGCATCCTTGATATAGGGCAGAGCGGCTTCGCGGCGGCCGTCCTGAAACAGCATCAGGCCAAAGGTATCGGCCGCCTGGACGTGGCCTTTGGCCGCGGCCTGAGCATAGAGCGCCTCGGCCTTGGCCGGGTCCGCGGGTACGCCGCGCCCCAGGCGATAGGCCTGCGCAAGGTCGAACATCGCATCGGGATCGCCCACGGAAGCCGGGCCTTGCCATTCGTGCACCGCCGCGGCGTAATCCCCCCGCGCCCAGGCATCGACGCCGGCTTTCACATCGGCCCGTGCGGCGCTGCCGCTGGCCATCGCGGCGAACGCTGCTGCGCCCAGAATGGCTCCGTTTCCCCACTGCCTCATCGCCATGCCCCTGCGTCTCATCGCATGCTGCCATAGTAAACGCACTGTTAGCAAAGGCTTTATGCCGGCCAGAATCTTCCGTGGCGGCGCGCGCGGCGCACTAGCCGCCGGCATTGCAAACGTGGCTTCGCGTTAACCCATATTTAGGGGTGTTCTGCGATCCCGATTGCTGAAGGGCCGGAATTTTCCCGCCGGCTGCAACTTTGGGGGATTCGCCTTGCGCGTTTTGGCATTGGCTTCGCAGAAGGGCGGTTCGGGCAAGACGACGCTCTCCGGGCACCTGGCGGTGCAGGCGCAGCGCGCCGGCGCCGGACCGGTGGTGCTCATCGACATCGACCCGCAAGGCTCGCTCGCCGACTGGTGGAACGAGCGTGAGGCCGAATACCCGGCCTTCGCCCACACCACCGTCGCTCGACTCGCGGGCGACCTCGCCACGCTGCGCCAACAAGGCTTCAAGCTGGCGGTGATCGACACTCCGCCGGCGATCACCATGGCCATCCAATCGGTCATCGGCGTTGCCGAGCTGATCGTCGTGCCCACCCGGCCGAGCCCGCACGACTTGCGCGCCGTCGGCGCCACCGTTGACTTGTGCGAGCGTGCCGGCAAGCCACTGATTTTCGTGGTCAACGGGGCCACGCCGAAAGCCAAGATTACCTCCGAAGCCGCGGTCGCGCTGTCGCAGCATGGCACCGTGGCCCCGATCACCCTCCACCACCGCACCGATTTCGCCGCCTCGATGATCGACGGGCGCACGGTGATGGAAGTCGATCCCGAGGGACGCAGCTCCCAGGAAATCGCCGCCCTGTGGCACTACATGGCCGACCGGCTGGAACGGAACTTCCGCCGCACCGTATTCGCCGCGCCGGGCACCAGCGTATCGCAAATGCCTGGCACCAACCGTCCGCAAGGCGGCTTCGGCCGCCGGATAGCACAGTAAGCGGCGGGAGGCAGGTCGCCATGAATGACCCCAAGCCTCTCGCCTCGCTCGGACCCTCGCTGCTTGCCCGCAAGGGCGCGGCGAAGCCGGCGATGCGCCCGCAAGCCCCCGGCTTCACCGCCGTCAAGGCATCGGCGCAGAGCCTCGAGGATCTTGGCTGGAACGACATGGGTGAGGAGGACGCCGCGGCGAATCACACTGCCGAGGTGCTCCAGCTCACGCCTTCGCCGCACAACCCGGAAGCCGAGGCCAAGACCGACAAGGGTTCGCCGAAGCCCAAGGTTCGCACGATGCACGAAGAGCTGGCGCTCCGCCTGGCCGAATCCGGCCAGGACCCCGAAGACCTGCCGGCGATTCCGCTGAGGAAGAAGGAAACGCTGGTCGACCACAACCCGCAGGCGGCTCCGGCGACGCGGCCGCGCAGCGAAGCCTCGCGCGCGTCTGATGCGTTCAGCCGCCGGGCCGCCTTCACGCTGCGGCTCGACGCCAAGCGTCACCTCAAATTGCGGCTCGCCAGCACGGTCCGCAATCGCAGCGCGCAGCAGCTGGTTACCGAGGCGCTCGATCGCTTCCTCAACGACATACCGGAAATCGAAGCGCTGGCCGCTCAGGTCAAGCGCGACTGAAGCCGACCACAAGGGGGTCTCACGAGATGAATCGCACGGCAAACAGCAAACGGATGATCGCCCTGGCGGCGACCACCGCGATGGCCGCGGGCCTGCTCACCGGCTGCGCCACCCATGTGGCGCCGCGCGCCGACTTGTCGGCCAGTAAGGCTGAGGCGGCCCTCGCCAAAGGCAAACCGCAGGATGCGATCCAGCACGCCGAAGCCGCCGTTCAGGCGGAGCCGCGCAACGCCGCGTACCGGGCGATGCTCGGATCCGCGTACCTCGACGCCGGCCGCTTCGCGTCGGCCGAAGCGACCTTCGGCGACGCGATGAAGCTCGGCGACAATTCGCCCAGCACCGCACTCAGCCTGGCGCTCGCGTTCGACGGTGAGGGCAAATATCAGGAAGCTTCGGCCCTTCTGCGCGACTGGGAAAGCCAGATTACGCCGGCCGACCTCGGGCTCGCTTACGCGCTGTCGGGGGAACCCGGCCGGGGCATTCAGATCCTGTCGAACGCGATTCGCGGCGGGGAAAACACGCCGAAGATCCGCCAGAACCTCGCCTATGCCTATGCGCTCGCCGGACGCTGGAAAGAAGCGCGGCTGATGGCGGCGCAGGACGTGCCCGCCAATCTGGTGGGCAGCCGGATGGAAGAATGGGCGCAGATGGCCGAGCCGCAAGCGTGGCAGACGCGTGTCGCCTCGCTGATCGGTGCGCCCGCCGGCGTGGCCGACGCTGGGCAACCGGCGCAACTGGCGCTGGCTAACAACCCGACCGTCGAGCAACTCGCCACCGAAGCTGCGGCCGCCCAGGTAGCCGTGAACGATGCCGTGGTCGCTCCGCAGCCTGAAGCGGCAGCGGAACTGCCTCCGGTCGCCGACGCGGGTTCGCAACTCGCCGTCGCCGGGCCTGCGCCCCAGGCGGCCGAGAATTTCCAGGCGACGTTCGCCACCCTTTCGCCCTCGAGCGGCGCCGTCGCGCAAGCGATGCAGGACGCGCGAAAGTTCCTCGCACAACCGGTCGCGCAGGCCTCGGCCCCGCGCCGCAGCGCCGCGCCGCATGTCGCCAGCGCCGCCGCGATCAAGCAGTCGGCCGGAACGCACCTGATCCAGCTCGGCAGCTTTGCCAGCGAGCAGGGGGCGCGCCGCGCCTGGGGCGTCTACGCCAAACATTACCCTGAGCTGTCGAACCACCAGATGGTGATCAGCGAAGCGGTGGTGCGCGGCAAGCACTACTGGCGTGTTTCGGCAGCAGGTTTTGGCGTCGCCAGCAGCCAGGCAATGTGTGGGCGCGTGAAGAGCTCGGGCCAAGGCTGCTTCGCCTACGCCGAAGGACGCCCGCTTCCCGGCGCTGTCGACAACGGCACGCGCCTGGCGATGCGCTGAGTTATGCTCTCCCGCTTGCGGGAGGGCGACTCAATCGCCAATCGAAACGCCGCCCTTCCATAGCGCGATGACGCGGCCCTCGACGGGTTGCTTGTCGAACGGGGTGTTCCCGGCGCTGGCGGCCATCCGGTCGGAGTCGACAACCCAAGGCTTTGCCCGGTCGATCAGGGCGAGGTCCGCTTCGGCCCCTGCGCGCAATTCTCCGGCTTCGACACCCAGCAGCCTGGCGGGATTGGCGGCGAGGAGTTCGAACGCCCGCTCGATCGGGATCAAGCCGTCGCGCACCAGCGTCAGGGTCAGGGCGAGCAGCGTTTCGGCGCCCGCCATGCCGGGTGCCGCGTCGGCGAACGGGCGGCGTTTGTCCTCAGGGCCGCGCGGGTCGTGACCGCTGCCGACGACATCGATCGTGCCATCAACGATTGCTGCGATCACCGCCTGACGGTCAGCTTCGCCGCGCAAAGGCGGCGACAGACGGGCGAAGGTGCGAAAGTCCTGCAGCGCCAGGTCGGAGAGCATGAAATGCGCTGGACTGACCCCCGCGGTCACCCGCACTCCGCGCGCCTTGGCCGCGCGCACCAGGTCGAGCGCTGCTCGCGTTGTCACATGGCGCAAGTGCAGCCGCGCGCCGGCCATCTCCGCGAGCATGACGTCGCGCGCCACCGCCAGCGCTTCGGCTTCCGCCGGTGCGCTTGGCAGGCCGAGGCGGGCGGCCATTTCGCCGGCAGTAGCAGCCGCGTTGCCAGCCAGCCCGCCATCCTCGGCATGGCTGACAACGACGAGATCGAGCATCGCCGCGTATTGCAGCAGACGTAGCATCGTGCCGCTGTCCGCGATCCACTCGCGACCCGTAGCGACCGCCCTCGCCCCAGCCTCGCGCATCAGGGCCAGTTCAGCCAGCTGTTTGCCTTCGAGGCCGACGGTCGCCGCGGCGAGCGGGTGGACCCATAGGTCGGGTTTGCCGCTCTGCGCCGCGAATCGCACGGACGACGGCGTGTCGAGCGGCGGCGACCGATCGGGCATGAGCGCGGCGCGCGTTATTCCGCCGAAGTGAAACGCCGGTTTGTCGATCGCGAACACGCCGAAATCGATGAGACCGGGAGTCACCAGCGCACCGGCGGCGTCGACCACCTCGTCGCCCTCGGGAGGGTTGACGTCTCCGACCTCGGTGATGAGCCCGTCGATGCAGCGTATGGCGCCGGGTCGCACGCCCTCGGCAAGGACCAGTTGCGCGCCGGTAATAGTAAGAGCCCGCTGCTGCTTCACGCCCAGCCCTCCACGCCGCGCTCGCGACGAGTGAGCACGTCGAGGCATGCCATGCGGATGGCGACGCCCATTTCGACCTGGTCAGTGATGATCGATTGCCCAGCGAGCTCGGCGACATTGCTGTCGATCTCGACCCCGCGGTTCATCGGCCCTGGGTGCATCACGATCGCTTCCGGCGCGTGAGCCTTCAGACGCTCTAGCGTCAGACCATAGAGATGCCGGTACT
>Ga0105246_10000084_pt1 | contig 40128 bp, 37 predicted proteins | sample KBSM64metaG_FD_99694 | JGI IMG/M metagenome (GOLD analysis project Ga0105246, IMG submission 99694) | Miscanthus rhizosphere microbial communities from Kellogg Biological Station, Michigan, USA - KBS M6-4 metaG | ecosystem: Host-associated > Plants > Roots > Rhizosphere > Soil | place... | reverse complement strand
TCATTTCAGGAGCGAGACCATGAGCGCATCTCTACGTAGCGTCGACGGCCAGGACGAAGCAGCCATTTTGCGTGAGATCCAGAGCGCCCTGCGCGATCTGCGGTTTGGCGCGGTGGAAATCACCGTACACAACGCTCAAGTGGTACAGATCGAACGCAAGGAAAAATTCCGCCTGCAGAACCCGGGTAACAAACCGAGCTGAGCAGCAACGGCGATAGACCCGCAATTATAAAAAAAGCCAACACTCAAGAATTTTCAGGAGCTTCTATGTCGTCGATTCGCCGTTACGCCCTGGCCGCGCTGGCCAGTGCCGTGTTTGCCGGTTCCGCCGTTGCCAAGGACTACGAGTTGCTTAACGTCTCGTACGACCCCACCCGTGAGCTGTACCAGGACTACAACGCTGAGTTCACCAGCTTCTGGAAACAGTCCCACCCGGGCGACAACGTCAAGATCCAGCAATCCCACGGTGGTTCGGGCAAGCAAGGCCGCGCGGTGATCGACGGCCTGCGCGCCGACGTGGTGACCCTGGCCCTGGCCGGCGACATCGACGAAATCGCCAAGCTGGGCAAGACCCTGCCGGAAAACTGGCAAACCCGCCTGCCGGACGCCAGCACCCCGTACACCTCGACCATCGTGTTCCTGGTGCGCAAGGGCAACCCCAAAGGCATCAAGGACTGGGGCGACCTGATCAAGAAAGACGTGTCGGTGATTACGCCTAACCCGAAAACCTCCGGCGGTGCCCGCTGGAACTTCCTCGCCGCCTGGGCCTATGGCCTCAAGACCGGTGGCAGCGAAGCCAAGGCCCAGGAATACGTTAAAGAGCTGTTCAAGCACGTGCCGATCCTCGACACCGGCGCACGCGGTTCGACCATCACCTTCGTCAACAACGGTCAGGGCGACGTGCTGCTGGCCTGGGAAAACGAAGCGTTCCTGGCGCTCAAGGAAGACGGCGGCGCCGACAAGTTCGACATCGTCGTGCCGTCCCTGTCGATCCTCGCGGAGCCGCCGGTGGCCGTGGTCGACAAGAACGCCGAGAAAAAGGGCAATACCGAGATCGCCACCGAATACCTCAAGCACCTGTACAGCCCGGCTGGCCAGGAGATTGCGGCGAAAAACTTCTACCGCCCACGCGATGCGAAAGTCGCCGCCAAATACGCCCAACAGTTCCCTGAACTGGACCTGGTCACCATCGACAAAGACTTCGGCGGCTGGAAAACTGCCCAACCGAAGTTCTTTAACGACGGTGGCGTGTTCGACCAGATTTACACGGCGCAATAAACCAAAGTACCTGTAGGAGCGAGCTTGCTCGCGAAGGTCGTCAACGATAACGCGTACATTCTGAATGAGCGCGGTGCCCTTGACTCTTTCGCGAGCAAGCTCGCTCCTACAGTGGTTTCTACCCTTTAACCAAGGACTCTTATGTCGCGTCGTATTTCCCCCGTCATACCCGGCTTCGGGCTGACGCTGGGCTACACCGTGGTGTACCTCAGCCTGATCGTACTCATCCCCCTGGCGGCGATGTTTGTGCACGCCGCTCAACTCACCTGGGATCAGTTCTGGGCCATCATCTCCGCGCCCCGCGTGTTGGCGGCGTTGAAATTGAGCTTCAGCACCGCCTTGTACGCCGCGCTGATCAACGGCGTGATCGGCACTCTGCTGGCCTGGGTGCTGGTGCGCTACACCTTCCCCGGCCGCAAGGTCATCGATGCGATGATCGACCTGCCGTTCGCCTTGCCCACCGCCGTGGCCGGTATCGCGCTGACCGCGCTGTATGCGCCCAACGGCCTGGTGGGCCAGTTCGCCGCCGACCTGGGTTTCAAGATCGCCTATACGCCGCTGGGTATCACCCTGGCGCTGACCTTCGTGACCTTGCCGTTCGTGGTGCGCACCGTGCAGCCGGTACTGGCCGATATCCCCCGGGAAGTCGAAGAAGCCGCCGCCTGCCTGGGCGCCAAGCCATTGCAAGTGTTCCGCCATATCCTCGTACCGGCCCTGTTGCCGGCCTGGCTGACCGGTTTCGCGCTGGCGTTCGCGCGGGGCGTCGGTGAGTACGGCTCGGTGATTTTCATCGCGGGCAACATGCCGATGAAAACCGAAATCCTGCCGTTGCTGATCATGGTCAAACTCGACCAGTACGACTACCGTGGCGCCACCTCTATCGGGGTGCTGATGCTGGTGGTTTCCTTTGTCCTGCTGCTGCTGATCAACTTGTTGCAGCGGCGCATCGAACGTCCATAAGGAGGCGCGGAACATGTCCCAATCGTCTATATCCGCCGCGTCCTCGGCCAACGCCGCCCGGCGTGGCAGCGCGACCTCGCGACGCATCCTGATCGGCCTTGGCTGGCTGGTGTTTGCCCTGTTCCTGCTGCTGCCGCTGCTGATCGTGGTGTCCCAGGGCCTGAAGAACGGCCTCGGCGCGTTCTTCACCGCGATCCTCGAGCCGGACGCGCTGTCGGCGCTGAAACTCACGGTGATCGCCGTGGTGATCTCCGTGCCGCTCAACCTGGTGTTTGGCGTCAGCGCCGCGTGGTGCGTGAGCAAATATTCATTCCGTGGCAAAAGCATCCTGGTGACGCTGATCGACCTGCCGTTCTCGGTGTCCCCGGTGATTGCAGGCCTGGTCTACGTGCTGATGTTCGGCGCCCAGGGCTTCTTCGGCCCCTGGTTGCAGGACCATGACATCCAGATTGTGTTCGCCTTGCCCGGCATCGTGCTGGCGACCATCTTCGTCACCGTGCCGTTCGTGGCTCGTGAGCTGATCCCGCTGATGCAGGAGCAGGGCACCCAGGAAGAAGAAGCCGCGCGCCTGCTCGGTGCCAACGGCTGGCAGATGTTCTGGCATGTCACCGTCCCGAACATCAAGTGGGGCCTGATCTACGGCGTGGTGCTCTGCACGGCGCGGGCCATGGGTGAGTTCGGCGCGGTGTCGGTGGTGTCCGGCCATATCCGCGGCGTGACCAACACGCTGCCGCTGCATGTCGAGATTCTCTACAACGAATACAACCACGTCGCCGCCTTCGCGGTGGCCAGCCTGTTGCTGATCCTGGCGCTCTTCATCCTGCTGCTCAAGCAGTGGAGCGAGAACCGAATCAACCGCCTGCGCAACAGCGCCGGTGAGGAATAAGTCATGTCGATCGAAGTCCGTAATGTCAGCAAGAACTTCAACGCCTTCAAGGCCCTGGACAGCATCAACCTGGATATCCAGAGTGGCGAGCTGGTGGCGTTGCTGGGCCCGTCCGGCTGCGGCAAGACCACCTTGCTGCGCATCATCGCAGGCCTGGAAACCCCGGACGCCGGCAGCATCGTGTTCCACGGCGAGGACGTCTCCGGTCACGATGTGCGTGATCGCAATGTGGGCTTTGTGTTCCAGCACTACGCGCTGTTCCGCCACATGACCGTGTTCGACAACGTTGCTTTCGGCCTGCGCATGAAGCCGAAAAACCAGCGCCCGACCGAAAGCCAGATCGCGAGCAAGGTTCACGAGTTGCTGAACATGGTGCAGCTCGACTGGCTGTCTGACCGTTACCCGGAACAACTCTCCGGTGGCCAGCGCCAGCGTATCGCCCTGGCCCGCGCCCTGGCGGTGGAGCCCAAGGTGCTGCTGTTGGACGAACCCTTCGGCGCCCTCGATGCCAAGGTGCGCAAAGAGCTGCGCCGCTGGCTGGCGCGCCTGCATGAAGATATCAACCTGACCTCGGTGTTCGTGACCCACGACCAGGAAGAGGCCATGGAAGTCGCCGACCGTATCGTGGTGATGAACAAGGGCGTGATCGAGCAGATCGGCTCACCGGGCGACGTCTACGAAAACCCGGCCAGCGACTTTGTGTACCACTTCCTGGGCGACTCCAACCGCTTGCATCTGGGCGAGGACAAACACCTGCTGTTCCGCCCGCACGAGGTGTCGCTGTCACGGCATGAGCTTGAAGATCACCACGCAGCTGAGGTACGGGACATCCGGCCGCTGGGCGCGACTACTCGCGTGACCCTCAAGGTCGAGGGCCAGCCCGAGCTGATCGAAGCCGAAGTGGTGAAGGACCACGACAGCCTGACCGGCCTGACCCGTGGCGAGACCCTGTTCTTCAAACCCAAGGTCTGGCAAAAAGCCTGAGCTACCAATGTGGGAGGGGGCTTGCCCCCGATAGCGGAGTGTCAGTCACACATATGCTGACTGATCCACCGCCATCGGGGGCAAGCCCCCTCCCACATTTAGATCCCGCTGGGTTTGAGATCGCGGCGTGCCACCGGGCCTGAGCGTTGCTCAATCTGCTGCTTCAGCGCCTGGCGCAACCCCAGCACAAACGCCAGCTCCGCCACCACAAACAACGGCCCCACGATCAGCCCGGATACGTCATCCACGAACGCCGGCTTCCGGCCTTCGTAGTAATGCCCGACAAACTGAATCACCCAGCCCACCACAAACATCCCGATACCGCTGCTCAACCACACGGTCGTGCTCTGCGCCGCCAGCACGTGGCCGGCCCATACCGACAAGCCCATCAGCAGCGTCATCAAGAGTCCCAGGGCCAGTTCCAGGCGCAGGTAAAACCATGCCGAAAACAGCGCCAGCAGCACCGCCGGGGAAACCCACAGCGCACCCACCGTCCATTCGGGGCGTGACAGCAGCACGGCAACCGCCACCACGATCAAGGGAATGCCGATGAAATGGCTGGCGATATTGCGTGGGTCGCGGTGGTAGGCGGCGTATTGACTGAGGTGGTCGACGAGGCTTTTCATTGTTGTTCCTCCTGTAGGATGTTTGATCATGCCCTGTCAGTCGGCGCCTAACTGTCAACTGGGCGACAATCTTCGGAGTTCCCATGGACACAGGCAAATGGCACGCGCACCTGGCCGGCGGCCACTGGTTTGGCCATCTGCCTGCAGACTTGCAGCATAGCCTGCTGGCGGCGGCGCGGGTGCGCACGCTGACGGCGGGGCAGTTTCTGTTCAAGCGCGGCGATCCACCGTGTGGCCTGTATGCGGTGCTGGAAGGGGCGGTGCGCATCAGTGCGGTGAATGCCCAGGGCAAGGAAGCGGTGCTGAGCCTTGTGGAGACGCCTCACTGGTTCGGCGAGATCTGCCTGTTCGACAACCTGCCGCGCACCCACGATGCGCTCGCCACGGGCCCTTGCACGCTGGCGCAGGTGCCGCAGGCGGCGATGCTCGGCATGCTCGAGCGGCACCCGGCGTATTGGCGCGATGTGGCCCTGTTGATGAGCCACAAACTGCGCCTGTCGTTGATCAATATCGAACAGATGAGCCTGATGCCCGCGTCGGCGCGGTTGGCCCATCGGCTGCTGATGATTGCTCAGGGCTACGGTGAGCGAACGCAGGCGCGCCGGGTGTTGCAACTGCCCCAGGAGGACCTGGCGGCGATGCTCGGCCTGTCGCGCCAGACCACCAACAGCCTGCTCAGGGCACTGGAGCAACAGGGCGTGCTCGGCCTGAGCTACGGGGCCATCGAGATTCTCGACCTCAATGGCCTGCGGCTGGCTGCCGGCCTATGAACCGCGATAGGTGGAGAAGCCATAAGGGCTGAGCAGCAGCGGGATGTGGTAGTGCTGATCAGCCTGCTTGACCTGGAAAATCACCGGCACTTCGGGGAAGAAGGTTTCGCGGTTGGCCTTCTTGTAATAGTCGCCGGTCTTGAACACCACGCGGTACTCGCCCGGTTTCATGCTGCGATCAGCGGGAAACAGTTCGGCGATGCGCCCCTGTTCGTTGGTCACGCCCTGGGACAGCGATTGCCATTGGTCGCCCACGTGTTCTTCCAGGGTGACGTTGACGCCGGCGCTGGGCAGGCCGTTTTCCAGGTTGAGCACATGCACGCTCAGCGGGTTGCCGGCGGCCATGGCCATTGTGCACAGGCCGCTCAGGCTGAGGGCGGCGAGGGTCATGCTGAGGGTTTTCATCGTGAAGTCCTTTTTTGACAGAGGTGGTATCAAGGGGTGATTTTCAGGCCCAGTTGCTCGGCGGCCTGTACGGCGCAGGCTTCGTCCTGCGCGGCGCCGCCGGCACCGGCGATGCCCAGCGCGCCGACCAGCTCGGCGTCGGCAAACAGCGGCACGCCACCGCCGAGCAACAGCAACTCGGGCAAGCTGTTAAGGTTGGCGGCCTCGGGGTTGTTGCGCGCGCGCTCGGCGAACAGCCGGGTCGGGGTTTTGCTCGACAACGCCGTGTAGGCCTTGCGCTGGCTGGCGAGGCTGTTGTGTGGGCCGATGCCGTCGGCGCGCAGGCTCAGCAACAGGTTGCCGCCACGGTCGAGCACGGTCAGCGCGGCGGTGCAGTGCGCCAGGCCGGCATCGGCCAATTGGCGCGCGGTGCGCAGATCCAGCTCGGCGTGACGTGGCAGTTGCGGCGTGGCCTGGGCGGCAGTTGCCACGGCGAGGCTCAGGAACAAGGCAGTGCGAAACATGGTGAAGGCTCCAGAAGGCAGGCCGTCACGGTAGCCAGTGGACGTGGTCAAAAGCCGCACAATTTGATGACAGGTTTGTAATCAAACCCAGAGGTAAGGCATGCAGGTGTTGTTAGTGGAAGACCAGCCGCAACTGGCGCAACGCATGGCCCAGGGCCTGAGCGAGGCGGGTTTCGGCGTGGAAGTGGCGGCCAACGGCATGGCGGCGCAGCGCTTTGTGGAAAGCACCGAGTACGACCTGGTGATCCTGGACGTGATGCTCCCGGGCCTGAATGCGTGGAAGTTGCAGCAGGCGATTCGCCAGCGCGGAGAAACCCCGGTGCTGTTCCTGACCACGCCTGACGGCATTGAAGATCGGCTGCGTGGGTTGGAATTGCATGAAGACGATTACTTGCTCAAGCCGTTTGACGCCAAGGCGTTGGTGGCGCGGGTGAGGAAATTGTTGCGGCGTGATCGGGGGCGGTGATTGATCCGGGATTTGCAGAGCCTCAAAGACCGCTATCGGGGGCAAGCCCCCTCCCACACTTAAATGTATTCACAGTTCAAATGTGGGAGGGGGCTTGCCCCCGATGAGGCCCTCAAAAACACCCCCCACTCATCTACCGCAACCCATCCCGAAACTGCCCCGGCGTCATCCCCGTCCAGCGCTTGAACGCCCGGTTGAAACTGCTGGTATCGGCAAACCCCAGCAGATGGCTGATCTCGGCCAATGAGCACTGCGGATCGCGCAGGTGCAACAGCGCCAGGTTCTGCCGGCATTCATTGAGCAACGCGTCAAACCGGCAACCTTCATCCGCCAGGTGTCGCTGCAGGCTGCGCAGACTCAAATGCAACGCCTGGGCGATCCGCTCCGCGCCGGGTTCGCCGTCGGGCAGTTGCGCCTCGATGGCGGCGCGCACCTTGCGCTCCCAGGTCAGCGGCTGCAGTTGCGCCAGGGTGCGCTTGAGCACGGTTTCATTGTGTTCGGCCAACTCCGGGTTGGCATCGTCCAGGTGGCTGTCGAAGTCCTGGGCGGCGAACTCCAGGCGGTCTTCCTCGGCGCCAAAGAACACCGGCGCGCGAAACACCGTGTGCCAGGGCGCGGGGTCGACCGGTTCCGGGCGCTGCAGGTAAACCGCCAGCGGTGCGTAGTCACGCCCCAGGCGATTGCGGCAGGTGCGCACGTAGATCGCCGCAAACGCATCGATGGCTTCCAGCGCCGGCGCCGGGCTGCCTTCGGGTTGCAGCAGGCGAAAACGGTAGCAGTCGCCGTGTCGGCTCAACTCCAGGCTCAGGGCATCGCTGACCACCTGGTGATAGCGCACGATGCGTTCGAACACTTCGCGCAAACTGCCGCTGGCCACCAGCGCGTAACCCAATGCATGAAAGGTCGTGGGGCTGACAAACCGCGACACCCGCAAGCCAATCGCCGGGTCGCCACTGGCCTGCACCGCCAGTGCCCACAGGCGCGTGGTGGCCGACAACGGGTAGCGTGCGTTCGGGTCGTCCATCAGCAACGGGTCGAGCCCGGCCTCAAGGCACAGCGCGGCGCTGTCCAGGCCCAGGGCCTCGAGTTGCTTGCGCAGGGCGCGGGTCCAGCTGGCGAGGGAAGTCGGTTCAGTCATGGCGATTGGCGCTTGCGGTCAACAGGTTGGCGTGCGGAGCTAGCGGCCTGCGCCAGGGTTGGGTGCAGGATGCAGGCATCACTCCACAAGAGAATGGAAGCATGGACGGTACTTGTGCAAGTCCCCAACAGATGAACGCGCAACAGCGTTCGGCGCATATCCGCGAGGTGGTGCTGGCCGAGGGCGCGCGCCTGCGCCAACGGCACCCCTGGCTGCTGCATCAGGACGCGCTGGGCGCGGGCATCCTGGCGTTCGCATGGGTCGGCATGCTGGGTTCGGCGGCGCTGTATATCAGCGGTCACATGGCCTGGTGGGTATGCCTGCTGCTCAATGCGTTCTTTGCCTCACTCACCCATGAGCTGGAACACGACCTGATCCACAGCATGTACTTTCGCAAGCAGCGCGTGCCCCACAACCTGATGATGGGCTTGGTGTGGCTGGCGCGGCCGAGCACGATCAACCCGTGGATTCGCCGGCACCTGCACCTCAATCATCACAAGGTCTCCGGCACCGAGGCCGATATGGAAGAGCGTGCCATCACCAACGGCGAGCCCTGGGGCATCGCGCGCTTGCTGATGGTGGGCGACAACATGATGTCCGCCATGATCCGCCTGCTGCGCGCCAGGACCTGGCCGCACAGGTTCAGCATCCTCAAGCGCGTGCTGCTGGTGTACGCACCGCTGGCGCTGCTGCATTGGGGCGCGTGGTACATCTTCCTCGGCTTTCATGCCGCCAACGGCATCGCCGGCCTAGTGGGCGTGCCCATCGACTGGTCAGCCGGGACGCTGCAGATGATGCAGGTGATCGATATCGCGGCGGTGGTGATCATCGGCCCCAACGTGCTGCGCACCTTTTGCCTGCACTTCGTCAGTTCCAACATGCATTACTACGGCGATGTGGAGCCGGGCAATGTGATCCAGCAGACCCAGGTGCTCAACCCCTGGTGGATGTGGCCGTTGCAGGCGTTCTGTTTCAATTTCGGCAGCACCCACGGCATCCACCATTTCGTGGTGAAGGAGCCGTTCTATATCCGCCAGATGACGGTCAGGGTGGCGCACAAGGTCATGGCCGAGATGGGCGTGCGCTTCAATGATTTCGGCACCTTTGCGCGGGCCAATCGATTTGAACGCGAAGAGCAACCGGACAGCGAACTCGCGTTCAGCAAGCAATGAACGCCAGCGGCAGGTCGCGAATCTGTTCGCGCACCGGTGGCTGGTAGTGATCGTCGCTGATCAGTTCATGCAGCAGCTCTTCGCGCAGTTGGTGAAATTCAAAGCTGCTGCGCTGGCGCGGATGGGGCAGGGCGATCTCGACCACCTGCTTGATCCGCCCGGGCCGGGGCTCCATCACCACCACGCGGTCGGCGAGGAAGATCGCCTCTTCCACGTCGTGGGTCACCAGCACCGTGGTGATTTTGGCGCGGGCGCGAATCGCCAATAGTTCGTCCTGCATCTGCTGGCGGGTCAGCGCATCCAGTGCGCCGAACGGCTCGTCCAACAGCAGAATCCGTGGGCTGGCCACCAGGCCACGGGCGATGGCCACCCGTTGCGCCATGCCGCCGGACAGTTGGTGGGGATAGGCGCGGGTGAAGTCGGTGAGGCCCACCAGTTCGATAAAGTCGCCAATGCGTCGGCTGCGCTCAGCCTCGCTCAAGGGCTCATTGACCAGGCCCAGGCCGATGTTCTGCGCCACCGTCAGCCAGGGGAACAAGCGGTGTTCCTGGAACACGATGCCGCGTTCGCTGCCGATGCCGCTCACGGCTTTGCCATCGACCTGAATCTGCCCGCGAAACTGCGTATCCAGCCCCACCAGCAAGCGTAGAAGCGTGGACTTGCCGCAGCCGCTCGAACCGACAATCGCCACAAATTCGCCCTCGGCAATCTCCAGGTTGAATTCGCGGATGGCTTCCAGCTCGACGCCATCCACATCGAAGGACTTGCCCACATGGTTGAAGCTGACAATCGGTGCGTTCATGCGTGTCTCCAGCCGGTGACGCGGCTTTCAAGGCGTTGGCCGATAAGGTTGAGGGTGGCGCCGGTAAGGCCGACCAGCAGCATGCCGCTCATGATCAAATCCATGCGCAGCAACTGTTGGGCGCCGATCATCAGGCTGCCGATGCCGCCATTGGACGGCATGAAGTATTCCGCGCCGATGGTGCCCAGCCAGGCGTAGATCAGGCTCAGGCGCAGCCCGGCAAAAATGCCCGGCGCGGCACCGGGCAGTATCAGGCGGCGCAGCCGTTGGAACAGGTTCAGGCGCAGCACCTGTGCGGCTTCGCTCAGTTGCGGTGACAGGTTCAACACGCTGCGCTGGGTGGCGATAAACAGCGGGAAAAACGCCGCCAGGCCAATGAACACGCACTTGGCCAATTCCCCCAGGCCAAACCAGGCCGTGAGCAACGGCACCCAGGCAAAGATTGCGATCTGGCGCAAGGCGGCCAGGGTAGGGCCGAGCACCCGCTCGCTGCGCGGTGACAAGCCCAGCCACAAGCCGATGGCAAACCCCAGGCTGGCGCCCAATGCCAAGCCGCCCAGGGTGCGCCCCAGGCTTTTGCCCAGCGCGCCCGACAGCGTGCCATCCACGACGCCCGTGGCGGTGGTCTGCAACACAGTCCATGGGCTCACCAGGATATTTGCGTCGACCCAGCCCTGCTGCGTCGCCACTTGCCACAGCGCCAGCAACCCCAGGGGCAGCAGCCACGGCTGCAGGCGCTGCCAGCCCTGGTAACGCGGGCCGCGCCGGATGTGCGCGGTGGCCGGATGCGGCCAGTGCACCCATTTGCGGTCCAGCCAGCCGACGCCACGGTCCATCACCACGCCCAGCACGCCGATGACCACGATGCACACAAAGACGATGTCGAGCATGAACAACTGGCGTGCCCACACCATCAGGTAGCCGATGCCTTCACTGGAGGCCAGCAACTCCACCGCCAGCAGCGACGTCCATCCGGCCGCCAGGGCCAGGCGCACACCGGCCATGAACGCCGGCAGTGCGGCGGGTAGAATCAGCCGGCGGATCAGCAGGTGGGTGGGCAGGCGCAGCACGCGCGCGGCTTCACGCAACTGCGGCTGGGCATCGCGCACACCAACCAGCGTATGCAAGGTCACGGGCACCACGATGGCCTTGACCAGCACCACCAGTTTCAGGGTTTCGCCGATGCCGAAAAACACCATGAACAACGGGATCCACGCCAGGGTCGGCACTTGCGCCAACGCACTGAACGTGGGAAACACCAGGCGCTCGGCGCGCGCACTGAAGCCCAGCCAGGCGCCGAGCAACGCACCGGCGCCGATGCCCGCCAGCAAGCCCCAGAACAAGCGCTGCACACTGATCGCCAGGTGGCTCCACAGCTCGCCGCCCGCCAGTTCCACGGCGCTGCTCCACACCAGTGCAGGCGGCGGCAGGATTTGCTCGCTCATCCACTGATGACGGCTGGCCAGCCACCACAAGGCCAACAGCGTCAGCGGTAACAGCCAGGGGCTGAGCGCCGGCCAGCGCAGTGTGGGGGTTGTCAGAGGCGGGCTTAACCGTGCGGTCCGGGCCATCGGGGACCTTCCTTTCGTTATGTGATTCCGATCTTATAAAAACGTAATCAAGATGATTGTGCGATAAGAGAGTCCATTTAAAGCCCGTGCCCGGCACGCATCCAATGCATTCGGAGAATATTTTCGATGCTGTTTATGCATAGCCCGCTGCAGCCTGCGGTTTGTCTCGCATAGTTCAAAAGGTTATTAAATTGTGAATTTATAGTATTTAAAGTTTCTATCTGCCTATGGCTACTTTCAGCTCCCCAGGCGACCGTCGCCCACCAGGAGCTGCCCTTATGAAACTGCCCTTCAAACGTCTGATCACGCTGATCGCCGCTACCGCGCTGGCGGGTCTGGTGCAGGCCGCGGAGCTCAAGGAGATCCGTATCGCCGTGCCCGACCTCAGCGCCGGGAGCCAACACAGCGGTGGCGGCATCACCGATGTATTGCGCCAACAGCAGATCTTCGAAAAGGCCTTTGCCGACCAAGGCATCACGATTCAATGGAATTACTTCAAGGGCGCGGGGCCGGTGATCAACGAAGCCTTCGCCAACGGCCAGGTGGACCTTGCTTATCTCGGCGACCTGGCGGCCATCATCGGCCGTTCCAATGGCCTGGATACCCGCCTGCTCAGCGCTACCGCACGAGACATCAAGCAGTACCTGGGCGTGGTGCCGGGCTCGGGCATCAAGACCTTGCACGACCTCAAGGGCAAGCGCGTCGCGGTTTTTCGCGGCACGGCCAGCCAATTGTCATTCGACAGCGCATTGGCCAGCCAGGGCCTGAGTGAAAAGGACCTGAAAGTCATCAACCTGGATTACAACGCGGCCGGTGCGGCGTTGGCCGCCAAGCAGATTGACGCGACCTGGGGCGGCTCGAACCTCACGGCGCTGCAAGCGAAGGGGCTGGCCGAGATCGCCCTGACCACCAAGGACCTGAACGGCGCCGGCAGCATCCAGGCGGTATTGGTGGGCAGCAAACAGTTCGTCGACGGGCATCCCGACGCGGTGGCCAAGCTGCTCAAGGCCCAGCAGCAGGCGGTGCAATGGTTGACCGATGACAACAACAAACAGGCCTACATCGAGCTGGTGTCGGGGCTGGCCAGTTATCCGCCAGTGATCCTGAGCAATGACTTGAAGGACCAGCAACTCAGCCAGATTTTCCCGGCGACGCTGGACCCGGTGTTCCTGGGCAAGTTACAGGATGCGGTGGATCTGGCTTCCAGGGAGAAGTTGATTCGCCGGTCGTTTCAGGTGAGTGACTGGGTGGCGCCTGGGTTGGCGGCGGCGGGGCTTTGAGTCTGGTGGTGCATGGGCTATAGCTATCGGGGGCAAGCCCCCTCCCATATTTGAACTGTGAATACATTCAAAGTGTGGGAGGGGGCTTGCCCCCGATGAGGCCCTTCAGACCGCCACACTCACCTCCTGCCTGTCGACCTCCACCAACACCTCAATCATCGCTTTAGCCGCCGGCGACAACCGCGCCCCCGTGCGGCTGACGATCCCGCACCGCGCACTCAGGGTCTCCATGTTCTGCGGCAGGTTGCGCCAGTGCAGCAGCACCAGCATGCCGCTGGCGATGTCCTCGGCGAACGCTTCCTCGGTGCCCACGCCGATGGCGTTGGACTGCAGCACGATTTTCACCAGCGCCGGGAAGTGTTCGGTCTGGATGCTCGGCGAAAAATCCATGCGCCCGCTCAGGTTTGCCAGCAGTTTGCGAATGCCCTGGGAGATCAGCGGCGCCGCCAGCGGGTAGTCGAACATGTCATTGGTCGACAGGCTGTCCTTGGCCAGCAGCGGGTGCCCCGGGCGGCAGAAAAACACACCGCGCTTGGCGGTCAGCGCACGGGTCTGGAAGTTCGGGTCGGCTTCGAACTGGCGGATGTCGGCAATGAAGAATTCGATCTCCTCGCGGCTCAGGGCGCGGCTGAGTTTTTCCCAGTTATCCACCTGGAAACTGGTGCGGATTTTCGGGTGCGCGCCGATAAACCGCGCCACCGCATCCGGTACCAGTTTCACCGCCGGCGCCGGGCCGCAGCCGAAGCGCAGATCGCCGGCATCGAGCTTGGTCATGCGCGTGACTTCACTGCTCAGCAAGGCGGCGCCATGCACCAGGCTCAGGGCGTGTTGCAACACCACCTGGCCTTCGGGTGTGGGGCGCAGGTCCTTGTGGCCACGGTCGACCAGCACGCAGCCGAACTCCTGTTCCAGCCCCTGGATGCTGCGGCTGAACGCCGGTTGAGTGATGCCCATGGCGTCCGCCGCGCGTACGAAACTGCGGTGTTCGTTGAGGGCAATGAAGTAGCGCAGTTGACGCAGATCCATATGCATTCCCGGCATTTGAAAAATAGGTCGAAGGCATTTGCGAGCGACGGAGCTGAGGTTTTAAATGCAAGCTCTTATTCCGTCAACGAAGCATTAGTTCATTTGCTAGATCTAAAATGCATATGAATAGAGCGTTGCCGGCGAGCGTTCCACCATCCGCAGGCACATGAGGGTCACAACAATGAGCAACGCCGCATTAGCTGTTCAACCCATCGCCCAGGCACTGGACATTCATCCGGTCGCCGGCCGCATCGGCGCCGAGATCCGTGGCATCAAACTGTCGGGGCATCTCGATGCCGCCACTGTCGACGCCATCCAGCAAGCGCTGGTGCAGTACAAGGTGATCTTCTTTCGCGAACAGTCCCACCTCGACGACCAGAGCCAGGAAGCCTTTGCCCACCTGCTCGGTGAGCCGATTGCCCACCCGACCGTGCCGGTGCGTGACGGCACGCGTTTCCTGATGGAGCTGGACGGCACGCGCGGCCAGCGCGCCAACTCCTGGCACACCGATGTGACCTTCGTCGATGCCTACCCCAAAGCCTCGATCCTGCGTTCGGTGCTGGCGCCCGCATCCGGTGGCGACACCGTGTGGGCCAATACCTCGGCGGCCTACAACGACCTCAGCGTCGAGCTGCGCGCCCTGGCGGATAACCTCTGGGCCATCCACAGCAACGAATACGACTACGCCGCGCTCAAGCCGGATGTGGCGGTGGAGCGGCTTGAGGAGTACCGCAAGGTGTTCACCTCGACGGTGTATGAAACCGAGCATCCGGTGGTGCGCGTGCACCCGGTCAGCGGTGAGAAAACCCTGCTGCTGGGGCACTTCGTCAAGCGCCTCAAAGGCTACTCCCAGGCCGACTCGACGCAACTGTTCAACCTGTTGCAAAGCCACGTCACCCGCCTGGAAAACACCGTGCGCTGGCGCTGGAACAGCGGCGACGTAGCGATCTGGGACAACCGCGCCACCCAGCATTACGCGGTGGACGACTACGGCACCCAGGAGCGTATCGTGCGCCGGGTGACGCTCAAGGGCGATGTGCCGGTGGGCGTGCAGGGGCAAACCAGCAGAACCACGAAAGGTCTCTAAGTCAGGTTGCAGATTAAAATGTGGGAGGGGACTTGCCCCCGATAGCTGAGTGTCAGTCAACCTTTCAGTGGCTGACACACCGCTATCGGGGGCAAGCCCCCTCCCACATTCAGACCTGTGTCGTTCTACCACACGCCAATCTGCACCACCTTCTCCGCCTCCGGCTCACCGTAGCGAAACCATTGGCCACGCACTTCGATCTCGGTGTGGCTGATGGTGGTTCGCCGCTTCAACCCGCGCAGCCAGTCGAACAGATAACCCACATGCACCTCGCGCACGTCGGCATAGGCCGGGTCGGCGCCCAGGTCGTGTACTTCCCGCGGGTCGTTGTGCAGGTCGAACAGCTGCGGGCGGAAGCCGTCATAGGCCAGGTATTTCCAGCGCTCGCTGCGCACCATGGTCATGCGGCAACGGTCGATCGGCTGGCCCAGGCGCTCGCGGGCGGGGGCCTGGAAGGCGTAGTCGTACTCGGCAATCGCATAGTCACGCCAAGGCGTCGGTTCACCGTGCAGCAGCGGGATCAGCGAGCGGCCTTCCAGGCGGTGCTCGGCGGCAGGCAGGCCCAGGGCGTCGAGGAAGGTCGGCAGCGCGTCGATGGTCTCCACCAGGCGCGCGTCCACCGAGCCACGGCTGATATCGGCACTGGCACGCGGGTCGCGCACGATCAGGGGAATGCCCACGGCAGGTTCGAGCAGGAATTCCTTTTCACCGAGAAAGTGATCGCCGAGGAAGTCGCCATGGTCGCTGGTGAACACGATCAGCGTGTCATCCCAGCGCCCGTTGCTTTGCAGGAAATCGAACAGCCGTCCGAGCTGGTCGTCGATCTGTTTGATCAGCCCCATGTAGGTTGGAATCACCGTGAGCCGCACCTCGTCGCGGGAGAAGTTCAGGCTCTCCTGGTGTTGACGAAAGGCCTGGTACACCGGGTGATCGCTGGTGTGCGCCGGTCGAATCGGCGCCTGGATATGCTCGGCGCCATACCGCGCGTGATACGGCGCCGGGGCGATATAGGGCCAGTGCGGCTTGATGTAGGACAGGTGCAGGCACCAGGGCTGTTCGGCCTGCTCCTGGATAAAGTCGATGGCGCGGTCGGTGGTATAGACGGTTTCCGAGTGCTGCTCGGCAACCCGCGCCGGCAACCCGGCATTGCGCATGTGCCAGCCGCTGAGCACTTCGCCGTTTTCACCTTGCGCGGCATTGGCCCATTCATGCCACGGGTTGCTGCCGCTGTAGCCCTGCTCGCGCAGGTAATGGGTGTAGGGCGCGGACTCGCGTTTGTCCTCGAACAGCGGGCTGTCGGGGTAGATGCCGTCGTGACGGAAATAGGTGTCGAAGCCCACTTCGTTCAGCGCCTCGGCCTGGGCGCTTTCGGGGTCGATATTCAGCCGCTGCAGGGCATCCAGGTTTGGCGTGGCGTGGGTCTTGCCCACCAGCGCGGTGCGGATGCCGTGGGGGCGCAGGTAGTCGCCGATGGTCAGTTCTTCCAGGGGCAGCGGTACGGCGTTCCACGCCACCTGATGGCTGCTGACATAGCGCCCGGTGTAGGCCGACATCCGCGACGGGCCGCAGATGGTGCCCTGGGTGTAGGCGCGGCTGAAACGCACGCCGGCTGCGGCGAGGCGGTCGATATTCGGGGTGTGCAAGTGGGCGTGGCCGTAGCACGACAGATAATCGCGGCGCAGTTGGTCGCACATGATGTAGAGCACGTTGCGTACGGGTTGGGGTTGGGACATGGAGGCTCACCGGATGGAAGATAGGTGAGGTTTTTTCGCTGTTTGGGTGGGGCGCTGGCAAGTGCATTTGAGGTCTGGGTTTCATGCAATGAATGCATGGGTGTTGCCATCGGGGGCAAGCCCCCTCCCACACTTGAAATGCATTCCAAATGTGGGAGGGGGCTTGCCCCCGATGGCGCCAGTTCAGACCGCGATATTCTCAAGCGTACAAATATCTTCATCCAACTCATCTACTTCCTTGATCTGCTCAATCATCGCCTCCGCCAACGGCGACAGCCGATACCCCGCACGGCTGACAACCCCGTAGCGGGTGTAACGCTCCTCCAGGTTTTCATCCAGGCCATCAATCTTCAAACACACCAACTCGCCCCGGGCCATGTGCAGCATGTCGCTGTTGGCGCTGACGATGCCGATGGCGTCCGAGCGCAGTACCACGCCCAGCAGGCTGTAGCCGTTTTCGCATTCGACGTTGGGCTGGTAATCCGGTCGGCCGCTGAGGTCGACGATGACTTTGCGCAGGTTCGGCGGGCGGATGGTCACGGCCAGCGGGTAGCTCATCAGTTCGGCGGGGCTGACGCTGTCGTGGGTGGCGAGGGGATGTCCGATGCGGCAGCAGAAATACCAGCGGCGCGGGCGCAGGCGGTGGGTGTGGTAGTCGGGGTTGGCTTCGAAGTGGCGGGTGTCGGCGACGAAAAACTCGAACTCTTCGCTGAGCAGGCGTTTGCTCAGGCTTTCCCAGTCGTCCACTTGGAACTGCACGCGTGCCTTGGGGTAGCGCCCGATAAAACTGCCGATGGCGCGGGGGATCAAGCCACCGGCCGGCGCCGGGCCGCAACCGAAGCGCAACTCGCCGGCCTCCAGGCCGTTGAACTGGCTGATCTCATTGGCCAGTTGCTGCGCGCCGCTGACCAGGCGCCGGGCATGTTCGAGCAGCACCTGGCCTTGTTTGGTCGGCGCCAGGTCTTTGCGCCCACGGTCGACCAACTGGCAGCCGGTGCTGTGTTCCAGCGCCTGGATGCTGCGGCTGAACGCCGATTGCGACAGGTTCACCGTCAACGCCGCCGCGACGAAACTGCGCTGTTCGGCGAGGGCGATGAAGTGGCGAAGTTGGCGCAGGTCGATATGCATTTTTCACATCAAAAATATCCGGGAAATGCATTGGCTATGCATTAGGTCGACTCCTTATAAAGGCTATCTCTTATGCAGTAAATGTTCTTAAAACCATAAATAAATAACCTTAAGGAATATGCCTTGCTGGATATTCCTGGGTTCCGGAGCCGCCCATGAGTCTGTTCAAGCCCGTTGTACCCTTCAAGCGCCTGCCCCTGGCGATGCTGCTGGCGGGCAGTGCCAGTTGGACCCCCAGTCATGCTGCCGAGCCGGCTCCGGCAGGCGAGAGCGCCAGTGGCCAGTTGGAAACCGTCACGGTCACCGCGCGGCGGCGCACCGAAAGCGCCCAGGCGGTACCGACGCCCATGAGCGTGGTCGGCGGTCAGGCGCTGGAGAGCCAGCGGGTGTATCGGATTCAGGACCTGCAGCAGCTGGTGCCCAGCGTCAACGTCGCCTATATGCATGCGCGCCAGTCCAGCGTGTCGATTCGCGGCCTGGGCAACAACCCGGCCAGCGACGGCCTGGAGGGCAGCGTGGGGTTGTATATCGACAACGTCTATCTCGGGCGCCCCGGTATGGCGGTGTTCGACCTGATGGATATCGAGCAGCTTGAGGTATTGCGCGGCCCGCAGGGCACCCTGTTCGGCAAGAACACCACGGCGGGGGTGATCAATATCAGCACCCGCGCGCCGAGTTTCACCCCGGAGCGCAGCATCGAAACCTCGTTGGGCGAGGACGGTTATTTCCAGACCAAGGGCACGATTTCCGGGCCGCTTACCGATGAATTGGCCGGGCGTTTTTCGGCCTATCGCACGCGCAGCGACGGCGACATCAAGAATGAACATGACGGGCACGACCTCAATGGCGGTTCGCGCCAGGGCTTTCGCGGGCAACTGCTGTACAAGCCCAATGAGGCCTTCAACCTGCGCTGGATCGGCGATTATAACGAGGAGGATTCCAGCGCCGGTACACGTGTGCTCTACAGCACCGGGCCGACCATCAACGGCACCAACCTCTATCAGTCCCGGGCCAACGCCGCGGGTGCGACCCTGGTCGATGGCACCCACCGCAAGGTCAACCTGGACAACGACCAGCACGTCACCGTGTTTCAGGGCGGCACCTCGCTGGAGGCCAACTGGACCTTGCCGAGCGATTTCACCCTGACGTCGGTCAGTGCCTATCGCTGGTGGAATTTCACCCCGCGCAACGATGACGGTCTTAACGTGCCGGCCTCGTATAACGCCGGCGTATCGGTGGAGGACAAGCAGTGGTCCCAGGAATTTCGCCTGGCTTCACCCCAGGGCGGGTTTTTCGATTACGTGCTCGGCGCCTACTACTTCGGCTCTGACCTGGATAACAAGTCCTTCGCCTATTACGGCCCCCAGGCGGATATCTGGAACGGCACGCCGAGCGGCGCGTTGAGCAACGTGAGCAGCATCGGCAACGGGCATATCCGTACCGACAGTTTTGCGCTGTTCGCCCAAGGCACCTGGCACCTGACCGAACGCCTGGATTTCACCGCCGGCCTGCGCGGCACCTACGAAGAAAAAAGTGCCTGGGTAACACGCAATGCGCCGCTGGGTGGCGCTGCGGTCAGCGGCGCCGCAGCCACTGCGCGGCGCGGGCGTACCGGGGCGTACGACTCGGGTGACCTGACGCAATACAGTGCCACCCCGTCGGGGCTGCTCAACCTCAGTTACCACTTCAATGACAACCTGCTGGGCTACGCCACGCTGTCCCACGGCGAGAAGTCCGGCGGCGTCAACCTGGCGGTGGGCTCGGCACCGACGGCGGGGGCCGACTCGCTGTTGATCGGCACCGAGCGCGCCAACAACGCCGAGTTGGGTTTCAAGAGCACGTTGTGGGATCGCCGCCTGCAGCTCAACGCCAACCTGTTCTGGACCCAGGTCAATGGCTACCAGACCAACGCCTACGACCAGGACAACCGTGTGCAGTACCTCACCAACGCCGGCTCCGTGCGCTCGCGGGGGGTGGAAGTGGAAAGTACGCTGGTGCCGATCAAGGGCCTGACGCTGAACCTCAACGGCTCCTTCAACGACGTCAGTTACCTGTCTTACAAGGACGCGCCATGCCCGCCGGAAGTCAGCCTGCGCCCCGGCGCACCGACGTCCTGCGACCTCACCGGCCACCAGGTGGTGGGCGCGTCGAAATGGATCGCCAACGCCAACGGCGAGTACAAGTGGAACCTGGATAACGGCTTTGAACCCTACGTCACCGCCAGTTATGCCTTCCGCTCCAAGGCGGTGGGCACCGTGGAAGATTCCGACTACGGGCAGATCCCGGCCTATGCGCTGGTCAACCTCTCCACCGGCCTGCGCGGCAATTACCAACAGGGCCAGTGGGACGTGTCGCTGTGGCTGAAAAACGCCTTCGACAAAACCTACTACACCACCCTGTGGACCGGCGGCAACGGCGGATACGAAGGCCTGCTGGGCGCCCCGCGTACCCTAGGCGTGACCGGGCGCTACGACTTCTAGCCCGGTGCGGTAGGTGGCCGGGCTGAACACCCGCGTCACCAGCAGCATGGCCAGCACGGTCAGTGTCAGCACGATCCAGGCGCTGACAAAGTTGCCGGTCAGTTCGCGCAGCCAACCGGTCAGCCAGGGCGAAACGGCGTTGATCAAAAATCCCACGCCCTGGACGAAGGCGGCCAGTTGCCCTGCCTGGCGCGGGTCGCGGTGATGGTCGAGGGTCAGCAGCAGGCTCAGGGCAAAACACGCGCCCAGGCCGAAGCCGCACAGGGCCACCCACACATGGGGAAAGGCCTGCGGCGCGATGATCAGGCCGAGGTAGCCGAGGGTTTGCGCCACCAGGCTGATGCCGAGCAGCGGGCGGCGGTCGATGCCGCGTTGTGCCAGCACCGGCATCAGCAGCGCGGCGATCACCTGGAAAATGGTCATGAACGCCAGCAGCGAACCGCTGGGCAGCACGCCCCATCCCAGTTGCTGATAGTAGGCGGGCAGCCAGGCCACCAGGCTCATGTAGCCGCAGTTGACCAGGCCGAAATACAGCGCCAACAACCACGCGCGACGGTTGCGCAGCCGCTTGAAGGCGGGCGCCACGTGTGGATTCCTGGCGGCGCCCAGCGGCAGCCACGTCCACAGCAACAAGGCTGCGAGCGCCGGCAACAGCCACACACCCAATCCGGCCTGCCACTGCTGGAAGTGCGTCGCCACCACCGGGCTGAGCAACGCCGCCAGGCCACCGCCGGCCATCAGTGAGGCCGAATACACGCCCATCGCCACCGGTACGCGCTGATGAAACTCGCGCTTGATCATCGCCGGCACCAGCGCCTGGATCAGCGCCACGCCCGCACCACCGAGCAACGCGGTGACCAGCAGCGCCGACGCCTGGCCCATCAGCCAGCGCGCCAGGCACGCCAGCAGAATCATCACCAGGCCCAGGGCGATACCGCGCCGTTCACCGAGCCGCGCTTCCACGCGCACGCCCACCAGCGCCACCAGGCCCATGCAGATGACCGGCAGGCTGGTCAGCAGGGCGCTGCTCTGGAAGCTCAGGCCGGTGGCCTGGCGAATTTCGCCGAGCAACGGGCTGATGGAACTGAGGATCGGCCGCAGGTTGAGGCCGAGCACTACCAGCAGGCACCAGCCTGCAAAGGACTTATTGAGGGTCATGCAGCGCCTATGCACCCGGTAAATGTGGCGTGAGTATGGCCAGCGCCCCGGGTATTCTGAAATTAAATATAACCATGCCAACCAGTGGCAAAGAGAATGACCATGTTCGATCCCGTATTACTGCGCAGCTTTGTCGCTGTGGTGGATTGCGGCAACTTCACCCGCGCTGCCGAGCGCCTGCACTTGACCCAATCCACCGTCAGCCAGCAGATCCGCCGCCTGGAAGATGCCGTGGCGTGCCAGTTGCTGGACCGCGATCAACGCCGTGTCGTCGCCACTGCCGAAGGCGAGCGCTTGTTGGGCTATGCGCGACGCATCCTGGCGCTGCATGAAGAAGCCGCCGATGTGTTGATCAACCAGCAAAGCGACGGCGTGTTGCGCCTGGGTGTGCCGGAGGATTTCGCGGCGCAGCGGTTGATGCCGTTGCTCTCGGCGTTTGTGCTGGCCTATCCACGGGTGCGCCTGGAGGTCACCAGCGGCCTGGGCCCCGAGCTGCAGCGCCAATACCGCAGCGGTGAGTTCGACGTGTTGCTGGTCAAGCAGATGGGCAGCAGCGATGACTGCCTGGCCTCGTGGCCCGAGCCGCTGTGCTGGGTGGACAGCCGCAGCACGCCGTGCCTGGGGCGCGACCCGTTGCCGCTGGTGGCGTTTCCCGTGGGCGGCCTGTACCGCAATGAAATGCTGCACCACCTTGAAGTGGGCGGCTGGCGCTGGCGTATCGGCTATTCCAGCGCGAGCCTGGCCAGCGTGTGTTCGGCCGTGGCGGCGGGGTTGGGCGTGAGTCTGTTGCCATTGCGGGTGGTGCAGGCCGGGCATGTGGTGCTGGGCGCAGAGAGCGGTTTGCCCGTGGTGCAAGGCGTGCGCCTGGCGTTGTATGCCCGCAGCGGCCTGAGCGCGGCGGGGCAGTGCTTGCAGGCTGAACTGTTCGATTTGTGCGCAAACAGCCCCGTTGGGCCATGCCTCTACTGAATATTTTGCATGCCTGAAACGCATTGAAAAATGCCACCTCGGCGCCAGGCCGCGCAGACCGCGGCTTTGGCGTACGAGCCGCTTTTGTTTATTCAAATTAAGCATAAGCATAACTTTAAAGATTACTTTAAGAGATAAGCGCCCAGCCTGATGATTCAACCCTGGACGGCCTGCCACGCAGGCCCGTCGGTTTTTAGGTTTGAAAATCGTAGGGAGTGAATCAATGGGCAATGTCCAGACCGCCGCCCGTGCCACCGAGGCGCAAGGGCGCCTGGCACCGAGCGGTGAGTTGGTCGACCTTGGCCGGCCGCACCGCGCGCCGTTGGGGCAGTTGCGCCTGCAGCAGACCCCCAAGCGTTTTTCCAGCCGGCGCGAAGGCGTTCTGTTGGGCTTGTTGGTGCTGGCCTTGCACGGCGCGGTGATCTATTGGGTGAGCCAGAAGCCCACCCCGGTGCTGCCGGTGGTGCCACCGGAAATCCCGCCGATGACCATCGAGTTTTCCCGGCCGGCGCCGCCGGTGGTTGAACCACCGCCGCCAGTACCGCCGCCACCTCCCGTGGTCGAGCCACCGCCGCCGGTGGTGGATGAGTTGGCCGCCAAGCCGGCGCCGCCGAAACCGCTGGTAAAGCCCAAGCCCAAGCCCAAGCCTGTGCCCAAACCTGAGCCCAAGCCGGCACCCAAGGCCGTCGAACAACCGCCCGCGCCACCTGTACCGGCGCCCCCGGCACCGGTTGCACCACCAGCGCCGGCACCGGTAACGCCCGCTTCGGCCAACGCCGCGTACTTGAAAAATCCGGCGCCGGAATACCCGTCACTGGCTCAGCGGCGGGGTTGGGAAGGCACCGTGTTGCTGCGGGTACACGTATTGGCCAGCGGCAAACCCGGTGAGATCCAGCTGCAGAAAAGCAGCGGTCGCCAGCAACTCGATGACGCCGCATTGGCTGCCGTGAAGCGTTGGAGCTTCGTGCCGGCCAAGCAGGGTGAAGTGGCCCAGGACGGCTGGGTCAGCGTACCGATCGATTTCAAGATTCATTAATTATTCAGCGGCACAGAGGGAAAACATCATGGCTTTGGCATCTCCACTTGAATCCATTGAAAGCGCGGTGATCTGGTTGCTGGTGGTCTTTTCAGTCGCCACCTGGGGCTTGGCATTGTTGAAGGGCGTGCAGTTCGGGCGTCTCAAGGCCCAGGATCGCAAGTTTCATAAACAGTTCTGGGCCGCATCGAGCCTCGACGCCGCCGCCGAGTTGGCCGACACCCAACCGGGTGCGGCGGCACGGGTGGCTCGGGCCGGGTATGCCGCGATCCAGGTTGGCGATACGCAGCACGCGGCTGACCTGAGCCAGGCCATCAATCACCAGGACCGCCTCGAGCGGGCCTTGCGCCAGCAAATCGTGCGTGAGCGCCGCTCCCTGGAAACCGGCTTGGCGGTGGTCGCCAGTATCGGCAGTACCTCGCCGTTTATCGGCCTGTTCGGTACCGTGTGGGGCATCATGGAGGCGCTCAAGGGCATCAGCGCCGCCGGCTCAGCCAGTCTGGAAACCGTGGCGGGGCCCATCGGTGCGGCGCTGGTCGCGACGGGGGTGGGGATTGCCGTCGCGGTGCCGGCGGTGCTGGTCTACAACTATTTCCTGCGCCGCCTGAAGCTGACGGCTGCCGACCTTGACGACTTTGCCCACGACTTCTACAGCCTGGCGCAAAAGAACGCCTTCCGTGTGCTGCTGCATCCGGCGCTGAACAAAGCCAGCGTCGGCAACCCGCAGAAAGTGAAGGAGGCGTCCTGAGATGGCCTTTTCCACGCAAGACAGTGATGAGGTGCTGAGCGAGATCAACGTCACGCCGCTGGTGGATGTGATGCTGGTGCTGCTGGTGGTGTTTATCGTCACCGCGCCGCTGCTGACCAACTCGATCCCGATCAACCTGCCCAAGACCGAGGCCGTGGCCCCGGTCGAGCAGAAAGACCCGTTGGTGGTGAGCATCGACGGTGCCGGCAAGCTGTTTATCAACAAGGACGAAATCCAGCCGGACCTGCTGGAATTCAGCCTGCAGGCGGCCAAGGCCAAGGACCCCGATGTGCGGGTGCAACTGCAGGCTGACGATGGCGTGAACTACGGCGAAGTGGCGCGAGCCATGGCGTCTATCGAGCGTGCGGGGATAACCAAGCTGTCGGTGATAACCGCACGTTAGTTGTAAACAAGCCTCGACGATTTTTGGGCCGTTTCCTTGGCAGGGTGCGGCCTTTTTTTTGCCTTAAATTTAAGCCAGACCGCCAAATCCCACTGTTGAACCGGATCAAATGTAGGAGGGGGCTTGCCCCCGATAGCGGGGTGTCAGTATCAGATGTGCTGACTGAAAGAATGCTATCGGGGGCAAGCCCCCTCCCACATTTTGACCGCATGCGGGATTGGGATTTTGGTTATTAATAAATAGCTTCTTATTCCTTAACGAATATAAACCGCATCCCTATACTGGTCAGCAACGTTAAACGCTGCAGGAGGGCACACCCATGCACAGCGAGTCGATTCGTTACCTGATCGTGCCGGGCTGGCAAGGATCGCCAGAAGAACATTGGCAAAGTCACTGGCAGAACAGCCTGCCCAACAGTGCGCGCGTGGAGCAGGACGATTGGCTGACGCCGCGCCGCGAAGACTGGGTGGCCGCGCTGGCTGAGGCCATCGCTGCCGACAGCACGCCGGTGATCCTGATCGCCCATAGCCTGGGGTGCATCACCGTGGCGCACTGGGCGGCCACCGCGCCTGTGCAGTTCCTGCGCCAGGTACGCGGTGCCTTGCTGGTGGCGCCGGCGGATGTCGAACGTCCGGCCTGTGCCCCCGCTCTGCGCAACTTTGCGCCGATTCCTACCGACCTGTTGCCGTTTCCCAGCCAGGTGGTCAGCTCCGACAACGACAGTGCCGTCAGTGCGCCACGGGCGTTGGAGCTGGCGCGCCATTGGGGCGCCGAAGCCGGCATATTGTCGGGCGCCGGGCATATCAATGTGAAGTCCGGCCACCAGCGCTGGGAGCAGGGATTCGCCTACCTCTATCGCCTGCAAAGTCGCCTCGAGCATCACGCGCGACGCCGCGCATAAAATATTTCAACGCCCCGTCCCTTGAGTGGATGGGGCGGGAGCCTGCCATGAGTCTGCATGAAACCTACGGCCAGCCGTTGCTGACCTTCCCCGACGCCGAAAAAAGCCCGCTGAGCATCCGCGCCAAAGCGTTGGTGTTCGTTGACCCACGTTCGCGGCAGCTGCGCGAAGACCTGGAAAATCTGGCACCGCGTGCGTTGCCCGTGTTGATTCATGGCGAGACGGGGAGCGGCAAGGAGCTGCTGGCGCGGCATATCCACCGGGGCAGTGACCGTACAGGCCTGTTTGTGTCGGTCAACTGCGGTGCGATCAGCCCGACGTACGCCGACGCGGAATTGTTCGGCTATGCCGCCGGCAGCCACAGCGGCGCGGCGAGCAGCCGGGCCGGGTGGTTCGGTTCGGCCAATGGCGGCACTTTGTACCTGGATGAAATCGGCGATTTGCCGTTGCCGATCCAGGTCAAGTTACTCGCTGCCCTGGAAAACCACGAAGTCACCCGCGTCGGTGCCCAGCAGCCGAGCCCGGTGGACGTGCGCCTGGTGGCAGCCACCAGCATCGACCTGGCCCAGGCGGTGGCGGCGGGCAAGTTTCATGAGCGCCTGTTCCATTATTTGAGCGAAGGTCAATTGGACCTGCCGGCGCTGCGCGAGCGGGTCGGCGACATCCTGTCCCTGGCCGAATACTTCCTGGGCATCTACAGCCAGCGCCTGGACCTGCCGGTGCCGCTGATCAGCGACGCCGCCCAACGCGTGCTGGAGCATCACAGCTGGCCGGGCAATACCCGTGAGCTGGAAAACGTCATTCACTTTGCGCTGTTGGTGAGCAGCGGCGATGAAATTCTGCCGGAGCATCTGAACTTGCCCAGCGCCGGCTCGCCGCTGGAACAGGTGCAGCGGATTTTCGCGAGCGCCAGCCCTGCGGAACAGGAGACGCTGCGAAAATTCCTGTATGAGCAAAATGGAATATCAACGTGAATAAAAGATATTGTTCGGGAATAAAAAATCTAGGTATTGTCCACTCCACGCCGCGATAGCACTTCGCTGGCACCTCACATGAAAACGGTCGTTAGAAGGACATTGAATGAAAAAGGTTCTGTTGTTTACCGCACTGGCGGCTGCCCTGACGGCCAGCTTCGCCCAGGCCAACGAGAAACTGGTGGTGGCCGCCACCCCGATCCCGCACGCCGAAATCCTTGAGCTGATCAAGCCAACCCTGGCCAAGGAAGGCGTGGACCTGCAGATCAAAGTCTTCACCGACTACGTACAGCCCAACGTGCAAGTGGCCGAGAAGCGCCTGGACGCCAACTACTTCCAGACCCTGCCGTACCTGGAAAACTTCAACAAAGGTAAAGGCACCAACCTGGTGACCGTGGTCGGCGTACACGTCGAGCCCATCGGTGGTTACTCGAAAAAAATCAAGAATATTTCCGAGCTCAAAGATGGCGCCACCGTGGCCATCCCGAACGAAGGCTCCAACAGTGGCCGCGCCCTGTTGCTGCTGCAGAAGAGCGGTCTGATCACCCTGAAAGACCCGGCCAACGCGTTGTCCACGCCAAAGGACATCAAGGACAACCCGAAAAACCTCAAATTCAAGGAGCTGGAATCGGCTCTGCTGCCGCGCGTACTCGACCAGGTTGACCTGGACGTGATCAACACCAACTACGCGCTGGAAGCCGGCCTGAATCCGGCCAAGGATGCGCTGATTATCGAAGACGCCAAGTCGCCTTACGTGAACTTCCTGGTCGCTCGCCCGGACAACAAGGACAGCGACGCTATCCAGAAACTGTCCAAGGCGCTGACCAGCCCGGAAGTCAAAGCCTTCATCGAGAAGAAGTACAGCGGCGCGGTCGTGCCGGCGTTCTGATGTAAGCCAAAACCCCCTTCAAGGTTTCAACGCCGGCGGCTATTACAGCGTCGGCGTTTTTTTTGGCCCTGAATTTTTAACGCAACCAAAACTGTGGGAGGGGGCTTGCCCCCGATGGCGGCCTCAGGGCCGACCAGGATGTTGGATCAGATCGAGTACATATCCGTTTCTGCGGTAACGGCTGCTTAGGGTTCCGCCCTGACGGCGGCCCACGGATTCAAGCCTGCGTTCGGCCAGCGTGGTTTAACGGGGCGCCTGAAATCAAAAGCAGATCAAGAGCGACTCGCTTCGCATCGTGGTTACGGTTGAGCGCTACAGAGTTGTGTAGATACCTATGGCTGTCGGGGGCAAGCCCCCTCCCACATTGGGAGCGCTGCGAACCAGAAATCCACAGGTTAGCTTTTTGGGTGATATCAATATGCTATTTCGGTATTTAAAGTTTACTTTTTATACCTTTAAAGTTCGCGCTACCCGACGTTATCCACGTCGAAACGGACTGCGCTCGCGGCATTACCCATGCGGCGATATGGACTGCACATGACCTTCGATTTCGCTTTTATCCTCAGCACCTTGCCCGCGTTTCTGAAGGCGGTCGGGGTGACGCTGCAAGTCGGCTTGATCGCGATTGCCACCTCCATGCTGGTGGCGCTGATCAACGCAGCCCTGTTGGTCTTTCGCACGCCGTACCTGTCACGCCTGGTGGCGTTGTATGTGGAGCTGGCGCGTAACACACCGCTGCTGATCCAGCTGTTCTTCGTGTACTTCGCGCTGCCGGCCCTGGGTCTGAATATCTCCGGGTTCTGGGCGGCGATCATCACCATGACCTTTCTCGGCGGCGCCTACCTCACCGAAGTGCTGCGCGCCGGCGTGGAGGCGGTACCGCAGGCGCAGATCGAGTCGGGCAAGTCCATCGGCCTGTCCGACTGGCAACTGCTGCGCCATGTGATTTTGCCCCAGGCCGGCATTCTCAGCCTGCCGGCGTTGTTCGCCAATTTCATTTTTCTGCTCAAGGAGACCACAGTGGTTTCCGCCGTGGCGGTGCCGGAGATTCTGTACACCACCAAGAGCTACATCGCGCTCTACTACAAGACCTATGAAATGCTCGCCGTGCTGACACTGATTTGCGTGCTGCTGTTCCTGCCGTTGTCGCTGCTGCTCAGCCGCCTGGAAAGGAGGCTCCAGCATGGCCAGTTCGGGTCTTGAGTTGTTGTGGGTGTCGTTGCCGCAACTGGGCAAGGGCGCTGCGCAAACCCTGTCGATTTCGTTTTTGAGCATCGCCTTCAGTACGGTCGGCGGTGTGCTGTATGGCGTACTGCGAACGCTGAACAACAGGGTGATCAACGCTGTGCTGCGGGTTTACCTGGAGCTGTTCCGGGCGATTCCGGTGCTGGTGTGGTTGTACCTGCTGTTCTTCGGCCTGCCGATCTTCTTTGGCTTGAGCCTGCCGAGTTTCTGGTGCGCGGTATTGGTGTTGTCGCTGTGGGGCGCCAGTGAGGTCGGTGAAGTGGTGCGCGGCGCGTTGCATTCACTGCCGCGCGGTCAGCGTGAAGCGGGCTTGTCGATTGGGTTGTCCGCCCCGCAGCTGTACGGCTACGTACTGCTGCCCCAGGCGCTCAAGCGCATGACGCCGCCGACCATCAACGTCTACACGCGCATCATCAAGACCAGTTCGCTGGCGGTGCTGATCGGTGTGGTGGATGTGATCAAGGTCGGCCAGCAAATCATCGAGCGCACCTACGAGTCGGTGTTGATCTACGGCGCGCTGTTCCTGTTTTTCTTCTTTATCTGCTACCCGTTGTCGGCCGCCTCCAAGGTGCTGGAACGGCGCTGGGCCCAAGCATGAGCGCATTGATCGAGTTTCAGGGTTTCAACAAATTCTTCGGCCAGGCGCAGGTGCTCAAGGGCATCGACCTGAGTGTGCAAAGCGGCGAAGTGGTGGTGATCCTCGGCCCCAGCGGTTGCGGCAAAAGTACCTTGCTGCGCTGCCTCAATGGGCTGGAAGTCGCTCACAGCGGCAGCCTGCGGTTTGCCGGCAGTGAGCTTCTGGACAAGCACACCGACTGGCGCCAGGTGCGCCAGGACATTGGCATGGTGTTCCAGAGTTATCACCTGTTCCCGCACATGAGTGTGCTCGACAATATTTTGCTCGGCCCGCTCAAGGTGCAAAAACGCGACCCGCGTGAAGCCCGCGCGCAAGCTGAACAATTACTCGAACGCGTGGGCCTGGCCGACAAGCGCGACGCCTTCCCGCGCCAGCTCTCCGGTGGCCAGCAGCAACGCATCGCCATCGTGCGGTCGTTGTGCATGAACCCACAGGTCATGCTGTTTGATGAAGTCACTGCCGCCCTTGACCCGGAGATGGTCAAGGAAGTGCTGGAAGTCATCCAGGGCCTGGCCCGCGATGGCATGACCCTGCTGATCGTCACCCACGAAATGGCCTTCGCCCGCGCCGTCGCCGACCGCGTGGTGTTTATGGAGGCCGGTCGCATCCTCGAATACAACACCCCCGAGGCATTCTTTACGAACCCGCAGACCGCACGCGCGCAGCAGTTCCTGGAGAAGTTCTCCTTTGTTTCAACACTGCCCAAAAAGAGCAAGGAACCGGAGCTGATATGAAAAAGTTACTGCTGCCACTGTTGGCCGTCGCCTTACTGGCCGGCTGCGATAAAAAGGCCGAAGAGCCGGTAAAACCTGCGGCTGTCAGCTACATCAACAAGATCAAGGCGCGGGACAAGCTGATCGTTGGCGTCTTCACCGACAAACCACCGTTCGGCTTCGTCGACGAGGCTGGCCGCTATGTGGGCTTCGATACCGACATTGGCCGCCAATTCGCCAAGGACCTGCTGGGCGATGAGAACAAAGTCGAATTCGTCGCCGTGGAGCCCGCCAGCCGTATCCCGTTCCTGCAGAGCGACAAGGTCGACCTGATCCTGGCCAACATGACAGTCACGCCGGAGCGCAAGGAAGCGGTGGACTTTACCAATCCCAACCTGAAAGTCGCGGTACAGGCCCTGGTGCCGAATGACAGCCCGGTCAAAAGCCTGGATGACCTGGCGACCCGCACCACCATCGTCACCACGGGCACCACTGCCGATATCTGGCTGACCAAGAACCACCCGGACTGGAAACTGCTCAAGTTCGAGAAAAACTCCGAGTCGCTGCAAGCGCTGTCGGCCGGCCGTGGCGATGCCTACGCGCAGGACAATCTGGTGCTGTTCAGCTGGGCCAAGCAGAACCCGGGCTACCGTGTGCTGGAGCAGAAACTCGGTGATGAAGCGCCGATTGCCCCGGCGGTGAAGAAGGGCAATATCGAACTGCGCGACTGGGTGAATGCGGAGTTGGCGAAATTGGGTGAGGAGAAGTTTTTGCTCAAGCTGTATGACCAATATGTGCGTAAAGAGCTGAGTGATGACACCAAGCCTGAGAGTGTGATTGTTGAAGGCGGCAAGTGGCAGGGCTGATTCCTGGCTTTTGTGCTGACTGTACAGGCCTCATCGGGGGCAAGCCCCCTCCCACATTTGACTGTATTCACACATCGGAACTTGTGAACCCAATCCAGTGTGGGAGGGGGCTTGCCCCCGATGGGGTCGGTACAGTCACCCCCTACTCCGGCCAATGCCACGCCGGGCCATCCAGAATCCCTTGCCCCACAATCCGCGTCTCCCCCAGCACCTTCTCCAGCACAATCGAATTGCACCCTTGATCCTGCTGCAACGCTGCTATCAAGCGGCTGGCATGGGACACCACCCACACCTGGCACTGCTTCGACGCGTCGATAATCAAGCGCGCCAGGGCTGGCAGCAGGTCCGGGTGCAGGCTGGTTTCCGGTTCGTTCAGCACCATCATGGTGGGCGGCCGTGGGGTCAGCAGTGCGGCGATCAACAGCAGGTAGCGCAAGGTGCCGTCCGACAGCTCCGCCGCCGACAGCGGGCGCAGCAAGCCTTCCTGATAGAACGCAATCGCAAAGCGTCCGCCCTGCAGCGGTTCAATCTCCAGGCGCGCGCCCGGGAACGCATCGCTGACAGCCTGTTGCAAAGCCTGCGGGTCGCCGATTTCGTGGATGGTCTGCAACGCCGCCGCCAAATCGCGCCCGTCGTGATGCAGCACTGGCGTGCGCGTCCCCAATTGGGGCTGACGCACTGGCGCGTCCACGTCGCTGCGAAAGTGATCATAAAAGCGCCAGCCACGGATATTTTCACGCAGCAGCAATACCTCCGGCGAGCCACGCAGGTTTCCCACCTGGTCGAACAGGCTGTGATAGTTCGGGGTGTGCTGGGCCAGTACGTCCCAGGCCCGGCCTTCACGGGCACGCACCATCGGCCCGGAGCGCTGCACCAACAGGCTGGCCGGGCGGTAGAGGGCCCCGGCCCAGATACATTCCTTTTTAATTTGCGGGTCCAACATGAATGCTGTCTTGGGGACCAGTTCGGGCAACCCCAGGGAAATCGCGTAGCTGAAGTCTTCGGCGGCAAACCCCAGGCGCAGCCGCTTGGCGTGCTGACGTACGATTGGCTCAACCGGTACGTCACCCGTGCGCATACGCCGGCTGATATTCTCCGGCCCGGCCCAGAAGGTCGAGTCCAGCCCGCCTTCACGGGCCAGCGCATTGATCACCCCGCCCTGGGCGGTTTCAGCCAGCAGGCGCAGGGCGCGATACAGGTTGGACTTGCCGCTGCCATTGGGGCCGGTGATCAGGTTGAGTCGGCCCAGAGGGACCACCAATTTATTGATCGAGCGGTAATTGGCCACCGCGAGGGTTTTGAGCATCTGCATTTAGTCGACGTGGGAACCATTGGAGTATGGGATCCTCCATGCACATAAGGAACCCTGAACTACGCTCACAGTCGCATACACACTGGCAAGTCGGCATCACGCAAAAGGAGCCTGCATGGGCGCTCGCATTTCGGCATTTTTACTCGGATTTGGCTTACTGACGCTGCTTGGCGGTTGTGGTGAGGAAAAGACCGAGCCCAAAGCCCATTCCCGGGTGTTCGTGCAAACCGTGCAGCCTGCGGATTTCGCCGCAGCGGTCACGCTGACCGGTGATATCCAGGCGCGGGTGCAAACCGATTTGTCCTTTCGCGTGGGTGGCAAGATCATCCAGCGCATGGTCGATGTGGGCGACCGGGTGACGGCCAGGCAGGTGCTGGCCAAACTCGATCCCAAGGACCTGCAGACCAACGTCGACTCCGCCCAGGCCCAGGTCGTGGCCGAGCAGGCGCGGGTAAAGCAGACTGCCGCTGCCTTCGTGCGCCAGGAAAAACTCTTGCCCAAGGGCTACACCAGCCGCAGCGAATACGATTCCGCCCAGGCCGCGCTCCGCGGCAGCCAGAGCGCCCTCGCCGCGGCCCAGGCCCAGTTGGCCAACGCCCGTGAGCAACTCGGCTACACCGCGCTGATCGCCGACGCACCGGGCATCATCACCGCGCGCCAGGCCGAAGTCGGCCAGGTGGTCCAGGCCACCATGCCGATCTTCAGCCTGGCCCGTGATGGCGAGCGTGATGCGGTGTTCAACGTCTATGAGTCCCTGCTGGTGGAACCGCCGTCGGATGCGCCGATTACCGTCAGCCTGCTGGACAACCCGAGTATCAAGGCCGTGGGCAAGGTCCGCGAAGTCACCCCGGCCGTGGCCGCCAATACCGGCACCGTGCAGGTGAAGATCGCCCTGCAAAGCCTGCCCGATGGCATGGAGTTGGGCTCGGTGGTCAGCGCCACCGCCAATGGCCCGGCCAGGGCCAGCATCGAGTTGCCGTGGTCGGCCTTGACCAAGGACCTCAGTGAACCCGCCGTGTGGCTGGTGGACGGTGACGGCAAGGCGCAATTGCATAAAGTCACGGTGGCGCGTTACCTCACCGGCAAAGTGATCATCGGCGATGGCCTCAAAGGCGGCGAAAAAGTCGTGGTGGCCGGTGGGCAATTGCTGCACCCCGGCATGCCGGTTGAAATCGCCCAGCAAGGAGCCCAGCCATGAGGCAACTGACGGTAATCGTCGCCGCCAGCCTGTTGCTGATGGCCTGCTCCAAAGAAGAAGCGCCGCCCGAACCGGTGCGCCCGGTGTTGTCCATGGAGGTGAAGGCCGAAGACCAGGAAAACCTCGGTCGCTTTGCCGGCACCATTCAAGCGCGCTACGAAAGTAACCTGGGTTTCCGTGTCCCCGGGCGTATTGCCCGTCGCGCCGTGGACGTGGGCGCTGAGGTGGAGAAGGGCGCCTTGCTTGCCGTGCTCGACCCCACCGACCAGCAGAACCAATTGCGCGCCGCCCAGGGCGACCTGGCGCGCGTGCAGGCGCAGTTCATCAATGCCCAGGCCAATGCCCGCCGCCAGCAGGAACTGTTCAACCGTGGCGTCGGTGCCCAGGCTCAGCTCGACGTGGCCCAGACTGACCTGAAAACCACCCAGGCCACCCTCGATCAGGCGCGCGCATCGGTCAACCAGGCCAGGGACCAGCTCAACTACGCCGAACTGCGCACCGACCACGCCGGCATCGTCACCGCCTGGAATGCCGAGGCCGGCCAGGTGGTCAGCGCCGGTCAGCAAGTGGTGACGCTTGCGCGCCCGGACGTCAAGGAAGCGGTGATCGATCTGCCCGCCGGGCTGGCCGAACGCCTGCCCGCAGATGTGGTGTTCCTCGTCGCCGGGCAACTGGACCCGAGCGTGCAGACCACCGCCATCGTGCGCGAGATCGAGCCCCAGGCCCAAAGCGCCACGCGCACCCGTCGCGCACGCCTGAGCCTGACCGAAACCCCCTCCGCGTTCCGCCTGGGCACCGCCATCAGCGTCACCTTGAGCAGCGCCATCGCGCCGCGTATCGAACTGCCCCTGAGCGCCTTGCAGGACGTCGACGGCAAGACCCGCATCTGGCTGCTCGACACCCAGAGCCAGACGGTGCAGCCGCGTGACGTCACGGTCGTCAGCCGGGATGCCGACAGCGCCGTGCTCAACGGCAGTGTCAAACCCGGCGAACGCATTGTCACCGCCGGTGTGAACAGCCTGAAACCCGGGCAAAAAGTCAAAATCGACGAGGACAGCCCGCGATGAAAGGGAGCTTCAACTTATCCGACTGGGCCCTCAAGCATCAGTCCTTCGTGTGGTACCTGATGTTCGTCGCGCTTTTGATGGGCGTGTTTTCGTACATGAACCTGGGGCGCGAGGAAGACCCCTCGTTCACCATCAAGACCATGGTGATCCAGACCCGCTGGCCGGGCGCGACCCAGGAAGAAACCCTCAAGCAGGTCACTGACCGCATCGAGAAAAAACTCGAGGAACTCGACTCCCTCGACTACGTGAAAAGCTACACCCGGCCGGGCGAGTCCACGGTGTTCGTGTTCCTCAAGGACACCACCAGCGCCAAGGCCATCCCGGAGATCTGGTACCAGGTTCGCAAGAAGATCGACGATATTCGCGGCACCTTCCCCCAGGGCTTGCAGGGGCCGTCCTTCAACGACGAGTTCGGTGACGTGTTCGGCTCGGTATACGCCTTTACCGGCGACGGCCTGTCGATGCGTCAGCTGCGCGACTACGTGGAGCAGGTGCGCGCCGAGATCCGCTCGGTGCCGGGACTGGGCAAGGTCGAGATGATCGGCCAGCAGGACGAAGTGATTTACCTGAATTTTTCCACGCGCAAACTGGCCGCGCTGGGCATCGATCAGCGCCAGGTGGTGCAAAGCCTGCAGTCGCAGAACGCAGTCACGCCCGCCGGGGTGATCGAGGCCGGGCCGGAGCGGATTTCGGTGCGCACCTCCGGGCAGTTCGCCTCGGAGAAGGACCTTGCCAACGTCAACCTGCGCCTCAATGACCGCTTCTATCGCCTGGCCGACATTGCCGACATCAGCCGTGGCTACGTCGACCCGGCACGGCCGATGTTCCGTTTCAACGGCAAGCCGGCGATCGGCCTGGCGATTGCGATGCAGAAGGGCGGCAATATCCAGTCGTTCGGCAAGGCGCTGCACGGGCGTATGGATGAGCTGACCGCCGACCTGCCGGTGGGCGTCGGCGTGCACAAGGTGTCGGATCAGGCCGAAGTGGTGGAAGAGGCCGTCGGCGGCTTTACCAGCGCGCTGTTCGAAGCGGTGATCATCGTACTGGTGGTGAGCTTTATCAGCCTGGGCATGCGCGCCGGGTTGGTGGTGGCGTGCTCGATTCCGTTGGTGCTGGCGTTGGTGTTCGTGTTTATGGAATACAGCGGCATCACCATGCAGCGGGTGTCGTTGGGCGCCTTGATCATCGCCCTCGGCCTGTTGGTGGACGATGCGATGATCACCGTGGAGATGATGATCACGCGCCTGGAAAAAGGCGAAACCAAGGAGCAGGCCGCGACCTACGCCTATACCTCCACGGCGTTTCCGATGCTCACCGGCACGCTGGTGACCGTGGCCGGTTTTGTGCCGATTGGTCTTAACGCCAGCTCGGCGGGCGAGTACACCTTCACGCTGTTCGCGGTGATCGCCGTGGCCATGCTGGTGTCGTGGGTCGTGGCGGTGCTGTTTGCGCCGGTGATCGGCGTGCATATCCTCAGCGCCAAGGTGAAGCCGCATGACGCCGAGCCGGGGCGCATCGGCCGCGCCTTCAATGGCGGCATGCTCTGGGCCATGCGCAACCGTTGGTGGGCCATCGGCATCACCGTGGCGCTGTTCGTGGCCTCGGTGTTTTCCATGCAGTTCGTGCAGAACCAGTTCTTCCCGTCGTCGGATCGCCCGGAGATCCTGGTTGACCTGAACCTGCCGCAGAACGCCTCGATCAACGAGACGCGCAAGGCGGTCGACCGCCTCGAAGCCATCATCAAGGACGACCCGGACATCGCGCGCTGGAGCACCTACATCGGCCAAGGCGCGATCCGTTTCTACCTGCCGCTGGACCAGCAGTTGGAGAACCCCTACTACGCGCAGTTGGTGATCGTCAGCAAAGGCCTGGAAGAACGCGGCGAGTTGATTACGCGTCTGCAGAAGCGCCTGCGCGATGATTTCGTCGGTATCGGCAGCTTCGTGCAGCCGCTGGAAATGGGCCCGCCGGTGGGCCGGCCGATCCAGTACCGCGTGTCCGGCAAGGACACCGACCAGGTGCGCAAGCACGCCATCGAACTGGCGACCTTGCTCGACCAGAACACCCACTTGGGCGAAATCATCTACGACTGGAACGAGCCGGGCAAAGTCTTGCGCATCGACATCGCCCAGGACAAGGCGCGGCAATTGGGGCTGTCGTCCGAAGACGTCGCGCAATTGATGAACAGCGTGGTCAGCGGCGCGTCGGTCACCCAGGTGCATGACGATATTTACCTGATCAATGTGGTCGGCCGTGCTGAAGACGCCGAGCGCGGTACGCCGGAAACCCTGCAGAACCTGCAGATCGTCACACCCAACGGTACCTCGATTCCGTTGCTGGCCTTCGCCACGGTGCGCTACGAACTGGAGCAACCGCTGGTGTGGCGTCGCGACCGCAAGCCGACGATTACCATCAAGGCCGCAGTGCGTGACGAGATGCAGCCGACCGACCTGGTCAAGCAGCTGGCGCCGACTATCCAGAAGTTCAGCGACGGCCTGCCGGTGGGCTACAAGGTTGCCACCGGCGGTACCGTGGAAGAAAGCGGCAAGGCCCAGGGCCCGATCGCCAGCGTGGTGCCGTTGATGCTGTTCCTGATGGCGACCTTCCTGATGATCCAGTTGCACAGCGTGCAGAAGATGTTCCTGGTGGCCAGTGTCGCCCCGCTGGGTTTGATCGGCGTGGTGCTGGCGCTGATTCCCACGGGCACGCCCATGGGCTTCGTGGCGATCCTGGGCATCCTGGCGCTGATCGGCATCATCATCCGCAACTCGGTGATTCTGGTGACGCAGATTCATGAGTACGAAGTGGCCGGTTACACGCCGTGGGATGCGGTGGTGGAAGCCACCGAGCATCGGCGCCGGCCGATCCTGCTCACGGCTGCGGCCGCCAGCCTGGGCATGATTCCGATTGCCCGGGAAGTGTTCTGGGGGCCGATGGCCTACGCGATGATTGGCGGGATTAACATCGCCACGTTGCTGACGCTGTTGTTCCTGCCAGCCCTGTATGTGGCCTGGTACAAAATCCGCGAACCCAAGCAGGAACCTCAGGAACAACGCGGTTAAAAAAATGTGGGAGGGGGCTTGCCCCCTCCTACATTTGGATCTGCATCTTGTCAGGCTGTGGGAAGCTTCCGAAACCGCCGCTTGCCGCCCCGGCGAGCCTGAGCTTGTTTTACTCTTTCGGCCTTCTTCTTATCCAGGTCGATTCCCATGCAGTGCCTGCGTCCACTCCTTTTACTCTGCGCGCTTGTGCTTGCGCCGCCGACCCTCGCCACCAACGTGCTGGAAAATACCCAGTGGCGTATCGAACTCGATCCCGCCACCCTGGCGTTGCGCGTCACCCCTGCGGGCGAGGCTACGGTACAAGCGTCCAGCGGTGTCGCCGTCCATGCGGTCAACGCGCTGCAAGCCGATGCCGAACAAGTCTCCTGGCAATGGGACGATGGCGCGTATCGCCTGACGGCCCGGCTTGAACAGCGCGAATTGTCCCTGACGATCACTGCCCGTGCAGCGGGTAAGCTGGCCTTTCTGCGCCAGCCGGCCAGCGCCATGGGCCAGGGGCTGATCTGGCCGTTGGCCGAGGGGCATTACGTGCCTGCCGCTAATGCCGTGTGGAAAGATTTCCTGATCGGGTGGGGCGAGTTCAGTACCACCCAGGACCTCAGCCTGCCGTTATGGGGCGTGGATCATGGGCGCTTCACGCTCAACTGGCTGCTGACCAACCCCTATAACAATCGCCTCGAATGGCAAGCGGACGGCCAGGGCATGGCGCTGTCCGTGTCCCATGAATTTACCTCGCTCGAGCCTTCGGCACCGATGACCCTGCGCTTGCATCTGGGCGAGGCCGACCCGTTGGCCGGCGCCAGGCGTTATCGTCAGTGGCTGGTCGAGCAGGGCCGTTACGAGTCACTGGCGGACAAGCTGCGGCAAACCCCCGAGGCGGTAAAATTGCTCGGCGCCAGCCACGTTTACCTGTGGGGCAACGACTTGCTCACGCTCGATGATGTACGTGATTGGCCTGCGTTGATCAAACGGCTGCGCACGCACGAGCTCAGTGGGCTGATGGGCAAGGAATCCGCGCAGGTGCTCGCGCAGGCAGGCGCGTTGAATCGCTACGAGCAAACCGTGCTGTTGCGCGGCTTCAATGGGGCTATCAACAAGAAGGCCCGGCAGGCCTGGCAGGTGGCAGAGCCCGACATGAATCGCCTTGCCGCTCGCTACGGCGAGTTGCGTCGCGAACTCGCCGTGGATTTCGCCGGCGCGTTGGCTGAACGCCCCGAAACCTGGGGCAATTCGATTATCCAGGCCTTGCGCGACGCTGGGCTCAAGCGCTTGATGCTGACACTGGGCGAGGGCTGGGAAGGCGGCCTGTGGCATCCCGAAGCGATTCGCGCGGGGGTGGATGCCGGTTACCTGGTCGCCCCCTATGATTCCTATGGAACGGCGCTTTCGGCTACGGAAAATCCCGACTGGACCACGGCCCACCTGGGCGGCAAGGCTTACCGCGACTGCGCAATCATGTTGAAAGACGGTACGTTGAAAACCGGCTTCCAGCAGTCCGGTCACTACACCGATCCGCGCTGTGTGCGGCCTTTGCTGGAGGCAAGGGTAAGGGCGGTGCAGGGCGCGGCGGGCTACAACGCCTGGTTCCTCGATGCCTACGCCACCAGCATGCTGTATGACAGTTACCGCGACGGTGCGCCGATGACCCAGGCGCAAAATGCCCAGGCCAATATCGACGCGTCGCGCTGGATCAACACCTCGCTCAAACTGCCCACAGGCTCCGAAGACGGCAACGCCATCACCGCCCAGGGCATCCTGTTTGCCCATGGCATGCAAACACCGGTGATCGGCTGGGGTGACCGGGAGATGACCCAGGACCTGCAGTCACCCAACTACGTCGGCAAGTGGTACCCGCCGGAGCAACCGGCCGTGTTCTTCAAGCGGGTTCCCTTGAAAGCGCCGCTGCGCACGGTGTATTTCGATCCGACGATGCGCCTGCCGCTGTATCAGGCGGTGTTCCACGGCTCGGTGATTACCACCCATCACTGGTTGTTCGACAGCCTGAAGTTAAGCAATGTGCAGGCGGAGAATGAGCTGGCCCAACTGCTCTACAACGTACCGCCGCTGTATCACGTCAGTGCAGCAACGCTCAAGGAACGGCTGCCGGTGATTGAGCGCCAGGACCGGTTTTTCCGCCCGCTGCATGAGCGGTTGGCGACGCGGGCGATGACTGATTTTCGCTGGCTGACGGCGGACAAACTGCTCCAGCAAACGACGTTCGCCGATGGGACGCGGTTGGTGGCGAATTTTTCGGACGCGCAAAAAGACGGGTATGCCGGGCGCAGTGTGACGGCGCTGGTGGAGGGTGAAAAGCCGGTGGTGTATCAGGTGGATCAGCAGGGCCCTTAAGATCATCGGGGGCAAGCCCCCTCCCACATTTGGAATGCGTTCTCCTGTGGGAGGGGGCTTGCCCCCGATAGCCATAGGTATCTACACAACTCCGTAGCACCCACCGTAACCACGATGCGAAGCGAGCCGCTCTTGATCTACTTTTGATCTCAGGCGCCCCGTTAAACCACGCTGGCCGAACGCAGGCGAGGTGCCGAGTGGTGGGGCAAGAGCGTTTTGCTTACTTTTGCGCTTTTCAAAAGTGAGCCGCTGTAAAAGCGGAACCATTAGCAGCCGTTACCGCAGAAACGGATATGTACTCGGTCT
>Ga0105246_10000083_pt1 | contig 40197 bp, 35 predicted proteins | sample KBSM64metaG_FD_99694 | JGI IMG/M metagenome (GOLD analysis project Ga0105246, IMG submission 99694) | Miscanthus rhizosphere microbial communities from Kellogg Biological Station, Michigan, USA - KBS M6-4 metaG | ecosystem: Host-associated > Plants > Roots > Rhizosphere > Soil | place... | reverse complement strand
TCGCCGCCTCCAACGTTTCCTAGCACGGACCTTAACTTCGTTTCCCGACTCACCCGTCGGGGCGCGATAGCTCTCGCGTGAAAGGGACCGGGGATGGGGATTCTCGAAGGGCAGGTCGCCGTCGTTACCGGGGCGGGGCGCGGATTCGGCCGGGCGATTGCCGAACGCCTCGCCGCCGAAGGCGCCAATGTCGCGCTGCTGTCGCGGTCTCTGGCACAGCTCGAGAAAGTCGAAAAAGCCATCCGCCGGGCCAAGGGTCAGGCCACCGCGGTGCGTTGCGACGTCACCGACCCGCATTCGATCGAGCATGCGATCGACAAGGTCGAGGAGCTGCTCGGCCCGGTCGACCTCTTGGTCAACAACGCCGGCGTGCCCGGGCCCTTTGGGCCGATCTGGGAAGTCGATCCCGACGAATGGTGGAAAGCCCAGGCGGTGCACATCCGCGCGCCGATGCTGTTCCTCGCCCGCGTGCTGCCAGGGATGATCGAGCGCGGCCGGGGCCACGCGATCTGCGTTTCGGCGATTGCCAGCCGGATGGTCGCCCCCAACCTCTCGGCTTACTGCACCGGCAAGATCGCCCAGAACCGCATCGTCGCCGAGGCCGCGGCCGAGACGGCGGGGACCGGCGTGGCGGTGTTCGCCATCGATCCCGGCTTCGTGTTCACCGAACTCGCCCGGCAGACGATGGAGAGCGCCGACGCGCAGAAGCACCTCGGCGGCATGGTCGAACGGCTGCGCAAGGCCGAGACGGATCCGGCAGCGCAGGATGATCTCGCCCGCTGCGCCCAGCGCGTGCTCGACCTCGCCTCGGGCAAGTATGACGCGCTGTCGGGCAATTACTACGAGCTGCCCGACGACCTCGACGCCGAGCTGGCGAAGGCGCCGGCCAAGGTCGGCTAGCGCTCGCCGAACAGCGCGGTGCCGACGCGCACGTGCGTCGCGCCGAGCATGACCGCGGTTTCGTAATCGCCGCTCATGCCCATGCTGCGACATGGCAGGCCGTGGTCGCGGGCGAGCTTGTCGAGCAGGGCGAAGAATGGAGCCGGCTCGATGCCGAGCGGGGGGACGCACATCAGGCCGACGACGGGGATGTTGGCCTCTCCGGCCTGTTTGAGCAGCCCTGGCAAGTCGGCAATCGCGCAGCCGCCTTTCTGTGGCTCCTCGCCGATGTCGACCTGGACGAAGCACGGCACTTGCCGGCCGGCCTTTTCCATCGCCTTTGCCAGCGCGGCTACAAGGCTCGGACGGTCGAGCGAATGGATGCAATCGAACAGCGCGACCGCGTCGTCGGCCTTGTTCGATTGCAGGCTGCCGACGAGGTGCAGCTCGGCCTCGGGCCAGCGGTCGCGCAGCGCGGGCCACTTGGCGGCTGCTTCCTGCACGCGGTTTTCGCCGAACACGCGCTGGCCGGCCTGGAGCAACGGCTCGATCGCTTCTCCGGGATGCGTCTTGCTGACCGCGACCAGCGCGACCTCGTCCGTCTCTCGCCCGGCGACCTTGCAGGCGTGGGCCATGCGGTCGCGAACCTCTTGAAGCCGGGTGGCTGCGCTTTCCATGGACCGGCGCTATAGCGCAGCGATGCCCGCGCGCCAGATGTTCCCCGACTTGTGGTTGCTGTCCGACGAGCGCAACGACGCCGCCCTGGAGGATGCGCTGCGCCGCCTGCCGCGCGGGTCGGGCTTCATCTACCGCCATTATCATCTGACCGGCGAGCGGCGGATCGCCCGCTGGTTCGAACTGCGCGAGATCGCCCGCGCCCGGGGCCATATAACGATTCTGGCCGACAGCTCGCTGACCGCGCGCGAATGGGGTGCCGACGGCATCTACGGCGCACCGCGCATGCTGTACCCGACCGCGAGCGACCTCCTGACGCTCGCCACCGCGCACAGCCTGGCAGAGATCGGCCTCGCCAACCGCATGCGCGCGGACGCGGTGCTGCTCTCCCCCGCGTTCCCAACCCGCTCGCATCCTGATGCGACCGCGCTCGGCCCGGTGCGCTTCCGCCTTTTGGCCGCCCATGCGCGAATGCCGGTGATCGCGCTCGGCGGGATGAGCCCGCAAACCGGCCGCCGCCTTGCTTGGCCGCGCTGGGCGGCGATCGACGGGCTGTCAGGATAATCCGACCGAAACAAAAGGTGATTCTTGACGGCGAGTCCGCCGGGGGCGACAATGGCGCGCGAAGGGATCACGGCGATGGCGACACGGGCACCTCGGGCAGAGCCGGCCGACTGGCGCGCGGCGTTTCGCCGCTCGGCCGCGCGCGCGCTGCAGCTCACCGGGGCCGTGGCGCTCTACTTCGCCAGCGGTTTCCTGTTCCTCGCGCTCGTCTCCTACCACCAGACCGATCCTTCGTTCTCGACCGCCGCCAGCGGCCCGCCGCTCAACTGGATGGGCTATCCCGGCGCGTGGGCGGCGGACATGGCACTGCTCGGCTTCGGCATCGGCGCGGTGCTGCTGCTGCCGCTGTTCTATGCCTTCGCCCGCAAGCTGTGGCGGGATGCCGAGGACGAGGAAACCCCGCACGGCCGCCGATGGTGGCGCACGGTGGCAATGCTGCTGATCGGCATCGCCCTGCTGTGCACCGTGCTCGGCCTGGTGTTCGATTCACAGGGCGGGAGCCTGCCGGCCAGCCTCGGCGGCCTGACCGGCCTGCTCGGTGCCAAGGCGATCACCGCGTTTGCCCACCGCCTGCCCGACGGCGCGCAAGTATGGACGATCGCCGGCCTCGGCCTCGTCTGCCTTGCCGGCGGGGCCGCGCTGGTCGGGCGGGTGTTCGCGTTCGATTGGGCGCAACTGCTGACGCTGCCCCAGGCGCTGCGGCGCCTGCCCGCGCTGCCGCGACAGGAGAACCCGTTCAAGCCGGCCCGCGAGAAGCGTGTCCGCGAGCCGCGGGCCGAGCCCGAGGTCGAGCTCACCAATCGCAAGCCGCCCGAAATCAGCGACCCCACGCGGCCGCCGCCTCCCGCCAAACTTACCGGCAAGGCCAAGCAGAAGGACTTGTTCGAAACCTACCAGTTGCCGAGCCTCGATCTCCTGGCGGACGCGCCGGCCGACAAGGCGCCCAAGCTCGACAAGCTGGCACTGGAGCGCAACGCGCGCCTGCTCGAAACCGTGCTCGACGATTTCAACGTCAAGGGCGAGATCACCGCGGTGCGCACCGGGCCGGTGGTGACGATGTACGAACTCGAACCCGCGCCGGGCATCAAGGCCAGCCGGGTGATCGGCCTGGCCGAAGACATCGCCCGCAACATGAGCGCGATCAGCGCGCGCGTCAGCTCGATCCCGGGCAAGACGGTGATGGGCATCGAGCTGCCCAACGCCCACCGGATCACCGTCAGCTTCAAGGAACTCGCCGCCAGCGAGGCGTTCCAGGACAGCAAGGCGACGCTGCCGATCATCCTCGGCAAGGACATCGCCGGCGGATCGATCGTCGCCGACCTCGCGGCGATGCCGCACCTGCTCGTTGCCGGCACGACCGGGTCGGGCAAGTCGGTCGGCCTCAACGCGATCCTCCTCAGTCTGCTCTACCGCTTCACACCCAACGAGTGCCGCCTGATCCTGGTCGATCCCAAGGTGCTCGAGCTCAAGAGTTACGACGATATCCCGCATCTCCTCTCGCCGGTGGTGACCGAACCGCACAAAGCCGTGCGAGCGCTCAAGTGGGCGGTCGAGGAAATGGAGAAGCGCTACCGCATGATGAGCGACATCGGCGCGCGCAACATCGGCGGCTTCAACGAACGCATCAAGGCAGCGATTGCCAAGGGCAAGCCACTCGGTCGCCGGGTCCAGGCCGGGTTCGACCCCGAGACCGGTGACGAGATTTACGAGGAGGAGCAGCTCGACTTCGAGGTGCTGCCGCAGATCGTCCTGATCGTCGACGAGCTGGCCGACCTGATGGTCACCGTCGGCAAGGAGATCGAGGTGCTGATCCAGCGCCTGAGCCAGAAGAGCCGCGCCGCCGGCATCCACCTGATCATGGCCACCCAGCGCCCGTCGGTCGATGTCATCACCGGCGTGATCAAGGCCAACCTGCCGACGCGCATCAGCTTCAACGTCACCAGCCGCATCGATTCCCGCACGATCCTCGGCGAGCAAGGCGCCGAGCAGCTCCTCGGCAAGGGCGACATGCTCTACAAGCCGAGCACCGGCGCGCTAGTCCGCGTCCACGGCCCGTTCGTTTCCGACGAGGAAGTCGAGCGCGTCGCCGAGCACTGGCGCGGCCAGGGCGCGCCGGCCTATGTCGATTCGGTCACCGAGGAGCCCGAGGACGGCGGCTTCGGCTTCGAGGACGAGTTCACCGCGAGCGACAATCCCGAAGAGCGCAAGTACCGCCAGGCGTGCCAGATCGTGATCGAGAACCAGAAAGCGAGCGGCTCGTGGCTGCAGCGCCAGATGGGGGTCGGCTACAACACCGCCGCCAAGTGGATCGAGAAGATGGAGGAAGACGGCTTGGTCGGCCCGGCCAACCACGTCGGGCGGCGGGAGATCTATCGGGATCGGGATGGGAATCCGCTGTGACCTTGCCGCCGGCGGTCCCGGAGATTCCGGTCGCCGAGCTTGAGCCGGCGCTGGCCTATTACCGCGACACGCTCGGCTTCACGGTCGACTGGGCGGACGAGGAATACGGCCTTGCCGGCGTATCGCAGGGCCATTGCCGGCTGTTCGTAGCGTCTGCTCGCCATCGTTCGGCGCAGGCCAATACCGGCCCGGTCGTGATCTGGCTCAACCTGGCGAACCGAGCCGAGATCGACGCGCTGTTCGAACGCTGGTCGGCGATGGGCGCGAGGATCTCGGAGCCGCCGGCGGCCAAGCCGTGGAAACTCTATGAATTCCTCGCCGGCGACCTCGACGGCAATATTCTGCGCGTGTTCTACGACCTCGCCTGGGAAGAGCGCGAGGCCGCGCCGAACTGATTTCACGAAAAGGCGCGGAGACCCATCCTGATCTTCGTCACCCCGGGCTTGACCCGGGGTCCCGCTTTTCTTCGGGCGTCGCAAAAGGAAGCGGGACCCCGGAACAAGTCCGAGTGACGGTCAAGGGTGAGACGCGGCATCCGGGAGCCAACCCCGCCTTCCAAGCATTAGACCCGGCGATGGGCGGCAATTCCGGCAATGAGCGTCCGTGGTGGGAGCACGGGGTCGTCTACCAGATATACCCGCGCTCGTTCCAGGATTCGAACGGCGACGGCGTCGGCGATCTCGCGGGCATCGAGAGCCGGCTAAACTATGTCGCCTCGCTCGGCGTGGAGGCAATCTGGCTGTCGCCGATCTTCCCCTCCCCGATGGCCGACTTCGGATACGACGTGGCCGACTACTGCGGCATCGAGCCGCTGTTCGGCACACTCGCGGATTTCGACCGGCTGCTGAGCGCCGCGCACCAGCGCGGGCTCAAGCTGCTGCTCGACTTCGTGCCCAATCACAGCTCGGACCGCCATCCGTGGTTCATCGAAAGCCGCTCGAGCCGCGATAATCCCAAGCGCGATTGGTACATCTGGCGCGATCCCGCTCCAGACGGGGGGCCGCCGAACAACTGGATCAGCGATTTCGGCGGCTCGGCGTGGGAATGGGACGAAGCGACCGGGCAGTACTACCTCCACGCCTTCCTGCCGCAGCAGCCCGATCTAAACTGGCGCAATCCCGAGTTGAAGGCGGCGATGTTCGACGTCATGCGTTTCTGGTTCGAGCGCGGGGTCGACGGCTTCCGGATCGACGTGCTGTGGCACATCGTCAAAGCCGAGGGGCTGCCGGACAATCCGGTCAACACCAACTGGCATCCGGGGATGAACGAGCGCGACCGGCTGCTGCAGGTCAACTCAACCGACCAGCCCGAAGCGCACGCGATCGCCGCCGAGATGCGCCGGATAGCCGAGAGCTACGGCGGGCGCGTGCTGATCGGCGAAATCTTCCTGCCGTTCGACCGGCTGGCCAAGTGGTACGGCACGCCGGCGAAGCCCGAGGTGCACCTGCCGTTCAACTTCGCGCTGATGGAGAACGCGTGGGACGCGGCGACGATCGGCAAGCTGATCGCAGAATACGAAGGCTCGCTGCCCGAATGGGGCTGGCCCAACTGGGTCCTCGGCAGCCACGACGCCCCGCGCATGGCCGCGCGCGTCGGCGAAGCCCAGGCCCGGGTGGCGATGATGATGCTGCTGACGCTGCGCGGCACGCCGACGCTGTATCAGGGCGACGAGCTCGGCATCGGCCACGTCGATATCCCGCCTGACAAGGTGCGGGACCCGCGCGAGCAGCGCCAGCCGGGCATCGGCCTCGGCCGCGATCCGTCCCGCACACCGATGGCTTGGGATGATTCGCCGAACGCGGGATTCAGCACCGCCGAGCCGTGGCTGCCGCTGCACGCCGATTGGCCCACCCGCAACGTCGCGGCGGAGAAACGGGATGCCGGGTCGATGCTCGAATTGACCCGCGCCCTGCTGCGGCTGCGGCGAGCGGAACAGGCGTTGTCGGTAAGCGATTATCGTTCCGTTGCGAGCCAGGGCAGCGTGCTGGCCTACGAACGCTGCGCCGGCGACTCTCGCCTGCTGGTGGCGCTCAACCTCGGCGGTGAGGCAGTGCCGCTACCCGAAGCCGCCCACGGCGGCGAGCGGCTTCTGTCAACACTGACAGGCGAAGCGGACATCCTGCGCGGCAATGAAGGCCTGATCGTGAGGCTCGCAAACTAGCCATGCCACCACTGTTCGTCATTGCGAGCGTAGCGAAGCAATCCAGAGCGGCGCAGGGCCGCCCTGGATTGCCGCGTCGCCTTCGGCTCCTCGCAATGACGAGGACTTAGACGATGCGCGTCGCGATGCTGAGCTCGATCTCGTGGCGCACGCCGCCGCGCGCCTATGGGCCGTGGGAGCTGGTGACCAGCCTGCTGACCGAGGCGCTTGTGGCACGCGGCGTCGAGGTGACGCTGTTCGCCACGCTCGATTCGCGCACCGCCGGCAAGCTCGACGGCGTCGCCCCGCGCGGTTATTCGGAGGATGAAAGCCTCGACGCCAAAGTGTGGGAGGCGCTCCACGTCGCCCACTTCGTCGAACGCGCCCACGAGTTCGATCTGCTGCACAACCAGGCCGATTTCATCCCGCTGGCGTTCTCGCGGCTGGTGGATACGCCGATGGTCACCACGATCCACGGCTTCTCGAGCCCGCGCATCCTGCCGGCGTTCGAGCGCTACAACGATCGCCAGCACTACGTCTCGATCAGCGACGCCGACCGCGCGCCGTCGCTCAGCTATGCGGCGACGATCCACCACGGTATCCCGGTGCACGATTTCCCCTTCGAGCCGGAGGGCGGCGAAGACCTGCTGTTCTTCGGCCGCATCCACCCGGACAAGGGCGCGGGCGAGGCGATCCGCGCGGCCAGGGCCACCGGACACCGCCTGATCATGTGCGGCCTGGTGCAGGATGCAGGCTATCATGACCGCGAAGTTGCCCCGTTTATCGACGGCAAGACGGTCGAATATCGCGGGGTGGTCGGCGGCGAGGAGCGGCTGCGCGCGCTCGGGGCGGCAAAGGGCCTGCTCCACCTGATCCATTTCGACGAGCCGTTCGGCCTCTCGGTGATCGAGGCGATGGCCTGCGGCACCCCGGTGATCGCCTATCGCCGCGGCTCGATGCCCGAGCTGATCGACCACGGCGTCACCGGCTTCCTGGTCGACAGCTTCGACGAAGCGGTGACGGCGATCGAACGCCTTGACGAGATCGACCGGGCAGCCTGCCGACGCGCGGTCGAGCGGCGCTTCACCGTCGACCGGATGGCCGACGAATACCTCGCGCTCTACCGCCGCATTCTCGGGTATCCGTAAAATCCCGGAGCGCGCGGTTGTGCGCCTTCGTGCACTGGCGCAAGCTACGCCCATGAAGCCCAAGCTCCTCACCACGCTCGAGACTTACGACCGGGCGCAGCTGCTCCACGACGCCATCGCCGGCGCCACCGTGGCGCTGGTGGCGCTTCCGCTCAGCATTGCCATCGCCATCGCCTCCGGCGCACCGCCGGCCGCGGGGCTGATCACCGCGGTCGTCGGCGGGTTTCTGATCTCCGCGCTCGGCGGCAGCCGGGTGCAGATCGGCGGACCGACCGGCGCCTTCATCGTGGTGGTCTACACGATCGTCTCGAAGCACGGCCTCGGCGGGCTGCAGCTGGCGACGCTGATGGCCGGCGCGATCCTGGTCGTCGGCGGCCTGGTCGGCGCGGGGCGGCTGATCCGGCTGATCCCGGAGGCGGTGGTCGAAGGCTTCACCATCGGCATCGCCGTGGTTATCGCGGCCAGCCAGCTGAAGGATCTGGCGGGACTCCAGACCGGTCCGCTGGCGGCCGACTTCGTGCCGAAGATGGAAGGGCTCTGGTCCGCGCGCGGGACGGTCGACTGGTCCTCGCTGCTGCTCGGCCTGGCGACGATCGTCGGCATCCTGCTCGTCCGCCGCTTCGCCCCGCAATTTCGCGCCCGCGCCGCCGTCGTGCTCGTCGCCAGCGTGCTTGCCCTCGCGCTGCCGTCGGTGGCGACGGTCGTCAGCCGCTTCGGCGCGCTGCCGCACGGCCTGCCGATGCCGCATCTGCCGCCGGTGTCCTGGCCGCTGATCGTCGACATGGCCCCGGCGGCGATCACCATCGCCTTGCTGGCGGGAATCGAATCGCTGCTCTCCGCGCTCGTTGCCGACCGGATGATCGGCGGCGCCCACCGGACCAGCGCTGAGCTGCTCGCCCAAGGCGCCGCCAACCTCGCCTCGCCGCTGTTCGGCGGCTTGCCGGCGACCGGCGCCATCGCCCGCACCGCGACCAACGTCGACGCCGGCGGGCGCACGCCGGTCGCGGGCATTGTCCACGCGGCACTGATCTTCCTGGCGATGGTGCTGCTCGCCCCGCTCGCCGGCAGGCTGGCGCTGCCCGCGCTCGCCGGGTTGCTGGTGATCACAGCGTGGAACATGTCGGAGCCGCATCGCTGGGGCGAACGCCTGGCGATGCCGCGCTGGGAGCTCGGCTTGCTGCTGCTGACCGCCGCGATGACCGTGCTGGTCGACCTGACGGCCGCCATCGCCACGGGCACCGCGATCGGCCTTGCGGTTCAGGCGTGGCAGCGGCGCGCCGCCGCCACTGCCTGACGCCAGACTTAGAACCCGGCGCTCAGCTGCAGGTACCAGTTGCGCGGCCGGGCGTAGATCTTCTCTGCATAGCCGAGCGTGCCGAGCGAGGCGTTGCCCTGGATCAGGTAGCGCTTGTCGAACAGGTTGATTACGCCGGCCTGGATCTTCCAGCGGTCGTCGATCGCCAGCTCGATCGAGCCGTTGGCCACGAAGTAGGCCTTTTGCTCGATCTCCGGCACGCTCCCGGTGATGAAGGTCAGGTGCGAGGTGTAGCTGCCCTCGAAGCGCGGGGTGATCGTGTAACGCTCGCCCGCCGGAATCGCGTAGCCGACCGAGAAATTGCCCTGGAACGACGGTGTCAGCGGCAGGTCGTCGCCGGGGGCAACGGTCGCGGTGGCGCCGGGCACCAGGGTGATCGACTTGATCTTGTCGTCGAGGATGCTCATCCCCGCGTCGAGCATCAGCCCGCCGACCGGATGGTAGCTCGCCTCCGCCTCGAACCCGCGGATGCGCGCCTTGCCGGCGTTGAACAGCAGCGGCACCACGCCCTGGCGGAAGACCAGCTGGATGTTGTCGTAGTTCGCCTGGAACGCCGCCATGTTGAGGCTGAAGCGCCCGAGGCCAATCTTGGCGCCGACTTCATAGCTGTCGACCGTCTCGTCGGAGAACGGCACCGGCACGAAGCCCGGCGGGGGCGCGTTGTAGCGGGTGTTGAACCCGCCCGACTTGAAGCTGCGGGCGTAGGACACGTAGGTGTTGAGCCACGAGGATACTTCGTAGGCTACGCTCGCCGAACCGGTCAGTGCCGAGAAGGTGTGCCGGTTGGGTGTCGGGTAGATGTACAGCGGCCCGCCGTCGGGGATCGCCTTGGTCGGCAGCGGGTCGGGGTCAGGCAGGGTCGCCGGGAACAGGTTGAGCACGGTGCCCTGGAAGGTCTTGCGGTCTTCGGTATAGCGCAGGCCCCCGGTCAACTCGAGCCCGTCGACGACTTCGTAGGAGACTTCGCCGAAAGCGGCGAGCGAACGGGTCTCGAGGTTCGAGAGCTGCAGGTCGCGCGTCGCCGGGCCGCCCGCGAGGATCGAGGTGATCACCGGCGGCGACGGCGGGAAGGAGAGCGGCACGGTCGCGCGCTCGAAAGTGTCCTCGTCGAAATAGTAGCCGCCCAGGATCGCGCTCACCGGGCCGTGATCGTACTGCAGCTGCAGCTCTTCGCTGAACTGCTTGGAATGGCCGCCGACATCGGTGGTGATGATCAGGAATGGCGTGTTGTCGGCATCGCGAATGCCGCGCGACTTGGTCGAGCGGTAGGCGGTGATGCTCTTGAGCTTGAGGCTGTCGGTCAGATCGAGGGTGGCGGTGCCGGAAGTGCCCCACACCGTCGAGGTGCTGGTAACCGGCGCCGTGCCGCCGTTGACGAACGGGCCCTTGGCCTGGAAATCGTTGGCGCATCGCGCGTCGTCGATCTGCGGCACGAAGGGGGCGCCGAAGCGTGGGTCGCCCGGGGCGATCGGCGCAAACGGGATATGGGCTCCCGGGCAGCCCGCCGCGACGCTGACGATCGCCGGCACCGGCGCGGTCTCATTGATCCCGGCGAAGACGAACGGCGCGCCGTGTTCCTTGCGGTTGGTGTAGTCGGCGCGCAGCGAAATGGTCAGGCCCGGCATCGCTTCCCAGCGCAGCGCGCCGTTGACCGTCCGCGAGTTGTCGTTGCCGAGGTCCAGCCCGTCGAAGGCGCGGCGAACGTAGCCGTCGCGCTTGCGGAAGCCGCCCGAAACGCGCGCGGCGATCGTCTCGCCGAGCGGCACGTTGATTGCGGCGAAGCCTTCGTAAAGGTTGTCGTCGCCGACGCGGAAGCGCGCCTTGCCGGAAAATTCGCCGAGTTCCGGCTCGCGCGTGCGGACCAGGATCGCGCCGCCGATCGTGTTGCGGCCGAACAGCGTGCCCTGCGGTCCGCGCAGAACCTCGACGCCGGCAATGTCGCCGAAATCGATCGTTCCGCCGACCGCGCGGCCGACATAAACCTCGTCGATGTAGATGCCGACGCCCGGGTCGACCGCCGCCGTCGGGTCGAGCTGGCCGACGCCGCGGATGAACACCACCGAAGAAGCGCTGTTGCCCGAGAGCTGCCCGGCGGGCTTGAACTGCAGGCTGGGGGTGATCTGCTCCAGATCCTGGGTCTGGTGAATCTGGCGGTCCTCGAGCGTCTCGGCGCTGAAGGCGGAAATCGCCACCGGCGTCTTCTGCAGCGTTTCCTCGCGCCGGCGGGCGGTCACCACGATGCCGTTGCCCTGGCCCTCGTCGACGGCCGCAGCGGTGGCATCCGTCTGCTGCGGAGCCGCGGTGGCGTCACTCGCCTGCGCTGCGGCGGGCGCGGCGCTCGCGGTGAATGCCAGCGCGAGGGCCGCTGCAGCGGAACCGGCGAGGTAGCGGAACCGGAAATCGGCATGGCGGCGCGTCATCTCGAATGTCTCCCTGTCGGCGCCCTCTCGCGGGGCCTCCGAGATATTGTTATCGCCAATAACTGCTATGTGCAATAACATATTCCGATTGCATTCGCCGCCCGTCCCCGGCATTCTCACGCCCGTGGACATGCCGGCCGATCCCAAGACCCCGCTCGACCACTTGCGGCACCGCGTGCCCAAGTTGACCGAGGCGGCGATCGATTACGGCCTGCTGGCGCGCCTGTCCGGTTTTTCGGTCAAGCTGGTGTGGATCCTTGGTTACGGTCTGCTGATGCGCGCAATCGGCGACAGCGGAATCACCCCGCAGCGTTTCTCGATGCTCGAGCTGATCGGCTGCAATGCGGGGCTGCAGCAGATCCAGCTCGGCAACGCTCTCGGCCTGTCGCGCTCCGCAGCGACGCTGACGATCGATTTCTGGGAAGACCGCGGCTGCATCGAGCGGCGCAGCGACAAGGCCGACCGGCGCTCGTTCGGGATCTACCTGACCGCCAGGGGCGAGGCCGAGCTGGACCGGCTGCGCCAGCTCGTGCGCGAGGCCGACAGCGCCCTGACAAGCGGGCTGACCGACGACGAGCGAACCCAACTCCGCGCCCTGCTGGCCAAGATTCATCTTTGAAGCGGCGCCCCGGTGCGGGCGTTTGTGCGCGTCTGTCCTAGCGGCACGGCGACTGCGATGGCATTGTCCGGTCAAACAGACCCGGGGAGTGGTCGATGGCCAGCCAATACGAAGCCGAAGTCTACCACTGCATGGACCCGACGCTCGATCTGCTGGCGCGAACCGAGAATCCGCTGCACCGGGCGATCCTCAAGAACTATTGCCGTCACGTGCATCTCGAAGGCGCGGCGATGTTCAAAGAGATCACCGCGCCCGACATGATGGCCGACGAGCCTGTCTACCATATTACCTGGGGCGACAGCCCGTTCCAGGTCTCCGGCCGCCAGGGGGTGTTCGACTTCTACGCCTCGATCGGCGAGATCGTGCTGTGGAACAGTGGCGACCAGATCGCGGTGGCCGACTGGGGCATCGCCGACGAGATGTGGTTCCACCAGATGTCGACCGGCGCCGAACTCAGGAAGCTCGGCCACAAGGTCGACAAGGACGACGGCCTCTACCTGGTCCACTCGCTGCAGGCCTTCATCTGGCCCTACGACGCGAACGCGCTGCTGAAGGGTGAGCACCTCTACGAGGACAAGTCGACGCTCAAGATCGAAGAGATCGATCCGAGCGAATACATGACCCCGGCTCGAGTGCGCGAGATACACCGCGAATGCCTCGCCGACCTGGAAGAGCGGTGGGGGCCGCGATACTGGGTCTGGCGAGGATAAGATTTCGCTTTCCTACAAGGCCGCAAACGTGCCAGCCCGGTTGCCTGAAGCCGCCGAATCGAGCGGCCTTTTGGAAAACTTTCGGGGGAGCTCCACGATGTATTTCATCAACAAGACCCTGCTCGCGGGCGCCGCGCTGGCGCTGCTGACTGCGCCGGCGGAAGCCAAATGGGTCGCCAGCTGGACGGCCGCACCGCACCCGCCGCTCGGCACCACCGGGCCGTTCGCCGCGGCGGATTACAACAACGTGACGCTGAGCCAGGTGGTGCGCGTGACCGAAGGCGGGTCGCGCCTGCGAGTGCGCCTGACTAACCGCTATGGCCAGCACCCGCTCAAGATCGGCGCCGCGCGAGTCTTCCGCATCGACGACGCCGGCAAGGAAATCCCCGGTACGAGCAAGACGCTGCGCTTCAGCGGCCTCGACATCGCCGTGATCCCCACGGGCGCTCCGTTCACGAGCGATTCGGTCACGCTCGACGTTCCCGACCTGTCGCGGCTGCGGGTCGAGTTCTACCTGCCCGAGGCCACCGGCCCGTGCACCTGCCACCTCACCGGACAGGACGAGCTCGACGTCTCGCCGCCGGGCAATTTCGTCGGCAAGTCGTTCACGCCGGCCGAGACCAAGCAGTTCCGCGCCTTTCTCGAAGGAATCGACGTGGATTCGGCCGACGCCCTGGGGACGATCGTGGCCTATGGCGATTCGATCACCGACGGTGTCGGCTCCGCTCCGGGCAAGAACACGCGCTGGCCGGACATCCTCGCCGATCGCCTGCACGCGGCCGGCCAGCAGTGGGCGGTCGCCAACCAGGCGATTAGCGGCAACCGCGTGCTCAGCCCCGGAATGGGCGAATCCGCGCTGACCCGCTTCAGCGACGACGTGCTCAGCCTGCCGCATGTGTCATACGTGATCGTCTTCGAAGGCGTGAACGATCTCGGCATCCAGTACGGCGCGGCGGCCGGGCGTCCGCCGGTCCCCGGTCTCGCCAACACGCCGATCGACGCCGACCAGATGATCGCCGGCTACAAGCAGCTGATCGCTCGCGCGCATCTCGCGGGCATCAAGGTGATCGGCAGCCCTATCGGGCCCTACAAGGGCGCCGGCTACTGGTCGCCGGAAGGGGAAGCGGCGCGCCAGAAGATCAACACCTGGATCGTCACCGGCGGCGCGTTCGACGGCGTCATCCGCCTCGACACCGCCTTCGCCGATCCCGCCGATCCGCAACAGATCCGCGCAGGCTATCACATGGGCGATCACCTCCACGGCAGCGACGCCGGGCTCAAGGCGGCGGCGGATTCGATCGATCTGGCGTTATTCAAGCCGTAGGCGATACGTTGCGCGCAACCGGTTTCACTTGTAACGGCCTTGCCGAAGAGGAGACTCGTCCATGCGCATCGGCTGTCCCAGGGAAATCAAGAACCGCGAATACCGCGTCGGCCTGACGCCGGAGAGCGCGAAGGAGCTGGTCAAGCACGGGCACGAAGTGTGGATCGAGACCGGCGCCGGGCTCGGCATCGGCGCGAACGATTCCGAATATCGCGCGGCCGGAGCTCAGATCCATCCCGATCCGGAAATCCTCTTCGCCGAATGCGAGATGATCGTGAAGGTCAAGGAACCGCAGCCGAACGAGCGGGCGATGCTGCGCCAAGGGCAGATCCTCTACACCTACCTGCACCTCGCGCCCGATCCCGAACAGACCGCCGACCTCGTCAAATCGGGCGTCACCGCGATTGCTTACGAAACGGTCACCGGCGAAGGCGGCACCTTGCCGCTGCTAAAGCCGATGAGCCAGGTCGCCGGGCGGATGAGCATCCAGGCCGGGGCTACGGCGCTCGAGAAGGCGCACGGCGGGCGCGGGGTCCTGCTCGGCGGAGTGCCGGGCGTGATGCCGGGCAAGGTGATCGTCATCGGCGGCGGCGTCGTCGGCTTCAATGCCGCGCAGATGGCCGCAGGGCTCGGCGCCGACGTCACCATCATGGACCGCAGTCCCGAGGTGCTCGAGAAGGTCGGCACCCATTTCGAAGCCCGTGCCAAGACCCGCTTCTCCAATCACGCCAACCTGGAGGAGGCCGTCTGCGAGGCCGACTTGATCATCGGCGCGGTGCTGATCCCCGGCGCGGCCGCACCCAAGCTGGTCACCCGCGACATGCTCAAGTGCATGAAGCCGGGCGCGGTGCTGGTCGATGTGGCGATCGACCAGGGCGGCTGCTTCGAGACGAGCCATCCGACCACGCATGACGAGCCGACCTTCGTGGTCGACGGTATTGTCCACTACTGCGTCGCCAACATGCCCGGCGCGGTCAGCCGCACCAGCACGTATGCGCTCAACAACGTCACCCTGCCTCACGCGCTGCGGATCGCCGAGCTCGGCTGGAGAGAGGCGATGCGGACCGATCCGCACCTCGCGCAGGGGCTCAACGTCTACGCCGGGCGGGTGACTTATCCGGCGGTTGCCGAAGAGCTCGGTTACGAAGTTCTGCCGCTGGAACAGGCGCTTGCCTAACCTTCGATGGATGGGACTTTCGCCTAGCGCTCGTTAGCCGGGCTTAACGCCCGTTAAACGGTTGCCGTGTAAGGCAAATAGGGTGTCCGGAAAGTCCGTCTCGACGTTGGTGAAGGCGCTGCTGGCCTTCGCGGCCCTGCTGGTCGCCCTGCCCGCGGCCGCCCTGCAGTTCGGTACCCTCGCCGACCGCTGCTTTGCCGACGGCACCCGCGCGGACACCCTCGCCGCGATCGCCGCGGAACCAAAGCGCTGGACGTGCGGCGAGGAGAGCCATTCCATCGCACCCGAACGCGTCTTCGTGCGGTTCGACATAAAGCCCGGCACGGACCAGCCACGCTTCCTCGAGACCCGCCGCGCCGCGGTGAAAGCCGTCGATATCCTGGCGATCGATGCCTCTGGGACAAGGCTCGGCACACACCTTACGCCGAGCGAACTGACGTCCTCGCGCCGGGGCGGTTACATCCGCGCGATCCTGCCGATAACGGGCGCGCCGCTCCGTCAGGTGATCGTTGCCTTCGACGGGCCGACGCACCGCATGCTGCTTGAGCAGGCGCAACTCGCCCCCGCTTACGCGCACGACGGCCCCGCGGCGCGGCGCCTGCTGCTCGTGCTGGCCGGCCTGTGCGGCATGCTGCTGATGCCGTTGATCTTCAACGCTGCGTTCTATCGGGTCCTGCGCGAGCCCTTCGTGCTGTGGCATTCGGCCCTCGCCCTCTCGCTCCTTCTGACCATCCTCGTCAGCTCCGGACTGTCATTCTATCTCGGCAATCCGCCGGTGATGGCGCTGAACGCCATGAACACCTGGCTCTTCGGACTGTCGGTCGGCGCTGCCGGGATGTTTGCCCACACCTTCGTCGAGGAAGGCAAGCTCCACCCATGGCTGCGCCGGGCGCTGCCGCTGGCGGCCGGCTGGGCGGTGTTGATCAGCGGCGCACACGCTTCGTTCCCGTATGCGCTGCGGTCCGTGCAATCCGCCCTCTACTACTGGGCATACATCCCGGTACTGGTCGTCTTCCTGTGGATGCTGGTCGACGCGCTCAGGCGTGGGAGCAGGGCCGCCCGCTATCAGGCGATCGGGTGGGCGCCGATGATCGGCGTCGGCCTAGTTCGCCTGATCAGCGGCCTGGTGCCCTCGATGGCCTCGGACGATGCGATGATGCTGTTCTACGCCGGTTGTGTGGTCGAGGTGTTGGCGACTACGCTGGGCGTGGCCGACCGGTTCATGGCCATCAAGGATGAACGCGACCGCGCGCAGACCGAGGCGCAAGTGCTCGAGCGTCTGTCGGAGCGCGATCCGCTGACCGGAATGCTCAATCGCCGCGCGTTGCAAGACCGCTTCGCGATGCTGCGGGCGGAAGGATACACCACGCTCGCGGTGCTCGACCTTGACCACTTCAAGCGCGTCAACGACACCCACGGCCACGCCGTCGGCGACCGTGTGCTCAAGGCTGTCGCGCAAGTGCTCAAACAGGACGCCGACACGCTCGCCTTCCGCATGGGCGGCGAGGAATTCCTGCTCCTGCTGCGCGGCCGCGATGCGGTCCTGCGCGCGGAGAACCGCCGGCGAACGCTCAGTACACGCATCGCCGAGGAGGTCGACGGCCTCGACGCCCTCGTCACCGCCAGCATGGGACTGGTCGAGGTGCCCGCCAGCGCGATGCCCAACGCAGGATTGCACGAGCTCTATCAACGGGCCGACCAGCTGCTCTACGAAGCCAAGCAGGCTGGCCGCAACCGCACGCTGAGCGAGCGGCTCAAGACGTTCGTCCCCCGGCGCAAGGAGCGGCGCCAGGCCGCGGCCTAGCCCCCTTCGGGCAGGAACTGCGCGGCAACCTCGCGCGGGACCCGCGTGATCCGCCCAGTCGTGCGGTCGATCATCGCCCAATTGGTGACGGCGCTGACCAGCAGCTTGCCCGAGCCATCGCGGAACGTCGTCCGCCGTTCGAACCGCGCGCCGCTCGGCGCCTTGCCGATCTCGGTCGTCGCCTCGCAGGTTTCCCCTTCGCGGATGTTTCCGCGGTAATCGATTTCGTGACGGGTGACGAACCAGGCATAGGCATCCTGGTGCTCGCGCGGGGCGATGAGGTTCCAGTGCGCAGTGGCGACGTCCTCCATCCAGCGCACCCACACCGCGTTGTTGACGTGGCCGTAGATGTCGATGTCCTCGGCCAAGGCATTGAAGGTCATGGTGAAGCGGCTGCTCATCGTAACTCGATGGTAGTCAACGCATGGCAACTTGCCCACAAGGGAAACGGGCATAGTCGGGGGGACGGGTCAAGTGGTCAACGAACAGCAGATCGGCGCCTTCTTCGGCGCCGAAGGCGATTCGCGCTTCGGCAACGGCTGGTGGAGTGGCGTCGTCGCCGTGTTCTGCGGCGCGCTGGCGCTGGGTGCCGTGCTGGTGCTGCATTACCCGCAGTGGCTCAGCTCGCCCGAGTTGCGGGCCTTATATCCTATGAGCATCATGCGCGGGCTCATCCAGGGGCTGATCTGGGCCGCGTTGCTCTTCGCCGTGCTGTCCTCGATCCTCGGCCGGAACAGGCGGCTGGCATTGACGGGAATGCTTCTCGCTCTGGCAGCGGCGGGCTTCGGCGGTTCAGCCGTCCCGATCAACCAGACTTTGACCAACGGCCCGGCGATCGGCCTCGACTGGTTCCTGCTCGACCTGTTCCTGATGGCGCTGATCTATGTGCCCATCGAGCGAATATGGCCCTACTATCCGGAGCAAGGCACGTTCCGCCCGCAGTGGACGCTCGACATGGTCTATTTTCTCTCGACCCACCTGCCGATCCAGATCCTCTCGTTCCTTGTCCTGTTGCCGGCGACCAAGGCCACCGAGTATCTCGCCATTCCGGCGCTTGCCCACGGCATCGCCGGCTTGCCGCTCGTCATGCAGTTCTTCCTCGCCGTGATCGTGGCGGACATCGCCGAGTGGACGATCCACTATGCACTCCACAAGGTGCCGTACCTGTGGCGCTTCCATTCGATCCACCATTCGTCGGAAGCGCTCGACTGGATCGCCGGTTCGCGCTCGCACTTCGTCGACGACACACTGGTGCGCGGCTTCATCCTCGTGCCGATGATGCTGGCGTTCTCGCAGACGATCATCCTCGTCTACCTGGTGTTCGTGACGCTGCACGCCACCTGGACGCACTGCAACTGCCGCCTCAACGTGAAGTGGCTCGAGCCTTTCCTGGTGATGCCGCGCTACCATCACTGGCACCACACCTCGCAGAAAGAGGCGATCGACAAGAACTTCGCGATCCACTTCCCCTGGATCGACCGGCTGTTCGGGACTTACTACTACCCCGACCATTGGCCGGAGAAATACGGCCTCGATCACGAGCTGATCCCGGACGGGTTCATCCGGCAGACCTGGCAGCCGTTCTTCAAGGGCAACAGGCGAACCGTGGACTAGACGTTCAGAAGCCAGGTGCCGGCATTGCCACGTCGGGCGGCACGCGCGCGCCGAGCGGCGTCGACCTGACCAGGCCGAGGGCGCTCATCAGCCGGATCGTCACAAAGCCGAAGTCGTACTCGCCCCTTTCATGACCAAGGCGGGCCAACGTCGGATAGTGGTGATGGTTGTTCTGCAGGCAGGCGCTGAAGGTGGCCGTGACCGGCAGCCATTCGCCGATGTTCATCGCGTTGTCGCGCTCGTCGTCATAGCGGCGGTAGCCAAATTCGCGCGTGTGGGTCCAGTAGTTCTGGATCATGTTCACCCACAGCGCGAACACGCGGAGGCCGACCCACATCACCAGCGCAAAGCGCCAGTCGCCGACGATCAGCCACAGTCCGCCCAGGCTGGTCACGAGCGAGAACGCCGCGAAGGCGTAGTTCGAGGTCAGCCGAAACGGCCAAGTGCGAAAGATCGAGTCGTTGGCGACGTTCTCGCCGCACGGATAGGGAAACAGGCACAGCCACAGCGTGCGCCAGAACCCATCGTCGGCGAGCTTGTTCGGGTCGCCCGGATGATCCGAATGGGTGTGGTGCAGCCGGTGGCGGCAAACCCAGGCGGTTGGATCGACATAAACGCCGAACAGGTTGTTGGTCAGCGTCACCACCTTGACCAACCAGGGTTTGAAGTCGAGCGAGCGGTGTGCGATGCCGAGGTGGAGGACATCGGCGAGATAGACCCCGGCGAGGAACCAGAACGCCAGGAAATAGCCGGCCCCGATCGCCAAGCCCCACCACGGCCCGATCCCGTCTGGCGCCGAGGCCATGCAGGCGAGCGCGTAACCAACCAGGATGGCGTAACCGATCGCGTTGTAACTCTTCATGGAAATCCCCCCGAACCCGCTTCGCGGATTAGCCGGATTCGCCCATCTGCCAAAGGATGAAGGCGAATTCTTCCGCCGTTTCCTTGAGGCTCTCGAAGCGCCCCGACTTGCCGCCGTGGCCGGCGCCCATGTTGGTCTTGAGCAGCAGCTCGTGGTCATCGGTCTTCAGCTCGCGCAAGCGGGCGACCCACTTGGCGGGCTCCCAGTAAGTCACGCGCGGATCGTTGAGTCCGGCAGTGACCAGTAGCGGCGGATAGGCCTGCCGCCGGACGTTGTCGTAAGGAGAATAGGAGCGGATCAGCTCGAACGCCTCCCGATCCTCGATCGGGTTGCCCCATTCGGGCCATTCGCCGGGGGTCAGCGGCAGCGTGGCGTCGAGCATCGTCGCCAGCACGTCGACGAACGGCACGTGCGCGACGACTGCGCCCCAAAGCTCCGGGTCCGAATTAATTACCGCGCCCATCAGCTCGCCGCCGGCCGAGCCGCCCGAAATGCTGATCCGCCCGGCCTCGGTGTAGCCCTTGCCGATCAGGCCCTTCGCCACGTCGACAAAGTCGGTGAACGCGTTGGTGCGCTGCTCCAGCTTGCCGGCCTTGTACCACGCGCGGCCGAGATCGTCGCCGCCGCGGATGTGGGCGATGGCGTAGGCGAAACCGCGGTCGACCAGGCTGAGGCGCGTGGTCGAAAAGCCCGGCGGGATGGCGATGCCGTAGGCCCCGTAGCCGTAGAGATGCAGCGGACCGGGGCCCTTGCGGTTCTTCCGATACATCACGCTGACCGGGATCATCGTTCCGTCGCGCGCGGCGATTTCCAGCCGCTCAGTGGCGTAAAGCGAGCGGTCGTAGCCCGAGGGGATTTCCTGGACCTTGAGCAGGGTCAGCGAACGCTTGGCGACATCGAAGTCGTAAGTACTCGCCGGGCTGACCATGCTTTCGTAGCCGACCCGCAGCACGGTCTGCTCGAACTCTGGGTTGCTTCCGAGATGCGCGGTATAACTCGCCTCGGGAAACTCGATCGGCTCGATCCGCGCCGGGTCGTCGTAATAGCGCACCTCGATCCGATCCAGGCCGCCGAGCCGTCCGTCGACGATGTAGAAATCTCGGAACAGCTCGAAGCCGGTCAGGTAGAATTCGTCCGACCCTTCGATGAGCGTTGTCCACTCATGGGGCCGATCGGGCGGCGCGGTGGCCAGGCGGAAGTTTTCGTGGGTGTCGTTGGTGTGCACGAAAAGCGTCGCGCCGCCGTCGGTCGGGTGCACGTCGACATCGTACTCGACGCCCTTCTGCCGCGCCTTGACGAGCTTCGGCGGAGTCAGCGGAGCTTCGGCGGGCACGAGCCAGGCCTCGCTTGTCTCGTGGTCGCCGGTGCCGATGATCAGCCAGTCCTCGGCGGCCGAAAGCGAAGCGGAAACGCGGAAGCCTTCGTCGTCCTCGTGAAACAGCTCGACATCCTGGTCGATCGGCTGGCCGAGCCAGTGGAGCCGCGCGTTGTCGGTGCGCCATTGCTCGTTGGCCAGCGAGTAGACCAAGCCCTTCTCGCCCGCGACCCATGAGAGCCCGGAGAGCGTGCCGGGGATTTCGTCGGGCAAGTGCTCGCTGGTGGTGAGGTCCTTGATCCGCGCAGTGAACCGCTCCGATCCATTGTCGTCGACCGAATAGGCCAGCAACCGTCCGTCCTTGCTGGTCGAGATCGCGCCGAGGCGGAAGTACTCCTTGCCATCGGCGAGTGCCGGCTCGTCGAGGATCAGCTCGTCGGGGCCGCCAGCGACAGGCTTCCTCCACCACTTCTTGTACTCGGCGCCTTCCTCGAACTCGATCCAGTAGAGGTAGTCGCCGTCTTTCTGAGGGACCGACTTGTCGGCTTCCTTGATGCGCGCGCGCATCTCCTTGAACAGCGCGTCGACGGACGCCTGGTGCGGCTTCATGCGCGCTTCGAACCACGCGTTTTCGGCCTTCAGGTGATCCAGAATCTCCTCGTCATCGACCTTCGGGTAGTCTGGGTCACGCAGCCAGGCGTAGTCGTCCTCGACGGTGATCCCATGGTGCGTGACCCGCGAGGGCTTCTTTGCCGCGACCGGCGGTAGAGACGGGGTGATGTCGTTCATGGCCGCCCATGTAGCTGGTTCGCCGCGCGATGGAAGGACCGCCTCTGGAAGCGCGCGGTGGAAGGGCCTACATGCCGGATACTTTCAGGCGTAACCGGAGTCGTCCCACAATGCTGATGCAGACCCACGAAGCTCGCCTCGACGCGCTGCGCAAGGAACTCGCGCGGCGCGGGCTCGACGGATTCGTGATCCCGATCTCCGACGAGCACATGAGCGAGTACGTCGGCGCCTATGCCCAGCGGCTGGCCTGGCTGACCGGGTTCGGCGGATCGGCCGGGACCGCCGTGGTGCTGAAGGACAAGGCGGCGATTTTCGTCGACGGGCGATACACCGTGCAAGTGCGCGAACAAGTCGACGGCAGGCTCTTCGAATACCAGTCGGTGCCGCAGACGAGCCCGTCCGAATGGCTTGCCGCGAACGCGCCGGAAGGATCGAAGATCGGCTACGACGCCTGGCTCCATTCGAAAGGCTGGGTCGATGGCGCCGCCCGCGCGCTGAAGGCGAAGCAAGCCGAGTTGGTGGCCGTCGACAGCAACCCGGTCGATGCCGTCTGGGCCGACCGGCCCGCGCCTTCGCCCGCGCCGGCCGTGGTCCAGTCGGATGACTACGCCGGCCGTTCGAGCGCCGACAAGCGCGCGGAAGTTGCCGACTGGCTCAAGCGCGAGCATTACGACGCGGCGGTGATCAGCGCACTCGATTCGATCGCCTGGCTGCTCAACATCCGCGGAGCCGATGTCGACCGCACGCCGGTAGCGCTGAGCTATGTGATCGCCCACGACGACGGCACCGCCGAACTGTTCATCGCCCCCGAGAAGGTCACGCCCGAGCTGACGCAGCACCTCGGCAACGCGGTGACGATCCGCCCGCGCGCCGGGTTCGAGGCCGCGCTCGGCGAGCTGACCGGCAAGCGCGTCGCCGTCGATCCCAACTTCGGTGTCGCGGCGATCTTCCACGCCCTCGACAGGGCCGGCGCGAAGGCTGTCGCGGTGCGTGACCCGACGATCCTGCCCAAGGCGATGAAGAACCCGCGCGAGCAGCAGGGCCAGCGCGACGCCCAGGCGCGCGACGGCGCGGCCGAGGTGAAATTCCTTCGCTGGCTCGAAAACGAAGCACCCAAGGGCGGCGAGACCGAGCTGAGCGCGGCCGCTGCGCTGCAGGGCTTCCGCGAGCAGACCGGACTGTTGCGCGACCTCTCGTTCGACACGATCTCCGCCGCCGGGCCGCACGCGGCGATCCCGCACTACAAGGTCGACGAAGACAGCAACCTGCCGATCGAACCGGGCAGCGTCTACCTGGTCGATTCGGGCGCGCAGTATGCTGACGGGACGACGGACATCACCCGCACCGTCTGGATCGGGCCGGGTGAGCCTTCGCAAGAACAGCGCGATCGCTTCACCCGTGTGCTCAAGGGCCACATCGCGCTGGCGCTGCAGACTTTCCCGCAAGGCACCAGCGGCGCGCAGCTCGACACCCTCGCGCGGCAATTCCTGTGGCAGGCGGGGGTCGATTATGCCCACGGCACCGGCCACGGCGTCGGCAGCTTCCTTGCGGTTCATGAAGGCCCGCAGCGGATCGCCAAGCCGCGCGGCGGCCAGGCCGGCACCGATCAGGAGCTGATGGCCGGGATGATCCTCTCGAACGAGCCCGGTTACTACAAGCCCGGCGAGTTCGGCATCCGCATCGAGAATCTGGTGCTGGTCGAGAAGCGTGAGATCCCCGGCATGGAAGGCGAATGGCTCGGCTTCGAGACGCTCACGCTGGTGCCGATCGACAAGACGCTGGTCGAGCGCGACATGCTCAGTGAGGCTGAGATCGCGTGGTGGAACGCCTACCACGCCCGCGTGCTCGAAGTGCTCGCGCCGCAGCTCGAAGGCGATGACCTGGCGTGGCTGGAGCGCGTCTGCGAGTCGCTCTAAGGCCGCAAAGGAGACGACGATGACCGCCCGCTCGCTCGAAAAATTCCCGATCCACCTCGGCAAAGGCAGCAGCGCTGTGCCGCAGCCCGAATTCCCACGCGATGAGCGGGCGATGGACTGGTACATGGATTACGGCCGCCGCCACGAAGCCGACGGCATCGAAGCGCGGCTGGTCTCCAGCTTTACCTTCGCCGAAAGCTGGCCGATGTGGGAGATGCATCCCAATGGCGCGGAAGTAGTGATCTGCACCGCCGGACGCATGACGCTGCATCAGGAGCTGGCCGACGGCAGCAAGGCCACTGTCACGCTCTCGCCCGGGGAGTACGCGATCAATCCGCCGGGCGCGTGGCACACTGCCGATATCGACGGCGAAGCGAGCGCGCTGTTCATCACCGCGGGAGTCGGCACGCGGCACCGGCCGCGCTGATTTCGCGGCGGTGAATGGCGCGGCGCTCGCGCGACAAAATGCGACACTTTTGGCCGCTCCCGGCAAATCCCTGCGACATTGACCTGGTAGACGGGTGTTTCGAGCAGCGGGGCGCCCACGGACCCTCCCCCCTTCAGCCTGGCGCCCCGTTGCTTCACCTGACTTTGGACGGAGTTCTCAAATGCGCAAGTTGACCCTTTCCCTGATCGCCGGCGCGGCCGTGCTCGCCGCGGGCGGCATCGCCTATGCGCAAGCGCCCCAGGCGTCGCGCCAGCCGATGACCCGCGCCGCGGCCGAGCAGCGCAGCGCGCAGATGTTCGACCGGCTCGACGCCAACCATGACGGCAAGATCGATGCCGCCGACCGAGCCGAGCGCCAGAAGGCTCGCTTCGACCGGGTCGACGCCAACCACGACGGCCAGTTGAGCTATGCCGAATTCAGCGCGATGCGGGCTGGGCGCGATGGCCAGGGTGCCGAGCGTGGCCACCGCGGCGAACACCGCATGGCGATGCGCCGCGGCGGGATGATCCGCATGGCCGATGCCGACAGGGACGGCGCGATTACCAAGTCCGAGTTCCACGCCGCCGCGCTCACCCGCTTCGACCGGCTCGACACCGACAGGAACGGCACCGTCACGCCCGGCGAAGCCAAGGCGGCGCGTGACAGCATGCGCCCGCGGTGGCAGGCTCGCCGCGAAGCCCGCACCAGCTAAGCCAACCCTAGGGGGCGCCGAAAGACCATGACCGACGCGGCGCCTACCCGCCTGCTCCTCGTCGACGACGAGGCGAGCCTGCGCGAGCCCCTGGCCGAGTACCTCACTCGCCAGGGATTCGCCGTGCGCCAGGCCGAGGATGCTGCCAAGGCGCGCTCGGCACTGCTCGAGGAAACCCCCGACCTCGTGCTGCTCGACATCATGATGCCAGGAGAGGACGGGCTTTCGCTGTGCCGGCACCTGACCGAAACGAAGCACCTGCCGGTGATCCTGCTGACCGCCAAGGGCGAGGCGACGGACCGCATCGTCGGGCTTGAGATCGGCGCCGATGATTACGTGCCCAAGCCGTTCGAACCGCGCGAGCTGGTCGCCCGCATCCGTTCGGTGCTGCGCCGCTCCGCGAGGTCGGCTTCGACGCCGGAGGAAGACGCTCTCTACGAATTCGACGGCTGGCGGCTCGACCCGCTGAAGCGCAAGCTGACCGACCCCGAAGGCACCGTGGTGCCGATTTCGTCGGCCGAATACCGCCTCCTCGTCGCATTCGTCAGCCACCCACGCCAGGTGCTCGACCGCGACCGTCTGCTCGACATGGTCCAGGGCCGCGAGGCGCATCTGTTCGACCGCGCCGTCGACAATCAAGTCAGCCGTCTGCGCCGCAAGATGGAAGAGGACAGCCGCGATCCCAAGCTGATCCAGACGGTGTGGGGCGGCGGCTATCGCTTCGCCGCCGACGTCCGCCGGATCGCGCAAGAGGCCGGCTGATGGGCCAGGCGTGGCGCCGCCTGCTGCCGAAGAGCCTGCTGGGTCAGATGCTGCTCGCGGTCGCCGTGGCGTTGTTCGTGGCGCAGGGCATTTCCGCGGTGCTGCTCTACCGCGCGACCGAGCAACGCCGTGAGATGGGCTATCTGAACGGGCTTGCCTTCCAGCTCGTCGCGCAGCCGCAGTTCGAGATCCGCCGGGAAGGCCATCGCCGGGGACCATCGCGCCGGATCCGGGTCGAAGTCACCTCCCAATATCCCCTCAACGCCGGCGAAGGACGCGACGCGCGGCGCGAGGAGCAACTGCGCGCCGTCCTGAGCGAACAGGGCGTTGTCCCGGCGCGACTCGTCGTCACGCAGCGCAAGGTCTCGGCGGACGCGTACGTCATGAGCCGGCTGCACGATCGGCCCGACCTGAGGGCGCGGCCCGAGTGGACCCAGGGCGAATTCATCGTGGCCGCGCTACTGCGCCAGGGCGAAAGGGAGTGGACGGTCGCTCGCGTGCCGCTGGTCGACCGCCAGCCGCGCCAGCTCGGCACGCTGATCATGCAGACGCTGCTGCTCTATGTCGTGCTGGTCGGCTTGCTGGCGCTGCTGCTGCGGCGGATCACCCAACCCCTCGCCGCACTGACCCGGCGCCTCGAGAGGTTCGCCGAAACGCGCGAGATCGACGGGCAGATCGAGCCGAGCGGTCCGGACGACACCCGCCGCCTGATCGAAGCGCACAACACCATGGAAGCGCGCATCGCCGCCCTGCTTGACGAGAAGGACGTCATGCTCGGCGCAATCGGTCACGACCTCAAGACGCCACTCGCGGCGCTGCGCGTACGCATCGAATCGGTGCCCGACGACGCCGAGCGGGCGAGGATGGCGCGCACGATCGAGGACATCGCGCGCACGCTCGACGACATCCTCTCGCTTGCCCGCGTCGGCCGGCCGACCGACCCGCTCGAGACGACCGACCTCGCGGCGCTGGTCGCCTCGGTGGTCGAGGAATTCGAGGATATGAACGAAGCGGTGACCCTAGAGGGGAGCCAGCGCATCGCCCTGCCGCTGCGGGCCACCTGGCTGCGCCGGGCGCTGCGCAACTTGATCGGAAATGCCCTGCGCTACGGCGAGAGCGCGACCGTCTCGCTGCGGCGCGACGGCGGCGAGGCGGTGATTCGGATCGACGATCAGGGCCCCGGCATCCCCGAGCGCGACCTCACCCGGATGATGGAACCATTCACCCGCGGCGAAGGTTCGCGCAACCGCACGACCGGCGGCGCCGGCCTCGGGCTGGCGATCGCCCGAGCCATCGCCGAGCAACACGGTGGGCGCCTGGTTCTGGCGAACCGGCCCGAAGGCGGACTTGGCGTGGAACTGCGCTTGCCGACGAAACGTTGATCCGGCTCGACAAACGCCTTCGCCAAGCCTGGACTCGGTTGCTAGGCGGTTTCGATTAAAACCAGTTTCGTAAGGTCGCACCTCCACCATGCGTTTTGCCATCTCCGCCGCCGCAGCCCTGCTGCTTGCGAGCTCCGCCGGCACTGCCCTGGCCCAGGCTCCGGCGTCCGGGCCGTTGCCCGAAGCGATCACCAGCAACCTGCCGCGCGAAGCGCGCCCTCTGCATTACCGCATCGATGTGCGGCCCGACGCGCAGAAGATGTCCTTCAGGGGCACCGCCGGCATCACGCTCGAAGTCTACCATCCGACCGCGACACTGACGCTCAACGCGAACGACCTGACCATCGCTTCCGCCAAGCTCGTCCCCGTCGGCGGGAAGGCAGCCGCGGTCAGCCTGACCACGAAGCTCGACCCCAAGGCGGAGCAAGTCATATTCGCCGCGCCGAAGCCGATCCAGCCGGGCACTTATCGGCTCGATGTGGTTTACAACGGCAGGATCAACACCCAGGCGAACGGGCTGTTCGCGCTCGACTATCCCGACAAGCGCACGGGCAAGACCGTGCGCGCATTGTTCACCCAGTTCGAGGCGCCCGACGGTCGCCGCTTCGCCCCTGAATTCGACGAGCCTGCCTACAAGGCCACGTTCGAGCTTTCGGCAGTAGTGCCGACGGGCCAGATGGCGGTCAGCAATACGCCCATCGCCAAGGAGATTCCCGAGGGCGCGGGTTTCAAGCACGTCTACTTCCAGCCGACGCCGAAGATGTCGAGCTACCTGCTGTTCTTCGCCGTCGGCGAGTTCGAACGGTTGGCCAAGCAGGCGCCCGATGGCGTCGAGGCAGGCATCGTCTCGCCGAAGGGCAGCGGCGAGCAGGCGCGCTATGCGCTCGATTCGCTGGCCCCGCTGATCGGCTATTACAACGGGTACTTTGGGGCGAAATTCCCGCTGCCCAAGCTCGACAACGTCGCCGGACCGGGCCAGTCGCAGTTCTTCGGGGCCATGGAGAACTGGGGCGCGATCTTCACGTTCGAGCGCATCCTGCTGACCGATCCGGCGATCACCAGCGCCGCCCGCAAGCAGCAGATCTACGAGACCCAGGCGCACGAGACCGCGCACCAGTGGTTCGGAGACCTGGTGACGATGGCCTGGTGGGATGACATCTGGCTCAACGAAGGCTTCGCCAGCTGGATGGCGACCAAGGCGACCGACCACTTCCACCCCGAGTGGTTCCCGCTGCTCGGCCGCGTCGGCGGGCGCGAGGAAGCGATGGCGCTCGACAGCTTCAAGACCACCCATCCGATCGTGCAGCACATCCGCACGGTCGAGGAGGTCAACCAGGCGTTCGACGACATCACTTACGATAAGGGTGAGGCGGTCATTTCGATGCTCGAGGCCTATGCCGGCGAGGACGTCTGGCGCCAAGGTATCCGCAGCTACATCGCCGCGCACAAGTTCGGCAACGCCAAGACCGAGGAGCTGTGGCAGGCGGTCGAGGCTGCCGGGGCGCCGGGCCTGACGCAGATCGCCCGCGACTTCACCACCCAGCCGGGCATCCCACTGGTCCGCGCCGAGGCTTCCTGCGCGAGCGGCCAGACGACGCTGTCGCTAACCCAGGGCGAGTTCAGCCGCGACCGCAAGGACGAAGTCGCCGCCCAGCCGAAGAGCTGGCACGTACCGCTGCTGGTCGAAGCCGGCACTGCTCCGCCCGTGCGCACGATCCTGCAGGGCACCGCATCACTGGAGGTGCCCGGCTGCGGCCCGGTGGTCGTCAACGGCGGGCAGCTCGGCTATTTCCGGACGCTTTATTCGCCGGCAATGCTGCGGCAGCTGGTGGCGGCGATGCCGCGTCTTCAGCCGATCGACCAGATGGGCCTGGTGCGCGACAACATCGCGCTTGCCACGGCCGGCTATCAGCCGGGCGCCGCCGCCTTCGACCTTCTCGCGGCCACGCCGGCCGACGCCAACCCCGTCGTTGCCCTCAACGCCGTCAACCGCTGGCGGGGACTCAATCCGGTAGTGACCGATCGGGCCGATCAGGCCGCGCTCGCCGCGGAGCTGCGCAAGCTGTGGCTGCCGCGGCTCCAAGCGCTTGGCTACGAGCCGCGCGCCGACGAACCGCTGGTCGACGCAAACTTGCGCTCGACCCTGATTGCCACACTCGGCGAGATGGGCGATCCGACGGTGATCCAGCAGGCGCGGACCCGCTTCGCCAAGCTGGCCAGCGATCCGCACGCGCTCGACGGCCCGCTAAAGACGACCTGGCTCAATATCGTAGGCCGCAATGCCACCGCCGCCGATTGGCAGCTGATCAGCGGGCTCGCCGAACGCTCCACCAGCGCGGTGGAGAAGGCGGCATATTACGAGCTGCTCGGCGCCGCGCAGGATCGCACACTGGCGCAAAAAACGCTCGACTTCGCGCTGACCGGCAAGGCCGGCACGACCAGCGCGGCGATCATCACCAGCGTCGCCGCGGCTAACCCGGATCTGGCCTTCGACTTCACCGTCGCGCACCAGAAGCAAGCCGAAGCGTTGGTCGACGATTCCGGCAAGGCGCGGTTCTACCAGCGTTTGGTCGGCAACTCGGTGGACCCGGCGATGGTCGGCAAGCTCGAAACGCTGCGTGCGGCCCTGCCCGAGGACCAACGCGCGCCGATCGACCAGGCGCTGGCTTCGCTCAAGGACCGACTGGAAACCTACCCCCGCCTGCGCATGGCGCTGCATGACTGGCTGGCGGCGCACGCCCACTAGCGCGTCAGCACATGAGGCCGCGACCCTTGGCGCGGCTGAGTTCGAGCAGGTCACACTCGTCGTTCGCCGCAGGCCGATCAATGTCTGGCGCGTGTTGGCCCCTTCGTCCATCCGCCGTCAGATGGTGTGCCGCGCTCTTGGGGCGGTCAAGCGATAGACTTTGCAGTTCGAGCGGCTAAGGCGTCGCCATGGCGGGCCAGCCTTTCATCCTTCTCGACGATGCGCGCAGCGAAGGCGCGGCCGACGCGCATTTGTTCGAGAACCCGCGCCGGGTGTTCGTCGCACGGGCGCCGGACCAGGTCGAACGCGTGCTCGAGGAAGCCGAAGCCGCGCGGCGCAACAGCGGAGGCACGCTGGCGGGATACATCGCCTACGAGGCCGGCCTCGCGCTCGAAGCCAAGCTGCGGCCGCTCGCCGCCGAGCGCACGGGAGCCGAGGGGCCACTCATCTGGTTCGGACTATTCGACGAGGCCCAAGCCATCCCCGCCCCCGAGGTCCCGCAGTGGCTCGCGCAACGCGCACGCGGTGGGCGCGCCTCGATGGGCCCGCTGGATCCGCAAATCTCGACCGGTGCCTACCTGGAAGCGTTCGATGCCTTGCAGGAAGCGATCCGCGCCGGTGACATCTACCAGGCGAACCTCACCTTTCGCCTCACGGGGGCCGCGCGCGGCGACCCAGTAGCGCTTTACGCCGCGATCCGTCCGGCGGCGCAGGCCGGCTATGGCGGGCTGGTGTTCGATGGATCGCACTGGCTGCTGTCATTCAGCCCCGAGCTGTTCTTCGCCCTCAAAGGTGGTGCGGCCAAAGCCAAACCCATGAAAGGCACCCGCCCGCGTGGGCGTACGCCCGCCGAGGACTCCGCGCTCGCTGCTGAGCTTGCCGGGTCGGTCAAGGATAAGGCCGAGAACCTGATGATCGTCGACCTGCTGCGCAACGACCTGAGTCGCGTCGCCGAGGCGGGCAGCGTCCGGGTCGAGAAGCCGTTTGCGATCGAGAGCTACCCCACAGTGCTCACGATGGTCTCGACGGTCCGCGCAACCTTGCGGGAAGACCGGGGACCGATGGACATGGTCCGCGCGCTGTTCCCGTGCGGCTCGATCACGGGCGCGCCGAAAATCCGCGCGATGGAACTGATCGATCAGGTCGAACGCGATGCCCGTGGGCCCTATTGTGGGGCGATTGGCCGAATCGGGCCCGGCGGCGACGCGGCGTTCAACGTCGCCATCCGCACGATCCGCCTAACTCCGGGCGAGAACGACAAGCACCATGTCGTGCTCGGCGTCGGCGGGGCAATTGTCGCAGACAGCGACGGCATGGGCGAGTGGCGCGAATGCCTGATCAAGGCCGGCTTCGTGCGCGAGGCCGCGGGAGGTCACGACCTGATCGAGACCATGCGCTTCGATCCCGAGGTCGGCATCGAGCTGCTCGAGCTGCATCTCGAACGGATGAAGGCGAGCGCCGCAGAACTGGGCTTCACTTTCGACCGGCACGAAGCGCGTAACCGCATCCAAGCGCTGTGCTTCGAGCTGGATCAGCCGGCCAGGTTGCGCCTGCTGCTGGCGCGCAGCGGCGAGATCGCGCTCGAAACGCTACGGCTGCCTCCCGCCGCCGAAGGGCCGGTGTCCTGCGTGGTCCTGCCCCTGCCCGTAGTGACCAGCGACTGGCGACTGCGCCACAAGAGCACCGACCGCGGGTTCTATGAGGCCGCTCTGGCGGTGGCGAAGGAAGGTGGTGCCTTTGAATCGCTGTTCGTACGTGACGACGGGCTGGTGACCGAGGGCAGCTTCACCAACCTGTTCATCGAACGTGGCGGCAAGTTGATGACGCCCGCCGCGTCGTTGGGGCTGTTGCCGGGAGTCCTGCGCCGCAAGCTGCTCGACGAGGGGCGCGCGGAAGAAGCGGAGCTGAAGCTGATCGATCTCGCCAACGGCTTCCTGATCGGCAACGCCACGCGTGGGCTGATTCCCGCGAGGCTAAAGAGATGAGTCTCTCCGAAGCCCTCCAGCGCATCGAAGCCTCGCCGACCACAGCGATGACCGATCGCGCGACCGAGCTTCGCGAGCAGGGCCGCGATGTGATCTCGCTGTCGGTCGGCGAGCCCGATTTCGCCACGCCCGCGCATGTGATCGAGGCGGCCAAAGCCGCGCTCGACGCGGGCGACACCAAGTACACCCCGGTCACCGGCACCGCGCGGCTCAAGCGCGCCGCGGCGCTGCATTTCCAGCGCGACCTCGGTATCGTGGCCGACCCCAAGCGCGTAATCGTCAGCGCCGGCGGCAAACAGGCGATCTTCCAAGCGATCGTGGCGACGGTGAGCGAGGGGGACGAAGTGATCATCCCCGCGCCGTGGTGGGTCAGCTATCCGCAGATGGTCCGCTTCTGTGGCGGAACGGTCGTGCCGCTGGAGACTCGCGCCAGCGACGGTTTTCGCTTCGAGCCCGCCGCCCTCGAAGCGCTGATCACCCCGCGCACCACGTGGCTCATGCTCAACAGCCCTGGCAACCCGACCGGCGCGGTGTTCTCCGCCGAAATGCTTCACGGCATCGCCGAGGTCCTGCGCCGCAAGCCGCAGGTGCTGGTGCTGAGCGACGACATCTATTCCCCGCTGATCTTCACCGGCGCCCCGCACGCGGCGCTGGCCGCGCTGTGCCCCGATCTCGCTGAGCGGATTTGCACGGTCTCGGGCGTTTCCAAGAGCCACGCGATGACCGGCTTCCGCATCGGCGTCGCCACCGGCCCGGCGTGGCTGATCGAGGCGATGGGCCGGTTGCAGAGCAACTCCAGCGGCAACCCGGCGTCGATCAGCCAGGCGGCGGCGGTGGCCGCGTTCGAAGGGCCGCAGCACTTCCTCGACGGCTGGCGTGAGCGCTTTCGCGCCCGGCGTGACCTGGTGGTGGCGGCGGTCAACGCGGTCCCCGGCTTGTCGACTCCGGTGCCCGAGGGCGCATTCTACTGCTTCATCGATGCCGCCCCGCTGATGAGCCGCTTCGGCGACGACAACGCGCTGGCGCTGCATTTGCTCGAGCACGGCGTGGCGGTCGTCGCCGCCAGCGCCTTCGGCGGCATGGACGGCTTCCGCATCAGCTTCGCGGCCGACGAAGCGGTCCTTCAGGAAGCGATGCGGCGGATCGCGGCGGCGCTGGCGTGACGGACATTCCAATCCTGTTCGAAGACGGCGAATCGCTGGTGATCGACAAGCCCGGCGGGTTGCCGATCGAGCGGCCGCGCGCCGGCGGCGCCTCGCTCGAGGATCGGCTCGACGAGCTCAAACTCGGCTTCCAGCGGCCCCCCGTGGCGGTCCATCGGATTGATACCGATACGAGCGGCTGCCTGTTGCTGGCGCGCAACCCCAAGGCGCTCAAGCGCTTCGCCAAAGCGTTCGAGGAGCGCCGGGTCGGCAAGAGATACCTCGGCGTGCTCGTGGGAATCCCGAGCGAGAAGGAAGGCATGATCGAGCTGTCGCTGAGCAAGATCAGCAGCGCTGAAAAGGGCTGGCGGATGATCCCGGCGAAGAAGGGCAAGCCTTCGGTCACCCACTGGCGCGTGCTCGCCGAGCATGGCGGCCGCGCGCTGGTCGAGTTCCTCCCGGAGACCGGCCGCACGCACCAGATCAGGGTCCACGCGGCGAGCGGGATCGGCCTGCCACTGCTCGGCGACCCGGTCTACGGCGACGGCAAGGGCGCCCGCCGCACGATGCTCCACGCCGCCGGGCTCGAAATCGCCCGCGAGGGCAAGCCGCCAATCGCCGCCGCCGCACCGATGCCGGCCGACTTCGTCGCGCTGGGCTTTTCCGATGGTGGATGACGAAGACCTGATCTCACGCGCGCTGGCGCTGGTGGAGGAAAGCTTCATCGCCGCCTCTGGCCCGGGCGGGCAGAACGTCAACAAAGTGGCGACGGCGGTGCAGCTGCGGCTCGACGTGTTCGCGCTGCGTCTCGAGCCGGCGGTGTTCCAGCGCTTGAAAGCGCTCGCCGGCAGCCGGATGACTGCGAAAGGCGAGATCATCCTCACCGCCCGCAAATTCCGCAGCCAGGAAGCCAACCGCGAAGACGCTCGCGCTCGCCTGACCGAGCTGATCGAGCAGGCGCTGGTCGAGCCGAAGAAGCGCGCGAAGACCCGGCTCAACCGCGTCGGCAAGGAACAGCGGATCAAGTCCAAGAAAGCGCGCGGAACGGTGAAGGCGGCGCGCGGCCGCGTCGACTGGTAGTTGACTTTTTAGGTCTGCTGCCGCAGAGGCGCGCCCGGATGGGCGGCGCCGTGCGCGTCGCCTCTATTGTTTCGGGCCTTACGCGCCCTCACCAACCAGTTGGAATAAGACCATGGCGAAGCCCGCAACCATCAAGATCCGCCTCAACTCGACGGCCGACACCGGCTTCTTCTACGTGACCAAGAAGAACCCGCGCAACACGACCGAGAAGATGAGCTTCCGTAAGTACGACCCCGTCGCCCGGAAGCACGTCGAGTTCAAGGAAGGCAAGATCAAGTAAGGTCGCGACGCAACCTTAACCGCCGGAACCTCCGGGGTTCAGTAGGGGTTCAATGCCCCGTACCTAGCCCGGGAGCATGACCGACTTGACCTATTTCACCACCAGATCATGGCGCGCCGCACTCGCCGGCGCGCTTGCCTTTGCCGTTCCGGCAGCCCTTGTGCCCACGGCGCCGGCCGCCGCGCAGAGCGCCGACGCCGAGCTCGACCAGGTGGTCGGCGCACTCCGCGCGATCGGCACGATGACCGCCGATTTCACGCAGACCGACCGCAAGGGCCAGACGGTTCGCGGCAAACTGACGCTCAAGCGCCCGGGCAAGATTCGCTTCGAATACGAAAGGAGCGCCAACATGCTGCTCGTCTCCGACGGCAAGGCGCTGACGCTGATCGATTACGACGTGAACCAGGTCCAGCGCTGGCCGATCGGCAATTCGCCGCTCGGGGCCCTGCTCGATCCCAACCGCGACGTGAAAAAGTATGGCAGGGTGATCCCGACCGGGAATCCCGACGTCTACAGCATCGCGGTTAGGGATCCCAAACGGCCGGAATACGGCGTGATCACGCTGATCTTCCGGAAGGACGCCGGCGCACCAGGTGGGCTTGAGCTGACCAGTTGGGTTGCGCTCGATTCGCAGAACCAACGGACCACCGTGCGGCTGGCAAACCAGCGGTATGGCGTTGCCGTTTCTGACAGCGCGTTCAGCTACCGCGATCCTCGGCGCTCAGGTCATCGACCGGGATGAACGGCTTGCCTACCAATTGCCCTGCACATGCGGCAAACTGCGGCACGCTATTCATTGCGCAGCAAGCCAGTTCAACGTAATAATTCACCACAGGTCGGGCGGAGGCGGGTTTCCCCCCTGTTGCCCTTGTCTCGAAATGAGCCCGGCTTGTAAAAGCGTGACGAACGCTCAAGACGAACCCCCGTCGCATTGCCCCCGCGACGGGGGTTTTCTTTGCCCGGCGCACGCCTTGTGCCCTCGCCTTCCGCACCCTAATCCACATCCCGATGGTCACGATCGCCAGCTGGAACATCAACTCGGTGCGCCTGCGCCTGCCGCAGGTCGAGCGTTTCCTGACGCAGGAAGCGCCAGACGTGCTGTGCCTGCAGGAGATCAAGTGCCAGGCGCACCAGTTCCCGGCCAGGGCACTGGCCGAGCTCGGCTATGTTCATCAGGCGGTCCACGGCCAGAAGGGCTACCACGGAGTCGCCACTGTCAGCCGCATTCCCTTGCGGGAGTTCGGCCGGCACGACTGGCAGGACAACGGCGAGGCTCGCCACGTCGGCGTCGAATTGCTCGGGCCGGGCGGGGGAATGGTGCTGGAGAACGTCTACATTCCCGCGGGCGGCGACATTCCCGACCGCGCGGCCAACCCCAAGTTCGGCCAGAAGCTCGACTTCATCGAGCGCATGACTCGCTGGGCGGAGACGCTCGATCGGCCGACGCTGATCGTCGGCGATTTCAACGTCGCGCCGCTCGAATGCGACGTCTACGACCACAAGGCGCTGCTCAAAGTAGTCAGCCACACGCCGGTCGAGTGCGAGGCGCTCGGCCGGTTCAAGGACGCGCACGGCTGGACCGACATCGGCCGCGAATTCATTCCCGCGCCCGAGCGCAACTACTCGTGGTGGTCGTACCGCGCCTATTGGCGAAACAAGGACCAGGGCCGGCGGCTCGACCACATGTGGGCGTCGCCCGACCTGGCGCGGCAGGCGACCGGGCACCGGTTCGTCGAGGAAACCCGCCGCTGGGAGCAGCCATCGGACCACGTGCCGCTGGTGACGGAGTTTGCGCTCTGAGCGATGCCCCGAACCAGCCCTCGCCTTCGCGGCGGGCAGCGCAGGCCGTCGACGCGCTCCGCCACGGCTGGCCGCTGCGGATCGGTCAGGCTCCGCTGCTGCTGCCGGTCGAGACCGCGCCCCAGGGTGAGGGGACATCGAACCTGGCGCTCATTTCAGCCGCACGGGCGGCCACGCTCAAGCTCGCCAATCAGCGCGAGGCGGCCGACCCGCACGCGCCGGTGCTGATCCGCGCCGCCGAGCCGCTCGACCTCGCCGCCGCGCGGCCGATCGCCGACCCTGCGCTCGACCTCGCCGCGCCGCTCAAGGGTCCGTTCCGCGCGGATCCCTTGCCGTGGCGGGCGGAGGCCGAGGCGGCGATGGAGCTGGCGCTCATCGCCGGCATTCTCCCAGCGTTTCTCGTCGCTTCCGAACCCGCGCGCGAAGCGGTGACCGTATCGGTCGAGGACGTTGCAGCCTTGCGCGACACTCGTCGCCTCGAGATCGCCGCGCGCGCTCACCTGCCGATCCCGGCCAGCGAATCCGCCGAGATCGTCGCCTTCCGCAGCCCGGACGACATGCGCGAGCACGTCGCGCTGATCGTCGGCCGCCAGTCCTCCGACCGCGCCCCGCTGGTGCGGTTGCACTCGGAGTGCCTAACCGGCGACATGTTCGGCAGCCTCAAGTGCGACTGCGGGCCGCAGCTCGACGCCGCGCTGGCGGCGATGGCCCAGGAGGCGGCGCAAGGCGGCTGGGGCGTGCTGCTTTACCTGCGGCAGGAAGGCCGCGGCATCGGCCTGATCAACAAGCTGCGCGCCTACCGCCTGCAGGACCAGGGCTTCGACACGCTCGAGGCCAACCAGCGGCTCGGCTTGCCCGCCGAAGCCCGCGATTTCGGGATCGCCGCGCGAATGCTCGATCTGCTCGGCGTTCGCGCGATCCGGCTGATGACCAACAACCCCTCCAAGGTCGCGGCGTTCGATGAGGCGGGCGTGACGGTTGCCGAGCGCGTCCCGCACAGCTTGCCGACGAACCCGCACAACACCCGCTACCTCGCCACCAAGCGCGACCGCGCCGGCCATCTGCTCTAGTCAGGATCAGCGCTTTTCGAAGCGCTTGAGGCCCTCGCCGAGCCGGTTGTCGCCAATATTGAGCGGATCGCCCGACCAGTCGGCCACGAAGGCGCTGGTGCGGGTCACGCCCGGCGCGAAGCGGGCATCGTTGTGGAGGATCGCGAGGCCGTTGCTCGGATGCTCCTTGCCCTCGGCGGCGACGGCGATGAACGCCGACCAGTTGTCCTTGTCGCGCCCCTGGACGAATACATTGTTGCTGATCTGTCCGATCGCCCCCTCGGGCAGGTCGATCATGTAGTTGGTGCCCTTGCCGCGAAGGTCGTCGAAGGTCGAGCTGGCGATGTCGATGCGGGCGGCGCGGCTCTTCACGTAATGCCCGCCGCGCCCTTCCTCGAAGCGGCTGCGGGTGATCCGCACCCGGCCGTATTCGCCGGCATAGATCGAATGCGCGCAGCCGCCGGCACCTTCGCAAGTGCCCAGCCGCGTGAAGGTGGAGCGATCGACCACCAGCGTAGCGCCCGCATCGCCGTTGGTCAGGATGCCTTGCTGGCTATCGCGGAACCAGCTTTGCGCCACCGTCAGATCGCCGCGCTCCAGGCGAATCCCGGCTCCGTTGAAATCGGGCACGCGGATGTTCTGGAACACCAGGCCCGACACTTCGGCGGAGCGTCCGCGCAACACCAGCGCACCCTTGCCCTCGCAGGCGGCGCCGTCGAAGATCACCGTACCGGGCTGCACGGCAAGATAGGCAATCTCGCCCGCCGACTGCACGGCGCACTGCGTAATTCGTCCAGCGGCGATGGCGATCGACCCTTTTCCCGAACCGATCGCATCGACCGCGGCTTGCAGCCGGGCATAGGTCTTGCCCGTCTCGATCACTGTGAAGGGCGCCGGCACGTTCTTGGCGGGCGCGGCGCAAGGGACGGCAGCCAGCGCCAGGACCGCCAGCCGCAGCGGCCGGTGAGTGCGGAGCGTGGGTGCAGTCTGGGCCATGGCAGCGGCCATAGCGCAAAAAGAATTAAGCGCCGGCTAAGCGCCTGTTTTCTTGGGCGGGCGACCGCGCCGCGGCGGATCGGGTGCCGGAAGCTTCACCCCCCTTCGCTGCAGCGCCTCTCGCAGCAAGACTTCCAGCTCGGCGTTGACCGAACGGAAGTCTTGCGCGGCGAGGCGCTCGACCGCGGCGTGCAGCGCCGGGTCGAGCCGCAGTGGAAAGGCTTTCTTCTCGGCCATCTTCCTATTGATAGAGCGTGCCCGCGTTGACCACTGGCTGCGCCTCGCGCTCACCGCACAGCACGACCATCAGGTTGCTGACCATCGTCGCACGGCGCTCGTCGTCGAGTTCGACCACGTTTTCCTCGCTCAGTTTTTCGAGCGCCATTTGCACCATGCTGACCGCACCCATCACCAGTTTGGCGCGGGCGGCGATGACCGCTTCGGCCTGCTGCCGGCGGAGCATCGCCCCGGCGATCTCCGGGGCGTAGGCGAGGTAGGTAAGCCCGGCCTCGTCGATCTCGATCCCGGCAATGTGAAGCCGTTCGTTCAATTCTTCGCGCAGCTCGCGATTGATCACGTCGGGGCTGCCGCGCAGCGTCGATTCCTCTCCCTCGAGATCGTCGTAAGGATGGCGCGCGCCGACGGTGCGCAAGCCGGCCTCGATCTGGATGTTCACGAACTTCTTGTAATCGTCGACGTCGAACACGGCCTGCGCGGTGTCATTCACGCGCCACACCACGTTGCAGGCGACATCGATCGGGTTGCCGCGTTTGTCGTTGATCTTGATCTTTTCCGAATGGATGTTGTGCGCCCGGACGGAGACTTTGTTCTTGCCCATCCACGGCCAGACCCAGCGCAGGCCGCCGGTGCGGTCGGTGCCCTTATAGTCGCCGAACAGCGTGATCACCGCCGCCTGGTTCGGCTGGAGCATGTAGAAGCCGGTCAGCACAAACAGGAACAACACGACAGAACCGACGATCCTCCCGGCGAAAGCCAGTTTGGCGATCTTGGACGAATCATATCCGGGCGCGCCAAGCGTAAGCAGCCAGAAGCCGATCACCGCGACCGCCAGCAGCACCAGCAACATCAGATAGCCGTTAAACGTGCGCGCGGGGCCTTCGCGACTCTTGGTCATGACCCTCTTTTCCTCCGACATGACGAAATCTCCTTGGTAAAAGTGATATCATATTTATATCACGGAGAACGTCGGTCAAGCGGAATCGGAAAGCACTTTCCTACATGACGAAGTTCTACTTACGTTCTGACCATGAGCCAAGTTGTCCTTGGCCCTCGGCATCCCTCGCTGCAGGTGCCCGTCGCGCCGCCATGCGGGAGTGGCCATGGGCACCACGAACATTGGGACTATTCGCGGCGCGGCGGGTCAGTCGTGACGGCGAATCACGCTCAGAAAGGCATCGCCGTAAGCCTCGAGCTTGCGCGCCCCGACCCCGCCGATCGCGGCCAGCTCGGTGCGCCTGGTCGGGCGCATTGCTGCCATCTCGCGCAGCGTGGCGTCGTGAAAGATCACATACGGCGGCAATTGCGCCTCGGCCGCCAGCTCGCGACGGAGCTCGCGCAGCGCCTCGAACAGCGGGTCACCGACCGGGTTCGCCGCCTGCGCCCGAGCGCGGCGGCTCGTGCGTTCGGTTTTTGGCGGCTGGACGATTTCGACCCGCTGTTCGCCCTTGAGGATTGCCTTGGCCTCGCCACCGAGCTTGAGCCCGCCGTGCTCGGTCGCGACCAGCGTGCCGCGCGCCTGCAGCGCGCGGCTCAAAGGTTGCAGCAGCCGCGCTTCATCCTCGCCGACGATGCCGAAGACGCTCAGCCGGTCGTGCCCGCGCTGGCTGACACGTTCATCCGCGGCGCCAGTGAGCACTTTCTGGATATGCCCGAAGCCGAAGCTTTGTCCGGTGCGATAGACCGCGCTCAGGAGCTTGCGGGCGAGCTCGGTGGTGTCGACCACCCCCGGCGCCTCGCGGCAATTATCGCAATTGCCGCACGCCTCCGGTGGGTCCTCGCCGAAATGGCGCAGCAGCACCGCGCGGCGGCAAGTCGGCGTCTCGACCAACATGGCCAGCGCGTCGATTCGGGTGCGTTCGCCAGCGCGGCGTTCCGCCTCGATCTCGCTCAGCCGCTGGCGCGCCTGGGCGAAATCGCCGGCGGCC
>Ga0105246_10000080_pt1 | contig 40528 bp, 14 predicted proteins | sample KBSM64metaG_FD_99694 | JGI IMG/M metagenome (GOLD analysis project Ga0105246, IMG submission 99694) | Miscanthus rhizosphere microbial communities from Kellogg Biological Station, Michigan, USA - KBS M6-4 metaG | ecosystem: Host-associated > Plants > Roots > Rhizosphere > Soil | place... | reverse complement strand
TCCTGCCGGGCATGCTGGTGATCTGGTTTGTTCGCAACCACGTGGCCAAGGGCTTTGCCCTGGGCCGGGTCTGAGGAGTCGATGATGGAATGGATGGCCTGGACCACCCCCACGGCGCTGTTCTTTGGCGGCATCGCGCTGATTCTGGCGGGCATGACCACCTGGGAGTTGCGCTCGCCGAGTATCCCTCGGCGCGGTTTTCTGCCGATCAGCACCACCCGTGGTGATCGCTTGTTTATCGGTCTTCTTGGCAGCGCCTACCTGCATTTGCTGGTCATCGGCGTTACCGACTGGAGCATCTGGGTGGCGTCCGCGCTCTCCCTGGTATGGCTGTTGAGTGTGATGCGTTGGGGCTAGGTAGGCACCACCCTGTAGGAGCGAGCTTGCTCGAGAAAATCGTCAACGATAACGCAGTGCCCCTGGTAGCCCGCGGTGTCGTTAAGTTTTTCGCGAGCAAGCTCGCTCCTACAAGAGAGGGGTGTCTGCGAGTCCCGTGTGAAATTAACCTGGAGGTCTCTATGTTGAATAAAAACAATAAGCTGCGACATAGCATTTCATTGGCCGCCGTACTGGCCCTCAGTGGTTTGAGCGCTTCGGCCTGGGCGGATGCGTATGAAGATGCGGCGAAAAAATGGATCGGCAGCGAGTTCAAACCGTCCACGCTCACCGAAGCCCAGCAGCTTGAGGAGTTGAAGTGGTTTATCAAGGCCGCCGAACCCTTCCGTGGGATGAAGATCAACGTGGTGTCGGAAACCCTCACCACCCACGAGTATGAATCCAAGGTACTGGCCAAGGCCTTCAGCGAAATCACCGGGATCAAGCTGACCCACGACCTGCTGCAGGAAGGCGACGTGGTGGAGAAGCTGCAAACCCAGATGCAATCGGACAAGAATATCTATGACGGCTGGGTCAACGACTCGGACCTGATCGGCACGCACTTTCGCTACGGCAAGACCGAATCCATCACCGACCTGATGGCCAACGAAGGCAAGGACTTTACCTCGCCGACCCTGGACCTCAAGGACTTCATTGGCCTGTCCTTCACCACCGCGCCGGATGGCAAGATCTACCAGTTGCCCGACCAGCAGTTCGCCAACCTGTACTGGTTCCGCGCCGACTGGTTCGAGCGCCCGGAACTGAAAGCCAAGTTCAAGGAAAAATACGGTTACGACCTCGGCGTGCCGGTGAATTGGTCCGCCTATGAAGACATCGCCAAATTCTTCAGCGAAGACGTCAAGGAGATCGACGGCAAGCGCGTCTATGGGCACATGGACTACGGCAAGAAAGACCCCTCCCTGGGCTGGCGCTTCACCGATGCCTGGTTCTCCATGGCCGGTGGCGGCGACAAGGGACTGCCCAACGGCCTGCCGGTGGACGAGTGGGGCATTCGCGTGGAGGACTGCCACCCGGTGGGCTCCAGCGTGACCCGCGGCGGCGACACCAACGGCCCGGCGGCGGTGTTCGCCACGCAGAAATACGTGGACTGGATGAAGGCCTATGCGCCACCGGAAGCGGCGGGCATGACCTTCTCCGAATCCGGCCCGGTGCCGTCCCAGGGCAACATCGCCCAGCAGATCTTCTGGTACACCGCGTTTACCGCCGACATGGTCAAGCCGGGCCTGCCGGTGGTGAACGCCGACGGTACGCCGAAATGGCGCATGGCGCCGTCGCCGGTCGGGCCGTACTGGGAGAAGGGCATGAAGAAGGGCTATCAGGACGTGGGTTCCTGGACCTTCCTCAAGTCCACGCCGGAGAAACAGAAACTCGCGGCCTGGCTCTACGCGCAGTTCGTCACCTCCAAAACCGTGTCCTTGAAGAAAACCATCGTCGGTCTCACGCCGATTCGTGAGTCCGATATCAACTCCCAGGCCATGACCGACATGGCCCCCAAACTCGGCGGCCTGGTGGAGTTCTACCGCAGCCCGGCGCGCACCGAGTGGTCGCCGACCGGCACCAACGTGCCGGACTATCCACGCCTGGCACAATTGTGGTGGAGCAACATCGCCGCCGCCGCCAGCGGCGAGAAAACCCCGCAACAGGCGCTGGACAACCTGGCCAAGGAGCAGGACGCGATCATGACGCGCCTGGAACGCTCCAAGGTGCAACCGGTGTGCGGCCCGAAAATGAACCCCGAGCGCGACGCGCAATACTGGTTCGACCAGCCTGGCGCGCCGAAACCGAAACTGGCCAACGAGAAGCCTAAAGGCGAGACCGTGAACTACAACGACCTGCTCAAACAGTGGGAGGCGGCGCGTAAATAACAACGCAGCACCCCAGGATGTAAAAGTGTGGGAGGGGGCCCCCTCCCACATTTTCATTTTGCCCAGCTACCGCTTATCCCCCCTTCAACAACCTCATTTGAATTTTCCGCACCTCCCAAGGCTCTGCATTTTATAGGCGCGTGGTTCAAGCGCTTTTGCGGGGCCGCCTTGCAGGCTGGCCCGTTGTAACGGACTTTGCGGAAACTGCCACCATGACACTCCTCACAGCGCTGTCGGGCCAACCGGCCTCTGTCACAGACTCGGCCCAGGGCCGCCATCAACGGGTCTACCAACAGCTGTATGGTGAATCTGCGGATGCCACGCACGTGGCGCGTGATTACCTGCAGGATCAATTGGCCCAGGTGGAAGCGACCGTCAGCGACCTGCCGGAGGTGCCCGAGCAGTTGCCGGCCTGGGTGGAACAGCGTTGCGCCGCCGTGGCCCAGGCCTACGCCGAGTACCTGGAGCAACGCCAGCAAGGCCGGCCGCGCCGCTACTTTCACAACAAGGCGCACGCGCTGTATGTGCTGCAACGCGTGGCCCCGACCAAACAGGTCGACGGCGCGTGGCTCTACGGCCTGCTGCGCTATTGGCAGGATCAACGCTTCGACGGCCTGCTGACCACTTACCTCGAAGAGTTGGGCGACGGCGAAGCCGCACAGAACCATGTGGTGATCTATCGCAAGCTGCTCAGCGAGCATGATGCCGACAGCGAGGCAGGGCTCGAGGACGGCCACTATCTGCAAGGCGCGTTGCAACTGGCCCTGGGCCTGTGCGCCGAAGAGTTCCTGCCGGAAATCATCGGTTACAACCTGGGCTATGAGCAGTTGCCGCTGCACCTGCTGATCACTGCCTACGAACTGAGCGAGCTGGGCATCGATCCCTATTACTTCACCCTTCACGTGACCATCGACAACGCCAGCAGCGGCCACGCCAGCAAAGCCGCGCAGTCGGTACTCAACCTGCTGCCGCTGGGTGAGGGCAGGGAAGACTTCTACCGTCGTGTCGCCGCCGGCTATCGCCTCAATGACCTTGGCCCAGGCACTACTGTGGTCATCGAGGGTTTTGATCTGCAGGATGAAGTGATGGCCATGCTCGAACGCAAGCGCAGCTTTGGCCAGCATATGCATTCGGACTACTGCCGCTTCGAAGGCAAGACCGTCAATCAGTGGCTGGCCAAGCCCGGGCAGATGGGGGAATTCCTCAGGGCGATGGAGGAAAAGGGTTGGATCAAACGCAACCAGGACCCCGCCGAAAGCCGTTTCTGGCAGTTGATCGAAGGCGCGGGCGCGGCGATGTTCGGGGTGTTCAGCGGCTATGAAAAACAGGTGCTGCATGACTGGATCGCCGGTGACTGGATCGGCACCCAGCGTGTGGCCCCGGTACGACCGGGGCGCGGCAGCCGTTTCAGCCGCGAACAGCACCGCCCGGCTGACCCGGATACCCAGGCCCTCGTCGAATCACTGTGGAGCCTGCCCGATGAGCAGCAACTGGGCGCGCTGATCCCGTGGATGTCGGCGCGGCGCCACTGCAGCCCTGCCGGGTTGTATGCCACCCGCCGCTTTATCCAACTGCGCGCGCGTCTGCGCTAAGGAAATCTGTCCATGTCTGCACAACAACTGGCTGATCGTGCCCTGCTCAACCTTGGCCGAGGCTTGAAGGAGAGCGGCTACCGTTTTATCACCCCGACACCGCTGACCCACGAGCGCGTGTTCCGGCGCTTTTCGACACCCGTGGCGATGAACCTGCGCGATGTGTTCGGCTGGTCCATGCCGTTCGACAACGACTTGCTGCCTGAGGCCTTTCGTGAAGAGCTGCAGCAGGCCGGAGTGATTGAAAAACACGACGCGCTGTGGCGCAGCAGCGTGCGCTGGTCGAGCCTGGGTGACCTGTTGTTTGCCCATTCGCCTTATCCCACGGTCGCGGCGGACGCAGTGTTTTTCGGCCCTGACAGCTATCGATTCGCCCAGGTGATCGAAGCCTATTTGCAGCAACGCTTCGAGCCGCTCAAGCGCGCGGTGGACATTGGCTGCGGGGCGGGGGTCGGTGCGCTGGTCGTCGCCCATGCGCGGCACGACGCCGAGGTGCTCGCGGTGGACATCAACCCGCGCGCCCTGCGCCTGACTGCGGTGAATGCCGAGTTGGCGGGCCTCGCGAATGTAAGTGTCTACCAGAGTGACGTGCTGACCAGCGTCGAAGGCGAGTTCGACCTGATCGTCGCCAACCCGCCGTACATGAATGACGACCGCCAGCGCGCCTATCGCCATGGCGGTGGTGCGTTGGGCGAGCAGTTGTCGGTGCGCATCGGCGGCGAATCCCTCGGGCGTCTGGCCGTCGGCGGCAGCCTGCTGCTGTATACCGGCGTGGCGATGGTGGCCGGCGGCGATCCTTTCCTGGACGCGGTCAAGCCGTTGCTGGCCAGCGATGCCTATGGCTGGACCTACCGTGAGCTGGACCCGGACGTCTTCGGCGAAGAACTCGACAAGCCCGGGTATGAGCGCGTCGAGCGGATCGCCGTGGTGGTGCTCACGGTCACGCGCCTGCGCTGAACGACCATTTATCGCTTACCGCCGCACGGTGATGGAACACCCGGCGCGGGGCGTGCCCTTAACTAGTAAGTCCCCATAACAGGAGTGCAGCCCATGCGCGCGATGACCTACCAAGGCGCCCATAAAGTCCAGGTCGATACCGTACCTGACCCGATCATTGAGCAACCCGACGACATCATCTTGCGCGTCACCGCCACCGCGATCTGCGGTTCGGACCTGCACCTGTACCGGGGCAAGATCCCCACGGTGGAGCACGGCGATATCTTCGGGCATGAGTTCATGGGCATTGTCGAGGAAACCGGCCCGGCGGTCACGGCGGTGCAGCGCGGTGACCGCGTGGTGATCCCCTTCGTGATCGCCTGTGGCGACTGTTTTTTCTGTCAGTTGCAGCAGTACGCCGCCTGCGAAACCACCAACGACGGGCGCGGCGCAATCCTGAATAAAAAGGCGATTCCCCCGGGTGCCGCGTTGTTCGGCTACAGCCGCCTGTACGGCGGCATCCCCGGTGGCCAGGCCGAGCTGGTGCGAGTGCCCAAGGCCAATGCCGGGCCGTTCAAGGTGCCTGGGTTGCTGGCGGATGAAAAGGTGTTGTTCCTCTCCGACATCCTGCCCACGGCCTGGCAGGCGGTGACCAATGCCGGTATCGGCAAAGGCTCCAGCGTGGCGATCTATGGCGCCGGCCCGGTGGGTTTACTTAGCGCGGCGTGTGCGCAGATGCTCGGTGCCGAGCAGATTTTCATGGTCGATGATCATCCCTATCGGCTGGCCTACGCGCAAAAGATGTATGGCGTGATCCCGATCAATTTTGAAGAGGACGACGACCCGGCCGACACCATCATCCGCCAGACCGCCGGTATGCGCGGCGTCGACGGCGTGGTTGATGCAGTGGGTTTTGAAGCCAAGGGCAGCACCACGGAAACCATCCTCACCACCTTGAAGATCGAAGGCAGCAGCGGCAAGGCCCTGCGCCAGTGCATCGCGGCCGTGCGCCGTGGCGGGGTGGTCAGCGTGGCCGGGGTGTATGCCGGCTTTATCCATGGCTTCATGTTTGGCGATGCGTTCGACAAGGGCCTGACCTTCAAGATGGGCCAGACCCACGTGCAGCGCTACTTGCCAGAATTACTTGAGCACATTGAACTCGGGCATTTGAATCCCGAGGCAATCGTTACCCATCGACTGTCTCTGGAACAGGCCGCGCGGGGCTATGAACTGTTTGATAAAGCCGAGGAGGAATGCCGCAAGGTGATTCTACTGCCGGGAATGAGCGAACGGCCGCTGACCGAGCCGCTGGAAGAACTGTCTCCCGAGCTCCGCATGCAAGGCGTCCCCGGCTTTTAATCTGCTAATACAAAACCAATGTGGGAGGGGGCTTGCCCCCGATTGCGGTGAGCCAGCTAAGCATTGGTTGGCTGACACACTGCTATCGGGGGCAAGCCCCCTCCCACATTTGAAGTGTGTTCAAGCCAATGCTTGTGGCTGAATGTGCAATTGGCCGTCCATGTCCTTGACCAACCCGCTGGCCAACAGCAGCGGCGCCAGGCGCTTGTGCAGTTGTGGTTCAACGAACTCCTTCACCGTCTCCAGCGCCAACACACCGCTGAGCGGCAGCTCGGCCTTGGTGTACGACAACCAGGCTTTCTTCAACACCATCAACACATCACTGCCCGCTGTCGAAGCAAAGCGCCGGTGCATCGGCTTGCCGTCGAAGTTGAACGTGTGCTGGAAGCCGTAGCCGGTTTCATCGCCACCGCTGGCGGTGCAGCGTATGCAGGTGCAGGGGCCGTCGCCAAACGCGTCGCGCAGGTAGGCGTTGAAGTCCACCACGGGTTTGAGTGACAGGCGCTTATCGACCTCGAACAGGTCCCCGGTCATTTTTTCGTCAGTGTTCAACGTCCATTCCTCGCAAGTCGGTAGCGGTGTTCCAAAGCGCGGCACAATACCAGCCGAGCGCGTGTTTGGGGATTTTTTGCGGTGGGCGGGCCATCCTCAACGGAAAAATTCCCCCGGCGTGGCGTTGAATTGCTGACGAAACGCGTTGATGAACGCCGACGTCGATTCATAACCACAGCCCAGCGCCACGTCCGTCACCCGCTCGCCTTGCTCCAAAGCGGGCAGGGCGCTCAGCAGGCGCAGGCGCTGGCGCCACGCGCGGAAGGTCAGCCCGGTGTCACTCAGAAACAGACGGCTGAGGGTTTTTTCGCTGATCCCCAGCTTGCGGCTCCAATCTCCCAGGGTGGTCTGCTGTTCCGGATGCAGGTGCAGGCTGCGGTAGATCTGCCGCAAGCGGGCGTCATGGGGCAGGGGCAGCATCAAGTCCACCTGGGGCGCGGCGGCGAGTTGGTCGAGTATCACCTGGGCCAGGCGGCCATCGGGGCCATCTTCGGCATAGTCCGCCGGCCGTTCGCTGAAGCTGCGGATCAACTCGCGCAACAGGCTGCTCACCTCCAGCACGTGACAGTGCCCGGCCGCCCACGCCGTGACGCTGCAATCCAGGTACAGGCTGCGCATCTCGGTGTGGGGCGCGCTGTAGACGCGGTGCGGCATGCCCGCCGGAATCCACACCGCACGCTGGGGCGGTGCGACGAAGCGGCCGGCACTGGTCTGGATCTCCAGCACCCCGGAAATGGCGTAGGACAACTGCACCCACGGGTGGCTGTGCCGCCGCGTCAGCGCACGATCAGGCAACGATTCGGTGCGCCCATACACCGCTCGCGGCAGGCTGGACAGCCCGGGAATCGTGCGTCGGACGGTTCTGTGCTGTCCTTTAGGCGGCATTTACTGGCTCATTGGCGTTAGTCGGTAATAGATCGTTACGTTAGAGTCGCCCCATGCGCTTGGCAACCCCTGGAAGATTTGCTTATGACCCGTCCGCGTTTCCTGCCCGATAACTTCACCCTGGCCCTGATCGCCACGGTGATCCTCGCCTCCCTGCTGCCGGCCAGCGGCCAGACCGCCGTGGCCTTCGGCTGGGTCACCAACCTTGCTATCGCGCTGCTGTTTTTCCTGCACGGCGCCAAGCTGTCGCGCCAGGCCATCGTCGCCGGGGCGGGGCACTGGCGTTTGCATCTGCTGGTGTTCAGCCTGACCTTCGTGCTGTTCCCGCTGCTGGGCTTGGCGCTCAAGCCGCTGCTGTCGCCGCTGATCGGCAACGACCTGTACATGGGCATGCTCTACCTCTGCGCGTTGCCGGCCACCGTGCAATCGGCGATTGCCTTCACCTCCCTGGCGCGCGGCAATATTCCGGCGGCCATCTGCAGCGCGGCGGCCTCGAGCCTGTTCGGCATCTTTCTCACGCCCTTGCTGGTGACCCTGCTGCTCAATGTGCACGGTGATGGCGGCTCCACCGTCGACGCGATCCTGAAGATCAGCGTGCAGTTGCTGCTGCCGTTCGTCGCCGGCCAGATCGCCCGGCGCTGGATCGGTGACTGGGTTGGCCGCAACAAGTCCTGGCTCAAGTTCGTCGACCAGGGCTCGATCCTGCTGGTGGTCTACGGCGCGTTCAGCGAGGCGGTCAACGAAGGCATCTGGCACCAGATTCCGCTGTGGGAGCTGGGCGGCCTGGTGCTGGCGTGCTGCGTGTTGCTGGCGCTGGTGCTGGTGGCCTCCGCGCTGCTGGGCAAGGCGTTCGGCTTCAGCCAGGAAGACCGTATCACCATCCTGTTCTGCGGCTCGAAGAAAAGCCTGGCCACCGGCGTGCCGATGGCCCAGGTGTTGTTCGCCGGGGCGAGCATGGGCGTGTTGATTTTGCCGTTGATGCTGTTCCACCAGATCCAGTTGATGGTGTGCGCGGCCTTGGCCCAGCGCTATGCCAGGCGTCCGGAAAGCATTCCCGAGTTGATGACGCAGGTCGATCCGTGAGCCGGGGCTGATCAGGCCGACTCAACCGGGCGCTTAGGCCGTTGCGCTGCCCCTTGATGCGATAACCGGGCAGGATCAGGGCCAACAGCGCCGCGAGAAACCTATAGAATGCTCAACGGCCCCGCGTGTCCTGCGCGGCCGTTTGATCACTGTCAGAGTACCTCGCCCCGCAATGAGCCTTTCAGCCGCAACCCCCCAAGCCAATTGGCAACCGGTCATCGCCCTGGCGTTGGCCGCCTTTGTATTCAATACCACCGAATTCGTGCCGGTCGGCCTGCTCAGCGCCATCGGCGCCAGCTTTGACATGCCCGTGGCCAGCGTCGGCCTGATGCTCACTATCTATGCGTGGATCGTGTCGCTGACGTCGCTGCCGGTGATGCTGCTCACGCGTAACGTCGAACGGCGCAAATTGCTTATCGTGCTGTTCGGCCTGTTTATCGTCAGTCATATCCTGTCCAGCGTGGCCACCAGTTTTGGCCTGCTGATGGTCAGCCGGATCGGCATCGCCCTGGCCCATGCGCTGTTCTGGTCGATCACCGCCTCCCTGGCGGTGCGTCTGGCACCCCAGGGCAAGCAAGTGCAGGCCCTGGGCCTGCTCGCCACCGGTACGTCCCTGGCGATGGTGCTGGGTATTCCCCTGGGCCGCCTGCTGGGCGAGGCCATGGGCTGGCGCACCACGTTCCTGGTGATTGCCGCGTTCGCCGCCGCGCTGGTGTTCTGGCTGTGGCGCACCTTGCCGCCGTTGCCGAGCCAGAACTCCGGCTCCCTGCGCAGCCTGCCGCTGTTGTTCAAGCGCCCGGCACTGGTGGCGCTCTACGTGCTCACTGCGATGACCGTCACCGCCCAGTTCACCGCCTACAGCTACATCGAACCCTTCGTCGAAGGCGTCGCTGGTTTGGGCGGCAGTGCGGTCACCCTGATCCTGCTGGTGTTCGGCGGTGCCGGCATCATCGGCTCGCTGCTGTTCAGCCTGGTGCATCGCTTCAACCCGCACGTCTTCGTGGTCAGCAGCGTGTTCCTGCTTGCGGCCTGCCTGGCGCTGATGTTGCCGCTGAGCGGCGCCGAGTCCTATCTGGTGGGCCTGAGTGTGTTCTGGGGCATGGCGATCATGGGCTTCGGCCTGGCGATGCAGTCCAAAGTGCTGGTGCTGGCACCCGACGCCACCGACGTGGCCATGGCGATGTTCTCCGGCATCTACAACATCGGCATCGGCGGCGGTGCGTTGATGGGCAGTTGGGTCGGCAGCCACTTCGGCTTCGCCTGGATCGGCGCGGCGGGCGGGTTGCTGGCGGGGCTGGCGTTGGTGGGGTATTGCCTGGCGATTCGGCGGTTTGGGACGGGGGTGGTGCAGGGCTGAATCGACGGTTATCCATCTGATACACCTGGGTCCAAATGTGGGAGGGGGCTTGTCCTGATGCCGATCAGTTGGCGAAGATCCTTTGTGGGAGGGGGGCTTGCCCCCGATGGCGGCCTCTGGGCCGACCAGGATGTTGGATTGGACCGAGTACATATCCGTTTCTGCGGTGATGGCTGCTTAGGGTTCCGCTTTTACAGCGGCTCACTTTTGAAAAGCGCAAAAGTAAGCAAAACGCTCTTGCCCCACCACTCGGCACCTCGCCTGGGCTCGGTGTGCCAGCGTGGTTTAACGGGGCCCCAGATCAAAAGCAAAAGCGCGGCGGCCTTAGAGCCGACCGGTATTTTGTGTCGACCCCGATCCAAATGTGGGAGGGGGCTTGCCCCCGATGGCGGTGTGTCAGTCACTGATGCACTTGCTGACTCTCCCTAGTCGGGCAAGCCCCTCCCACACAAAACCAACAGCGTATCCACCGGTGCTACAGATTTGGATAGTTTGCCCAGATACCGGACATCGCTGATCCGGCGCCTGACTAAAACCGGACAATTCCTACAGGAGCCATCAATGCCCATTGCTACCGTCTCGCGGGACCGCCCACCTCCCGTGGTGACGGCATGAACAGCAATGGAGTCGATTGTGCAAAAGCGTTTGATCGCAGAGCTTCTGGGGACCTTCTGGCTGACTTTCTGCGGGTGTGGCAGTGCCATTCTGGCGGCGGCGTTTCCACAGTTGGGCATTGGTTTTGCCGGGGTGTCGCTGGCATTTGGTCTGACGGTATTGACCATGGCCTATGCGGTGGGCGGTATTAGCGGTGGGCATTTCAATCCGGCGGTGACTATTGGTCTGTGGGCCGGGCGTCGCGTGCGCGGTGCTGATGTGCTGCCTTACATCGCGGCACAGGTCAGCGGGGCCATTGTGGCTGCCGCGGCGCTGTACTTGATCGCCAAAGGCCAGCCCGGTTTCGAGCCGGGTGGATTCGCCGCCAACGGCTATGGACCGTTGAGTCCCGGCCACTTCGACATGAAGGCCGCCGCCCTGGCCGAGCTGATTGCCACGTTCTTTTTTGTGTTGATCATCATGCGCGTCACGGCGCCGGGCGCGGTGGCCGGATTTGCGCCTATCGCCATCGGCCTGGCATTGACCCTGATCCACCTGGTGCTGATCCCGGTGACCAACACGTCGGTCAACCCCGCGCGAAGCACCGGGCCGGCATTGTTTGCCGGGGGGCAATACCTGTCACAGCTCTGGTTGTTCTGGCTGGCGCCAATCGCCGGTGGGGTGCTGGGGGCGTTGGCCGCGCGCGCGTTGGATGATCGCCCGGCGAACTGATGCCTGCTGGCCAAATGCAGGAGGGGGCGGGCTCCCTCCTGCACTTTTTGACTGCTTCTGATCTTGCTGCTTCACAGCGCAGCCAGTACCGCCTCAAGCTTTTCCTGGTCCCTGGCAAACTGACGAATCCCTTCGGCCAGCTTTTCGGTGGCCATTGCATCCTCATTGGAGGCCCAGCGAAATTGCGCTTCAGTCAACGTCTGGCGCGCTTCGCCGTCGGCACCTTGCGCCAGCTTGCGTTGCAGTGGGCCGTTATCCTCATCCAGCTTTTGCAGCCGAAAGCTTGCCCCCGATGACGATGGGTCAGATACGGATTAATTGGCTTGACCCACCGCATCGGGGGCAAGCCCCCTCCCACATGGGTTATGGGTTGCTGGCGGGGCCGGGTTGCAGGCAATCCAGTGCGCGGTCGGCAAGGGTGCGGGCCATGTCGATCAAGATCAGGCGACACAGGCCAAATGTGGGAGGGGGGTTGCTGGCGGGGCCGGGTTGCAGGCAATCCAGCGCGCGGTCGGCGAGGGTGCGGGCCATGTCGCTCAAGATCAGGCGACACAGGCCAAATGTGGGAGGGGGCTTGCTCCCGATGACGGTGGGTCAGATACAGATTAATTGGCTGACCCACCGCATCGGGGGCAAGCCCCCTCCCACATGGGTTATGGGGTGCTGGCAGGCCCGGGTTGCAGGCAATCCAGGGCGCGGTCGGCGAGGGTGCGGGCCATGTCGATCAAGTGCGCGGTCGAACAGGCCATGTCGCGCCGGGTGCCTTTGAGGCCTTCGGCGGTTTCGGTGGCCGTGGTGGCGGCGCAGCGTAGCAGCGAGGAAATGTTGGCGATGGCGTCTTCGAAACTCAGGTCTTCGTGGGCAACGAACACCGGATAGGGTGGATCGGGAACAATTTTGCTCATGCGTGAAGCTCCTGCTTGGATTGGGAGCCATTCTTTTGCCGATCTCACACGTCAAAAGGTGGCAGCTATGTGCGGGGTGAGATACCGGAAAACAGGACCCGGCCAGACCGAAGTCTGCCCGCACATAGCCGCCATAGACGGTTGTAGCGCACGGCGCCTGCTCATACACGGGATCTCACACCCGATCGCTGATATGCAGCGACGAAGCGAAGGCTAGCCAGTGGATTGAGCAGGCGCAAGGCCGAAGGATTGTCTAGGAAACGTCCTGCAAATTAAAGGGATATGGCTTGCTGGCCTTTAACAATGCATGTCGAGCAGGCGATGCAGGTGTGGGAAACGACGCTCAAAAATGGCTCTCACACCACCGGATCAGTATTGGCCCTCAACCAACCCGGAACCATTCCCCATTTCCCTTGTCCCCGCTTCCCATGTCACCCCCCGCCCCGCAAATCCCTTAATTTTCCAAGCCTGCCGGAAGCCTCTCCAGGCCCCCGGCTGCGCCCGTTGTTTTTTCAGGGCGCAGAGCAGCCGATTCAAGCGGCACAACGGAATACGGACATTCTTTTCAACCGTGACTTATCAGGCGGGTTTCCCCATGCAGTTCAGCGAATTACTGGCAGCGATTTCCACCCATGCGATCCGTCTGCAGACGGAAGAGGGCGACCTGATCGTCCTGGGCGATGACGACGCGCTGGATGACGCGCTGTGGGACCAACTGATCGCGCATAAACCCCAACTGCTTGAGTGGGTCGCGGCGCATGGCGGCGACTGGTCGAGCCCGGCTTATGGCATCACCCCGGACATGCTGCCACTGGTCACGCTCGACCAGCCGGCCATCGACCGCATCGTCGCGGCGATCCCCGGCGGGGCGGCGAATGTGCAGGATATCTACCCCCTGGCGCCGCTTCAGGAAGGCATGCTCTACCACCATCTTCGCGCACAGCAGGGCGACCCCTACGTGCTGCACGCGCAGTTCGTGTTCGACAGCCGCGCACGTCTGCATAGCTTTGCCGAGGCGTTGCAATGGGTGATTGATCGCCACGATATCCTGCGCACGTCGATGGCCTGGGAGCGCCTCGACGAGCCGTTGCAGGTGGTGTGGCGCAAGGCAACCCTGGCCTGTGAAGAGGCGCATCTGGACGGTGCCGACCGCCTGGCCCAACTGCTCGCACGCTACGATGCGCGCACCTATCGCATGGACCTGGGCCAGGCGCCGTTGCTGCGCCTGGTGTTTGCCGACGACCCGGCCAACGAACGCGTGGTGGCGATGCTGCTGTTTCACCACACCATCCTCGATCACACCGCCCTCGATGGCGTGCGCGAGGAAATCCAGTTGTACCTCGCCGGCAAGCAGGCGCAGGCCGCACCGCCGGTAGCGTTTCGCAGCTATATCGCCCAAGTGCGCCAGGGTGTGAGCGAGCAGGCCCACGAAGCTTTCTTCCGCGACATGCTCGCCGACATCGACGAACCGACGCTGCCCTTCGGCCTGCAGGACGTGCAGGGCGATGGCCTGGGCATCGACGAAGCGCGCCTGCCGGTTGAGCATGCCCTCAGCCTGCGCCTGCGCAGCCTGGCGCGTCCATTGGGCGTCGGTGTGGCAAGCCTGATGCACCTGGCGTTGGCCCGGGTGCTGGGGGTGGTGTCGGGCCGGGAGGCGGTGGTGTTCGGCACCGTGATGCTCGGCCGCATGGGCGCGGGCGAGGGCGGTGAGCGCGCGTTGGGCATGTTCATCAATACCTTGCCGCTGCGGGTTGATGTCGGCGAGCAAGGCGTGCGCGCCGCAATCAAGGCTACCCACGAACGCCTCACCACCTTGCTTGAGCACGAGCACGCGTCCCTGGCGCTGGCCCAGCGTTGCAGCGGGGTGGCGGCGCCGGCGCCGCTGTTCAGTGCGATGCTCAATTACCGTCACAGCGCCGCCAGCGACATGCACGCGGTGATCGACGTGGCCGAAGGCATCCAGGTGCTCGGCGCCGAAGAACGCACCAACTACCCGCTGACGGTCAACGTCGATGACCTGGGTGAAGACTTTGCGCTGACGGTGATGGTCGATGCGTCCATCAACGCGCAACGCGTGGCCGGCTACCTGCACACGGCCCTGGAAAGTCTGGCCGACGCTCTCGAACAGCGACCGGATATGCCGCTCAGCGGCCTGAACATCCTGCCTGACTCCGAACGCCATACCTTGCTGCACCGCCTGAACCAAAGCCCCGCGCATTACCCCGACACCGCCCTGATCCACCAGCAAGTCGAAGCCCACGCCGCCACCCGCCCCGACGCGATTGCCGTGCGTTTCGAACAACGCTGCCTGACCTACCGTGAACTCAACGAGCGCGCCAACCAGGTCGCCCATGCGCTGCTGGCCCAGGGCGTGCGCCCCGACGCGCGCGTGGCGATCTGCGTGGAGCGCGGCCCGCAGATGATCATCGGCCTGCTCGGCATCCTCAAGGCCGGTGCCGGTTATGTGCCGATCGACCCGGCGTACCCGCAGGAACGCATCGCCTACACCCTGGGCGACAGCGCGCCGGTGGCGGTGCTGGTGCAAGCCGACACCCGGCACTTGGTGGGCAACCTGGCGCAGATCGACCTCGACGCCCTGCACCAACAGGCCACGGTCAATCCGTGCCTGCACCTGAGCCCGGCCAACCTGGCCTATGTCATCTACACCTCCGGTTCCACCGGCCAGCCCAAGGGCGTGATGATCGAACACCGCCAGGTGGCGCGCCTGTTCAGCGCCACCCAGCACTGGTTCGGCTTCAACCAGCACGACGTGTGGGCGTTGTTCCATTCCTTCGCGTTCGACTTTTCCGTGTGGGAAATCTGGGGTGCGCTGATGCACGGCGGCCAGTTGCTGATCGTGCCGCAACTGGTCAGCCGTTCACCGGATGAGTGCTACGCGCTGCTCTGCGAAGCCTCGGTCAGCATCCTCAACCAGACGCCGAGTGCGTTCCGCCAGTTGATCGCGGCCCAGGGCAACAGCGATCAGGCGCATTCGTTGCGCCAGGTGATTTTCGGCGGCGAGGCGCTGGAACCGGGCATGCTCAAGCCCTGGTATGCACGGGCGGTGAATGCCGGTACGCAACTGGTGAACATGTACGGCATCACCGAAACCACCGTGCACGTGACTTACCGCGCGCTGGAAGCGGCCGATGCGCAGTTGGTCGGCGTAAGCCCGATTGGCGTGCGCATTCCGGACTTGCAGTTGTACATCCTTGACGCACAGCGCGAGCCGCTGCCGTTCGGCGTGGTCGGTGAGCTGTATGTGGGCGGCGCCGGGGTGGCGCGCGGTTATCTGAACCGTGACGCACTCAACGCCGAACGCTTCCTGCACGACCCGGCCACCGGCCTGCGCATGTACAAGACCGGCGACCTTGGCCGCTTGTCGGCCGACGGCAGCGTCGAGTACCTGGGGCGCAACGACGACCAGGTGAAGGTCCGCGGTTTCCGTATCGAACTCGGTGAAATCCAGGCCCACCTGGCCACCGCCGACGGCGTGCGCGATGCCGTAGTGATTGCCCGGGAAGACACCCCCGGCGACAAACGCCTGGTGGCCTACGTAATTGCCGACGGCGCGCCCACTGCGGCCGCCTTGCGCGACCATTTGCTGCAGAGCCTGGCCGATTACATGGTGCCCGCTGCCTTTGTGCTGCTGGAGCGGTTCCCGCTGACCACCAACGGCAAACTCGACCGCAAGGCCTTGCCCGCACCTGATACCGACGCGTTGGCCCGGCGCGGTTATGCGCCGCCCCAGGGCGCTGTGGAAACCACCATCGCCACGCTCTGGCAGGACTTGCTCAAGGTCGACCGCGTGGGTCGCGAGGATAATTTCTTCGAGCTCGGCGGCCACTCGCTGTTGGCGGTCAAGCTGATCGAGCGCATGCGCCAGGTGGAACTGAGCGCCGATGTGCGCGTGCTGTTCGGCCAGCCGACCTTGGCAGCACTGGCGGCGGCGGTCGGCGGGCACCACGAAGTGCAGGTGCCGGCCAATCTCATTGAAGCACACAGCGCGGCCATCACCCCGGACATGCTGCCCCTGGTCGACCTCGACCAGGCCGCCATCGACCACATCATCCAGGCGATACCCGGCGGCATCGCCAATGTGCAGGACATCTATGGCCTGGCGCCGTTGCAGGCCGGGATTCTCTACCATCACCTGGCAACCGCAGAGGGCGACCCCTACGTGTTGCAGGTGCAGTTCAGTTTCGCTGACCAGACGGCGGTGGACGGGTTTGTCCAGGCGCTGCACAGCGTGATCGAGCGCAACGACATCCTGCGCACCGCGATCCTCTGGGAAGGCCTGGATGAACCGGTGCAGGTGGTGCTGCGCCAGGCACCGCTGGCGGTCGAGCGGGTCGAGGCCACGGGCGACGATGCCCTGGCGTCTCTGCAACAACGCTTCGACCCTCGTCACTATCGCCTGGACCTGTCACGCGCGTCGCTGATGCGCCTGGCGTACAGCGAGGAAGCGGGGCGCCTGGTCGGCATCCTGCTGCTGCACCATATCCTGCTCGACCACACCGCCCTGCACGTGCTGGTGCAGGAGATGAGTGCCAGCCTGTGCGGCCGCAGCGCGCAGTTGCCCGACGCGGTGCAGTACCGCAACTACGTGGCCCAGGCGCGCCTGGGTGTGAGTCAGGCGCAGCACGAAGCTTTCTTCAGCGAGATGCTCGGCGATATCGACGAGCCGACCCTGGCCTTCGGCTTGCAGGATGTGAATGGCGACGGCAGCGGCATCGTCGAAGCCCATCTGCCGCTGGAGTCGGGGCTGAGCCTGGCCCTGCGCGAACAGGCGCGGCAATTGGGCGTGAGTGCCGCGAGCCTGGTGCACCTGGCCTGGGCGCAGGTGCTGAGCCAGGTGTCCGGCCAGCGCGACGTGGTGTTCGGCACCGTGTTGCTGGGGCGCATGCAGGGCGGCGAGGGCGCCGATCGGGCGCTGGGGATGTTCATCAACACCTTGCCGCTGCGGGTCAGCCTCGGCGCCACGGGCGTGCAGGCCGGTGTGCGCGCCACCCACGCACGCCTGGCGCAATTGCTCGGTCACGAACATGCCTCGTTGTCCCTGGCCCAGCGCTGCAGTGGTGTGCCGGCGTCGTTGCCGCTGTTCAGTACCTTGCTCAACTATCGCCACAGCGCACCTGATGAAGCACCGGGTGACAGCCCGTTCGCCGCGTCCGGCATTCAGGTACTCAGCTCCGAAGAGCGCAGCAACTACCCGCTGGTGCTCAACGTCGATGACCTGGGCGCAGGCTTCGCCCTCACCGTGCAAGGCATCGCCACGCTGGACGTGCAGCGCGTGGCGGACTACATGCTCACCGCGCTGCGCCACCTGGTGACGGCCCTGCAACAGGCGCCGACCACCGCGCTGCAAACGCTGTCGATCATACCGCCGGCTGAGCGCCGCCAATTGCTGGTGGAGTTCAACGCCAGTCGCCGCGATTACCCTGCGCATCTGAGCGTTGCACAGCTGTTCGAAGCCCAGGCGCTGGCACGGCCTGAAGCGGTGGCGGTGGTGCAGGGCAAACTGTCCCTGAGTTACCGCGACCTCAATCGCCGCGCCAATCGCCTGGCCCACTACCTGATCGGTCAGGGCGTGCAACCCGGCGAGCCGGTGGCCCTGGCGCTGCCGCGCGGCATCGACCTGGTGGTCAGCCAAGTGGCCGTGCTCAAGTGCGCGGCGGTGTACGTGCCGCTGGACGTCAATGCGCCGGCCGAACGCCAGGCCTTCATGGTGCAGGACAGCGGCGCCCGCCTGGTGCTGGACGACCTGGCCGGGCTGAACCTCGACGGGCTGCCGGCGGAAAACCCCGAGCGCGAACAGTCCGCCGACAGCGTCGCCTACATCATGTACACCTCCGGCTCCACGGGCACGCCCAAAGGCGTACTGGTGCCCCAGCGCGGCATTACTCGGCTGGTGATCAATAACGGCTACGCCGACTTCAATGCCCAGGACCGCGTGGCCTTTGCGTCGAACCCGGCGTTTGACGCGAGCACCATGGATGTATGGGGCGCGCTGCTCAACGGTGGGCAGGTGCAGGTAATCGACCACGCTACCTTGCTCGACCCGCAGGCATTCGGCGCCGAGCTGGCGGGTGCCACGGTGTTGTTCGTCACCACTGCGCTGTTCAACCAGTATGTGCAACTGATCCCCGAGGCACTGGCCGGCCTGCGCATTCTGCTGTGCGGCGGCGAGCGCGCCGACCCGGCCGCCTTCCGCAGCCTGCTGGCCCAGGCACCGGCACTGCGCCTGGTGCATTGCTATGGCCCGACCGAAACCACCACCTACGCCACTACCTACGAAGTGCGCGCACTTGCCGATGACGTGGAGAGCGTGCCGGTGGGGCGGCCCATTTCCAATACGCAGATCTATGTGCTGGACGCGCAGTTGCAGCCGGTGCCCCTGGGCATCACTGGCGAAATCTGCATTGGTGGCGATGGCGTGGCCAAGGGCTATTTGAACCGTCCGGACCTGAGCGCCGAAAAGTTCGTGCACGACCCGTTTTCCGAACAGCCCCATGCCTTGATGTACCGCACGGGTGATCTTGGGCGTTGGTCGGTGGACGGCTTGCTCGAATGCCTTGGGCGTAACGACGACCAAGTGAAAATCCGTGGTTTCCGTATCGAGCTGGGCGAGATCGAGGCGCGTCTGGCGAGCTGCGCCGGCATCCGCGACGTCGCCGTGCTGGCCCGTGAGGACGTGCCGGGGGACAAGCGCCTGGTGGCCTATTTCACTTGGGCCGACGCCGCGCTGGGCATCGAAGAGGTACACGCCCACCTGCAAGGCCTGCTTCCCGACTACATGTTGCCCTCGGCCTATATGCCGCTGGCCCATTTACCCTTGACCAACAACGGCAAGCTCGACCGCAAGGCCTTGCCCGCGCCAGACCCGCAGGCCCTGCTCAGCCGTGCCTACGAGGCCCCCCAGGGCGAAGTGGAAACCCTGCTGGCGCAGATCTGGCAGGACGTGCTCAAGCTCGAGCGTGTCGGTCGACATGATCATTTCTTCGAACTCGGCGGGCATTCGTTGCTGGCCGTCAGCCTGATCGAGCGCATGCGCCGCGTCGGCCTGAGCGCCGATGTACGCGTGCTGTTCAGCCAGCCTAGCCTCGCGGCATTGGCGGCGGCGGTGGGCAGCGGGCGCGAAATCGTGGTGCCGGCCAATGGCATCCCGGCAGGCTGCACGCACATCACCCCGTCGATGCTCAGCCTGGTGCAACTCGACGCAGCCGCCATTGAACGCATCGTGGCCAACGTGCCGGGCGGTGCGGCGAACGTGCAGGATATCTACCCGCTGGCGCCGTTGCAGGAAGGCATCCTCTATCACCACATCAGCGCCGAACAGGGCGACCCGTACCTGCTGCAATCGCGCATGGCGTTCGACAGCCTTGAGCGCTTGCACGCTTTCATGGGCGCGCTGCAACAGGTGGTGGCGCGCCACGACATCCTGCGCACCGGGGTGGTCTGGGAAGGCCTGGACAGCCCGGTGCAAGTGGTGTGGCGCCAGGCGCAGCTGGTGGTGCAGGCCGTCAGCCTGGACCCGGCCGACGGCGGCATCATCGAACAACTGCATGCGCGCTTCGATGCGCGGCACTACCGGCTGGACATCACCCAGGCGCCGCTGCTGCGCATGGTCTACGCCCAGGATCCGGCCAATCAGCGTGTCGCCGCGATCCTGCTGTTCCACCACCTGGCCCTGGACCATACCGCCATGGAAGTGGTGGGCCAGGAGATGCGTGCCTTCATGCTGGACCAGGCCGATGACTTGCCCGAGGCCGCGCCGTTTCGCAACTACGTGGCCCAGGCGCGGCTGGGGGTCAGCGTGGCCGAGCATGAGCAGTTCTTCCGCGGCATGCTCGCCGATGTCGACGAGCCCACGCTGCCGTTCGGTTTGCATGATGTGCAGGGCGATGGCCGGGCCATCGAAGAAGCCGAACGGCAGCTGCCGGCCGAGCTGGCGCAGCGGGTGCGCGAGCAGGCACGCCACCTGGGCGTCAGCGCCGCGAGCCTGATGCACCTGGCCTGGGCACAGGTGCTGGGGCTGGTGTCCGGGCGCGACGACGTGGTGTTCGGCACCGTCCTGATGGGCCGCATGCAGGCCGGCGATGGTGCGGACCGCGCCCTGGGCATGTTCATCAACACCTTGCCGCTGCGGGTCGATGTGGCGGCCGCTGCCGCCGACGCGGTCAAGGCCACCCATGCACGCTTGAGCGCCTTGCTCGGGCATGAACATGCCTCCCTGGCCCTGGCCCAGCGTTGCAGTGGGGTGGCGACGGCCACGCCGCTGTTCAGCGCCTTGCTCAATTACCGCCACAGCAGCCCCGGTGAAATGGCCCGCGACGGTCAGGGGATCTGGGAGGGCGTACAGCTGCTCGGCGGCGAAGAGCGCAGCAACTATCCGCTGACCCTGAGTGTGGATGACCTGGGCGAAGGCTTTGCGCTGGCCGTGCTGGCGTTGCCGCAGATCGGTGCCCAGCGCCTGTGCGACTACATGCAAAACGCCGTGGCGCAGCTGGTCGACGCCCTGGAAAACGCGCCGACCACCCGCTTGCACCACCTGCCGATTCTGCCGACGGCGGAACGCGACACGCTGCTGCGCGAATTCAACGCCACCGCCCATGACTTCCCGCGCGGGCACACCCTGCACGGCGCCTTTGAAGTCCAGGCCGAGCGTCAGCCCGAGGCTGTTGCGGTGATGCAGGACGGTGTGGCGCTGACCTATCAGCAGCTCAATCAACGCGCCAACCAGCTGGCGCATCACCTGCTTGGACTTGGCGTGCAGCCGGATGACCGCGTGGCGATCTGCTGCCGTCGCGGCCCGCAGATGCTGGTGGGCCTGCTCGGCATTCTCAAGGCCGGCGCGGGCTATGTGCCGATTGACCCGGCGTACCCGGCAGAGCGGATCGCCTATCTGTTGCAGGACAGCGCACCGGTGGCGGTACTCTCGCAAGCCTGCACGCGCGACCTGCTCGGCGGCGTCGCCAGTGTCGACCTGCACGACCCCGGCTTGCAGCAATACCCTGTGAGCAATCCGCAACTGGGCGCACTGACCCCGGCGCACCTGGCCTACGTAATCTACACCTCCGGTTCCACCGGCCAGCCCAAGGGCGTGATGGTGGAGCATCACCACGTGGAAAACCTCGTGCACTGGCATTGCGAGGCCTTCGGCCTGCGGGCTGCCAGCCATACCAGCAGCGTCGCCGGTTTCGGTTTCGATGCGCTGGCCTGGGAAGTCTGGCCGGCGCTGTGCGTGGGCGCGACCCTGCACCTGCCGCCCGCCGAGGTGGGCAATGAAAACATCGACGAACTCTTGGCCTGGTGGCTGGCGCAGCCGCTGGACGTGAGCTTCCTGCCCACCCCGGTGGCCGAGTACGCCTTCAGCCTGAACCTGCAACACCCGACCTTGCGCATACTGCTGATCGGCGGCGACCGCCTGCGCCAGTTCAGCCAGGAACGACGGTTTGCCCTGATCAATAACTACGGCCCCACCGAAGCCACGGTGGTCGCCACCTCCGGGCGTGTGCGTGCCGGACAGCCTTTGCATATCGGCCGGCCTGTCGCCAATGCCACCAGCTACGTGCTGGATGCGCACCTGCGTCCGGTGCCGGTGGGCGTGGCCGGTGAGCTGTATGTGGGGGGCCGCGGCGTGGCGCGCGGTTACCTGAATCGCCCGGACCTGACCGCCGAGCGCTTCCTGCAAGACCCGTTCAACCCCGGGCGCATGTACCGCACCGGCGACCTGGTGCGCTGGCTGCCCGATGGCAACCTGGAATACCTGGGGCGCAACGATGACCAGGTCAAACTGCGCGGCGTGCGGGTTGAACTGGGCGAAATCGAAAGCCGCCTGGCCGCGCTCGACGGCGTGGCGGAAGCGGTGGTGCTGGTGCGCGAAGGCCGCTTGATCGCCTGGTTCACCGCACGCCAGGCGCTGTCGATCGACACGCTGCGCGCGCAACTGCAGGCGCAACTGCCCGAGGCCCTGGTGCCGGTGGCCTACGTGAAACTTGCGGCCTTGCCCCTGACCGCCAACGGCAAGCTGGACCGCAAGGCTTTGCCGGCCCCCGATCAAGCCGCGCTGCTGACCCGCGACTACGAGGCGCCCCAGGGCGAAGTGGAAACCCGCCTGGCGCGGATCTGGGCCGACGTGCTGCAGGTGGAGCAGGTGGGGCGCCATGACCACTTCTTCGAACTGGGCGGGCATTCATTGCTGGCCGTCAGCCTGATCGAGCGCATGCGCCAGGTCGGCCTGAGCGCCGATGTGCGCGTGCTGTTCAGCCAGCCGACCCTGGCCGCGCTGGCCGCCGCCGTGGGCAGTGGTCGCGAAGTGCAGGTGCCGGCCAACCGTATTCCCGACGGCTGCCAACGCATCACGGCGGACATGCTGTCGCTGGTGACGCTGGAGCAATCGACGCTGGATCAGGTGATCGACCAAGTGCCCGGCGGCGCCGCCAATGTGCAGGATATCTATCCGCTGGCGCCGTTGCAGGAAGGCATTTTCTACCACTACCTCACCGCAGAGCGGGGCGACCCGTACCTGCTGCAATCGCACCTGGCGTTTGACAGTATCGAGCGCGTGCAGGCCTTTGCCCGAGCGTTGCAGCACGTCATCGACCGCCATGACATCCTGCGCACCGGGGTGGTGTGGGAAGGTTTGGTACAACCGCTGCAAGTGGTGTGGCGCACCGCTCAATTGAACGTGCAGGAGTTGCAACTGCACGGCGATGTGCTCGCCGGCCTGCATGAACGTTTTGACGCGCGCCGCTATCGCCTGGATATCAGTCAGGCGCCGCTGGTCCGCCTGGTCTATGCGCGCGATCCGGCCAACCAGCGCGTGGCGGCGGTGTTGCTTTACCACCATATCGCTCTGGACCACACCGCGTTCGATGTGGTGCTGCGCGAAATGCAGGGCTACCTGCTGGGCCACGCCGCGACTGCCGCCGCACCGATGCCGTACCGCAACTACGTGGCCCAGGCGCGGCTGGGCGTGAGTGAGCAGGAACATGAAGCGTTCTTTCGCGACATGCTCGGCGATGTCGATGAACCCACCTGGCCGTTCGGCTTGCAGGATGTGCGCGGCGACGGTAACGCCATCGAGGAGCACACCCTGCACCTGGACAGTGAGCTGAACCGACGCCTGCGCGCCCAGGCACGCTTGCTCGGCGTCAGCAGCGCGAGCCTGTTCCACCTGGCCTGGGGCCAGGTGCTGGCTGCCACCTCGGGACGCCACAGTGTGGTGTTCGGTACCGTGCTGGTGGGGCGCCTGCAGGGAGGCGAGGGCGCCGACCGGGCCCTGGGGGTGTTTATCAATACCTTGCCGCTGCGCCTGGACATCGACGCCCAGGGCGCCCGCGAGGCGGTGCGCGCCACCCATGCGCGGCTGACCGCCTTGCTCGGCCATGAGCACGCGTCCCTGGCGCTGGCCCAGCGTTGCAGCGGGGTGTCGGCGCCGGCGCCGTTGTTCAGCTCGATGCTCAACTACCGCCATCGCGGCTCCGCAACCCGTTCGGCGGACGCGCAGCACGCCTGGGAAGGCATGCAGACCCTGGTCAATGACGGGCGCACCAACTACCCGTTGACCCTGAACGTGGATGACCTGGGCGACGGTTATGACGTCACCGCCCTGGCGCACATGGATGCGCAACGGGTCTGCGGGTATATGCAGACTGCTCTGGCCGGTCTGGTGCACGCGTTGGAGCAGGCGCCGCAGCAGGCGTTGAATCGCCTGCCGGTAATGGGCCAGGCGGAGCGGCATAAACTGCTGGTCGAGTTCAACGCCACCGAGGTGGACTACAACCTCGAGCAGACCCTGCACGGCCTGCTCGAAGCCCAGGTCGAGCGCTCGCCGCAAGCGATTGCGGTGAAGGCCGGCGACCGGCAACTCACCTACCACCAACTCAACGAACGCGCCAACCGCCTCGCCCATCACTTGCGTGAGTGCGGCGTGCAGCCGGATACGCGGGTGGGCATTTGCCTGGAGCGTGGCCTGGAGATGGTCATCGGCCTGTTCGCCATCCTCAAGGCCGGCGGCGGTTATGTCCCGCTGGACCCGGCATACCCGCAGGAGCGCCTCGCCTACATGCTGCACGACAGCGCGCCGGTGGTGGTGCTCACCCAGGGCGCACACCGTGAATGGCTCGGCACTGTGCCGGTCATTGATCTGGACCACGAGACCTGGCAGCACCAGCCTGCCGGCAATCCCCAGGTGCCTGGCCTCACGGCCCGGCACACCGCGTACGTGATCTACACCTCCGGCTCAACCGGCCAGCCCAAAGGCGTGATCAACGAACACGCCGGGGTGGTCAACCGCCTGCTGTGGATGCAGGACGCGTACAGCCTCAAGGCGCAGGATGCGGTGCTGCAGAAAACCCCGTTCAGCTTCGACGTGTCGGTGTGGGAGTTCTTCTGGCCGCTGATGACCGGCGCACGCCTGGTGATGGCGCGTCCGGGCGGGCACAAGGAGCCGGCGTACCTGTGCGACGTGATCGAGTCCGAGCGGATTACCACGCTGCATTTCGTACCGTCGATGCTCGATGTATTCCTGGCCCACGGCGATGTCGGCCAGGCCGCCGGGCTGGTGCGTGTGATGTGCAGCGGCGAAGCCTTGCCGGGCAGCCTGGTGCGGCGCTTCAAGCAGCAACTGCCGGGCATCGGTTTGTACAACCTGTACGGCCCGACCGAAGCCGCTGTGGATGTGACTGCTTGGAACTGCGCAAGCAGCGACGTGCCGGACAACACGCCGATCGGCAAGCCGATTGCCAACACGCGCATGTACGTGCTGGATGAGCAGTTGCAGCCGGTGCTGTTGGGCGTCGTCGGTGAACTGTTCATCGGCGGCGTACAGGTAGCGCGGGGTTATCTCAACCGTGCGCAACTGACCGCCGAACGCTTCCTCAAGGACCCGTTCAGCGAGGGCCGGATGTACCGCACGGGCGACCTGGGCCGCTATCTGCCGGACGGTAATCTGGAGTACCTGGGCCGCAACGATGATCAGGTGAAAATCCGCGGCCTGCGCATCGAGCTGGGAGAAATCCAGGCGCGCCTGCTCGAGCATCCCGCCGTGAAGGATGCCGTGGTCGTGGCCCGCGAAGATCGCCTGGTCGCCTATTACACCGGCGCGGCCACCGCCATCGAGGCGCTACGCAGCCAGCTCTTGCAGCACCTGCCGGATTTCATGGTGCCCGCGTTGTTCGTGCACCTGGAGGCCATGCCCCTGAGCCCCAACGGCAAGCTTGATCGCAAGGCGCTGCCGGCTCCGGGCATGGCGGCGCTGAGCGTGCGTGAGTACGAGGCGCCCGAAGGCGACAGCGAAATCCTGCTGGCCCGACTCTGGGCCGAGTTGCTGAAGGTGGAGCGGGTCGGGCGCCATGACAATTTCTTTGAACTGGGCGGGCATTCGCTGCTCGCCGTGAGCTTGATCGGGCGCTTGCGCCAGGAAGGCATGGAAGCCGATGTGCGGGGGTTGTTCGAGCAACCGACCCTGGCCGGCTACGCCGCAATGACCGAACGAATGGAGATCGTCCTGTGAACATCCTCGAGCTACTGGCAACCCTGAACACCAAGGACGTGCAACTGGCGCTGAAGGGCGAGCAGTTGTCGGTGCAAGGCAACAAGCACGCCTTGAGCGACCCTTTGATCCTCGCCGCGCTGCGCGAGCACAAGCCGGCGCTGATCGAGCTGATCAAGGCCGGTGAGTATTCGGCAACCAAAGCCGGTGAGGTGCAGGTGCCGGCCAACGCTATCCCGGCGGGCGCCGAGCGCATCACCCCGGCCATGTTGACCTTGTCCACCCTGACCCAGGAGGAGATCGAGCGTATCGTCGCCACCGTCGACGGCGGTGTGGCCAATATCCAGGACATCTACCCGCTGGCGCCATTGCAGGAAGGCATCCTGTTCCATCACGTCAGTGCCGAGCAGGGCGACCCGTATGTGATGCAGTCGCAATTCGCCTTTGACAGCCTGGAACGTTTCAACGCATTCGCCCAGGCGTTGCAACGAGTGATGGACCGCCATGACATCCTGCGCACCGGGGTAGTCTGGGATGGCCTTGAACAACCTTCGCAAGTGGTGTGGCGCCACGCGCGCCTGCCGGTGCAGGCGTTGATGCTGGACCCTGCCGACGGCGATATTGCCGCGCAGTTGCACGACCTGTTCGATGCGCGCCACTACCGCCTCGACGTGACCCAGGCGCCGCTGTTGCGCCTGGTACGCGCCGAAGACCCGGCCAATGGGCGCATTGTCGCCACCTTGCTGTTCCACCATATGGCGCTGGACCACAGTGCGCTGGAAGTGGTGTGCCATGAAATGCAGGCGTGCCTGTTGGGGCAGGGCGACGCCCTGGGCCAGGCGGTGCCGTTTCGCAACTACGTGGCGCAGGCGCGGCTGGGCATCAGCGAGCAGGCGCACGAAAGCTTTTTCCGGCAGATGCTCGGCGATATCAGCGAGCCAACCTTGCCGTTCGGCCTGCAGGATGTGCAGGGCGATGCGCGAGGCATTGCCGAGGTCAGCCTGGCGTTGGCGCCGGAACTGGCGCGACGCCTGCGCGCCCAGGCACGCCAGTTGGGGGTGAGTACCGCCAGCCTGTTTCATATGGGCTGGGCCCAGGTGCTCGGGGTGTTGGCCGGCAAGGCCCAGGTGGTATTCGGCACCGTGTTGATGGGGCGCATGCAGGGCAGCCATGCCACGGATCGCGCGCTGGGCATCTTCATCAATACCTTGCCGTTTCGTGTGGATGTGGACGCCCAGGATGTGCGCGCCGGGGTCAAGGCCACCCATGCACGTCTCACCACCTTATTGCGCCATGAGCACGCGCCGTTGGCCCTGGCTCAGCGTTGCAGCGCAGTGGTTGCGCCGACGCCGCTGTTCAGTGCGCTGCTCAACTATCGTCACAGCGCAGCGGCGGCCAGTGCCGAGGCGGTATCGGCATGGCAGGGCATCACCGCGCTGCGGGCCGAGGAGCGCACCAACTACCCGCTGACCCTCAGCGTGGATGACCTCGGCGAGGACTTCGGCCTGAGTCTGCTCGCCAGTACCGCCGTCGACCCGCACCGCGTCTGCGCCTACCTGCAAACCGCACTGGAAAACCTGGTAAGCGCCCTGGAGCAGGCCCCGCACACCGCGCTCAACCAGCTGCCGGTGGTGCCGCTGGCCGAGCAGCGCCTGTTGCTCGAGCAGTTCAACGCAACCCAGGCGGTGTTCCCTCAGGGCAGCACCTTGCACGCGCGCATCGAAGCCCAGGCCGCGCTGACCCCGGATGCCATCGCGGCAGTGTGCCTGGACCGCACGCTGAGCTACGGCGAACTCAATCAGCAAGCCAACCTGCTGGCCCATCATCTGCTGGCGCTGGGGGTCAAGCCCGATGACCGCGTGGCCATCGTCGCACGCCGTGGCCTGGACACCCTCGCCGGGTTGCTGGCGATCCTCAAGGCCGGCGCCTGCTACGTGCCGGTAGACCCATCCCACCCGGCCGAGCGCCTGAGCTACCTGCTCAGCGACAGCGCCCCGGTGGCCGTGCTGACCCAGCACGCGTTGCTCGAGCGCCTGCCGGAGCTGGAGGTGCCGGTGATCAACCTGGACCTCTACACCTGGCAGCACCACGCGGCGAGCAATCCCGAGGTGGCCATGACAGCATCGAACCTGGCCTATGTGATCTACACCTCCGGCTCCACCGGCCTGCCCAAAGGGGTGATGGTGGAGCATCACACCGTGGCCAACCTGGTGGACTGGCATTGCAGCGCCTTCGACCTGCGCGCCGGGCGGCATACAGCGAGCGTGGCCGGTTTCGGCTTTGATGCGATGGCCTGGGAAGTGTGGCCGGCGCTGTGCGCGGGCGCCACCCTGCACCTGCCGCCGGCCCACGACGGCGCTGAAGACATCGACGCGCTGCTCGCCTGGTGGTGCGCGCAACCGCTGGACGTGTGCTTCCTGCCGACACCGGTGGCCGAGTACGCCTTCAGCCAGAACATCGAACACCCGACCCTGCGCACACTGCTGATCGGCGGCGATCGCCTGCGCCATTTCGGGCGTGCGCAGCGCTTCGAGCTGATCAACAACTATGGCCCCACCGAAGCCACGGTGGTCGCCACTGCCGGCAAGATCGAGGCGGGCCAGCCGTTGCATATCGGCAAGCCTATCGCCAATGCCAGGGTCTACCTGCTGGACGAACAGCTGCGCCCGGTGCCGTTGGGCGTGGCGGGTGAACTGTACGTGGGCGGCAAGGGCGTGGCGCGCGGCTACCTCAATCGCCCGGAGCTGACGGCCGAGCGGTTCCTGCGCGACCCGTTCAGCAGCGGGCGCATGTACCGCACCGGCGACCTGGCGCGCTGGCTGCCCGACGGCAACCTCGAATACCTGGGGCGCAACGATGACCAGGTGAAAATCCGTGGCATGCGCATCGAACTGGGCGAAATCGAGACCCGGCTCAACCAACTGCCGGGCATCCTGGAGGCGGTGGTGCTGGTGCGTGAAGAGCGGCTGGTGGCGTATTTCACCGAAAGCCCGCAACTGGATGCGCTGGCCGTCGCTGATATCCGCGCGCAGCTGGTGGCCCATCTGCCGGACTACATGGTGCCGGTGGCGTTCATGAAGCTCGACACGCTGCCCTTGACCGCCAACGGCAAGCTCGACCGTCAGGCGCTGCCGGCGCCGGATATGGCTGCGGTATTCAGCCGTGAATACGAGGCCCCGCTGGGCGAGATCGAAAGCGTGTTGGCGCAGATCTGGGCCGACGTGTTGCAAGTGGAGCGGGTTGGGCGGCGCGATCACTTCTTCGAGCTGGGCGGGCATTCGCTGCTGGCCATGCGCATGGTGTCCCAGGTGCGCCAGCGCCTGGGGGTGGAGCTGGTGCTGGGCGACTTGTTCGCCAACGCCGAACTGGCGGCGGTTGCTCACGTGCTGGCCCAGGCAGGTCGCAGCACCTTGCCGGATATTCTGCCGGCCAATCGTGGCGAGGATGTGCCGCTGTCGTTCGCCCAGCAGCGCCTGTGGTTTCTGGCCAACATGGACGGCGGCAACAGTGCCTACAACATCCCCATAGGCTTGGCCCTGCGTGGGCAATTGCACGTGCAGGCGCTGCAAGAGGCGTTGGCCTGCATCGTCAGGCGCCATCACACTCTGCGCAGCCGTTTTGTCCAGGTGGGCGATGACACCCAGGTGCTGACCGTGCCCGCCGACGATGCCATGCCGCTGCAGTCGCTGGACCTGCGCGGTCATCCCGAGCCGCAACAGGCCCTTGAAGCGCTGATCCGCCACGGGGCCTCGGCCACGTTTGACCTGGAGCGCGGCCCGCTGCTGCGGGGGCACCTGGTGATGATGGCCGACGATCATCATGTGCTGCTGCTGACCTTGCACCACATTGTCTCCGACGGCTGGTCCATGGGCGTGCTGACCCGCGAACTGATGGCGCTGTACCAGGCGTTCATCCACGGCCAGCCCGACCCGCTGCCGCCGTTGACCATCCAGTACGGTGATTTCGCCATTTGGCAACGTTTGTGGCTCAGCGGTGAAGTGCTGCACCGCCAGAGCGATTACTGGCAGCACGTGCTGGCGGATGCGCCGGCCTTGCTCACGCTGCCCACTGATCGTCCACGTCCGGCGCAGCAAGACTACGCCGGCAGCAGCGTCGAAGTGCATGTGGACGAGCGCCTTACAGCCGCGCTGAAGGCGTTGAGTCAACGCCATGGCGTCACGCTTTATATGACCCTGTTGAGCGCCTGGGCAGCGCTGCTGGCTCGGTTGTCCGGCCAGCATGACCTGGTGATTGGCTCGCCGGTGGCAAACCGGACGCGCAGTGAAGTGGAAGGGCTGATCGGGCTTTTCGTCAATACCCTGGCCCTGCGCATCGATACCTCGGGTGAACCGAGCACCGAAGTGCTGCTGGCGCGGGTCAAGGCGGTGTCGCTGGCGGCCCAGTCCCATCAGGATCTGCCGTTCGAACAGGTGGTGGAGATTACCCAGCCGGTGCGCAGCCTGGCCCACACGCCGTTGTTTCAGGCACTGCTGGCCTGGCAGGACGCCAGTGTGCCAAGCCTGACGTTAGGCGATCTGGTGATTGAAGGCGTTGCTCAAGAGAGCCTGTTTGCCAAGTTTGAGCTGACCCTGGACCTGGGTGAAGACCAAGGCAGGATCCGTGGTGCGCTGCAATACGCTGTCGCGCTGTTCGATGAGGCGACGGTGCAGCGCTACGTCGGCTATTTCACCCGCCTGTTGCAGGCCATGGTCGCCGACGACCGTGCGGTGCTGGCCCATGTGCCGCTGATGGAGGAACCTGAGTGCCAGCGGGTGCTGGTTGACTTCAATGCGACATCGATGCCCAACAACGTCGAGCAGACCGTGCACGGGCTCGTCGCCGCTCAGGCCGAGCGCACGCCCAATGCCATTGCGGCCAAGGCCGGCGAGCACCACCTGACCTATGCCGAACTCGACAGGCACGCCAGCCATCTGGCAAATCACCTGCGCGGCCTGGGCATCAAGCCCGACGACCGCGTGGCCATCGTCGCCCGTCGCGGCCTCGACACCCTGGTCGGGTTGCTGGGGATCCTCAAGTCCGGCGCGTGTTATGTACCGGTCGATCCAGCGCATCCCGCCGAGCGCCTGGCCTATCTGCTCTGCGATTGTGCCCCCGTGGCAGTGCTGAGCCAGCGCGCGCTGCTGCCAAGGCTGCCGGCCCTTGAGGTGCCGGTAATCGAGCTGGATGGCGCTGACTGGCTTATCCCTGCGCAACTTCATCCCGAAGTCGCTGCCGGCCCGTCCAATCTGGCCTATGTGATTTACACCTCCGGCTCCACCGGCTTGCCCAAAGGTGTGATGGTGGAGCACCACAGTGTGGTGAACCTGGTGGATTGGCACTGTCGTGCTTTTGATCTGCATGCCGGCGACCATACGGCCAGTGTCGCCGGCTTCGGGTTCGATGCGATGGCCTGGGAGGTCTGGCCGGCGCTGTGTGTCGGCGCGACCCTGCACGTGCCGCCGGCCCATGACGGCGTCGAGGATGTCGACGCGCTGCTCGCCTGGTGGTGCGCGCAACCGCTGGACGTGTGCTTCCTGCCGACGCCGGTCGCCGAGTACGCCTTCAGCCAGCAGATCGAGCATCCGACGCTGCGCACCTTGCTGATCGGTGGCGACCGTTTGCGCCAGTTCACGCGCCCGCTGCGTTACGCATTGGTCAATAACTACGGGCCCACCGAAGCCACAGTGGTCGCCACCTCAGGCCAGATCGAGGTCGGCCAGCCGCTGCATATCGGCAAGCCTGTCGCCAATGCCACGGTCTACCTGCTCGACGAACAGCAGCGTCCGGTGCCGCTGGGGGTGGCCGGAGAAATGTATGTCGGCGGCCAAGGCGTGGCGCGCGGTTACCTGAACCGCTCGGAACTGAGCGCCGAACGCTTCCTGCATGATCCGTTCAATGAGGGACGCATGTACCGCACCGGTGACTTGGCGCGTTGGTTGCCCGACGGCACCCTGGAGTACCTGGGCCGCAACGACGATCAGGTGAAAATCCGTGGTGTGCGCATCGAACTGGGTGAAATCGAAACCCAACTCAACCAGTTGCCGGGTATCCAGGATGTCGTGGTGCTGGTCTGTGACGAGCGGCTGGTGGCGTATTTCACCGCGCATCCGTCGGCGGGTTCCTTGGCTGGCGCTGATATCCGTGCGCACCTGGTCGCGCGTCTGCCGGGCTACATGGTCCCGGCCGCGTACATGCGGCTCGATGCGCTCCCGCTGACGGCCAACGGCAAGCTCGATCGCAAGGCCCTGCCAAAGCCGGACCTGTCGGCCCTGTTTATCCGTGAGTACATTGCGCCCGAGGGCGAGCTTGAAAGCGTGCTCGCGCAGATTTGGGCCGATGTGTTGCAGGTGGCGCAAGTAGGCCGGCGCGACAACTTTTTCGAGCTGGGCGGTCACTCGCTGCTGGCCATGCGCATGGTGTCCCAGGTGCGTCAGCGCCTGGGCATAGAGCTGCTGCTGAGCGATTTTTTCGCCAATGCCGAACTCAGCGCCGTCGCCGCCGTGCTGGCCCGGTCCGGTCGCAGCACTTTGCCGGATATCCTGCCGGCCAATCGTGAAGAAAACGTCCCGTTGTCCTTCGCCCAGCAACGCCTGTGGTTCCTGGCGCTGATGGAAGGCGCCAATACCGCCTATAACATTCCCATCGGCTTGCGACTGCGCGGGCAGTTGCACGTGCAGGCGCTGCAACGCGCCTTGGCACGTATTGTTGCGCGACATGAAACCCTGCGCAGCCGCTTTGCCCAGGACGGCGACGACGCGCGGGTGCTGATTGCACCGCCTGAAGAGGTGTTGCCGCTGCAACTGCAGAACCTGCGGCATCACTCGCATCCTCAGCAGGCTTTGGATGCATTGATCCACGGCGAAGCCTCGGCACCGTTCGACCTGGAACAAGGTCCGCTGATACGTGGACGCCTGGTGGCAATGGCTGACGATCACCATGTGCTGTTGCTGACCCTGCACCATATCGTCTCTGATGGCTGGTCCATGGGCGTGCTCACCCGGGAACTGATGGCGCTGTACCAGGCCTTCAGCCATGGCCTGCCCGACCCGTTGCCGCCGCTGCCGATCCAGTACGCCGATTTTGCCGTGTGGCAACGGCGCTGGCTGAGTGGCGAAGTCCTCAACCACCAAAGCGCCTACTGGCAGCAAGCCCTGGCTGGCGCGCCACCATTGCTGTCCCTGCCTACCGATCGCCCCCGCCCGGCGCAGCAGAGCTATGCCGGCGATACGGTCCAGGTGCGCCTGGATGAGCGTCTGACCGCCGGGCTCAAGGCGTTGAGCCAGAGGCACGGGGTGACGCTGTACATGACAGTGATGAGCGCCTGGGCGTCACTGCTTGCACGGTTGTCCGGTCAGCACGACCTGGTGATCGGCTCGCCGGTAGCCAACCGGGCCCGCAGTGAAGTGGAAGGGCTGATTGGCTTGTTCGTCAACACGCTTGCCGTGCGCATCGACACCTGCGGCGAGCTGAGCACCGAGGCACTGTTGGCACGGGTCAAGGCGGTGACGCTGGCGGCTCAGTCTCACCAGGACCTGCCGTTCGAAAAAGTCGTGGAGATCCTCCGACCGCTGCGCAGCCTGGCACACAGCCCGATCTTCCAGGTGCTGCTGACCTGGCAGGACAGCAGTGCACCGGCGCTGGCCCTCGGCGACCTGACGCTGGAGGCGATCGTCGAGAACAGCCACTTTGCCAAGTTCGATCTGGCGCTGAGCCTGGGCGAAGTCGACGGCTGCATTCTGGGCACGTTGGAATACGCGGTGGCCTTGTTCGATGAGGCGACGGTGCAGCGTTACGTCGGCTACCTGATTGGTCTGTTGCAGGCGATGGTCGAAGACGACCAGGCGGTGCTGGAGCATACGCCGTTGCTGGGGGCGCGCGAGCGTCAGCAGGTGCTGTTTGATTTCAACGCTACGGCAGTCGACTACAACTTCGACCAGACCCTGCATGGCCTGTTCGAAGCGCAGGTTGAACGCACGCCGGATGCGATTGCGCTCAAGGCGGGCACGCAGCAATTGACCTATGCCGAACTCAATAGCCGCGCCAACCAATTGGCCCATCATCTGCTGGCGCTCGGTGTGCAGCCGGATGCCCGCGTAGCCATCTGCGCAGAGCGTGGCCTGGACATGGTTATCGCCCTGTATGCGGTGCTCAAGGCCGGCGCGGCCTATGTGCCGCTGGATCCGGCGTATCCCCAGGAGCGGATCGCCTACATGCTGCAAGACAGTGCACCGCAGGTGGTGCTGGCCCAGGTCGCTACGCGTGGTTTGCTGGGCGAGGTGGCGGTGCTTGAATTGGACCAGCCGTGCTGGCAGCACCAGCCGGACGATAACCCTGCGGTACGCGGTGCAAGCGCTTACGTGATCTACACCTCAGGTTCTACCGGGCAGCCCAAGGGGGTGATCAACGATCACGGTGGGGTGGTCAACCGCCTGCTGTGGATGCAGGACGAATACGGACTGACCTGCGACGACGCAGTCCTGCAGAAAACCCCGTTCAGCTTCGACGTATCGGTGTGGGAATTCTTCTGGCCGTTGTCCATCGGTGCTCGGCTGGTGATGGCGCGTCCGGGCGGTCACAAGGACCCCGCTTACCTGTGCGAGGTCATCGAAGGTGAAGCGATCACGACGTTGCACTTTGTGCCGTCAATGCTCGATGTCTTCCTTGCCTATGGCGATGTCAGCCAGGTAGCGGGCCTGCAACGCGTGATGTGCAGTGGTGAAGCGCTGCCAGGCAGCCTGGTGCGGCGCTTCAAGCAGCAACTGCCGGGCGTCAACCTGTATAACCTGTACGGTCCGACTGAAGCGGCGGTGGACGTGACGGCGTGGTCCTGCCTGCCTTGCGACGTGCCGGAAAACACGCCCATCGGCAAACCGATCGCCAATACCCGCATGTACGTGCTGGACACGCAGATGCAGCCGGTGCCCCTGGGTGTGGTGGGCGAGCTGTTCATTGGCGGCGTGCAAGTGGCGCGGGGCTATTTGAACCGTCCTGAACTGACGGCCGAGCGCTTCCTTGATGACCCGTTTATCCAGGGACGCTTGTACCGTACCGGTGACCTCGGCCGTTATCTGCCCGACGGCACACTCCAATACCTGGGGCGCAATGACGACCAGGTGAAAATCCATGGCTTGCGGATAGAACTGGGGGAAATCCAGGCGCGACTGACCGAGCATCCCGCGGTCAACGAAGCGGTGGTGGTGGCCCGTGAGCAACGCCTGATCGCTTACTACACCGCCGACGCGTGCGACATCCATGAGCTGCGCAGTCACTTGGCGCAACAGCTTCCGGCGTTCATGGTGCCCGCTGTGTTTGTGCGCCTGGACGCGTTGCCGCTGAGCCCCAACGGCAAGCTCGATCGCAAGGCACTGCCGGCGCCGGACGTGGAGTCGGTGAGCGTGCGCGACTACGAAGCGCCCCAGGGCGATACCGAAATCGCCTTGGCCAGCGTGTGGGCCGAGTTGCTGGGGGTGGAGCGTATAGGGCGGCAGGATAACTTCTTCGAGCTGGGCGGGCATTCATTGATGGCCGTGAGTCTGATGGGGCGCCTGCGCCAGCTCGGATTGTCGGCGGACATGAACGTGCTGTTCAGCCAGCCGACGTTGACGGCCCTGGCGGCGACCCTGGGTGGCAGCCGGGAAGTGGCCGTACCCGCCAATGGCATCGCCGCCGATTGCGACGCCATCACACCGTCCATGCTGACGCTGGCGCGCCTGGATCAGCCGGCCATCGACCGTGTTGTCGCCGCCATCCCCGGCGGGGCCGCGAATGTGCAGGATATCTACCCGCTGGCCCCGTTGCAGCAGGGAATTCTCTACCACCACCGCGCGGTGCAGGAGGACGACGTGTATGTGCTGAAGGCGCAATTTGCCTTCGACAGCACGGCACGCTTGCACGCATTTGCCGAGGCATTGCAGGCGGTGATCCGGCGTCATGACATCCTGCGCTCCTCGTTCCATTGGGACGGCTTGCAAGAGCCGATGCAAGTTGTGTGGCGTGAGGCGTCCCTGCACGTTGAGAAAGGGCCGTTGCCGCAGCGCCTGGACCTGGCTCAGGCACCGGTGATGCGCCTGGTCTACACCGAGGAACCGCAGCGCGTGGTGGCCACCTTGCTGTTTCACCACTTGGTGATGGACCACGTGACCCTGGGCATCCTCAAGCATGACATGCAGGCCTTCCTGGGGGGCAAAGGCGATACGCTGAGCGCACCGGTGCCTTATCGCAATTACATTGCCCAGACCCGCCTGGGCATCACCGACGAAGAGCATGAGGCGTTCTTTCGCGACATGCTCGCCCAAGTCGATGAGCCGACCTGCCTGTGCGAGCTGGGCCCGGTTGAGCAGGTGCAAAGCTTGCTCGATCATGCGCTGAGCCAGCGCCTGCGTACCCAGGCGCGTCGGGCCGGCGTGAGCGCCGCCAGCGTCATGCACCTGGCCTGGGCCCTGGTCATGGGCAAGGTGGCCGTGCGCGAGTCGGTCGTGTTCGGCACAGTGATGCTGGGCCGCCTGCAGGGCGGCGAAGGTGCCGAACGAGCCATGGGCGTCTTTATCAATACCTTGCCGCTGCGCGTCGACCTGGGTGAACACTCGGTGCGGGGTGCGCTGCGCGACACCCATGCGCGCCTGGCGCAGTTGCTCAAGCACGAACACGCGCCCCTGGCGCTGGCGCAGCGTTGCAGCAGCGTGCCTGCAGGCACGTCGTTGTTCAACGTGCTGTTCAACTATCGTCACAGTGCCGAGGTGCCCGGCACGCCGAATGATGATGCCGCAAAGGCATGGCAGGGCATCTATTTGCTCGAGGGCGAGGAGCGCTCCAGCTACGGCCTGTCGATGAGTGTGGACGACCTGGGCGAGAGTTTCAGTCTGAGCGCAGCGGGTCAGGGCGCGGCGCGTCTTTGCGGTTACCTGGGCACGGCGCTTGAGCAGATGGTGACGGCGTTGGAGGACACTGTCGACAGCGCCATCAGCGCTGTGTCGATCCTGCCGGCCGACGAGCGCCGACAATTGCTTGAGGACTTCAACGCTACCGCCCGCCAATTCCCCCGCGCACACACGGTGCAACGCTTGTTCGAGGCCCAGGCCGGGGCCCGTCCCGGTGCGCTGGCGGTGGTGCATGGCGAGCAGCGCGTGAGCTACGTTGACCTCAACCTTCGCGCCAACCGCTTGGCCCATCACCTGCTCGGCCTTGGCGTGCGCACCGGGGACAGCGTAGCGATCCTGCTGCCACGCGGCGTGGACTTGATAGTCGGCCAACTGGCCGTGTTGAAATGCGCCGCCGCCTACGTGCCGCTGGATATCAATGCACCCGCCGAGCGCCAGGGTTTCATGCTGCAGGACAGCGGCGCGGTGCGGCTGCTGACCCGCAGTGATATAGCCGTTGATTACCCGGCTCAACGCCTGGACCTCGATACCCTGACCCTGGATGCGCAACCTGACCACAACCCCGACCTGTCGCAATCGTCGGACAGCGTGGCCTACGTCATGTACACCTCCGGCTCCACCGGCACGCCGAAGGGCGTAGTGGTGCCTCATCGTGGCATCACCCGGCTGGTCATCAACAACGGCTATGCGGATTTCAACGCGGGTGATCGTGTGGCATTCGCCTCCAACCCGGCCTTTGACGCCAGTACGATGGATGTGTGGGGGCCATTGCTCAACGGCGGGCAGGTGCAGGTCATCGATCATTCCATATTGCTCGATCCGGTGGCGTTTGGCGCTGCGTTGGAGGGGGCGACGATACTGTTCGTCACCACGGCGCTGTTCAATCAGTACGTGCAACTGATACCCGATGCGCTGGCGGGGTTGCGCATCCTCCTGTGCGGCGGCGAGCGCGCTGATCCGGCAGCGTTCCGCAGCTTGTTGGCGCGCGCACCGGCACTGCGTCTTGTGCATTGCTACGGGCCGACGGAAACCACCACTTACGCGACCACCCATGAGGTGCGCGCACTCGCCGACCACACGGACAGCGTGCCGATCGGCCGACCGATCTCCAATACTCAGGTCTATGTCCTGGATGCGCAGTTGCAGCCGGTGCCGTTGGGCGTGACCGGTGAAATCTGTATCGGTGGCGACGGCGTGGCCCTGGGCTATTTGAATCGTGCGCAATTGAGCGCCGAACAGTTTGTGCACGACCCCTTCAAGCCCGAGGCCCTGATGTACCGCACCGGCGACCTGGGTCGCTGGAACGCGGACGGCTTGCTGGAGTGCGTGGGGCGCAACGACGACCAAGTGAAAATTCGCGGTTTTCGTATCGAACTGGGCGAGATTGAAGCACGCCTGGCGACCCACGCCGCCATTCAGGAGGCGGTGGTGCTGGCCCGTGAAGACGCACCGGGCGACAAACGCCTGGCGGCCTATTTCACCTGGGCGGCGGAGCCTGTTGGCATCGATAGCCTGCGTGCCCATCTGCAGGAACAACTCCCGGACTACATGGTGCCGTCAGCCTATATGTCACTGGAGCGGTTACCCCTGACGGCCAATGGCAAGATCGACCGCAAGGCCTTGCCGGTCCCAGCGCTGCAAGCGCCGGCTGACCGCGTGTTCGAACCGCCTCGCGATGCTTTGGAGCACAGGCTGGGTCAGCTATGGGCCGACGTACTCAAGCTTGAGCAGGTCGGCCGCGATGACAGTTTCTTCGAACTGGGCGGTCATTCCTTGCTTGCCATTCGCCTGGTCGGCCTGATGGAGGAGGCGGGTCTGCAGGTGAGCCTGGCCGAGCTTTTTGAGCATGTCAGCGTGGCGAACGTGGCCTCGATGTTGCGCGAGCGTGACGAGCAGGCAACGCGCTGCACCACGGTGGTAACCGTGCGCAGCAGCGGTGCCCAGCCGGCCTTGTTCCTGGTGCACGAGTTCAGCGGCATGGACGTGTATTTCCCGGCGCTGGGTCAGCACCTGCCGGGTGATTACCCGATCTATGGTCTGCCGGGCCTGGCGCTGGGCGAGGCTCACCTGAACACCATGGAGGGCTTGGCGGCGCGCATGGTCGGCCTGATTCGCGAGATCCAGCCGCACGGTCCCTACCGTGTAGCGGGATGGTCGTTCGGCGGGGTGCTGGCCTATGAAGTGGCCATGCAACTGTTGGGGCTGGACGAAAGCGTCGCGTTCCTTGGCTTGATCGACACCTTAGTGCCGCGCATGACCGATCAGGGCAAGGCACGCTGGGAAGGGCCGCAGGCGCTCAAGCGGCATCTGCTGCTGCAGTGCACGGCCCATTGGACCGTACAAGGAGGCACGCATGAAGTGGCGAGATTGGCGCAACTGGAAGCAGACACTCAACAGCTGGACCTTGCGGGCCTGCTGCAATGTTGTCGCGATGAAGGTTTGTTATACCCGCAAATGGCGGCGGCCGCGGACGCCGACTTGATCAGTTTCATCGAGCGCGAAGTCGGGCATGGGCATGCGCTGGCGCATTACAGCCTGTTCCCGCTGCCGATTCCGGTGCATCTGTTCAGCGCCCGGGAACGGCCGACCGAACTGTCGCGGCGCAGTGAGTCGTTGGGCTGGGAGGACGCGCTGGCATCCGGTCAACTGCGCCAGATTGAAGTGCCCGGCAATCACCAGAGCATGATGCAGGCTCCGCATATCCGCAGCCTGGGCGCGGCGATGGCCCAAGCGTTGGCTGAGTCTTTACCGGTGATGGAGGCGACGCATCAGCCCTTGCTGCGTATCCAGGGCGGCAAGACTGGGCATGCACCGCTGTTCTGCGTGCCCGGTGCGGGCGACAGCGTGACCGGCTTCGTCGGCTTGAGCGAGGCGCTGGGGCGGGACTGGCCGTTGTATGGCCTGCAGCCGCGCGGGCTGGACGGTGAAGCGGTGCCCCACAGCCAGGTGGAAGCGGCGGCGCAGTGTTACCTGACGGCGCTGATTCATGAGTGCCCGGCGGGGCCGGTGCATCTGGTCGGGCATTCGTTTGGCGGCTGGGTCGCGCTGGAAATGGCGCTGCGCTTGCAGGCGATGGGCCGCGAGGTGGCGTCGTTGACGGTGATCGACAGTGAGTCGCCGGGAGGTAATGGTGTGGTGGGGCGGCCCTATACGTCGACGGCGGCGTTGTTGCGGTTGATCGAGGCGATGCAGTTGGCGGCCGGGAGATCCCTGGGGATCGATCCGCTGGATTTTGCCGCGAGTGATGAGGTGGCGCAGCGCCAGGCGTTACATGCGGGGATGGTTGGGGTTGGGTTGTTGCCGGCGCGGTCTGCCGGGGATGCGATGGTTGGCCCGGCGCGGACTTATGCGGCAGCGTTGCGCACGGTGTATCGGCCGCAGGCGCGGTATGACGGGGTGGTGCGTTTGGTGCTGGCGCGTGACCCGGCGCTGGATGCGGCGGGTAATCAGCGTGAGCAGGGGTTGATGATTGAGGGGTGGCGCGGGCAGGGGCGTGGGTTGCAGGTTTGGTATGGCGGGGGGAATCATTTCACTTTGCTTAAGGCGCCGAATGTGTCGGCGTTGGCCAGGTGGTGGGTTGAGGGGGTTGTGGTTGGGGAGGTGGTGTCTTGATGGCCACCCAATGTGGGAAGGGGGTTGTTCCTGATACACCTCGGTTCAAATGTGGGAGGGGGCTTGCCCCCGATGGCGGCCTCTGGGCCGACCAGGATGTTGGACTAGACCGAGTACATATCCGTTTCTGCGGTCACGGCTGCTATGGGTTCCGCTCTTACAGCGGCTCACTTTTGAAAAGCGCAAAAGTAAGCAAAACGCTCTTGCCCCACCACTCGGCACCTCGCCTAGGCTCGGTGTGCCCGAACGAAGGCTTGAATCCGTGGGCCGCCGCAATGGGCCATC
>Ga0105246_10000079_pt1 | contig 40575 bp, 32 predicted proteins | sample KBSM64metaG_FD_99694 | JGI IMG/M metagenome (GOLD analysis project Ga0105246, IMG submission 99694) | Miscanthus rhizosphere microbial communities from Kellogg Biological Station, Michigan, USA - KBS M6-4 metaG | ecosystem: Host-associated > Plants > Roots > Rhizosphere > Soil | place... | reverse complement strand
TTACACATGAACATGAAAAAGAAATTTTTTACACTTGTGAAGATATTGTGAACATTGTAACAAAATCGATTTTTTTGTCAAGGCGTGCAGGCTTATCACGAATGGTCATTTATCTTTTCCAAACGTCACAAGCTACCATATGTGGTATTAAGACATGATCACAACAAACCATATGTACGAAAAGCACATATGAAAGTGCATGTTGAACGTTTTTTCAGGAATGTATTTCCAAAAATTTACCGTTCATGCAACGAATTTGGTCACTTTGGTTATTATGCAGCGACAGCCCCGCCCTTATTCTCACATTGCAAACATCTTTCATACTCAAGTATGAACATTTTCGGATGAGAATGCAAAAAGGCCGTCAATGGAAGTCCGCTCACAACTTCAAGCAATCTAAATTTAATCATTTTAAGGTGATCTTGAGGAACTAAGAAAGACATCAATCGGACAACACTTACGAATACATTCTCGAAAGTCTTCTGAACGCTAACGTTTAAATTATCTTCAGCCCGGTTAATAAGGACTACACCAGACAACGAAGGAGATGTTCGATATGAGTAATTCAACTGGCGATAAAATCAAAGCAGGCATTAACAAAGCCAAAGGCGAAGTGAAGGATCAGATCGGTAACGCAACGAACAACAAGTCCCTTCAGGCTGAGGGTAAAATGGATAAGGCCAAAGGGGCCGTTCAAGATAAAGTGGCCGATGTGAAAAAACATCACGAATAATGCAATCAGGTTTGCATACTCTACATGTCTCTACGCACCTAGTGTGAAGATAGCTAAAGGGTGGAAACCAGCCTAACCGTCCAGATACAGATCGGTTTTAACTCTGTAAACCTGTTGACGGAGGCACAAAAAAGCCAAGGAAGGTGTTTGAAACAATCACCCTTCCCTGGCTTTTTTTGATTTTATATCGCAGGCACCGAATACCGTGCCATATCAATGATAAAACTGCGGCTTTCACGTGTTGTATGATACTCCCGGCTGAACAGCCTCACCCAATCGGCATGCTCTTGATACCATTGAAATGTTTGCTGCAGCCCCTGCTCCAATGTCATTTGGGGATACCAGCCAAACGCCGCACGTAACTTGCCGGAGTGAACAACCAGACTTGAACCTCTGGATTGCGTAGGCTCCAGTTCCCGTATCTCCTTCGCTGTTGCGGATCGATTCAGCGGCTCCAGCAGCATGCCGATCTCTTGCATTGTCGTTCCAATACCGGTAGAGATGTTATAGGTCTGTCCATCCTGACCATTAATCATAATCTGTTCGATCGCTCGCGATGCATCATCGATATACAGAAAATCACGTACAGCTGACCCCTGAATATCCAGCGGCAATCCATCAAGCATCCGCCCGAAGTTCCGCGGAATAATGCGATCAGGCAGTTGCCATGGTCCGTACAGGTTGGTTAAACGGAATATTTTCACTGGAAGCTGATAACATTGAGCATAGGATTGTGCGAGTGTCTCGCAGGCTACTTTTGAAGCAGAATAAGGGGAGACCGGTGCATAAGGGTCTAACTCGTTGTAAACTCGGCCCCATTCACCGCCGTATACTTCAACGGATGAAGCAAGCAAAAGAGGGATATCATGGTCGGTGGCATACTGCAGGATGGCTTGAGTACTGAGGGTATTGTTGCGGAACACCTCTGCGGGCTGATGATATGAATAGTCGACATGAGGCATGGCTGCGAGATGAATGATGTAGTCTGTGTTGTGGGGCAGATGAAGACTGTCTTCAGCGAGGTTGCACTTGATAAAAGGCATGTCATGCAGTGGAGGACGGTGAACAAGTCTCTGACAATAGTCGTCCTGATCCAGCAGGGTGACCTGATGTCCCTTTTGCGCCAAAAACTGTGAAAGATTAAATCCAACGAATCCAGAAGCTCCTGTAACCACGATGTTCACACATTTTCCCCCTATCCATTTTTACATCGGGCGCTTTAAAGAGAGTGTCTGTATCGATTATAACCTAAAAATGATACAATTTGTATCATTTTACATTGTTTTTTTGTTTGTTCGCTTCCAGGAAGGTTAATACATGGAAAGAGGTGAGCCAAAATGAGTAATCCAAAGCAAGATGACAGCGTTATCCAGCACCTGTATTTCCAAGACGATGGAGTCATTCCAAATCATCCGAATCTCCCAGTACTTCTATACAAAGGAGTCTGGCGGAGTGAACCTGCCCGTGCTGAATTTAACTTAAACCGGAACGGCTGGGGCAACAGCTGGATTAACGGTGTATTTGACTATCATCATTATCACAGCAATGCACACGAGGCACTTGCCGTAATGAGCGGATTTGTGAAGTTGATTCTAGGCGGCGAGAAGGGACAGAAGGTTTATCTGGAGAGCGGGGATGTCGTTGTACTGCCTGCCGGAACCGGCCATAAACGTCTGGAAGCCAGTTCCGATTTTCGAATTGCCGGAGCATATCCTGGAGGTATGAGTTACAATACACGCACAGGCAAACCAGGTGATCGGCCTGAGGTGTTGCAGGAGATTCAAGAGGTTCCTGTACCAGGCACAGACCCGGTGTATGGAGAAGGTGGACCTTTAACCAAGCTGTGGCTCAATCGTCGGTTTTGAATTGTTATCGTAATGAAAACCTTATAAGCAGGGAGAGATTTTCCGATTGGAGCTACTTTGTCCCTGCCAGTCGGACGCGATAGAAACGCATGGCACGAGGGCTACCTTCCATGTCGAGTTGACCTTCAAGTACAAGTTGACGTACCCGGTATTCAATAAAGGAGTCACCTACAGCCTGATGCAGGTTTCCGAGCACCTCCCCCACGATGCGAGCTGCATTGATGAATTCACCGGATTTTCGTTCAGCCGAAATTTTTTTCACCTGTTCCAGAATGAACTCATCCAGACTGTCCTCAGGTACGCTATGAACTACATTATCCCTCATCAATCTCAGCGTCCCGGGCTGTGCCGCAAGATCAAGCCACTCTTGTTCCATAAGGCTCCGTTGCTCAAAAGATAATGGCTCGTCATGCATGCTATTCTCCCACATCGAGGACAGTTGATTTGGCATCAACTCACCCAATCGGACAAGATCCCGTTCAGATTCGGCATTATCAAAGGCTTTAAACAGTTGCGTGGTATCGATTAATCGAATCGGACTTTGACGATGGCGCAGCAGATGAAGTGCATATAACAGGCCGGTTCGTTCATGACCATTATTCGCATACCAGATGATGACCTGGGTTCCTTCAGCAATTAAATTGATAAATGACCCTATACGCTTCAACTGCTCCAAACCTTGCAGAAGAAAATCTCCGTGCTCTGTCATGTAAAGTTTCTCAGCCAGCCACAGATGTCTACGTTGCAACACCGCGGCATCCGTCAGATCACCCAAAGGACCTACAGCATAATGATCATTCAGAGAAAAGAAATGTCTATGTTCACGATCAGGGAATTTTCCCATGGCCACTTTGACACTTCCCAATGGAGATTCCCCGATTGCGATATGGATTTCCCGAGCATTTTGCAGATCCGACATCGAGCGTTCTGTATGCCTACGCTTCCGCTCTTCGTGCAATCGGCTGAACAACTGGTGCTGCCTCTCTGCAAAAGGCATGTTATCTGTGTCTTTAAGCTTGTCACTCCGTGCCATGTCTGTCCGCAGGTAAAGCTCACGTAACAGTGATCTTAACTCATCCTCATTCATTTGATGTAATTCGTTATCAAACTCAAAGACATTTTGTATCATGCAGGGGCCTCCTCGGATTAGATCGGTACACTTTGCAGTAGCAATTAAAGATAGCGTTCTTACGATCATGCAGAATGCGATTTGTGGTTGTTTTTGGTTTGCGATTTGCGATCTGTATTCCTTATATTGTTGCCTCGCTAAGTTTATGAAGATATCGATTTGTCAGAAGCCTGATGTAACGGAATCCCTTCATCTTGATCCGGTTTAAGCCGGGTGAAGTGACGCTCCAATTTCCGGCTTGCCCACAGGGATACCGCAATGAACAACACCACGCCGATCCAGCGTACCGGATGCTCCAGAAATTGCTCTACATTCGAGCCAATATACGTTACAGAGAAAATCATGATGCCTTTGCCCAATCCAACCGCAAGCAGGAAGGATAACAATCGCATTCGGGCGATACCTGCAGCCACATTAATAATGACAAATGGACCCACGGGAAAAATGCTAAGCAGGAACACATAACTGAATGCGTTTCTGCGAATCCATACCATACTGCGCTGCACACGCGGTTTACGCGCCCACTTTTCCACAAAAGCAGATTTTCCGATCTCTCGTACGATCAGAAATGTCACAGTACAACCAAGCACCATGCCGATCCAAGAATATAGAAATCCTGCCCACAACCCGTACACCGCTCCGTTAACACCCACAATCAATAATGTTGGAAGCGGCGGTACAAAAGACTTCATAAACGTAAGCAAAATGCCCGGCAATGGACCGAGAGAACGAAACTTCTCAAGCCAGAACCGAATATTTTCCTCCGTGATATATGACATAATATCGAGTGCTGCCGGTGTCATCCGCATCCTTCCAATCTATTCAATCTATTTCATCCGTATAAACAACGATGCAGTACATGTTGTTGAAATACTTACAACTCGAGAAAATGAATTAGCTCAGTCCGTGTCCTCTGTTGCTAAGGTCAACGCATAACCTTATCCCGTTAAACATATTGAATTGATGTGACTGCCGCCCTCCAAGTATAACGTACATTGGGATGTTGCATCGTTGTCAATTTGAAGAAATATTCAGATTGGAATGCAAAACCAAAAAAGCACACCCGAAATTCATCATGGTGTGCTTCACATATGAAAGCTCAGAATCTTCTGCATTCAGTAGCATAACATGCCCTATGGTTTATTCCAGTACCGTTTCCTGCACCTCAAGTTCAAGCAGTTCTGCCTGATGGGCTGCATTCCACTCTGGAATTCCCGAACGAATGAACTCGTCCGCATCCATCGCTGCCTTCGATTGGTTACACAAATTACAAGCGCAGACACAATTGAGCGGAGTGGTATGACCGCCTTTCGCTCGGGGAAGAAGATGATCAATCGTATCTCCATAGGAGCCGCAGAAATAACAGGTATATTTATCCCGATCCAGAATAAACCGCTTGAAATCCTTGTTGCTAAACAATCGACGTATGGTGTACCGATTGACCACAACAGCCGCTTTTTCCTTGACCAGCGTAACGGCAAGCTCCATGTCCACTTCCTGGTGCCAGCGGCGGCCTTTGTCCGTTTTGCCGCGCATGCGCACCATGCCTTGCCGGTTCGTCCGAAGCGAAGCCGGATCCTCGGGGTCAATCGCTGCCGGCGGCGCGTGATGTCGCCGCGGACGGCCATCCATTCCAGCCACGTGACTGCGGCTGGCATCGCCACGGGCAAGGCCTGGCTCCGGCGCAGGGGCCTCAGCAGCTACGCTGCGGGCCTGCCCTGCGCCGGGCGCGAGCGCGGCCGCATGCTTGCGACGCCGCTTGCGTTTGCGCCGGGCTGCGGGCGGCTGGTCCGCAGCCGCTGGCGCTGGCGCTGCTGCCGGGCCTTGCGGCGTAGCCGGCAGCAGCGCTTGGGCCGCCGTTGCTTGCTCGGCGGCCGGAACTGCAGCGGCAGCTCGCTTGCGCGCCCGCTGTGCACTGCCCTTGCCATTCGCAGCGGCTACGCCTGGCGAATGCACATCTCCGGGCGGATGCTCCCCGCCCGGAGCCCCTGAATCCACCGCATGCGGATCGGTGGATTGCTTACCTTCGCTCTCTGCCCCAAAAGAAGCATGAGCGTCCAACATCTCTGACGGCTTTCTTTTCCGCCGTCTTCGTCTTTTCTTACGCTGGCTAGTCGAGGGAAAGATCGAAGAAGCTGCCTCATCTTCCATCGTCTGATCCGTAGGCACAGCCCCAACCTGAACAAATGCCAGGCTTGCCAATGCTTGTGAATCGACATGTCTTCCCCGGTCGCGGCTCGAATCATTCCCATCAGCCATCTGTAATAAAATACGCTCGTTTCGTTCCCGCTCATTCGTTACCGGAGATGGGAGCCTTTCTTCCCGAAGGTTCTTGTCCAATCCACCATAACGATGCTCAAACTTTGCAGATCCAGCCCCTTGGGCCACCTGCATATCACCATTATGATGTTCTCGGACACCGAGCTGACGACAACGACGACAGGCTCCGCGTCTGGCACCTGAACTCGCCCGTTTCCCGGTTCTGCGCCGAAACTCAGATGCAGGTCGCCTCTCTCCGCATTGCATACATGTCTTGGTTTGTCGCGTCTCGTGTTCTGTTTTCCCATCGCGGAAAGGGATTGATCCCGTCTCCATGTTGTCACCTCGGTTCCGAATGAATCCGGTTTCTTTCTATTGTATCACATCTGCTCGTGAACACCCTCATAGCCATAAGGCTTGTATTTTTCCGAATTATATTCGGGTGTCTGTTCACTGCATTCGTGAAGAATATGCTCCACATATTCCAATATATCTTGCATCGGTTTCCCGCATTGTTCACATCTAGTCATTTATGATCACCTTGATCCTGTCCTTAAAGTTTGCTGGATATTATCACTCCGCCTTATGATTACCCGTGAATTCTGTTAAAGAAACATTCGTTCCCCTAGCACACATACATAAATATCTATCTGCATGGAATCACTTTTTGGTACAACAAAAAGCCGCCCCCAGTTAACCCCATGGCTAACTTGAAACGGCAACGATATGACACAAACTAGCTTCTAACGCACATCCAGCTGCCCCGAATTTTGCTGGGGTACAGGACGTGGCTTCGGTTTGGGCAGATTACCAAAAATAATCCAAGCATGCGGCAAGAACCGTGCCGCCAGACCGACCACAATCCATGAAGCCATCAACGCGATGCCAAACCCGCTGGCGTACCACAGGTGAATTAACCAGGATACCCCTGTTTGGGGTGGATGCTCACGATAAAACAAAAGGAAAAATGGATGAATCAGATATATACCGAATGACAGTGTCCCCAGCCGATTAAGCGGTTTGGCAATCAAGGCAGGTCCTTTGTGGTAGAGCCAATAAGCAATCTGGATAAGGACCAGTGCACAAGCAAAGGTATGTACATTCCAAAAAAGCTCGTACCATAACGTGTTATAGGTCGCAATTTTCAACCGCAGCAAATAATAAATATATACGTGAGCCAGTCCCGCCGTGACCCATACGACCCAAAGCAAGATCCATGAAGCTACGCGCACTTTAGTTGCATTCGCCCGGCTAATCACAAACCATTGTTTAATCTGTGGAAAATACACCCCCATGAAAGCACCCAACATGAAGTAGGAAAAATAGGAGAAGGCCCAGCTTCCCTTATTAGGCACATTGAACCCGTATTTATTACTTACGATAAAGGCCCATTGAATAAACAGCCCTATCAGAATAGACCATTTTACAACAGAGGGGTACTTCTTCAACAGCCATAGTACCAACGGGAAGATCAGATAAAATTGCATATTAATAAACACAAAATACAGATGTGTGTAAGCTTTCCCCGTAAATAACTTTTCAATAAAAGTAATCAATGACTCATTGAAAGGACGACCTTGATAGTACATATAATGCAGAACTACATAATACATTATCGAGAACAAGAAGTAGGGCAACAAAATATAGACAAAACGCTTCTTATAGAAATTAGTGACCAACCTCTTGTCTAGCGGTCGGGTATAGTAGTTATAGAACAACACAAAGCTGCTTAAAAAAATAAAGGTTGGTGTACCGTATTTCATAAAAATATTAACAAAGTTGTACAGCCAATAATAGTTCGAGTTGGTCATTTCCATCGAAGCATTGGATGTGGAATGTACAAATAGCACACCGATAATCGCCATTGCCCGTACGAGATTTAACTCCGGGATTCGTTCTCTTTTCAGTGTTTGACTCATCGTTTAGAGATTCTCCTTCATGTTTTCGTCAATATGTTAAATATGACTTAGTCCATTAAGCTCTCTATCTATTAAAAAGCATATTGCTTAACATGTGTAGTCCAATTTCTTAATCCTTCCTTAATTACCAAGTAAATATCATATGATTTATATAGTCACACATGTCAAAAAGACCGCTGTGACGCGGCCTGTCGCTTGTTGTGTCGTTACTCTAACTTTTTTGGATTTACCGGTACAAAAATGTTGAATTCAGCTCCATGATCATTGGAATTCTTCCCTGTCTACCGTTCATTTCGCATGTTTCCTGATTTATAAGCAAAAAGACAAGGAGCTGCCTCCCTGCCTTCATCATCATTTCAAAATTTAGTCATGACCTAGTTTTTCTCCCGGCTTGCCAGAATCTGCTTGTACACATCAATGGCCGCCTGTCTGGAAGCCTTCAGATCTACGATTGCATCCTTGCGTGGTTGGTGAATTTCTTTGCTATGCAAGTCCTTCAACTCAGGCAACCACTTGCGAATATATTCACCCTGAGCGTCATACTTTTCGGACTGCGTAACCGGATTATTCACACGGAAATATGGCGCAGCATTTTCACCCAGTGATGCGCACCACAGCCAGTTTCCCCTATTCTGGATGTTATCATAATCTTTCAGCTTCCTTCTGAAGTACGCTTCACCAAGCGTGAACGGACACTGAAGGTTTTTGGTTAGAAACATCGCTGTCAGAATACGGAGCCGATTCGGCATATGTCCGGTCTCGTTCAGCTCTGTCATGGCTGCATCGATGATCGGGATACCCGTTTCTGCGTTACACCAACGTTCGAAGTGAGTATCTTGAAGCACAGAGAGGTCATACACTTTTTCATATGTAAAATAATGCGCTTCGTAGACTGCCCTGTACAAGTAAAAATCACGGAAGCAGAGCTGTCTGATCCACTCTCCGGCTTCTGGGATACGTTCCGCAGCATCATACATCTTGCGAATCGATACCGCTCCCACAGCCACATAAGAACTAAGATGACTTGGTTCATAGGCTTCAAACTCATCCCGATGGTCCCCGTAATCCACCACTCGCTCGGACAGAAAACGATCAAGCAGCATATGCGGATCAACCTCATCTCGTGCCTTATCAGAATTCTCCAGCAAAGCAGCCGGAACTTTCATCTCCTCTGGCCAATCCAGCTTTCGTTCACTTATATGCACATCCGCAATCGTGGTTGCCGAGGGTGGATTAGGATGTTCATTCATAAATTCAACCCAGCGACGATGAAAGGCAGCAAAAACTTTATAGGGTTCCGATTTGCCCGTGAAACTGGCGAAGGCTTTCAGATCAATCAGCAAATGATCCGTCAGTTGAGTGAATGTGATCCCATAGGACTCACAGACTTTACGAATCTCTCGGTCTCGCTCTATTGCATAAGGCGTCATATCCCGATGAACGACCACCTCACTGATCTGACCCTCCATAGTGCTCAGTAACCACTCCACCACCTCAGCAGGTTTACCATAGGACACATGCAGTTGACGTTTCGCTTCCTCATACTTTCTAACAAGTGTGGCAGCATGACGGAGGAAATTCTCACCACTGTGCTCCTTCTCCCGGCCCTGCCGAAGCAAGAATGGATCGTAAATCAACACATGCAGGCTCTCTTCTTCCTGCTCCCGCAAATAATCCAAAGCATTTAGATCATCTGTACGCAGGTCTTTGCGGTGTATGAATAATTTCACGCGCCACATCCCTTCTGCCTGAACAATCTATTGTTTGGTCAGACTTTCATATAGTTTGCTCGTTTCAGGCTCGGGCTGATGACCCAAATCCTCCTTCAAGGTCAATGTGAAGGAATGATAGAGTCTCAATATGCCTTGCTGGTCATCCATGGAGGCATAGACTTCCATCATTAATCGGCAGATCTCTTCCGAATAAGGCTCGCGTTCCTGCAATTCCATTAATAGCTCTATCGCCTGTTCTCCCCGCTCATGAGCCATCTCCCATTGAGCAATATCCATAACAAGTCCCATATACTTGCGACGGAGCTCCCTGCTCTTGGATCTGGCCCAATCATAGTCGTGCTCCTCCAGATAATCGCCACGGTACAGCTGAGCAATCTGTCTCAGATCATTCAGATTAACCGAAGTGACAGCTTCATAGGACATGGCCTGCTCAAATTGTTCAATATCGCTCACCAAGTTGCCTGCAAGCAGACGATAACGGTTCATATTGTACTCCAGCTTGCCTGTCATGTTCCATTCCTTCAATAACTTGCGAATCTGATAGACGGATGTATGCAACAGAGTCAGCCCTTTATCCTGGGATACATCGCCCCAGAGCTTATCAAGCAGAACCTCCTTGCTTACCCACTCTTCCCGGTGGTGAAACAAAAATGCAAATAACTCCTGTGATTTGGTCGTGCGCCACTTATGTTTCTCGGCACTCTGCTCCAGACTCCGGAATATATCCAGATGTTTAAAGGTCAACAGCCCCGGTGCTTTGAACTCCACGCTTTCGGCTTCAGGTTCCGATTCCTGTACTTCCATCGCTGCGGCTGTCTGAGCATGATAGGACATCGTGCCTGCAATACGATCAATCGTCTTGCTAAGTCTGGAGGAACTGACGGGTTTCAACACATAATCCAGAGCATGCAACTCGAACGCCTCAACCGCATGATCTGCATACGCAGTTACAAATATGATCCGAATGCTCGAATCGAGTTGCTGTATATATTCAGCCGCTTCCAGACCATTAACTTCCGGCATGCCAATGTCCAGAAATACAACATCTACACGATCACTTGCCAAATAATGAAGACCATCTTGTGCTGTTGAAAAAGATTGCACAGGCGTAATTCTTCCGTCCGATTGCAGCAGGCGCTGTAGGTGCAGCTGTGCTGGCTTCTCGTCATCAATTACAATGGCTCTCACCGTTCTCAACCTCCTGCCATGCGAGATTTAATATGGACATCCACTATATCGGCATCCGTTAATTTGTTTGTTAACCATAATTACCCAAACCGCTTCAACTCATGTCTCATGAAAAATGATGAACCTGGTTGAGCGGAATATGAAATTGAATTTGCGTACCACTTCCTACATGGCTCTGGATGTTCAGCCCCTGTCCATAGAGCGACATAAGACGGCGATTGATGTTTTGCAGTCCAACTCCTCCAGGACCTTCCGTCCGGCCCGATTTCACCTGAGCCATTCGGTCGGGAGGAATACCAACTCCATCATCCTGCACACGAACAATCACATCATCACCCTCCTGGAAAATATGAAGCCGTACTGTACCACCTGCCGCCCTCTCCATGACCCCATGACGAATGGCATTCTCCACAAGCGGTTGAATGGTGAGCGGCGGCAAAAACAATCGTATATCTGGCTGCACTTCATATTTGACGACAAGCCTGTCTTCAAACCTGGCCTGTTCCAGATGTACGTAGGACTCCACCAATTCAAGCTCTTTGTATAAAGGAACCAGTCGATCCCTATTTTGAAAGTCAAAACTGCCTCGCAAATAATGACTCAATTCGATGAGCAGATCTGTCGCCTTGTCTGGGTCCACTGCACAGGTTGCAATGATTACATTCAGCGCGTTGTAGAGAAAATGAGGTTTGATCTGTGCCTGAAGAAAGGCCATCTCCGCTCGAATCATATCCTGTACAGAAGTGCGCAGCTCAATCAAGGTTCGCACCCTTGCCCGCAATTCACCTGCATCTACCGGTTTACTCAAAAAGTCATTCGCCCCCGCCTGGAAACCATGCCGAATATCTTCAGGCAATCCGCGAGCGGTCAGCATCAGGATAGGTAACTCGGACAACGAACGATGCTCCCGTAGCTTGCGGCAAAGCTCTGGCCCGGACATTTTAGGCATCATCCAGTCGGTAATGACCAGATCAATATATGGATTCTGCTCGTACAGTTCCATTGCTTTGAAGCCACTATCTGCTGCAATGACACGGTAACGCTCCGTAGAGAGCAAGTTCAGAAGCACATGTCGATTCACAGGGTCATCATCCACAATCAGAATTGTAGGTTCCCCAACATGTTTCTCCTGCTCATATAATGGGTTTAATTCATCCAGATCCTTAGTCACATAGTCTTTTTCCTTTTTCCCTTGTGCTGTCACATAACGGGCCGGAACGGGGCTAGTTTGTGCTTGCAGCAGCGGTAATTGTACAATAGGCAAGGTAAAATGAAACGTTGAGCCGACACCCGGCTCTGACTCGACCCATATTTCACCATCACCCAACTCCACAAGTTTTTTCGTGATGCTGAGACCCAGTCCAGTTCCCTCATAAGCCCGTTCCGTGGTTCCATTGATTTGTTCATAGGATTGGAAAATATCGTCCAGTCTCTCTGGTGCAATTCCCACACCCGTATCGGCAACAGATACTTTGACCTTGTCACCTTCAACAGAGGCATATAGCCGTATCTCACCCTGCTCCGTAAACTTGTAAGCGTTACCTAGCAAGTTATAAAGAATTTGCCGAAGCCGATCTTCGTCCGCTTCTACTAGCGGCAATGCGTCAGGCCACTGCTGGATAAGCAAGATCGGCTTGTCCTCAAACGTAAAGCCCGACACCTCCACCACCGTTCGGGCGACCGATTCCAGATCAACAGGAACCCGTTTCAACTCGATCTCTCGATTTTTCAGCTTGGAGAAGTCCAGGATGTCATTCACTAGCAGCGACAACCGTTTCCCTGTAGCGGTGATCATGGACAGATTTTTAGCTTGTTTTGGCGTAACAGCTCCTGCTGCCCCCTCCAGCATAGACTCGGCAATGTTAATGATTCCATGCAATGGTGTTCTTAGCTCATGCGATGTATTAGCCATGAATTCATCCTTGAGGCTGTCGATCACCAGCAAGCGCTCTGATAGAGCCTCTACTTCAAGGAATGACTGTGCAAAACGAATCGCTGTAACAAACATCTGTATGAGTACAAATAACAGAAGCTCAAGCAGTGCGAGAAAGGCTGTGTCAACCGCTACGAACGCCCCGATAGTGAACAGCACAACAACCATGAAAATACTCATTAAGCCAACCATTGCATAGTGACTGTCATTTGTCTGTTTGCGCGACCAATAAATCATCGTTCGTATGGCGTAGATCAACACTGAGAAGGAGATAAGCAGCATAGGCAGTTCAAAGGTCGAAAATAACGCAGGCGGTAAAGTAATACCGATCAAGGATTGAGCAATAAGCAAAATCATCCCCAGTCGCACGAACCAACCATGAACAGCTCCCGGTGCTAACACCGCCAAATACCGGAGCAAGAAATAATACGAGAATGCTCCGCTGAGAAGTTGAAGACGAAGCAACGTATCGTGCGTCAGCAGCGGTATAAATGTAGCTAGTAACTTCTCTCCATGCGTGAGAGCATATAAAGCCCCCGAGAGACTGAATAGTCCCAGAAATTGAAGCTCTTTCTCGCTGCGCCGCAGCCTGAACAAGACCAGAAAAAAGACTGCAGGCAGAATAAATCCAATCAAGGTCAACAGATCCTTAAGCCAGTCCAGCTGTTGACTTCGGAAAATACTTCTCTCATCTCCGAATAGAACGGGTGCAACAATTCCACCCGAGGCATAACTATAATTGGATACTTGAATGATGACGTCAACTGTATCGCTATCAATGGACGTGAACCCTGTAAACGGCAGATTCATCTGACGGTCAGAATTCTTGGTTACCCCAGGAGAGCCCATACCACCTATGAGATTTCCGTTAACAAAAATACGATGGGACATGCGTATATTCTGCGTATGAATACCGTAACGATTTTTCATCTGCCGTGGAGTTAGCTTCATCCGCAAGTGATAGGTCCCATATCCTTGAGCCTGTCCCAGTGATGTGTTCCATTTAGACGGAACCTGAATTTTCTGGGCAGCCGGCAGGGGTCTTCGACCTGATAGATCGGTTACAAAGTCTTCCGGCCCCAACAGCTTGTTCGGGTAGAACTCCCAGATTCCGTTCAGTGAGGCTACACCTTCTTCGCTGAAATCCCATTGACGCAGATCTATATGCCCGTCGGTAACTTGCGGATTGTTCCGCTCGCTGATCCATGTCTGGGCGATCCATCCCAGCGGAAGCAGAACAACGCATATAAAACTTAGCGTCAGCATGACCCAGTGTTTTCTCATCTATGTATTCCTTCCATCCTCTAAGCAGCGAGAGATATCACTTTTTGTCGATTTTTTTCTATATATCCATGTTACACGTTTCCCGTCCTCACGGAAATAGTTCATGAACACTTTCAGCCCATTTTATAGCAAAATAAAGCCTTTTCAGGCTTTATTAAATGATTGCAGCCCAAAAATCCCCGGACTCATCTCGTCAGATGAAACCAGGGAGAAGCCAGGGCTCTCTCCTCACTCGTAAGTCTTGACGCTTTAGAACCTGCACTCTAATCATTTCTGCTTCAACGGAGTGGTTAAAAACCTATCATAACGTTTCTGTTAAGCTCATATTGCCTATCACCCGTTCACGACTTCCTATGTTCGTCCGCTTAAAGCTTGGTGTCCGTTCATACCTCGCTTATTCAGCTGTATAACGTACATCTCCCATCTCATGACACAGCAGGCTAGTTTGGTCTTTACTCGACAACCTCAGCCAGTTTCTGTATAAGACCGGCCCAACCTTGAGCCATACGTTCGCGAATCACCGCGTGAGCTTGTCCGAATTCAGTCAGTTTATCCGCATCCCAGCCGCTATGGATCAATGTAAAATGGGTGCCTTCAGCCTGTTCCGCAAGCTCGAACGTTAACGTCCAATCTTTACCCCAGCGAAAGACCAGCTTCCGTTGTGGCAGCACTTCGGTCACTTGGCAAGGGGACTGTCCAAACGGCCCTGCTTCCAGTATAAATTCATGTCCTTCAACGGGCTTCAGATTGCTGGGCATGAACCATGAACCCAGACCCTCCGCTGTCGAGACCCTGGACCATACCTTTTCCACAGTTGCCATCAGCAACCGTTCTTCCTTAATATCTGGCAATGCCGTTGATGATGATTCCATTCGTTGCCTCCTCCTTGACGCTTTTCTCAAACTCAACCTATAATGGGTCTATCTTACATATAAGGTGTGTGATTCCTATGATAGTCTGCTCTGAAAAATCCATTTCCAAACCACGTTGCCGGAAGGGATAAAGTCTGCAAGATTTCACCTTCCACATTCCTGTTTCGAACATTCTTAGTTGTGGAGGAATAATACAATGTCATTCAGTTATTACGGCCCGTTATGCACCAAGGTATACGATATTACCAAGCCTATTGGACACTCCTTGGGAGGGGATATTGAATTTTACAGCAATTTGCTGCAGGATTGCAGTGGACGCATCCTTGAAGCTATGTCAGGTTCAGGGCGGATGCTTATTCCATTACTCGAAGCAGGCCTGAAGGTGGATGGGGTCGATTATTCAGAAGCTATGGTTCAGTCCTGCCGTTCCCGATGCGCACAACGCGCACTGCCTATGCCTGAGCTGTTTGTAGCCGATCTTGAAACCATGCATCTTCCTTTTCGTTACGAAGCTATCATTATCCCGGGAGGCTCACTGATGCTTATTCAGGATCGTAGTTCTTCCATTCAGATCATGCAAAAACTGTATGATCACCTGCAGCCAGGAGGCAGATTGGTCTTTGATCTTTTTTTGCCAGACGTAACCAAACCCGCTTCGATTGAGACTTCATCTGTCCGCTTGCCCGATGGTGACACGATCACCATTGAAGTGAAAACGACCGAAATCAATCTGCTTCATCAATACAAAACAAACCTGATTCGCTATGAACAGTGGCACGAAGGAAAACTCGTTGACACTGAACTGCAGGAACTCACCCTAAGATGGTACGGCGTGGAGGAGCTGCGTCTTATTCTGGAGAAGATCGGATTCACAAACATTGAGATCTATGCAGACTTCAATCCGGAGCAAAATCCTTCACAAGCCAGCCAAAAGTTCGTATATGAAGCAACACGCAGGACATAATTTATGAATTGAATTGGCGTATTTAAACTATAGAACTGAATTTCTAACGATCACCACGAGCCTTATTTCCCCCTAAAAGGGATTTTAAGAATTCTAACGATCTCCAGGAAGCTTATTTCATCAAAAAGCCTGAAAAACCGGCTCCGACGAAGCTAAATAAGCTAAATAACGTCTCTGGTGATCGTTAGAAAATTTGAATGGCTAAATTCGCCTAAATAAGGCTCCTCCCGATCGTTAGCATTCTCCATTTCCATCTACATATATGAAGTACCTAAACTCCAGACTCACACCTCGCTTACTCCTTACTCTTACGCCTTAACCTTACCCTTATTCCTTACTTTACTCTCACTCATAACTCTTACTCTTTCCCTTTCCCTTTCCCTTTCCCTCTCTCTCGCTCTTACACATACTCTTACATTTACTCTTGCCACTATGGCACTACTATTACTTATTACTATTATCCTCGGTCTTGGCTCATATTCCTGCTCTTGCTCCTACCTCATACGAACGCTCATATTGCGCTTATACTCATATCATCACAAGATACTCCACAGCTCGCTCAGCATCTAAAATCACATCTAGGGATCATATGATTATGCTCTCTTATCCTTTATATCTATCCATGAAACAAGTCGCAGAATGGCCCCCCAGTACTCGGTGTACAGCTTTTATGACAAGGGTTTTCAGCCACCAAGCGTTTAATATCCGCGAGAGTATTGGACGGCAATCGCTGCCTGTTCTTTGCTGACATTCAGCTCAAGCGCTGCATGATTTGCCCAGTACGGATCGCGCAGCATACCTCTTCCAATTGCAACCAGATCAGCATCCTCATTACCGATGACGGCCTGAGCCAACGCTGCATCTTCTAACATGCCTACAGCAATTACCGGCACCTGCAGTTCCTCACGGAAACGACGGGCAAAAGGAAGCTGATACCCCGGATAGTTACCAGGTTTACGCTGACCGGATGGCCCTTCGCCGCCTGAGCTAATGTGGAACATGTCCACGCCCGCCTCCTGGTAGGCACGGCCAATCTGAATGGCATGATCAAGGTCATATCCGCCATCAGCATACTCCATTGCAGAGATTCGCATGATCAGCGGCATGTCATTAGGCATTTCTTTTTTCACCGCACGAATCACCTCTACGCCAAAACGAGACAGATCTTGTCCATACGCATCCTCGCGGTGATTCATCAGCGGAGAGTGAAATTGGTGAATCAGATAACCATGCGCACCATGGAGTTCAATTGCATCCACACCCGCCTGAACCGCACGACGCACACCATCTGCAAACTTCTGTACCATCCCTTCCACTTCTTCGGTGGTCAACGCGCGTGGCTCTTTGTATTTTTCGCCCGGGAACGTTACAACAGAAGGAGCCACCGGCTGCGGCGCATCCTCGGCTTTACGCCCTGCGTGTGCAATCTGGATTGCCACTTTAGAGCCATAAGCATGCATTCCTTCTACCAGCTTGGTGAAGGCCGGAATGTGCTCGTCTGACCATATTCCCAGATCATTGTCTGTAATTCTTCCATCTGGATCGACATCCGTCATCTCGATAATAATCAGTCCTGTTCCACCAACAGCACGGCTCACATAGTGAACCTGATGCCAGTCATTCGGGATACCGTCCTTCGCTGTAACCGAATATTGGCACATAGGCGCCATAACGACACGGTTCTGTAACTCTAGGCTTTTGAATTGATACGGGGAAAATAATTGCTCTGTCATGGTTCATACATCTCCTATTCCTGTTCCTGTTCTATAGTTCCTTTTCATTGTTCCGTTTCATTATTCAGCTTCGTGATCATGTCACCAACCCGGCTTCTGCTCTAACGATCACCACGAAGCTTATTTGCCCCTGAATGGGACTCTCAGAATTCTAACGATCACCAGTGAGCTTATTTCATCGAAAAACCTAAAAAACAGTCTCCATTGAAGCGAAAATGAGTCAATAACGTCTCTGGTGATCGTTAGAAAATTGGAATGGCTAAATTTACCTAAATAAGGCTCCTCCTGATCGTTAGCGCTCCATATCTCGACTTAATCAGTTTGGTTCCTGATCGGAAAACATTTTGCCGTTTTTGCCGTAGTTATCTTGCTCCAAATCCTCTATGAAAATAAAAACCTTACTTGCTTCCACACCCAGCGTATCGCAAGCAACCTCGGTCATTCGTTCGATCAACTGGCGCTTCTGCTCCTTTGTTTTGCCTTCCAGCATCTTCACTGTAATAAATGGCATGATCTAAACACATCCTTTCTTCATAGCTATTATGAACCTGAGTTTCAAAAATTCAAGTACGCACTTTTTGGTGCCCTTCCTTGGACAACCGTCCCAAATCCACCTCCATCCCCAGCGGCAGAATACCATTCTCGAAATGAAATGAGATCAAAACATGGTATGATATCGTTACGACCGTACCAACAGGGATATACTACCAACAGGGTTTGATCTCGACAGACAGGTTTAAGAGTATCTCACCCTATCCCGCACGCACGGACATTCTGGAGCGCCTGTCGCAATGCATGTGACCTGCATGCAGTAATAGGGACGGATTATAACGCTACACATGTACAGCCTTGTAAGCCACATTCAACGTATATATTACCCATAAAGGAGCGATTACACTTGAAAGATATATTAATTCAGAGACTCAGCACTTATGTACAGATGGATACCCAATCCGATGAAAATAGTGACAACTGCCCATCCACGCCGGGACAACTGGCGCTGGGCAAGTTGCTTGTAGAAGAATGCACCTCTATTGGATTGCAGGAAGTGACGATGGATGAGAACGGCTATGTGATGGCTACACTTCCGTCCAATACGGACAAGGATGTCCCTGTCATTGGTTTCCTCGCCCACCTCGACACGGCAACCGATTTTACCGGCAAAAATGTGAAACCGCAAGTGGTCGAAAACTATGATGGTGAAGACATCGTGCTGAACCGGGAACTGGACGTTATTTTGTCCACCCAAGACTTCCCGGAACTCCATGAGTACAAAGGTCATACGTTGATTACCACCGATGGCACAACACTGCTTGGTGCAGATAATAAAGCAGGTATTGCCGAGATCATGACGGCGATGGCTTATCTGATTGAGCATCCGGAAGTGAAGCACGGCAAGATTCGGGTTGCTTTTACCCCGGATGAAGAGATCGGCCGTGGGCCGCACAAGTTCGATGTCACTGCTTTTGGTGCTAAATATGCCTATACCGTAGACGGCGGGCCGCTTGGCGAATTGGAATATGAAAGCTTTAACGCAGCTGGGGCCAAAATTACAGTTCATGGTACCAACGTGCACCCCGGCACGGCGAAAGGCAAAATGGTGAATTCGCTGAAAATTGCAATGGAGCTAAACGGACGATTACCTGTAGAGGAAGCACCGGAATCCACAGAGGGTTACGAAGGTTTCTACCACCTGCTGTCAATGGAGGGTGACGTTGAACTGACGAAGATGCAGTATATTATTCGTGATTTTGACCGGGAGAAGTTTGAAGCACGCAAAACCAATCTGTTAAACATCACAAATGAACTGAAGGCCAAGTACGGAGATAAACGCGTCACGATCGAGATGAATGACCAGTACTACAACATGCGCGAGAAAATCGAACCTGTCCGCCAGATCGTTGATATCGCGCACGAAGCCATGACAAAACTGGGTATTGAGCCTATTATCCGCCCGATTCGAGGTGGAACAGACGGTTCCCAGCTCTCCTACATGGGCATGCCAACACCAAACATCTTCACGGGTGGCGAAAACTACCACGGCAAGTTTGAATATGTATCGGTAGATAATATGGTAAAAGCCACACAAGTCATCGTCGAGATTGCACAATTGTTCGAGCAGAGGGGAAACATCTGATCGAAATAGATAGGGAAGATATGTTACAAACAAAAGATCGAATAACCAAAAGCACCCTTCACGTTGAAGGGTGCTTTTTTTGACATCAGGGGAAAACGAGGCATGCGGATTACAAGGAATGCAAAATAAGTCAGCGCACAACGATTCATGATGCAAAGATACTCACTTATTCGAACACGTTATTTCCTACAATTCACTCGTATACATTACCTCCTGCGATTTCCCTCAGTTCCTCCACGTTCTGAATGACGATCTTTCGTCTTACTTTGCGGATAATATCGCGTCTGCACAAGTCCTGAATGACCCGATTGAGATGCCTGTAGCTGGTACCCAGCAGATCAGCCAGTTCCGTCAGTTTCGATGTTTGAATCTCCTCTGAAGCAGCTGTATCCTGATCAACCGTAGATAACACATAGCTGGCAAATCTGCTTTCAACCGGATACAACATGTTCAGGCTCGACAGATTCGAGAACGTATACAGCTTGTGTGTCACTTGACTAAGCATAAAATGGAGAAATTTCGGATTCTCAGCATACGTGTTCTGAATGATACGGTAGCTGATGGCAAACAGCAGACTGCGATTCACAGACTGCACCGTATTATTCGCTTCTTTTCCATTCACCAGCTCCAGGTCACCCACAAGAGCGAGTGGTGTACTGAATCGGAGCAACAGTGACTTGCCATTCGGCAGAGTTGTGAAGATTTTCAGCTTACCTTCCACGAGAAAATATAAACGTTCAGGACGTTCTCCTTTTTCACAAATACGCTCCCCCTTCTCCACCTCCAGCAGACGCAGCTCGGAAAGCAATGTTTCATCCAACACCTGATCCAATCCATGCTCCCGGACAAGTTGCTGCACAAGCTCAAAGTTCAACACTTCCTTCATCCAGCCTCACCTCCAATGATTTCCCCGATATTCAAAAATGGACACATGTCCTATATTTCAATTGAAGCCACACCCATGAATTGACACAAAAACAGTTACAACTAGAACTAATATCCAAGAAAACGCACTACATGGGAAAAAGTTTGAATATCATTTGGAAAATAGTTCGATTTTCATGTAATCAGGCATTCAGGATATCCGATTTTTGTCCGATGAACAATAGAGGTTCTGCAAATTTTCCAATTCACTTCACATTTAAATATTGAGAGGATGATTTAGTTCCATGAGTAACATACACATTGTGGATGCACTGTTAAAAGCTTTGCCGTATATTAGTCTGATTCTTCGGGAGCCAGCCAGCCTCTCCATTTATGATCACGAAAAAGTACTCGATGTCTTGGCCACCGAGAAGTTCGACCTTGGATTTGAAAAAGGAATGAAACTTCTGGATTCCTATCAGAACTTTGCCGTTTTGAAAAATGGAAGAGAAGCTACGCTCTCTACACTGTCCAAAGAAGTGTTTGGAATTGAACTGGACACACTGAACATTCCAATCTTTGATGATCATAATAATGTCGTTGCCGTATTTTGTGCATCTTATGACCAGTCCAATCAGAATCAGCTTGAGGACATCATTCAAGAGAATCATGAAATCAATGCCAACCTCGTTGATATGGTGCAACACGTTGCGGCTCACGCCGAGGAGTTGCAGGCTACCAGCGAACAGATTTTGGAGAATACACGAATTGCTGTGCAGAACTCGTCCCAGATTAACAAGGTAGCTGGTTTTATTCGTGAAATCTCGGAGCAAACCAACCTGCTCGGCCTGAATGCCGCAATTGAAGCTGCCCGTGTAGGTGAAGCTGGTGCCGGATTTGGTGTCGTTGCCTCCGAAGTACGTAAACTCTCTGTCGATGCGAAACAAGCAACGACCGATATTGATGCCAGCTTGAAAGATGTGCAACAAGTCATCAAGCAGATGGAGGTTGAAGTGTCCCAGATTGCTGCTTCTTCGCAGGAACAGGCAACATTGGTTGCCTCCTTCACCGATGTCATCGAGAAATTGAATGATACAGGCGCACGTATGAAAGCCCTGTCCGAACAGCTGATCAGCTACTCCGTACAAAAGTAATATTAGGAAACAAGAACAACTCATACACACATGATCCGCCAGAATGAACCTTACTGATAGATTTAATGATGTAATAAACAGGACTTGGAATGCCATCATGGTAATCCAAGTCCTGTTTTATAGTGTGTTATAACAAGCTTATTCGTTTGTTCGAACCTTTGGACGCGCCAGGAATGACATCAATCTAAATCATGCAAATATTATCCTGTTGCATCCAGCTTTCCTGTACCCCTCACTTCGTCTTCCGACTCCCAGCATTCAATCTCGCCCGGAATATGAATCCGGTCACGAGTGAATACAGGATCACGTCCCTCTGCCTTCTGCCGCTTGTAATCCTTCAAGGCTTCGAAGGTGACTTTGGACAACATCAGGATGGCAATTAAGTTAACTACAACCATCAGACCCATGAACAGATCAGCCAAATCCCACACCAGTTGTACCTTCGCTACTGCACCAAATACCACCATGCTGATGACAGCCACACGATAAACCCAGAGCCACACCTTGTTCGATTTTATAAATTCAATATTTGTTTCGCCGTAATAATAGTTACCAATCAACGTACTGAAGGCAAACAGGAATACCATCACAGCCAGGAATCCCGAAGCCCATGGGCCAATGTGTACACTAAGTGCTGCCTGAGTCAGCTCAATACCGCCCAGATTGGAACCTTGATATACCCCGGATAACAAAATAATCATAGCCGTACTTGTGCAAATAACCAGTGTATCTGTCAGAACACCAAAAGCTTGGATCAAGCCTTGTTTGACCGGATGGGATGTATCTGCCGTAGCCGCAGCATTCGGCGCACTCCCCATCCCGGCTTCATTCGAGAATAATCCGCGTTTAACGCCATTCATCAGCGCAGCACCCAGTGTCCCGCCGGCGACCTGTTCGATGCCGAAGGCATTTTTCACAATCAACGCAATCATTGCTGGAAGTTGTGTGATGTTTGCGAGCACGATAAATGCTGCCACCCCAATATACAACACAGCAAGTACCACCACGATATACTCCGACGCTTTTGCGATTCGTTTAACTCCGCCCATAATGATGCCTGCAAAAACGACAGCCATAATGATACCAACCGTTAAGCGATCCGTGCCAAACGAGTTTTGGAATGCCACTGTAATGGTGTTGGACTGTACAGCGTTAAAGACTAAGCCGAACGAAAGGGTGATTAGAATAGCAAAAAGTACCCCCATCCACCGTTTTCCAAGCCCTCGCTCCATATAGTAGGCTGGTCCTCCGCGGAATCCACCTTTGTCCTTTATTTTGTAAATCTGAGCCAAGGTGCTCTCCACAAAGCTCGAAGCTGATCCAATAATCGCGATAATCCACATCCAGAATACAGCACCAGGCCCACCTAGAGCTATGGCTAGTGCAATCCCTGTAATGTTTCCCGTACCCACACGTGCGGCCATACTGATACAGAAAGCCTGGAATGGGGAAATTTTGCCTGGCTCCTTACTCTTTGGCTCTCGAAGTACCTTGACCATATCTCCGATCATGCGGAATTGCATGAACCTCGTTTTGGTTGTGAAATAGACACCACAGACAACCAGCAGAATGATTAACAGCTTAGACCAAAGAAAATCATTGAAAACGACGACAACATCTTGTATTGTTTGCTCCATCGATACGCCCCTTATTATGATGTATTATAAAAAAGACTACTGCATTCATTTCTTATCCTGAGACTACTTATGTCTGATCGGGTGCTGTGTTTGAAACATCTGAAAGTTTGCAACATTTTACACAACCACAGGTTCAGACGGATGCATGTTACTTATACTACAATTACACCTACCAAAAACGACAAATACCTACATGATTACTGCACATTTTTTTTGAAAATGCGCCTCTCTCATCCAGCCATTGTCATCTAACCTTACATGTAAGCTTCTATGCAGAATCGTCATTGGGAAGTATGATAAGAGAGGTATCCGAGGAGCCGGAGATAGCCAAGATTTAAGTAAACAAGACTTTATGGCGGAGGGACCGCCATTTAACATAGAGCACTTTGTAGAAACACCGGGATGAACTGGAAAGGATGTGACGGATTTGCGTTATTTTATCGTGGATGATGATCCAGGCGTGCGTTCCATGCTAATGGATATTATTGAAGATGAAGGATTGGGTGATATTGCCGGAGAAGCCGAGGATGGGGCACATATTCATGCTGAATTACTAGATTTGCATAAAGTGGATGTGCTGTTGATCGATCTGCTGATGCCGCACCAGGATGGTATTCAAACGGTACGGGCACTTGAAGGGAAGTTCAGAGGCAAGATCGTCATGATCTCCCAGATCGAGTCCAAAAATATGATTGGAGAAGCTTACTCTCTGGGCATTGAGTATTATATTACGAAACCGATCAATCGGCTCGAGATTCTATCGGTGCTCAAGCTGGTTGAGGAGAGACTACGAATGCAGCAGTCTATTGCTGATATCCAGCGTACACTGCAAGGACTGACAGGCTTTCACACAGGTGAACGCAAACAGGCACAAACTCCGGACAAAACGATTGCCACCACAGGACATTTCCTGTTATCCGAGATGGGTATGATTGGAGAGGCTGGCAGCCGTGATCTGCTGGACATGCTGGAATATCTCGAACAATTAGAGACGGAGGAACATAAGCTTTCCCCGTACACATTCCCTTCACTCAAAGACATCTTCCAGCAAATTGCTCAGCGCAAACTAGGAGAACACATCTCAGCTGCAGACATTACCAAAGAGGTGAAAGCATCGGAACAGCGGGTTCGTAGAGCTATTTTCCAGACACTCAGTCATGTGGTATCTCTTGGATTGACAGATTATACTCATCCGAAATTCGAAAACTACGCTTCTAAATTTTTTGATTTCACCGAGATTCGCAAAAAAATGCTTGAGCTGCAAAACAATGTGGAACCCTCGTTGTCGCAGACTCGCATCAATACAAAGAAGTTCGTACAAGTGCTGTACCTTGAAGCTAAACGCATGCTTCAATGAACGAAAAACAGGCATGAATGATCCACCGTCAAGACTCCCTCCTGTTGATGCAGAGTTAGTCCTTACGGCGATCTTCATGCCCTTCCTTGATTTGGTGGATGCGCTGCTCGCCCAAACCATATAAGTTCATACGATGATACACTACTGCTATATATAGTTTCATTCCCGTTCAATCCACTCTCATGTTCATGTCTGATTCCGGGATATTCGATTATATTCATTAATCAATTCGTCCAGTGCCATCGACTGCCGAATGACTTCGGGATGTCCAAGCCTTCCCTTATTATGCTCAACCAGTTTATGAAGGTTATGCCTGGCTTTTTCTATTTTATTTTTCAAATCCAAACTCATAACCATGGCCCCTGATACCTCCTTAATTTGAGTTCCATTGTAGTGTTTCCTGTCAATCTATAGTTGGATTAACATATGGCATAGGAGACATGGATGTTTTGTATGCTTCTCCAAATTTTGAAAGGGCTAATTCCATTCTAATAGAGATTGGTGAAAAATACCAGATGTAACACTGCTTTGTCACATCGGCCCTATGACTATAGGGAACCCCTATTATGCTCATTCCTCTTTGATTTGGAATGTGTCGTAATTGTGTATTTTATAGAAATAAACCAAAAAGCACCCCTCCAATCCCGAACACCTGATTGGTGCCCTTCTGAGAATGGAAAGATGCTCTCTGTTACCTCTTATTCCATGTCCAATAAAACTGTCCTGTCTGTTAGGCTGACGGATATTTACACATAAGATACTAGAGATTAGAGAATAGAGATTGGATGTTATTCTGTGACTTTCACTTGCATCGCTTCACTCACAGTCTTTCCACTTGCATTGATCCATTCCACTACATATTCATAATCACCGACGGCACGATCCTTGATCTCCACCTTGGCTGTCTGCGCATGCGGAGTGGATGCCGTTAGCGACTGACTGTCAATCTCTATGCCGTTCTCGTACAACTTGTATGATGTAGCATTGGTACCCCACCACAGATTTATCGTGATCGTGTAATGGCCGTCTCCATCCCAATTGTCGTGGGACAATTCAGGCTTGGATGGTTCAGCATTATGAATGGTTACCGTCAGCGGCTGACATTCCGTCTTGCCTTTGGCATTCGTCAGCTCACACGTATACACATACGTACCGTTAGCCCGCCCTTGAATAGAAGTCGATGCCTTCTGAGCTGAGGGGGTAGATGCAGATAGCTTCTGCGTATCCAGCAACTCTCCATTCTCATACAGCTTATACTCCGTACCATTATTCCCCCACCACATATTCATCGTAATCGTGTATGCTCCATCGCTCAGCCCATTCCCGTGACCGTTATTATCTGATAAGACTGGTATGCCAGGCACACCCATTGCTTGATCTCCAGCAACTACATTTACCTCCACTGATACTTCGGTGATCAGTCCTGCGCCGTTCACTGCACGAGCTGTGAAGATATGTTTGCCTGCAAGCCCGGCCAGTACAATCTCGCCATTTAATCGAACTGTCTTATCGTCCCAAGTCAGCTCCAGTCGTGCGATCCCCGACTCGGGGTCTTCCGCCTTCACCTTCACTTGAAGCACATCATCTTCGCTCATCTGCTCCGCAGGCATGCCTGTTATGACTGGAGGTGTGGTGTCTTCTGGCTGTTGCGGGCCACCTACATAGCGAATATTCGGTGCTTTCGGTTGCTCCATGTCTGCACCGAGATAAAAGCTGGTGTGTGGCGGCTGGTTATAAGCAACATTTTGCCACGCTACGCCAAGACGATAAACCGGATCATGCATCAACGTACGAAGACGAACATCGGTCTCATCGGTCGTGGTATAGATCCGCAGCTCGGAGCTGTCTTGACTGCGCCAAATCACTTCCTCACGCCAGTCGCCAAACAAATCGGCTTGTAAGCTTGGATTCGCTTTGGTTCCATTGTTGGAAGCAGCACCTGTTGCGGTCAGCAGGTTAACCGTAGTCTGGTTCTCGTAGTCCCACTTGTCAATTCGAATGCCATCCTGCAGTTCACGTAGCAAGTCGCCATCCCACCAGATGCCGAAGTTGGTCGAGGAAGGAATCTTGGTTGTGATCAGCTCTCCCTTGGCACTGTACAATCCGGTAATGGGAATATGCTGTTCATTGGTAATCGTTGCAGCCCATACCTCAGCTCCCGGGTAATTTGGATCGATATCAGCCGCTATGCCGCGACCCGTGTCCATCCCCGTGAACACACCCCACAGCACTTCACCTGTGGCTGCATCTCTCATCTCCATGCCATATTTCGAGCTTCGATCCTCATGTACCCCGAATACCTCCATCCCTGGACGGGTTGGATCGAGGTCGCTCAGATGCATGGCATCTCCATGCCCCAGTCTTGTGTTGTAGAGCGGCTTGCCATCATCATCAATCGCCATAGCACCGAATGTAATCTCATCCTTGCCATCACCGTCCACATCACCTACGGACAGATTGTGATTCCCTTGACCTGCATAGGAAGCGTAACCCTCATCGTTCGAGTCAAAACGCCATACCTGACTAAGCTTACCATCCTTAAAATTATAAGAAGCAAGCACCGTACGTGTGTAATACCCACGGCTAAACATCGCACTTGGATGCTCCCCGTCCAGATAGGCAACAGCCGCAAGGAAGCGGTCTACACGGTTTCCATATCCATCCCCCCATGCAGCGACATCTCCGCGTGGCGGATCATAGTTCACCGTATCCAGTGCCGCCCCGGTCTCTCCGTCAAATACGGTTAGAAATTCATCACCGAGCAGTACATATCCGGAGCTGTTACGATGATCTGCATTCGCATCCCCGATGACTTCCCCTTGTCCGTCAACGGTTCCGTCTGCGGTCTTCATCATCAGTTCAGCCCGGCCATCTCCATCAAAATCATAGACCAGAAACGGTGAGTAATGTGCCCCTGCCCGGATATTCGGCCCCATATTGATCCGCCAGAGGCGGGTTCCGTCGAGCTTGTAGGCATCCATATATACAATGCCGGTAATTCCGGCCTGAGAATTATCCTTGCCGTTATTCGGCGACCACATGAGCACAATTTCGTACTCGCCGTCTCCATCGACATCCCCGACACTGGCATCCCCTGCGTAGTAGGAATACGGCTGCCCGTCTTTGGTATACGCATCAGCAGGTTTTTGCAGCGGTACAGACAGGTATTGCTCCTGCCATACACCGAATTCTTTCGTCGCCGGCTTCTCTATTCCGTTTTCCACCGTTGTAACACGGTATTTAGAGCTATCTGTACCTTCCGTATCCGTATAGTTCGTGCTTCCCGTCAGCGGCTCTGCGTTCAGCTTCACATCATCACGATACAGATTGAAAGCGATTGAATCCGTATCCAGACCCAGCATGCGCCAGCCAATGTAGTTGCCTTGCCCCGTTTTCACCGCAACCGGTGCACGATCCAAATACTCCATTGCCCGATTCAACGTTGTGGCTACCGGAGTTTCAAGCACGCTGGATAGCTCGGATACGCCGCCTGCGTTCACCGAGGCCACTTTATAATAATAAGGAACCGTGCTAAGAATGGTAGAGTCCTTATACGAAGTTTCCTTGGTACGACCGATCATCTCATAAGGCCCATTCTGGCTTTTGGAACGATAGATTTGGTAAAATCGAGCACCAGTAGCTTCATGCCATGTGAAGGAAACATCGTTTTTCTGGATCTCTTGTAACGCCAGCCCGGAAGGCGCTTCCGCTCTCGTTACACTTGGATCAATCGTGGATACGTTCAGCGCATTGGACACAAGCGATTCCGTTCCCGTCTGATCTACTGCCGATACAGTGTACACATAGTCCATACCGAGTTCGATCTGGTCATCCGTGTAGGCTGGATTATCAACCGTAGCAAGCAATTCTGGTTTAGTTGCTCCGGCAGATTGCCGATAAACCTTGTACTGTACATCGCCAGTTGACACTGCCTCCCACGACAATACTGCACGGATCGGATCACTGTTCAGATCGAGTTCATCCAGTTGAAGCCCGGATGGAGCCATAAAGGTTGGTGTGATCTCTAAACCATTCAGATGGGCGGTCTGTCCACTGAACACCAGATTCATCTGACCATCCTGAACCTGGACATCGTTGATCACTTTTTCCGCGATATTCTGGGCACCGGAAGACACCGTCCCATAGTCCTTGCCCTCGATATTGATATTGGTTCGAGCGGAGCCGATCCAGTCCCCAATGTAGGCTTTAACCGAATAACTGCCATTCGGGATATCTACCTTAAACTCATAATTTCCACCAAAATAGATGACGAAGTCACGACGCAGCGCATCTGTGGCGTTACCACGATCCCGATCCGCCATATTGGCCGAAGAAGTAAGGCCGTAACCACGCTCCGGCGTGTACAGGGTATTGCGCGTCACCTCGTTATACCCTTCTGCGACCGGAGATCCCACTGGACCGAAGTCATATCGATACGCAGCCGATTTCGTTGCGAAACTCACCTCGTCCGAAGGCTCGGATTCGCCTCGACCATTCACGGCAGTCACACGTACCGTGTAGGTCTCACCTTCATTAAGGTCGGATAAGGTCATCGTTGGAACCGTCGCTGTTCCGGCAAGCTTATATGCAGATGCTGGCTCAGAGGAAAGCTTGCGATAGATTTTGTAGATATCCGCTGCATCATCTGCTGTCCATTTCAATACAGCACCGGCATTGCTGATGCCGCCAGCTTTCAGACCACTTGGTTTCACTGGAACTTCAGCAGGCACTTCAGCATCTTTCACGGCATCCGCCAGTGGAATGTCGAGCTCATGCACCGCACCCGCAACCATTCTTGCGATCTGAATGGCACCATACTCCTGAAAATGTGTATTATCAGCAACTCCGTTAGGGAACGCCTGATAAATTCCCGGTGCAACATGCAGGAACACCGATAACGTAGCCTCAGGCCCAATCGAGTCATAATACTCAATACTGAGTCTGCTCAGATCGATCAGTAACACATTGTTTTCGGACGCTACTTCTTTGGCCGCTTGAACATATTCCGGGAAGGAAACATTGAATTTGCCAGTGCTTGCATTAAAGTCCCTGCGCCCCATCGGCGTAACCAGAATCGGTGTTGCCCCCCGTTGCCGCACTCCGTCTATGTAGGTTTTCAGATAGATTTTGTAATCGGCTGGTGAAGCATAACGGTCAGGCACACTGATCGTGGCATCATTATGTCCGAACTGTACAAACAAATAGTCTCCTGGACGGATTACTCTCAGAATTTCATCGAGCCGCCCTTGGAAAATAAACGATTTGGAGCTGCGTCCACCAATGGAATGATTTTTGATCTCCACCGTATCGTTAAAAAAGGAAGGCAACATCTGCCCCCAGCCTGCTTGCGGCTCCCAATACGGATTGTAGGTCTGCATCGTGGAATCACCTGCCAGATACAGAACCGGTTTACTTCCCGCCTCACGCCCAGCTTGCTTCGTAATAACCAATGCATTCAAATTCGCAGCAGCACCGGAGAAAACCAGATTCAACTGACCATCCACCAAAGCGATGTCAAAGTCCATCTCTAGATATTCACCTGCAGCCTTGCTGTTCAGCTGCACCTTGTTCATGCTTTCTACATCTATTGCAATCTCTGTAGCTCCGTTAGCATCACCGGCAACAAGCGAGACCGTATAATCCCCGTTCGGCAGATCTACGTTGAACTGTCCACCCGCAGCAAACGTTGCAAAATCAGACTTGATTGGATCGTTGATTTCACGATCCTGTACCGTCACTTTGGAGACTTCCGCAAAACCATATCCCCGTTCCGATGTATAAACTGCATCGCCACCCACGCCGGTATATCCATCCGCTACTGCTCCTGATCCAAAGTCATATCGATAAACGGCCGTTTCCCCCGTAGCAACAGCTGAATCCGGTTCAGCTGCACTTACCGCTGTCGTGCCAAAGAATGCACCCCATCCCAAGCTGGAAATCGTAAATACGGATATAAGCAAAATCAAGCCGAGCTGTCGTGTCTTTTTTGCAATCATCTACACCCACCCTTTCGTTTCTTCAACATGTCCTTCCACTTTCCTTATCCTCACGTCCTTGCACTTCTTGATCGTGGAATACGTACAGACTTTCCTGCTGAATTTAAATAAGTAAGCGCTTGCATTTTGTTGGTTTATAACCTTTATCCGCTATTTACGACCCTCTCCGCCCTTCCCTCGTTCCGGTTTCAGTTCCCCCTTTCCTACCACAGTTTATGCCGCCGCTCTCAGGCCACACCGAACTGCAGATTTGATTTCCCCTCGATACTAACGTTAATGTTCTGGAAATAACATGTAATTATCCGTCTTTTTTCACCACAAACCCGATATATTACCAACCCATTCAACCGACTGTCACATAAGCAACCGTTTTCCGGTGTTCCAGGTAATAAAATCCCTTTCCTTAACCGGGCCATTCGGTTACAATAGGTCGATATGTGTGTCCGGGTCCGGCGGATGCCAAATGAAGTTCGAGGATGGCCTGTACACTGTACAGGTTCATCATCCAGATTTGATATTATTGGAGGCTTATCAACACCATGCAAACCGAGTCACAGACTAAAGTCAAAATCATAAACGCCGATCCCAGCGCGATGGGATTATTTGGGCTTGCGATCGTAACCCTGGTTGCTTCTTCCCAAAAGCTTGGCATTACCGATGGACTTAGCTACGCTATTCCATGGGCGATCTTCTTGGGAGCTTTTGCCCAGCTATTCGCATGTATTCAGGATTCCAAACGCAATAACACTTTTGGCACTACTGCTTTTGGTGCATATGCCTTCTTCTGGTTCGCTATGGGCGCAAACTGGATGATTAAAATGGGTGTGTTCGGCTCTACACTTGCTGAGCAGACCGATGGCAAACAGCTCGGCTTTGCTTTTGCCGGATATCTGATCTTCACTTTGTTTATGACCATTGGTGCTATAGAAGCGAACAAAGTATTGCTTATCATTTTCATCCTGATCGATTTCCTGTTCCTTGGTCTGACCTTTGACGCTTTCGGCGTAGCACCACATATCTTCCATACGATCGCTGCATACGCTGAGATGGCGATTGGTATTGTGTCCCTGTACGGTACAGGTGCTTCGGTTCTGAATGCTCACTTCGGTTATACTTTCCTGCCGATTGGCAAACCGTCCGGTATTTTCACACCTAAGGCTTAATATAGAGACGAATGTTACACCGCCTGCGCGCCGGTCCGTGCCTGGCGGTTTTTTCGTGTGATCAAGTCTTGTACCGCTTCACTAGTATAGGTTTCTGACCGACACCTATACTAGTGACAAAACGCTGTAATCCAAGAATGCCACCCGACAGAAGCTACATTAGAAATAGAAATGGCACCATACTGCAAGGAGGAAGAGACATGAGAGAGATACCCAAACCTACGGAGATGGATCAAGCGGAGAAAAAGTATGTACGTGAAACGCGCTGTTACAAAACAGCACGGGTGTTTCCTACAGATGTCAACAATCATAACACCTTGTTTGGCGGCAAACTGATGTCCTACATTGATGATATTGCCTCTATCACCGCATCCAAGTTGTGCCGAGTGAATACCGTTACCGCATCAACCGACTCTGTCGATTTTCTGTATCCAATTAATCCAACCGACTCTGTAACACTGGAGTCATTCGCTACGTGGACAGGCCGAAGTTCCATGGAAATCTTTGTGAAAGTCATTCGTGAGGATCTGAAGACCGGGGAGAAAAAAATTGCAGCAACAGCTTTTCTAACCTTCGTGGCCCTGGATGAGAACAATCGCAAACTGATCGTGCCTCGGATTATTCCAGAGACCGAAGAAGAGAAAAAGCTGTACGAGACTGCACCTGACCGCGCGGCAATGCGGAAACAACGGCGGGAAGAGAGCAAAAAATTCGCCGACTTCCTGACCGTAACGTATCCTTGGGAATAAAAGAAGCGCAGAACAACACGTTAGCAGCTGCGCTAGCGTTTTTCTTCACCATGCAAGGAGAGGCATAATATGCGTAAATCAGGAGAGCTAACATGTGGTTTAGCGACTTTAAAGTAGCTCGTTAGCCAGATGATGCCGGATAGATGGATACGGTTCTGCTATCCGGCAACTCTCCGCCCATAGAGACACACCACTTCTGATAGAGACGGAATGCCGCTCCATTCTCTATAAGTTCCTTGCTTGTGTATATTCCTTGCTCTATGGAAGGCACATGGCCTGCAACATATAAGCGAAAACCTGCATTTAACAGCACCTGATTCATAAATGTGAGATGACCATCACCCCGGAGCACACTCTCCGCCACTTCAACCTGCTTCGCCGCTGTCCAGACCATATCCGGCACAGGCATATCCAGATCGTAGATCGAGGGGTCAACTAGCTCAAGTTCCATCTCACCATCCTCCACAGCATATACACGTGTAGGTCGATCAATGTACAGATCCTCCGATCCTTCCATGCCTTGAACTACATAAGCACGTTGATACCGAAAACGAGTGAGCAGTTTTGCAATTCGATCCAGAAATGTATTGTGGAATACCCCAAAAACAAGATAAGACGAATGATTATAATCAATCAGTTTCTCGGCTGTATTCAGCACTGTGCGAAAACCCAGTTCCTCCCGTAAAGGACGAAGCCTACGCAGCGGCTCACACCAGTCTTCCGAAGAAACATACATCACACCTGTGTGGCGAGCAGCACTCAGAGCATCCTCCCGGTTCATCTTGCGTGTATCCATTCCCGCTTCTCTAAGCACAGCTGACAAGGTAACTCCCCACTTGGGTGGCAAAGGCTCACTGCCATGCAGTGTAACCGGCAATCCGGCTGCAGCCAGCACAAATGCCACAGGATATGTGGCCATAAATGATTTCGTCCGCCCGTCGTAAGGCCCCGCACAATCCAAACTACCCTGAAATACAGAGAAACGCTCCGCACTATTCCGGCATGCATGAACAAAGGCCTCCAATTCTTCGACATTCTCCATCTTCATCCGCTCAGCCATAAGAAATGCAGCCGTCTGGGCAGGAGAAACTTGCTGTTTCAATATATTTTCAGCTACAGCCAGTGCCTCTCCATAATCCAGATCACGTGAACCTCGCTTCCCACGCCCAACCTCTCTGAGGATCTGAGTCATATCCATAGAGCATCCTCCTTCCAATTATGACTGGAGCAGTTGATGTGCTTTCACAATCGCTGTAGCTACATCAACCATCCGTTTACGTTCATCCATCGCTTTTTTACGTAACAGATCATATGCTTCCGATTCAGAAATTTGCTTCAGATCACACAAGATGGCCTTCGCCATATCAATCCACTTCCGATCCTCCAGTCTGGATTGCAATTGCTTCCGTTCTTGCTCCCACTGCTTGCGTTCCATATAACGCCGCGCAGCAAAGTGTAGTGTCCAGTGAATTTCCGGCCCAGCCATGGACGGTGTAAGAATGCCATCAAACGAGGTATCTACCTCGCAATCCTCGGCAGAGGATGAAGCTGTATCAGGAGCACACCACCAAAGCAGTGGAGTATCCGATTTCCCCTCTCCCAAGCGGTCCACCCAATGAGCCACTTCCGCAAGAGACAGGTGCAAGATGGAGGCATCTACCTCACGAGCGAGCTCCATCACCTCATCCTCACTGTTCGAGACCTGTACATGGTAACCAACCGTCCCCAGCAGCTCCTCTGGTGTCAAAGGGATTGCTTCGGACACGTCGGCCGGAATGGGTTGTACACGGATGACCAATATGGATCGCATGATGGATCAATCCCTCCTTATTTTAGTACACATACGTTTTCTCGCTTTTAACACTTTAACACACGAAAGCGATATATATATATATGTCATGTTACCTAACAAAAAAATAAGATATAAACATGTTTTTTTGAAATCCTGAAGTACTCGGAGTTTTTTTTGAGGAGGGTCTTCGCAGAGATGTTATTTCTCGTTATTTATCGTCCGACGTTATATGGATGAAAATGGATTAAACAATGAATGAGGGGTTTCGCCATGGCACCTTTCCTACATTATATTATGTTTTAAGTGCATTAAATGAGGCAAATCACTTATTTATATGATGGATTACAACTTTTCCTCATTGCCGATTCAACTTTTCTTTAAACTCATGTAAACATAATTAACTTCAAATTTCAAATACTTTTTTATGTTAACTATATTGACATAAACAGATCGTTCTTTTATAGTTAAGCCATAAGAACTCCATAAACGAAGGATCACTCACAGTTACAATGGCGTAGCTGGTTGAAACGGCAATGAAGCCTGTTTTGCAAATTCGGAGCAAAGGGATGCGTATGTGTATACGCAGTCCTCCGAGGCATGACAGGCTTTTTCGATTTTTTAGGATAAGGCGAAGACAGAGCAAGGAGCAGAATACAGAAATGGATCTGAGGGGGCTAACCACAATGAGTACAACGAAAAAACTGGTGCTAGTCGGCAATGGGATGGCGGGAATCCGTACAATTGAGCATATTCTGAAGCTTGCTCCACATGCGTACGACATTACCGTCTTTGGCGCAGAGCCGCATCCAAACTACAACCGAATCATGCTGTCTTCTGTTCTGGCGGGCGGAACATCGATTGAAGATATCGTGATTAACGACTGGAGCTGGTACGAAGATAACGGTATCCATGTCTATCCGGGTGATTCTGTCGTGCAGATTAACACTGTACGCAAGGAAGTTGTATCTCAGAACGGGGTTCACGCCTCCTACGATGAGCTGATTATGGCGACAGGTTCACAAGCATTCATTCTGCCGCTTCCAGGTGCGAACAAAGAAGGGGTCATCGGTTTCCGTGACATCAAAGACTGTGAAACGATGATGGATGCCTCGAAAAAGTATCGCAAAGCAGCTGTAATCGGCGGCGGACTACTCGGTCTTGAAGCTGCTCGCGGACTATTGAATCTGGGCATGGACGTAACCGTTATTCATATTAACGGACACCTGATGGATCGAAATCTCGATCTCCCAGCAGGATTAATGCTTCAGCGTGAGCTGGAGGAGCAAGGCATGAAGTTCCTTTTGAACAAACATACGGAAGAGATTACAGGCAAAGGCCGGGTTAAGGCGCTGCGGTTCACCGATCAAACGGTGCTTGAGACAGACCTGGTTGTCATGGCGGTCGGTATTCGTCCACAGATTGAACTGGCTCGAAACAGCGGACTGGACGTTAATCGCGGGGTCATCGTAGATGACTATATGCGTACCAACATTCCGGGTATCTCGGCTGTCGGAGAGTGTGCGGAACATCGCGGCATCGCGTATGGTCTCGTTGCTCCGTTATATGAACAAGGTATGGTTCTGGCCAAAAGACTCGCGGGTGCAGCAACGGATGGATACGCAGGATCGGTCACTTCAACCAAGCTGAAGGTTTCGGGAGTTGATGTATTCTCTGCCGGACAATTCAAAGACTCGCCAGATACACGCAGCATTCGCATCCAGGATGATGTAGACGGTGTATACAAAAAAATGGTGATCAAAGACGGTCAGCTCATTGGCGCTGTGTTGTTCGGCGATACGACCGATGGTGCATCTCTTTTCTCCTTGATTAAAAGCGGTGAGAATATCAGCGGCCGTGAAAAAGAAATTCTGCTCGGCGTGCCTTCTGGCGGTTCCGGTTCCGGCCCTTCTGTAGCCGAGCGCATGGCTGCCATGCCAGATGATGATATCATCTGTGGCTGTAACGGTGTAACGAAAGCTGCCATCGGTGATGCTGTTCTCAATAAAGGATGTAACACTGTCGGTGCTATCAAATCCTGCACGAAAGCTTCCGCTTCCTGTGGTGGATGTAAACCAATCGTGGAGTCGCTGCTCACCTATTATGCAGGGGACAATGTAGGCGAGCAAACCAAAGAAGGTATCTGCGGCTGTACTACGTATGACCGGGATGAAATTGTAGCACAAATCAAGGAGATGGGCCTGAAAACCGTCAAAGAAGTCATGAACGTGCTTGGCTGGGATGAGCCAGAAGGTTGCTCCAAATGCCGCCCTTCCCTTAACTACTACCTTGGCATGATCTGGCCTACGGAATATGAGGATGAGCGGGTATCCAAATTCACGAACGAACGTTACCATGCCAATATCCAGAAGGACGGCACGTATTCCGTTATTCCGCGGATTTACGGTGGCGTAACGTCCCCGGCAGAACTGATCAAGATCGCAACGGTTGCAGAGAAATATGACGTACCGATGGTCAAATTTACTGGCGGACAACGACTCGATTTGCTTGGCGTACAGAAGGAAAATCTGCCGAAGATTTGGGAAGAGCTCGATATGCCTTCCGGCTTCGGTTACGGTAAAGCTTTACGAACAGTAAAAACATGTGTCGGTAATACGTTCTGTCGTTTCGGTACACAGGATTCGATTGAGATGGGCATTCGTCTGGAAAAGAAACTCGACAAGATGGTCGCTCCAGCAAAAGTAAAATTGGCCGTTTCTGGATGCCCGCGGAACTGTGCCGAAGCCACAATTAAAGATCTGGGTGTTGTCGCCATCGATGGCGCATGGGAGCTTCATGTTGGAGGTAATGCTGGTGTGAAGGTACGCACTGCCGAGCTGTTATGCACAGTGAAGACGGATGCTGAAGTCGAAGAGTGGACTTACGCTTACCTGCAATACTATAGAGAAAATGCCAAATGGAATGAGAGAACAGCGGCTTGGATTGAACGAGTGGGTCTGGATCATGTGAAGGAAGCTCTAGCAGATCGAGATGTACGTCTCGCACTGGTTGAACGTCTGGAAGTGACACTGGGTCACACGGTAGATCCTTGGAAAGAGATTATTGAAGATGAAAAATTGCGTAAAAACTTCACCCCACTGTCCGGTGCAGAACCGGTAGCTCACTAGAAGAGGAGGATCAGCGATGAGTAAATTCCGAATTGGACATCTGGCTGATATTGATAAAAAAGGGGCTCGTACCTTTCTGGTCGAAGATACCGAAATTGCAGTCTTCAAACTGAGTGACGGCAGCCTGCATGCCGTGGAAAACCGCTGCCCTCACAAGGGCGGCAAGCTATCGGAGGGCATGGTCTGCGGTACAGCCGTTCACTGCCCGCTGCATGACTGGAAGATTGACTTACGAAGCGGTAAGGTACATGAACCGGACGATGGCTGCTTGAACACGTACAAAACGGAAGTGGACGGAGATAGCGGAGATATCTATATTACGATTGCAGGTTAACAAAATGGTTGGCGTGACAAGGAAATACGTACAGAAGGAGGGGGGCACGATGGATTTTGTTAAACCTGTAGAAGTATTGCAAGCCATGGTTGACGTTGGTGAACATAAAGCCAGGATGAACCGGGTACAGATGTTGATCCGCGGTTTCTTGGCGGGGGCCATCCTTGCCTTTGCCACTACACTGGCGTACACTGCCGTGTCTCAAACTTCGCTTGGTTTGGCAGGTGCACTCATCTTCCCGGCAGGATTCGCCATCATTATTCTGCTCGGTCTTGAACTGGTGACAGGAAACTTTGCCCTGATTCCGCTCGCAGTGATGAAGCGCAGAGTTAGGCTTGTTGATATGTTTCGTAATTACTTTTGGGTGATTATCGGTCACCTGATCGGATGTGCATTTTACGCGCTATTATACGGTCTGACGATTACCAAAATGGGAAGGGATATGAGTCACCCACTGGTTCAGACACTGATTCAGACCAGTGAAACGAAAACACTGGGATATCAGCATCTCGGCGGAGCAGGGATTATGCTTGTCATCATTAAAGCCATTCTGTGTAACTGGATGGTTACACTCGGAGCTGTGATGGCGATGACATCCACGTCCACACTGGGTAAAATCGTGGCGATGTGGCTGCCCATTACGATCTTTTTTGCCCAAGGCTTTGAACACGCCGTTGTGAATATGTTTGTGATCCCGGCTGGTATGATGCTCGGTGCTCATGTCACTATTACAGACTGGTTGCTGTGGAATCAGATTCCGGTGCTGGCGGGCAACCTCTTGGGTGGCGCTGTATTTACGGGTTTCGGTTTGTATTTCGCACATCACTGGGGAAGCTCTCCGAAGCTCTCATCTGCACTCGCTACCATTCAGGGTGGTCGCTCCGGATTGATGAGTTCGGATGCTGCGCCAAAACTGGGGACACGGTCATGAGCCGGGGGATGGTAAGTATCATTGGTGCCGGCCCTGGCGATCCTGAACTGATCACAGTCAAAGCCCTGAAACGTATTCAGTCCGCTGATGTCATTATGTATGATCGACTTGTCACAGATGAATTACTTGCCGAGGCGCGGGATAGCGCTCTCCGCATTTACTGTGGCAAAGCTCCGGGTCTTCACTCCATGAGCCAGGAGATGATTGGACGCATGCTCGCATCACATGCGGCAGAAGGCAAGCAAGTCGTTCGCCTCAAAGGCGGTGACCCATTCATCTTCGGCCGCGGCGGTGAGGAAGCGCTGGTGCTGGCAGAGTCAGGCATTCCGTATGAGATCATCCCGGGTATCACTTCGGCAGTAGGCACCTCTGCTTCTTCGCTCATTCCACTAACCCATCGCGGGGTCGCTTCTTCTTTTGCCTGCGTAACGGGAACCGGCAGCGACGGAAGTGTATCCTCTGTTCGCTGGGACCTGCTTGCGCATAGCGTAGATACACTTGTGATTTACATGGGGATAAGCCAGTTATCACAGATACAGCAAGAGTTGCTTCGTCATGGCAAAGCCGGGCATACACCAGCCGCACTAATTGAACGTGGAACGACAAGTGAAGAACGAATTGTCACAGGCACACTTGCCGAACTGCAGACATTAGCTAATATGCATCACATCTGTAATCCAGCTTTAATTATGGTTGGAGAGTCCGTACTCATCCGCGAACAATTGCTCCAGATGCAGCATGCTGCATCTGCTTCAATGACGGGTTAACCTTCAGTTGTACGCAGATCCCGCAGCGGAACGCATTCACATCGTATAATAAGCATGTATTTGCATGTATTTAGTCCGAAAACATACGCTCATTCATCATCCGACCCTTCTGCCCTGGTTCAATCAGCAGACGGGTCGGTTTGATGTTAATAAGAGCTGTCAGCTGCTCCCCCATATAGTGGGCGGAATATTTGAACCCCACCTCTGCCCAATGCATAATAACCCCTACTGTTGCGGATACGAGATAACTTAACATAATGTCATAATTGATCACTTGCTCACTGTCTTCAGTTACCAAAATGAAGTCCTGAGTAAGGTAATCCCGGAACACATTGTTGATCCTGAGCGCCATATCCCCATGCATTGTCATGAGCGCCTTGAATTGATCCTGGTGATTTTCAATATATTCAAACACAGGCATAGTCGACGGTAACAGTCCGGTCATATCTACTTCTGTAAGGTTAGCATACGGTGAGGCGTAAGCCTGTCCTAATCCTTGCAGGAAGTCTTCCAGAAGAAATTGCAGTAGCTCCGGTTTGCCGGGAAAATGCAAATAAAAGGTCCCCCGATTATAATCGGCTCGTTCCGTAATATCCCGGATGGTCAGGGCGTCAGCCCCCTTTTCCAATATTAAAGAAACCGCCGCAGCGATGATCGCATCCTGCGTTCTTCGTGCTCTCCGATCCTGAGGGTGTTCAATAATCAACACTTCCGCCTCCTTTGTCCATTATTGTAACCTAAATGAACAACGCTTACATCTGTGTTCAGTAGCTGACATTTGCGCTGTCAATGATTATTGTCACATATTTATGTATATCTTAACATTAAGACAGGAACTAAAGACGACAGGTTTTCACCCACTGAATTTATTATTTAATTCCTATGGAGATTACCTGCCCATTATATATTATAAGGAGACGATTCAATCATGAGTACATCCTACACACAAACCGCTGT